>Ga0182004_10005143_pt1 | contig 10636 bp, 12 predicted proteins | sample Sormic07211540_1_FD_120479 | JGI IMG/M metagenome (GOLD analysis project Ga0182004, IMG submission 120479) | Endophyte microbial communities from Sorghum bicolor roots, Mead, Nebraska, USA - 072115-40_1 MetaG | ecosystem: Host-associated > Plants > Roots > Unclassified | place: USA: Nebraska...
GAATTTCCTAGGGCATTAAATGGCAAATATTTAAAGAAATATTATCCTAGCATATGGATTGATGCATGAAAGTTTAAGTGCCGATAACATTCCTATCGGCTGGATCAAAGTGTATCTGGGGTCGGACTCAATGTTTTGAAAGGGTGCTGATAACAGTCCTATCGGCTAGACCAAAACAATCAGGAGTGTTTGAAAGAAAAGAGCAAAACACGCCGCCGATGAGGAGTTCACATGTTTAGCAGAGCCTGGATCGTCGATATGGCACGCAAACGAATCTGATCGGCTTCTTCTATCTCCTTCATGTCTTCGTCGGCATAACCTTCCACTGGCTTCAGTTTCTTCTTCATTTGCAGTGCCTTGCGAGCTTGGACATTTCGCTCTTGTTCAAGGGTCTTGATCATCTCGGGCAGCTGGCTTTCTTCCTGCTGAGCTTGGGACAGAGCCTCTTCTACCTACCTAAGTTCTGCTAGCAGAGCTTCCTTTTTGCCGATAGGTCAATGATCATCTGCTTTAGCACGTCTCTTGAGGAGTTCAGAATGCCGATGCTCTTATGCTTCTCATCGGCAAGATGTTTTACCTTCATCACCTCCTCTGAAAGCTGGACATAAGTGGCCCTATCAGCAAGGCGCTGAGTGGCCTTTTGATACTGAAGCTGTCGACTCTCTAAGTGTGTGGCCTTGAAGAGGATCTCCTCGGCATCGGCAGGAATATGGCCTCTGAGAGTATTGAATAGGGCCTTGGCTGAGTCAGAATCATCAACGAGTTGAGCTGTGTCTTGATGGAGAATGGCTGATAGGTTTTCCAGCTTTGCTCTAAGCTCCGCCGATGAAATTCCAACTGCTTGGGAAGAGCTTGCTTCCTCTCCCTCATCCTCAGAAATTTCGATAGCAAAGGAGAACAAGCTATCAGGAGAATCTAGTTCCTAAAAGAAAAAAGAGATGAGTTATTTGATGATGAAATATTAATAAAATAAAGAATGATAGTCAAATAACTCACTTGTTTCAAAGCTATCTCTCGCCTCTGGCTTGTTGAGGCTGATGGTACTACAGGTTGATCGGTTGGAGTTGCCGATGGAACAATGTCAGCTGAAAGATACCAGAGGTAATTATAAAATGGAAAAATAGGTTCATCGGCAATAATTTCGTAAAGAATATGTTACCTTGAGGGGGTGCAGTACTTGTCTGAATTGAGGAAACTACCGATGCTATGATTAAACTTGCTGGATCGGCTGTCTGCTCGTGTACGACAGCCGATGTTTCTTCTGGCTGAGGTTCTTCTGGTTGAGGTTCTTCTGGCTGGAGTTCTTTTGGTTGGGGTTCTTCTTGTGGCTGAGGAGGAGATGGTGCTTGTTGTGTCTGAGCTTCTGGAGAAGAGGGGGATGATTCCACCGAGATCGGTGACCTTGGAGGAGGGGGAGGCGTTGCTGTTCTTTGGCGCTTCACTTGTAATCTGGTACTCTTGGAACCTTTTCTCTTTGGTTGTCTGGACTGGGGGGCATCGGCAGTCGTACTTCTGGTCTTTGTCGATTTGTTAGTGTGCTGATTCAACAATGGAGACTTTGTAAGTACAAGTGTAATAGGGTATTGATGAGGCTTTGGTTGAAATAATAAACGTTACCGATGAAAGTTCCTATGCTAGCCGATGTATCCTGAAAAATTGTGAATGTAAGAATGGAATCGGTATAAGTTGAGGAATTCAAGAATTTACCTTGAAAGCGTGTGCCAAAGCGGTGGCAGCTAACGATGGGGATGTTTTCAATCGCTTGGTGGTGATTTTCTTGAGACGCACACCCCGCTGCATTATAGCGGCCAAGGTTGGAGCGTTGTTGCCGATCAAAGAGACCGGGCCCGATGGAAGGAGTTCGATCGGCCTGCCACTTCTGCTGACTAATGGTGGCATATCATCGACCTGAATAAAACAAAGAAAGTGGGTTACTGATAAGAAAAAAAAGTGGAAGAATTGAGGGATCAGTTAAAATGTTTACAGTATTATCAGGGATCTTGTATTTGGGGTCGATCATGCCATGATATGAGAGAGCCGATCTGCAGAACAAATGCTCTTTCCATTCTTCCCACCACTGTTTGTATACCTGAGTAATAAAGAGAGCCGGAATCCAACCCGATAGGTCGACATCTGTATCGACGTTTGGTGGAAGCTGGGCTATTCTGATCCATTCAAGGTTGTTGGTGATGGTCTCTCTCGGCTTTATCACATCGGCATAGCAAAGTGCGATTGGCAGTTGGCCGAAAGCTAGTTGGCGAGCTAGTGCCGATGGGTTATAAAACTCATAGGTCAGATTGGAAGCTTTCCCACTACCAAAGAAGTTCACTAGTATGGCCCTTGGGGTAATAATTGCCATCATCACGTCACGGTCCTTGTTGAGGGCATCATTGAAGGGGTGGAAAGTCAGGGAAAATTTGGTGTCTGGATCCTCATAAGGCATCCACGCCCGCTGTTCTCTGGTCAGACCTTCATACAGAGTCTGAAAGAATCGGCTAACTTGGTCTTCATTGCCACCAGTGCCAGGTAAGACTATGGCGGCTTCGCCAAAGTTCAAGGGAGAGCGAGTTGCCGATTCTTCTTCGTCCAATTCGAAATCCTCGGCTATGTCCCTGGGGAAGCGTTGTGCAAAGAGGTCGAATTCAAGGCGCTTGTGCATATGGAGACTAACCCACATGTTAATAAACCACCAAGGACCCCCTAAGTTGCCGATGGATTGACCTAGCAGAAGTTTCTTGGCTACCTGGTGAAGGAGGTGATAAGCAGAGCCGAGCAGGTATAGACCAAGAGGAAATCGGCCACCATTGGCTAATCTTTCTGCTGCCGATAAGTAAACAGAGGTTGGTCCTGCCGATCGGCCACAGAATACAAACTTATCCAACCACATATTCAGGAAAGTGGTCTGTTCTTTCGCATTAACAGGTCCTGTTCTTCGGTACTTCTGAATATACCCAGACCAACCGCCGATGGCACGAGTTTCTACCTTGGAACTGGGTTTGGTGTCGAATAGATGGCTGTTATCGGCAGTGGATATGTCTAAGCCGGTGAGCATGAGCACATCGGCAATTGTAGGAGAAGCAGGGCCATGGCAAAACACAAAAGCATTAAGTGTGTCTGACCAAAAGTATGAAGCAGTGATTAGTAGTGACTCATTCCTCTCCATATCGGCAAGAGACAGTCTGATACACTGGTCTAACTTCCGCTCGTCCCATTGGACCTCGTTTGAATGGCTGATTCTCAGGAACCAATCCTTCCATCCCTTGGTAGGACTGGGCCAAGAACGGAAGGCATCCTTCCATAGATCTAAGGAAAAATTTTCGGCTCTAAAAGGGATTCTGTTTGTTTCCACGTTTATTATATCGGTAGGATCTGGGTGTCCTAGCGGACCAAGACATTGGAGATGAGGTTGGTCGGTAGGGATTGCGGTCTTATTGACCAAATCCTGTCCTTTTCCTTTGAGATCCAATTACTGCCAATTCTCAATCTTAGAAGAGTTTTCTTCCCTATTCAACTCTTCTTGACGTTCTCACTACATCCGCCTCTTATGGGTTCTCGTCAACCCTTCTGGACACTATTGGGGAAGCTGTGTCTTTCACACTGTTGATAGCGAGCCTCCCTTGACTCCATCTGATAAGTATTGACATCTCTACAGAATATAAATTCATCGGGAACCCATGCATTGACATTTCTTCAAGTTCTTCTTGGTTCCTTGGAAAATGACCAACATGTTCACCAAGCCTATCATGCACGCTAAGCCTACACCCTAGCCGACCATGGACTGACGTTCTTTCTCTGATCGGTCTAGTAAAACGCCGATCATTGTTCTAAAATCGTTGATCTGATTGATCATACCGATCATAACCATTGCATTCGAGACAGTATCTGACAGTTGGCAATTTAATATTTTGTTCCCAGCAACGAACAAAGAATGGGCAATTCCAATGATCTTTATGCCGATTCCATTCTTGTCGGCGTCTTTCTTCCTCTTGGCGTCGGTCCTCCTGTTGTCGGCGATACCGATCTTCACGCTGCTGCCATGTTTCCCAATGCCACCGATGAGTAATCACGGTGCCAGATCGAGGAGGCCTTCCGAAGCTACTATCCTCCTTTATCAAGCCCTTGCCCTTGGCGTCATCGATAGCTACCTGATGCTGGGGTTTCACCGATGCGCTCCTCACAGCCGCTTCTGATGTTAAGACTTTAGCCTTATCTTTGGCATCTAACATGTTTGCCAGGAAAGGATGCTGATCAATCTTCATCGGCTTCTGAGCTTTGGAATTGTCAAACTTAATCCTCCTAGATTCTATAGCCGATTGCAACTGTTGCCTGAACACTTTGCACTCATTTGTGCTGTGTGACGTTGCATTATGCCACTTGCAATATTTGATCTTCTTTAACTCTTCTGCCGATGGGATTACATGATTAGGTGACAATTTAATTTGCCCCTCCAGAAGCAAGAAATCAAATATCCTATCGGCCTTGGTGATATCAAAGGCAAACTTTTCTGGCTCTTTTTGGCCGAAAGGATAGGATGTCGCCTTTTTGTTTTTCACCCACTCTGCCAAACTGATGACTGGGTCTTCATTAGAATCTGAACTCATTGCCTCATCAACAAATGACACTTTCTTATTCCAAGCTTTCCTAGGTTCAAAAGTCTTGATATCTTGATCAGAAATCCTCTGCATCAAATGACTCAGACTTTCAAACTCTTGAGAAGCATATTTGTCTTTGATGTGTGGCAACAATCCCTGGAATGCCAAATTGGCTAGCTGCCGATCTTCCAGAACCAGACTGTAACATTTATTTTTTTACATCCCGCAGCCTCTGCACAAAACTTTCAACTGATTCATCATTGCGTTGCCTTAGCCTTACTAAATCGGTAAGCTTCTTCTCATGGACTCCAGAAAAGAAATATTTATGGAACTGCTTCTCTAGATTGGCCCAGGTAATAACTGAGTTTGGAGGCAGTGAAATAAACCAAGTGAATGTCGATCACGACAAAGATGATGAAAACAAACGAACTCTCAATTCATCTCTGTTAGCAGCTTCTCCACACTAGATGATGAACCGATTGACATGTTCCATGGTTGATGTGTCATCTTGTCCAGAGAATTTAGTGAAATCTGGCACCTTGTACCGATTTGGAAGTGGAATCAAATCCTATGTAGGAGGATACTGTGTCCGATAAGAATAAGTGTTGACCTTCGGCTTTATTCCGAACTGATCCCTCATAACTTCTGCTATCTTATCGGCCCAATAGGCATCGACATCCTACCGATGTGCGGGTTGAGGTTCTGGCACCTGCTGATAAGCTTCCACGTGCCTCTGAGGTGTACGTTCTCCAGGAAACATAATGTTGGCCATAGCTTGCTGGCCACCAATTTGCTGAGCGAGATTCATCGGCTGATTGGTCCTTGATTCTGAAAACCAACCTGTAATTGTCCTTGCTAGAATCCCACAGCCTGATGATTTTGTGGTGCTGTATGTGGAAAGACAAACTGCCTTGTCCATCCATTGTTAGCATTCATCAGCGTAGGCCCTGCCGATGGCTGATAATTAGCTGTCATTGCCGGGTTGACATACCCTGCCTGAGTCATGAACCTCTATTGTGTCGGTAATAGATCTGCCGATGCATTTGCATTAGGCATCTGGAATGTTGGCATCTGAAAGTTCCCTGTAATAGGCCTTGCAGTAGTAGTAGTTGAATACTGAGGATTTTGAGTCATCGGTGAAACCGGAGGTACCGATGTCATGGGAGCCTTCCCTGCTAAGTCGATTACCTAAGATGTTCCAGAACTTTTTGCAAAAAACTCCGGAGGCATACCATATCCCCACCAATTGGGAGGAACTTGACAATTCTGAAATACAGATCCTGACATTGCCGATGCCGATAGATCTGTGTTGAGTTGAACCCATCCCTCTGATGTTGCTGGATTAGTTCTCATCGGTGTAGATTACCCATTAGTCATCCCTAATGTGCTTGGAGGAGAAGTATCTTCCGTACCCGCAACGACCGGAGGAGCCGATGGAGCTGTAACCGATGACAACCCTGGCTGATGATAGGTCGGGCCCATATATAATGGTGGTGTCTGTCCTTCTTTGAAAGTTCTAGTCGCAGCGTTGAAAACAATATTGGACAGCACACTGGATTGATTGATCAAAGCACGATTAATAGCATTGTCAACCATATCTTGCAATTTACTAGGATTGGCTTCAAAAGTGATCTGTCGAGGCATCGACAGCTCTTGCTTCTGGATTACTTCACCACTCCTGTTGATGCTAAAGGATTTCAAGCAGAGCTGCTTGTATTCCTCCATAGCCCTAGCCATAGCCTGCTTCTGCTCATCCCTGAGATCAGCCTTCGTCACAGCAATGACATTGTCTGTGTCGAGCTCAGTAGTAGACATGTTAATCTTGTTGATGGATTTGTCCCACTGGGCGTGCCAAAAGATGTGTTGATGCAAAAGTAGATCTGCAAACACAAATGGCCAATACCCGATTCAACGTTAAGGCGTGCCAGCCGATTTGACCTTACAATCGACAAAGGTTGTAAGTCGAATACTTTTGTCCCGACAACAGCGATGCGCCCGGATGCCACGGCCAAGAGGTATTCATGCGGAACTCAAGAACTCGTCGAGTATGACTCGAAGAATTCTTAAGAGCTCGTAAGTAAAAGAAAATATGCGAGTTGACAAAGTCGTTGAAAGTAGATACGAAAATAGATGTAAAACTTTGTGTATGATATTGATTGATTTTTTCTTACATCGCTACTAGGCCCATATTTATACTCTGTCCTAAAGAGTTACAACTAGATACGACTAGGATTTTAGTTCTAAATCTAAACAGAACTCGTACATAAAATAAACTCTAACAATTATGGAATGTAACAATCTATTTATTCTAGGCAATCGGCACACCACCATTGTCTTCCCGACGACCCCACGTCTACTTTCACCATCATCGGCATACTGTCTTTCAGAAGCATCGGCAATCATCAAAATCAGCCATCGGCACCGATCAGCAACCGTCTCTAGACTTAGCCATACCTCCCCCCTATTGCCTTGTTATCGGCATCATAGACCAACGACAACCTCCTTATTGACCAGACACATCACTTCTCTAACTGCCGATCCAAGCTTCATAGGCTATCCCAATTCGTGTCAAAAACGGTGTAAACACCAGGCATTGGTCTTCTACCGTGGCAGACGCTTTGAGGAGGCCCAGTACAACACGACATACCACTACCCTCGCTTCGTGCCAGAGGAAATGACTTGGGCTATAGAAGCTCCAGATGCTTCAGAACCCAAGCTTCAGGCGCAAGTGGCGCTGACTTCTGAACTAACCATCAAGGTGATCGAGTTGAAGAATGAACTACGCCGTGAGAGAAAGCTACTGGAGCGGGAGCAAAGGGAAGCAGATGATCTTTGAGTAGAGCTAGGCCGTCCCAAGCTTCACAAGAGGCTTCGTTCAGAGCCTATCTTAAAGGATGCCGCTTCCGAGGAATAGGAAAAACCCGTATGTAATAGGAACGTTAGTAGTATCGTGAGTTATTTCGAGTCTTTTGAAAGTGTGTGTGAACTTGGCATGCTTGCTGGATTGTTATTATGATTATGTGTGTTTTGGATTTTTGTAATGAGTGCTGGAACTTTGTAGGCATGTCCACAAGTTCCTTAGTTCAGAAACTTAAGTAAGAACATAAATAAATAGTGGTTTGGGGTCATATCCTGTTTCTGTCATTTGCTGTTTTCTGGAGCAGTCTGCAATGATTATAGTATAATTCAAATTCTGTTCGTGCAATGTTCATCAAATTTTTCTGGGAACAAGTATACTTTTGTGTCTTTCCAATACTACAAGAATGACATTATTATCTGTTATGATCTGTGAGTTATGGCTGTTCAAAGTTGAGGTTTCTGCGCAGTCTGGAATTCTGGAACAGTTTGGGTTGTACCCAGTTTTTGATTTATTTAACGGTGGAATCTATTAATATGATCTAAACGAAAGTTGTAGATAATTTCTTTATGTTTCCAACAGTGTATATAATGTAACCTTTTGATTTCTGGAACTCAAGATTTGACAGATTTTGTGATCTGCTAATGTTGGATGTTGCCTAGAAAAATTCCAGATTTCATTACCTCTTGTAAATTGTCATGTTGGACGTTACTAAGACATGTTTCTATACCTTGGAATATAGATGGCAGCAAGAGGAAGAGGCAGAGGCAGAGGTCATGGCATGGGTGCCAATGTTCCAATTACTATGGAAGAGCTCATGCAAACTCAGAATGAGATGATGTATGCTTTCATGCAGCACCTACAGCAGCAACCTCCACCACCACCACCACCACCAGTTCATGTGAGGGACAAGCGTGGGGAATTCATGAAGAGAAGACCTCCAGTGTTTACTCACTCTACAGACCCTATGAAGGTAGATGACTGGCTGCGTGTTGTGGAGAAACAACTCAATATAGCACAATGCAATGATCTGGAGAAGGTGTTGTACGCTTCAGAACAGCTACAGAGAGTAGCTCAGACTTGGTGGGAGTCTTATCAAGCTGCTCGTCCCAACCATGCTCCTGCTGTCACTTGGCAGGAATTTTGTAGAAATTTCAGAGCACGACATATAAATGAGGGAATAATGGATCTCAAGCAAGAGGAATTCAGATCTCTCAGGATGGGCTCTATGACTGTGGCTGAATATCATGACACCTTCGAGCAGTTGCCTCGCTATGCCCCAAATGATGTCAGAGAAGATGCTGATAAGCAGCATCTGTTCATGAAGGGTCTCTACTATGAACTCAGGCTGCAACTGGCTGGAAATACATATCCTACCTTTCAGGCTCTGGTGAATCGTGCTATAGTGTTGGACAACATGCGCAAGAGGCAGGATATGAAGAGGAGGATGCTAGCACAAGGTTCTGGGAACAACAACCATCAGCATTTCAGTTCTCAGCAAGGCTATCAGTAGAGGTTCCAGAGACCGGTTAGTCAGTGGAACCGCAACCAACAACCTCAGTGTTTCTAGAATCAACCACAGAATAGGAATCAACGCCCTCCTTTCCAGCAGCGTGGTCATAATCAACAGTAGAATGGTCAGCAGACACCCCGCTCAGGGAATTCAAATGCCACCCCCATGAATAGAAGTGCTCCTAATACTCCTACAAGGTGTTTCCATTGTGGGAAGGAAGGACATATGTCCTATGATTGCCTAGAGAAGTTTAATCCGTAGAACAACGACCGAAGATCCACTCCTAATTCAGCAAAGGTGAACAATGTGGTTGCAGAAAATAGATCATCGAGTACGTTCAGCATCAACTCTATCTCTGCTATAGTTTTATTTGATTCTTTAGCTTCGCATACATTCATTTCACAAGCATTTATTAGAGTTCATAGCATTCCACTAGTTGCCATGAAAACCTCTATGCTAGTAAATTCACTGGGTGGGACTATACTAGTTTCTTATTGTTGCCCCTCAGCAAGTCTTTCTTTGAGGGGAGGTAGATTTTCCTATCAGTCCCATGGTTATGAGAACTTTAGGCATAGATATGATTTTGGGTTTGGACTGGATGAAGCAATATCAGACAGATATTAAGTGCAAAGAGAAAGTAGTGGCTCTGACAACACAAAAGGGAGAACGAATCAGTGTTGATGTAGCAGTGCAAGCACCACTCACACCTAAAGTGAACCAACTGAATAATGATGTTGATCCTCAGAACCTGGTAGTGGATGAGTTTCTGGATGTTTTTCCAGACGAATTGCCAGGTATGCCACCTGACCGATACATTGAGTTTATTATTGAACTACTACCTAGTACTGCACCCATAGCTAAAAGACAATATAGAATGGGGGTTAATGAACTAGAAGAACTTAAGAAACAAATTAAGGAATTGCAAGATAAAGGGTTAATTTGTCCTAGTTCTTTACCATGGGGTGCACCAGTTATATTTGTTGATAAGAAGGATGGTAGTCAGAGGATGTGTGTTGATTATCGATCACTTAATGAGGTCACTATCAAGAATAAATATCCTTTGCCTAGGATTGATGACTTATTTGATCAGTTAAGGGTGCTTGTGTGTTCTCTAAGATTGATTTGCATTCTGGTTATCATCAATTGAAGATTCGGAATTCAGATATACCAAAGACAGCTTTCACAACAAGGTATTGATTGTATGAGTATACAGTTATGTCTTTTGGTTTGACCAATGCACCAGCTTACTTTATGTACATGATGAATATAGTATTTATGGAGTACCTTGATAAGTTTGTGGTGGTATTTGTTGATGATATTCTGGTATTCTCTAAAACAAAGGAACAACATGCTGAACATCTGAGATTGGTCTTACAGAAACTTAGAGAACATAAGCTGTATGCTAAGCGTAGTAAATGTGAGTTTTGGTTAGAAGAAGATTCTTTTCTTGGTCATGTTGTCTCTAATGGTGGTATTGCAGTGGATCCTAGTAAGGTGAAGGATGTGCTAAATTGGAAACCACCTACAGATGTAAGTGAAATTCGTAGTTTTAGTTGGGTATTCTTAACATCATTACCAAAAGTAGACTAAGTTCTCTAAATCTAGTAACGGTGCCAAAAATGCCAAACCTATCCCTCACACCACTTAAGCCAAGTTGTCATCCCCAGCATGACA
>Ga0182004_10005144_pt1 | contig 10636 bp, 9 predicted proteins | sample Sormic07211540_1_FD_120479 | JGI IMG/M metagenome (GOLD analysis project Ga0182004, IMG submission 120479) | Endophyte microbial communities from Sorghum bicolor roots, Mead, Nebraska, USA - 072115-40_1 MetaG | ecosystem: Host-associated > Plants > Roots > Unclassified | place: USA: Nebraska...
TATTACTGATCCTCTGTGCTTTAGAATCTCTATCAAAGATGCTAATGTGACACCATATTAATAAAAAGAGATGATAAAAATTTAATAAGTAAAGAAAGTTTTATGAGAATAAAATTTTTCGTTTTAAAAATACGAATACGGTCACGAAACCTATGCTCAGCAAACCAAGCAGACCTCCTCACAACGATTGTTGGGCTTCCTCAAACCTGTACCCAGTTCCAACCCGCCCGCGCCGCCGCCCACCGCTGCCACACCATCATCACAGGAAAAAACGGAACGCCAAAAGCTCTCCGCCGAGACGCCGGCTACCGCGATCCCCCCCTCTAAAACCCTTCCCACGGACGGCCCCGTCCTCCACCTTCCGTTCCAGCGCGTGGCAGCCGCCGCTCTCCACCCGATTGGTTCCCGTGCCAGCTGCGCCACCGATTCACTCCGCCCCGTGCTGGCCGGCGCCGCTCGCCCTACCCCCGCCGTCCATGAACTTCTCCGAGGACTGGCGCTCCGTCTTCCCGGTTTGTGCCGTCTTCGCTGCGCCGTCCGCTGACCCGCTGCCTGCCGCCGCCGCTTCCTCCCGCGGCCCCCTCCACTTCTCCCCTCTCCCGCCGCGCACCCCGCTGCTCTCCCTTCCCTACCCCATCCCGTTGCTGCGCTCCTCCACCCGTGGCCTGAACCGCCGCCTCCGCTCGTTTGTCCGAGGCACCTCCTTCCTCCCGCGCTCTGACCTCGACTCTCTCGCTGAGACACTCCTCCCCCAACCGTCTCCGCCCTCCTCTCCGCCTTCCAATCTGCTCGCCGTCCTCCGCCTCTCTGGTTCCCTCATTCTCTTTTTCCCCTACGGCGAGAATGCGGAGCATGTTGCCTTTGTTACTCTGGATGCCACCACTGTCACTGGTTCCACGCCCCTCTCGCCGGTCGTTCAGAGGGACGGGTTCATGCACCCGGGCCACCGCATCCAGCAGCTTGCTACCACTGCTAAGGAGTCGTCATGGCCGTGGCAGCTGGGAGACAGCCCTGAGGGGTTCCTGCTTGCTGTGACAATGTACTCCCTGAATTGGTTCAGGGTTGAGTCACGGGGTTCGAGGACTTCCGCCTTAGTACCTGTTGCCAAGCAGCGGCTTGACTCTGTAATTGTGCATGCTTGTTGGAGCAGGCATTTGCCATCCGAATGTGCTGTGTTGCTGGAGAGTGGGGAGTTGTGCTGGTTCAATCTGGACACACGACAAGGTGGCAAGATAAAAATTGATGTTGGCAGCAAGGATGACACTGGGGAATGGCTGAGCTGTGACTATGGGTCACAACCATGGATGATAATCGTTGCGAGTTCTAAATCCATTCTTTTGATTGACTTGAGATTTGGGGACCGTGGTCAATACAAGGTTTTGGCAAGAGTTGGGATGCCAGGACTTTTTGAAACTGACCCTTTTGCTGAGGCAGATCAGTATCTTGCATTCTGTAGGGCTGGGTTTGATCATTTCCATTTCACAGTGGTGACACAGCGATTCTTGATTCTCCTTGATGTGAGACAGCCATTGACGCCTGTGTTGGCGTGGCAGCATGAGCTTGAGAGTCCTAGTAATGTTGCTATGTTTCGACTTTCTGAATTGAGGCCTTCCAAGGAGCATGAGTGGGCATCAAATTCCGGTTTTGCTATTTTGGTTTGTTCGTTCAGGACAGGGGAGTTCAGTGTTTTCTGTTATGGACCTAAAGACCAAGGCTGTCCAGAGAACTCTCACCTGTATGCTTGGGATCTTCCTTCACGGTTTTCACTGACAGGTCGTCACTGCAGCTGCAGCAATGGAGTGATGAAAGATGTATTCTCAATGCCTGTTTCAAGACATGGATATGCTTCACAACGGAATAAGAACTCAATTATTGGCTACTATGTGCTTCCAAATGACCTCTCAGTTTCCGAGACATCATTTACTGGCTTTGCTTTGGTCTGCTTGACAGCATTGGGGAAATTAGAAATGCAAAGGTACCATGTATCGGCTGATTCACATGATGATATCCCATGTGATGAATCACAACATACAGCCAGGGCTAGTAATTTAGCTATATTTCCTGACACTCCGTATGAAAATTTCTCCTTCACATATCGTTTCATGAAGTTGCATTTCCTATCTGAGTATCTTGAAGGCAATCTGTGCAATGCATTGGTAAAGCATGGTTCTAGTATCAATAAAGAGATGGGCCAAATTATTGTTAGTGAAGCTGTGTCGGAATATGCAAAAGATAACTCTAGTTCATTGCCTCAACCAGTTTCAGATTTTTTATGCAATGTTAGTATTCCCATGAACATTTTTGAAATTTCTTGTCAGAGAATATTGAATGGCCTGCCATCAGACATCCTGCATGTCACCTTCTCCAAATACAAGGACATGCTAGCATGCAGCACAGAGAAAACCTTGTGTGAATATTTAGATGTTCCTACCTGTTTGACGAACACTAAACTTAGACCTTTCCTGTTGGCAGAACCTTCAAGCATAAGTTACAATCTGACTAGCAAAGTAGTCTCTCCAAATGCCCTTGTTGGTCCAGTACTACCCATACATGTTCTGCTTGCGCTGGAAGAGAAAAGCAAGGATGCAGAAAGCTGTTCTGAAGGAGTACCTATTGAAACTGATTCCATAAATGATCGATGTAGAGAAGTTTTTGAAGCCTTTGAGCCTGTAATATCCATTGCTGACACTGACAATGGTAATGGATGGCCTGGTACACAAGAACTGAATGAAGAAAAGCCCTATTTTAGTTATGAACCTCAGATTGAACATAGGTTCAGTATGGATAGAAGTACCAGAAAGGAGGAGAAAGGAGATCAAAACCAAGATGATCTGCATACGTCTTCAACACTATATGAGGATAAGATCTTCACAACATTTGTTTGCGGAAAAGCCAAAGTTCCCGATTCACCCGAACAAGCTGCAACTTCTTTGTTCGATTTCAGCCCAGTGAGGATGGATTTTGATACCCCAGCCATGGAAATTCAGCCTGCCGAGGAAAAGGTGTACAAATGCTTGAGAAAACAATTTGTAACATGGCAAAACAATTTCAAGCCATACCAAGATTTTTGTAGCTTGCATAAAATACCAAAGCCAAAGCAATAAGCCCGACCATGCTTCATTCAGTTTCAACAGGGCTTGTAGGTTTACACATATGGCTGGTTGCCATTTTTGTTTTGTTTCGTTTTTTGGAGGGTAAGAGCAGACCAAAAATCTACACTCAGGTGCTTTTGTGTGATGTACATACACATAACCTGCTGTTGAATAGAAGAAATGCTGTGTTCTTCTATGTACTGCTTTTGTGTTGCTGTCATACTGTTCATGAATGTATACTCCCTCCTTTTTGAAATATGCAACGTTAAGATAAGCTAATTAGTTCATTGCCTAAAATGAGCAAATACGCTAACTAAAATGAGCAAATTAGCTTGCCTAAAATTATATATTGGAAAAACAGGGAGTAGCAACCCTTTCTTTTCAGATTTGGAAGGACCGTCATCCTTTTTGTTTTACAAATTTGGAAATGTGTACCCTGGTGACTTTGTAGGATTTTATGGACTCGTTGGAATCTTTTACAGGCACACTGTTTTTTTGGCCCTTAATGAAGCTAATATTGTCACTGAAGCAGTGAAGCCAATGTTTCAGTCTTAACAGGCACGCCGTGCTTTCAGGCCCAGAACGAAGCTACTTACGCCAGACTGCCACAAGAGCCAAGGTTTCTTGCATGAAAATAGAAGTTACTGCTGCTTGGAAAAATATCATCCTTAGATTCCTAGGCACGTTAGATAACCAAGCCCAGATACAGTAATACTTCATAATAAACCATCAACCGACGTTTGAGGGGCATTTACACACTTGATGTTTCCATGCCATATAAGATTAAAGACAATAAAATAGCAGGTATTCGATAACATCTTCAAAATTGCGAAGAGGGCCAAGCATCATAAAATGGAAAACATATTTTTATCAACTACAACACGAGCAGTCTTTTTCAAGTAGTACCAGCGAACTCTATAAAGCCCCCAACACAGAATTAGGAAAAGGAACAGCAGATCGAGTGGGTCACAACATGAATAAAATCCTTTCTGGTACACCAACTTAGGCTTTGCGGTTCCGGGAGGTAGAACCTTTCTGCTCTACGGGGTCCCTGCTTCCCACCAAGTCCCGGTAACGCTGCTCCCAGTCATCCACCTTCCCGTTTGCGATATCTGCATGGATCGCCCTCCGGATTCCTTTTACTACCAAGAAGTACTGGAAAAGAGTACAGAAGATATGAGTGTAGAGTTCTGTTTGATGTCAGTGAAAAGAGTATTATGTAAGGCAGTTCACCTCCACAGCAAGGATAAGTGGTATGAACATCTTCCAGCGATTGTTAGGGTTTGGACCATCAATTAACTTCTGATCAACATGAATGGACTTGCTCCCGTTTGAGATGACAACAGTAATTTCTTTCATCAGGTTTGGAACCCACGGAGTTCCATCTGGAAGTATCTGTTAACAGTGAAATATCATCATCTATTAACCATTAAGTCACGAGAACAGAGAAATGCTAGGTCAAAAACAGACAAACCTTCTCCCCATGTTCATTAGCCTTGCACCTTCCACTGTTCTCCACTAATGCTATTGGCAGGGGGAAATCCTAAAAAAGCAAAATGTAGATATTCCATTAGAACTAGCTTAAAAAGCAAAAATGAAATGAATTCGGCATGTCTGCTTGTGCACAAAGAGATCTGTGATGTACTGAAAAATCCAAATTTCCTGTTGTCCATGGAAACATAATTTTGAAAGAGCATGTCATAAAACAAATCAGCAGGTAGAGAAAAGCAACTAACATGATACAGTCATTTAGCCAAAGTTGCTTCCAATAATTTTCACATAGTCTAATAATTGAGGATGAAACACGTGGACGAGCATAGCTAACTAAGGAATTATTGAAAACACATATTATCGAAAGGATACGCCGATACAAGGATAAGAGTGGAACAAAAAAATGCAAATTATAGAGCAAATACATTTTGCTGAATTGCTGATGATTCAAGAATGAAAAGCAAAATTCAACGTTGTTTGTGTACATGCTAAATGACCATATACACACATCCTGTTGCCAGTTGGAAACTACCAACAAAATCTAACACACATAAAAGGCACTAAGTGAGCGGTGCCCTTTACCCAGAGCTTAGGCATTTTGTAACATAGTGGATGACCTATGATATGCCAACAGGTCATGTAGTTTCAGAAGATCGATACAACATGATAAGACAACAGGCTCCATATGATGGTCCATAGAAGGAGAAGGGAGCACTCATGAGCCGCTGGGAGGGGTGCAGGGGTCAGGAGGCAGGTGAGATGAAGGGGTCAGGAGGCGGCTGAGATGAAGGGGTCAGGCGCCAGCGGCAGCAGAGTCACAGAGAACCAACAGCCACCTAGGATACCGCTTATAAGGCGCTGTGGTACCCTCTCGCTCAGTACACTGCAGTGACCTCCTGGTAGTGCTTTTTTGAAAACTGTGTAAAACGTTAGCAAACTAAATAGATGAAGAAAAAATAATGGCATTGAATAAGACTAACAAGACCTCTACCAATGTAAACCTCAAATATATCTAGACTGGCGTATACCAAATGAACTAGCGAAAACTGCAAATGATGCCTGTGCAAGGTTCAGCTACCAGTTGCATGGAGTACCTTGCTAGTTAGTCTCCAATGGAGACTAACTAGCAAGGTAATCTGACACTGAAAATGATGACCGTGCAAGGTTAATGGCATAAATTAATAAATACATCTGCATATGACCATCATTTAGAAGCTAATGTGGTTTCTAGCACTCATATTAGGGAAGTGAAACCAAGATCAGAAGTCCAAAAAGGCATCTCCACAGGAGGTAAAAAATGGCAGAAAATGATCAGTGGCTGAGGAAGGTCAAACACTCACTGCAGCTCCTAATTGATGCATGGGTATTCCATAGAGCATGATGGAAATAGTTATACGATAAATGAAAACATGCATTACCCCATATTCTCGTTTGTTGATTCCTGCCCCCGAGCGGATGTATCGCAAAAGTGCCTCTGATCTTCTTGTAAAGAAATCATTATAGTCGATTCCATCAGGTGGTGAGAGTTGAGCATGGGTCAACACAACCAATGATCTTCGCCAAATATCTTTTCCAAATGAATTGGTGATGGCTCTTATGACCTGTTCATCCAGTGTATCCATTCTATACGCATCCAAGCGATCCACGTACAGGAGAACATCGATAGTCTTGCCTAGAAGAAATCTGCAATATAATTGATAACATGTAAGATACATGTATATTAATTTAAAAGGGGCTTCAGGAGTTGCTATTTCACTCATTTGCACTTGTAACACAATGTCTCAATTGCATTTGGATCCAAGGGTAAATGTAGGTGAGACCAGCAAACCACAAACATTTCAGTAGGTTAGTTTAATCAACTATCCTCGGATTGGAACACAACTTCAACAGAACACCGACATGCCCCAATTCCACACTTTAAGATGCTTGGTGATTTCTTTGCCAAAAAACAGTTATTTTTTCTGGGTTTTGGTAAATATATAAATAAAGAGAAATTAATGCTGTTAGGGCTGCATATGGACTACATCATTCAAGATAACACAGCCACTCTGCATATAAAGTCCCTAACCCAAATATCTGCACATTTTTTAAATTATCTCTTGTTTAAGCTCTTCAAATTGCAAGAGGTCTGTTCGCTTGCAGAACTAGCAATATAGTTTAACTTATAAAATGCAGTCAAGGTTATGGAGTGTTTCACTAGACTATTAGGGACAGGAACATTAATAGTAGATCATAGCGCTGTGTCATGGTTGTAGAGAGTAATAGTAAGGATATGCATGTCACAAGCAGATATTCCAGCGCACACATTTTTTATAGCATTCAAGGATCTGTCATGTAGTATTTCATGTGAAAACAATGTTTTCTAAATGTGCTACCCAAAGACCTTGCTAAATCCACTATATATCCAACTGAAGCAACCAGATAGTATGAAACAATTCTTCCAGGTCCAGAACGGCAATCCTTTGTCAGGGCACAGTGCCACATAAAGCCCTATATTACATGCTATAAAATCTGTAACAAATTGCACCACTTTCAGGAATGTATGGATATGACTCAACATGTTGAAATGTGCATACCTCTTAATGATGTCAACAGCCTGCTCATTAATGTATCCACCTTCAATGAGCCCAGGAGTGTCGATAATGTTCAAGGTGAACCCTGCCCTTGTGCGCGAGCACATCGTTGGTCTCAGACCCTCAGACTGCACAGTACAACATCCAACAACAGAACCACACATAAGTTCCTGTGGCAGGAGTCGAACCAGAAACTTAGAACATGGTGAAGCAAAACCTGGAAAGCGCTGACAGTGGTGACCCTCTCCCCGACGATGGAGTTAACAGTGGATGACTTCCCCACTCCACCTTTCCCCATCACCAGAATTGTTAATGTGCTCACATCCTTCACATCACAAACACAAGCAGAATACTCATTGACCACCAATTCTTAAAGAAACATAACCAACCAGAAAGCACGACTATCCTTGACTAATATACTACCTCTAGCCCAATTCAATTGCCATCTAGGACAATATGGTAGACCAATGACATCTTTGGCCCTGCTTTATTGAAATCAATTTTCTGGAGGTAGCAGTTTACATGATAACATTTAGACATTGCACAGCTAGGTCAGCGACTCTAATTGCAGACCTAGCATGCGTGATAAAAGCTCTACCAGAGACAGCTCCTAAACTCTACAGAGCCATAACTCACAATAGTACAAATTACCAAATTGTAATGACATTGCGGTTGCAGTACTTTAGAGTTCGATGTCATTCATTTTCATGCGATAAGAAAAATAACTACATGCATAATAATGATTGGACTTTCCATGGCACACATTTTCAGATGACATCTATTTTAGACCGGAGGTAATAACTGATTCAGGCATAGAACGTTGCATAGACGCGTAGTGGAGTACCTCCTCCTTGAGTTTGCCGAGGAGCTCGTGCAGCTTGGTCTGGGTGGCCGCCGGAAACTGCTGCAGACCGGCCCATTCGCGCGGTATCGGCGACGCCATCCTCTCCCTTCCCTTTACCTGCCACAAGGACGCGCGTTCCACAAAATCAGAGACAAAAAAAACCAATTTTGCCTGGACGGAGCGGAGTGTGCGCGCGGCGGGTGAGGCGTAGATGCTTACCTGGAGACGCGGGGCCGGCAGTTAAAACCTAGAGCGAGGGCCGGGTCGCTGCGAGGGGAAGGCGGCGAGCGGGCGGGCGGGGTCACGGCGGCGGGGGTTTATGCGAAGGGAAGGGATAAGGAGAGCGGAGGCGGAGGGGGTGTCGATGAGATGGATGTTGGGGTCGGGTCTTGCTTGGCCTCTTGGCTCTTGGGGACGGGGGACTCCCTGTTTCTTTTGCTTTTTCCCTTTTTCCTTTTTCATTTATTTTCTCTGTGGGCTGTACCGTGCTAAACGATATGGCCTACTTATGGGCCTGTGCCTTTTTTTTTTTGGAAACTTATGGGCCTGTGCCTTGGTTGCTATAAAAGTGAGCTTACAGGCCTTGGGGTGCCATCTAACGTTTGTAAAGGCTCTACTTTGGCATAAATTATTTAATCTATATATACTCCTTTTCTGACATTTTATAAAATCCCCTCAAAAAACATTTTTATAAAAACTAGAAGATACCCTGCACATGCTATGATTGCAAAAAAAATAAAATGAAATTAAATGAAGATGGCATGGATAGCTTGCGTTAAGAGGTTTGAAGTTAGTGGAATGACATGCTATTAGTGGGACATGTTGTGCATAGTTAGCAAGAAATGTTGTGGACGACTTGCATGTTGTGATAGACTTATACTGAGAGTTAGCTTTACAAGAGATATAGTCATATAGATAGTCGATGAATTCAAAACTTATAGTGCCTGAGCATTGCATAATTTTAGAAGTCATCAAATTTTTAAAAGGAGACAACTCTTTCTTGTATATATTTAAAATAATGACTATTTTGTCCTTGTAGCCATTGAACACGTAGGATATTACCATCAATGCTAAATTTCAACTACTCCCTCTATTTTCTACATGTCACATTAGCTTTGTTTAAGTCAAAAATTAAAATCTTTGTCTATTTATTTATTTCATAAAATTGTTATGCTTTTATACATATGAATTATATGTTATAAACGTATTCCTCATAGTGAATCTAAAAATATATATAGTATCTTATGAAACCATATTTTTTTTTAAAAAAAAATCGATGATAAAAATATAAATGTTTGATTAGAACCAAGTTAATATGATATGTAAAAAAGATGAAGGGAATAACTATTAGTGAGGTGCTGGGGCGTGGGACTAATGTCCACTTCTCTAGTAGTGGCATATGGTTCTACCAAACTTGTTCTACTGAATTAGAGCAACTCCAACAGCTTTGCTATTCTTATTATAAAGGCTTTTTAGAACTTGTATAGTAGAAAAATAGGCTCCAACAGATGTGCTATTTGGTTTTGTAAAATAGAAAGTTTGCTATTCCTTGATTTTCGTTGGCCATATATAGTCAACCACTGACACTGGCTATCTGATAGCAAGGCTGTTGTGGACCTCTTCTTTTTTAAGAAGTTGTCTATTTTACAAAATGGCTAAACATTAGAATTTGGCTACTAATTTTAGCCAAGCTCTTGGAGATGCTCTTATAATGCACTTTAGCTTTGTTCTATATTATAAATACTCCCTCTATCCCTTTTTAACTGTTGTTACGGACTTACGGTATTCGTGCTGGTAAAAAAAGATTAATTAGATTTATAGAAAATATTAACAATATTTCTATCTCTAAAAAAGTTTATTATAAAAATAAATTCAATGATATATCTAATGATACTAACTATGCACTATAAGTATTAATATTATATTATGCATATTTATTTCGTCAAGTTAAGTTGACTTTTGAGAAATAAGAATGACAATTAATAAAGGGATGGAGGGGGCTTTTAGAAAATTGGTACTACAACTTCAAATAATCAACTACCATAACATATTTTTGTTATTGTGATGCCCTTTTTGATAAAGTTTGTCAAAGTTAGACAAATTCGTCTTATAATAAACTCAAAAGTGAGATATAATTTGGAAGGAATGGTCGAAGTAGCTAGTAAGAGCATCACCTCTAAGAGCTCCCAAATTCCACTCCCAATCTTGATTTTTTTTCGCAAGCTAGATTTGATAAACTGATCTCCAATTTCTTTACCTCAACACTCCCAATCTTTCTGCACTCACACATATCAATTAGCCAATCCGAAGGTGGAAGAGTGTGGGGAAGAATAACGAGTAAAGACAAGAGTTCCCAATGCAAATTTGTAAAGAGATAAAAGAAGGTATAAAAGTGGCTAGGGTGATTTGAAAATAATCTAGAATTCCAAATGCAAAATTATTTTCTATCTTCTAGCCACTTGGAAAACCCACTGGTTTACCGTTTTCTTGGAATTATTGTATAACTACTCTCTGACAGAATGTATTGCCTCAAGACAAATACACAAAGAGTCAAAGATCTCTATCTATATACTAACAAAACAAGACAACAAATCAAAGGTTTCCATGTGATTATATTCGCTTCTGGAAACCAGCCA
>Ga0182004_10005145_pt1 | contig 10635 bp, 8 predicted proteins | sample Sormic07211540_1_FD_120479 | JGI IMG/M metagenome (GOLD analysis project Ga0182004, IMG submission 120479) | Endophyte microbial communities from Sorghum bicolor roots, Mead, Nebraska, USA - 072115-40_1 MetaG | ecosystem: Host-associated > Plants > Roots > Unclassified | place: USA: Nebraska...
TGGATGGGTGAGAATAATTAACTAATTGTATCTATTATTTAAAAATAATGACAACTAATTATACACTATTAAATATACACTAACACTAATTTTGTCATGATAATATCTAATTAAACTTAGAATATGTTAATAAGCACTACTACTACCTTAATTGGCACCAACCATATTAACACTTATCAAAGTTAATCTTGTCATCACAATTACTAAGTAATAATATAATATACTAATAATCCTTAATTTATTTACTAAAGACAAAGATTAGAAAACATGGATGAGCTCGTTCGGCAAATTTTTAGTGGCAAGGTTATCCAGCATCTGGGAGGACAACTTGCTCATGAACCAGACAACACCTATCTATGGATGGCCACATCCCATCCAGGGATATCCATCCAACTGAACGCTCCCTAACTGGAAGAACATCCAGCTACTTGAATCTGTGCATTATGGAACTATTATTTTCCTGTTAGGATTCTTAATGACCGATGTGTCTTGTCTTGTTTTGATGGCTTGATGCATGGCAAGTTTCCTAGTCGTTGTCTAGAGTTTCAAGCCTAGATTGGTTCACCATCTCTGCTTTGTTACTGGCAATTTACTGTGATGACTTCCTGGTGTTAATTGATTGAAACCAATCAATTTTCTCAGTGGGTGGCTGAGAAAAGAAAAAACAATATGGGGGCTGAAAGTGACTGCTGCTGCATTTTACACATTTCCTTTGACTAGAATCATCATGTTTTAAGCACATATAAATTCTAGTGTCAACTCAGGGCTATTTGGTCAAGTTTAAACTGCTCTCCTTAGCCAATACCTACACAGTCCTCTCTGATTAGTGACTCCTAGATTTTATTATTTTTTGATTCTTTAAGCAAACTTCATACTTTTGCTTTATATATATAGTTAAATTAATAAAGCCACAGAAGACAACTGTTCTTCTGGCGAATGAGTTGTAAAGGTGAATAAAAAACATGATGGTATGGACTGGGTTCAGGTCAGGGTCTGAGGACTGAGGGTGGAGGGTGGAGGCAAATTTGCCCTCCAGGGGAATTTGGATGCCCTGAACCGCCAGGGGTACTAATAATGGCGAGATCTCTTGTCAGCAGCTGACTCATCCCTGTGGCAGGAGGCTCTGGTTGTTCTGAGGCTAGTTTATTTCTTGCCTATTTTAAAGGAAATGACATGCTTTGTATATATAGATCTATCTGTAGCATGTGTACTAATAGACTGATAAGGCTAACTGATGGGGTTTCGTAAAAAAAAAAGTTCCACAAAAAAAGGCTAACAGATGGGTATGGATCTAGTAAACTATAGCTAGCCATGCATTGAAGCCAACTATCATGTAAATCATGTGTGCATGCTAATCCAGCTTGCTAGTTCCTGGATGCGAGCTGCTTTTGGTTGGTGCACTGCTTCTGTATGCTGCTTCTACCTTGCCATGTAGCCGATGGCCCTAAGCCCATGGCCCCATAACACATCAAGTACCATGTAATTTGGATTAATGTTTTATTTGTATCCGTAAAATACATTAGCTCTAAATTCTGAGCTCTCAAGGTCCTCAAAGTTATCATGAGATGCTTCTATCAAGTTACCAGGAAGCTTTGCATGTCAAGAACCCTTTTTTTGGTGGTACCATAGTACATGTTGAACTAGTGATTTTTCGAGCCTCTACTTTACTGGCATCTTTCTTATTAATGCTCAGTTCGCCATTTCTTTTGCATTAAGTGACATTTTATAAATTTGTTTGCTTACACTAAGAATTTCAGGCCAAACAAAAGAAGAACAATCGTAAGGTCAAGGACAAGGAAAGAGAAGAGAAATCTGATTCAAATTTTCTAGAAAGGCATCAGGATGGAAGCACAAATCATGACAGGGAGGACTCTAAGCAGGTAGGGCAATCTGCTGTGATTAAAGCTGATAACTTTGGAGAAGGTGCTTCAGATTTATCAGACAAACTAAGTGGATCAACAGAGGTATGCCAAACTGACACGTGTGACAAGATTATACTACCTGTGAATGCAATGAATGATGTTGGTATTGAGATGAACAATTCACAGACATGTAAAGATGACGATTCTACTGTGGACATCGAGACACTGGTAACATCTGTGTCTGCTGCTGTGAACAGCATACGAGGCAAAATAAATAATTTGCTAGACAGTACAAGTCTTATAACGCCTAATAGGTCAGTTAGCATTTCATCCAAACTTCGCAATATTTCTCTTGGCAGCTTAGATTTAATAATTTACCATAACTCGCAATTTGGCGCAACAGAGGAAGAAGTCGGCGCAACAGGGGCATCAGCAGTATAATCATTTCCCAGTATGAAGATGACCTTCCCTCATCTAGCTGCTCAGACCGCAACATGTCTGCCTGTGGTCCAGCTCCAAGGCGTGACCAGGAGACTGCTCTACTCACCTTAAAAGATCGGCTTCGTGAGCTTGGGCAAAGACTACATGAGGTGAAGCAGCTGTTCTCAAAAAGTATTGGGCACTATTTATAATTATGCTTTAATTATTATTGAATGTTCACTTTAATTTAGGATGGATCTGCCTTACTGGAGCACACTCTTTTAAGTTTATTTTAGCTTTATCATAATTTTATACCCCTGAGTCTGGTTTGCATTGTTGATATACTAAAGATATACCTGCTGATTTTCAATTTGGAATTTTAGATCATCTTTTTGAGATACTTTTTTTCGCTAAAAAACATTACTTCGTTTCTGGTTTAGATTTTCATTGTATTTGACTGAATTATAGTACTTGTAGAAAACTCAAGGATTTTTCTAGGAAATATACAAAATGTAAGATGCAGATCTGTGGTGCTATAAATACGATGCTTTGGAATTTGATTGTGATTGCTACATAGTTCAATTGCAGGGACAAACACCAGAGCTGTTGCTCTAATACTGTGGATATGTTTTGGCGATATAACACATATCACTTGATTATCAGAGCAACAATTCTCCCTTTTCTCTTGTATATGTACGGAAAGCACTGACCACCTCCATCTCTGTGAATAGCTGTAGCTGGATACATGAAGATTGCATTCTAGATGTTTTGTTTCTTCTGAAAGCGTATATTTGGTGACTATATTTGTAGCATATTACTTGGTAGTTGTCCTAAAAAAGAATTTGGTGATTCATATCCTGGGTTCGAAGCTTATTAATCTTATACTAAGATTATACATATTCTGTAGCACTTCTATCTTTCATCTATCCTGCTGCTTTATTTAGCTGCCAGTAAAAAAGTTGATTTGTTTGTTTGCATTTATGTTTGTTTCAGAAAGAAATTGAGGGCAAGGAACTGCTTAAGGCCCACTTGGAAAAAAAGGCAGCTGCTGAGGCCACAGTGGGTTCATCCTTAGCATCCTCATCTAACTCAGAAAAGACTCCCCAGGTTCTGAAGGGGCCAGAGCAATCCTCGGTAATTGTTAATGATGCAAATATTGATGCACCACTTCCAAAGGCTGTACCTGTAGCCACAAGTGACGACAGCAATGAAGCTGTTCCAGCAACGGCAACATCCACCATGAACACCAAATCTGTGCTTGTCAGTCCCACTCCAAGTAAACTTGAGCAAGTTTTGTGTGAAGAACATGTATCAAGTTCAAGCCAGCAAATCAATAAAGCTCCTCTGACGCCTTCAAGATCACCACTAGTTGATAATAAGGCTACCCCAACTCCCCCAAAATCACCTGTGCCACAGGCTGATACAGTTGTTAAAGCTACTCCAGCTCCACCCAAATCACCATTGCCACAGATTGATACAGTTGCTAAAGCAGCAGCTCCCACAAAATCTTCTACATCACAGCTTGATAAAGTTGCTAACATACAAGCTGCCCCCAAATCACCAGCACCCCAGGCTGATGAAGTTGCCTCACATAACTCAGTATCGCGACAGATTCTGTCCACATCTATCTCCAAGACTCGAGAAGATACGGTTTCTGAGAGGGCTTCAGTTGCTTCTGTACCTGGAACTCCTACGCCAATGTCAAGGCCTACAAGTGCACCTCTGCTACAGGTACCAAGATCAACTATGCCACCTACACCATCAGTCCAAGTTTCTCCGTTGCTTTCACGTTCACTGACTGTGTCTGAACGGCCAAACAATGAGCCTTCACCTCCAGCCCCAGTTTATGTAACACAGACATATCGAAATGCAATCCTTGGTAAGGGCCATCTTGATACTACTCCAGCAACTCTTGAGCAATCAACTTCTGTTTGCCCAAATACTGCAGTTTCACAGCCATGGTCAGCATATGCGATGGCAACATCAGTCATGGCTCCTTTCGAAAGGAATGACCAATTACCAGGTAAGCAAGGCTTCGTGTTTGGGCCTAGCAGGGCAGAAGCCCTTAATAACCGGCACTCATGGAAAGGTAACAGTGATGTTAACGGACATACATGGAAAGATGATGTTCCTAACCAGCAAATGACCAATTGTGATGCGCATGTGCACCACTCAAAAGATATTTCTTATCAGCAATTAAGCAGCAGTGGGACAGAACAACCCAGATTGGGTGGATTACAGAGTAGGGAGCTCCAGAGGGAGATACCTGCTGCAAGCTTTGTTTCACGCCAGCAGTATGGTTCAGTGGGTGAAGAATTCCCTCACATTGATATTATAAATGACTTGCTTGATGAAGACCAAAGCAGTGCGCATATGGCAGTCTCTCCCCTCCATGAGTATCATACATTTGGTTTGCCCTTTTCTTCAGGAGGCAATATGGCAGACTCAGAAACAGCTTCCGTAAGTAGTTCTGTCCGGTTTGACTTGACCGACCTTTACTATGACGAGGGTTACAGGAGGGCCTATGACACGCAGAATGCTCTGCGTAGGTTGGATGCTTACCCCAACGGAAGGTTGGACTCAACTGCACCGCAGCGTTGGCCATATAACCATCCAAATCCAGCTGTGAACCTTGGAAATAGTTCTAATGTATTTCCACAGCAGTTGGGAGAGTATACTAATTTAGCTAGTGGGAGGGTGAATGGGGAATATTTAGATTATATGTATCGCCGTGCCAATGGGCAATGGTGATGCCTGTATACGACCCATAATAATACTTGTAACAAACCATGGTGCCAAGTCTAAAGTTCGCCATGTCCTTTAATTTGAATTGTTTCAAGTTCAAAATAGGAAAGAACGAATACACCATGTAAAATTTTACCTGCATTCAGCCTATCTCGTGCTTGTACGTTATTCCTGTGGTTCGAAGAGCATATGACTGCAGGTCTGCAGCTAACAAGCCAAGCGTACATATCGCAGCCCTGTCGCCTATTGTTCGCGGAATTTTATAGTGCTTTCTTTCGATTAATGTGTTTTGGCATGTTATTAAAAATGTGTTTTGACATAATGACATGATTGGCTTCTTGGGAAAGAAGCTTGATGTGATTATTTTTACGGCATCTGCGTCTGATAACTGCAGGACGAGAAACATTTTCAGTCAGCCTTTGCTGCAAAAATTGGAGGCTAGAGACGTTTTAAAACGCGTATACGTTATTATTATAGTTTGTCGTAAGTCAAAGTTACTTAAATTTATTAGTCAATTCATAAATAATAACTTAATTAATACTCCTTTCATTTTAAATTATATGATATTTTGACTTTCCTAGTTTTTTTTCTTTACTATGTGTCTAAACTTAGTGTATATCTAAGTGCATAGTAATAATATACCTTGAAAAGTTCAAATGTCTTGTAAATAATTTAGAATAGAGCAAGTATGTTTGATTTATTTTTTTAAATATAAACTCAGTTAAAGTTAGAGAAGTTAAAACAAACATCTTGGAACAAAGGATGCACCTACCGGCTTACCAGGTCATGTCCACTACCAGGCACTTACGGAACGTCTCAGCCTATCCGGTTTTGTTTGTAACACCAATTATGATTGAAAATTATATGCCTTCTATGCATCGAAAATTCCTTTCCTGTGAATTTCCTTCAAGATAATTACAACAATATCTGGTGCCTACATACAAGAAGAATTTCTTTTCATTTAGATGATACACATGATGCACAATTCATATGTTGATTCAATACCTATTGCAATCGCAAAAAAAAAAAAGAAAGAAAGAAAGAAAGAAAGAAAGAAAGAAAGAAAGAAAGAAAGAAAGAAAGAAAGAAAGAAGATACCTATCGCACAAATAAGTTTGAAAATGACTATTATACACAGTTTGGTAAATTCTATTTCTTGTCAATAGCAATTGCTCGCAGTTCTCTCAGATTGCAAGCAATTTCCTGTATAAACATCAAACCTTCGTCGCCATTCCTGAGGGAGTTGATGCTATGTTCAAGAAAACTGCGATCTCCTTCTAGTGTCTTCAGTCTTCTGTTCAATTTTGAAATTTCTTCCTGCACTGCATCTAGATCAATCTTCCCACTAGTTGTCAATGAGCCAGCTTCTTTGCTCTCTATCGAGCTTTCCTGGCGGTCTAACGAGAAGTCTTCTATGACATATACTTTGTCAGAGAGGTCATCCTTAACATCTGGACTGGGTAAATCAACAGAAACACTGTTGTTGGAGTAGAATTGGAGCTTTTGCTCCAATTTTCTCAAACCACTTGCTATATATGCCCTCTCCTCTTCCAAACTCACCAAGGAATTTATGCCCTGCTTCAAAGGATCTTCAAGATCACCAACGTCAAGCATAGCTGTATCCCTATTTTCTTGTTTAAAAGCCGCTTGATTGCCTCGTTCCTCTATTGCTCCACCTCCATACTGTCTCCTATAGTTTTCGAGCTCAATTTCCAGTTCCTCTATTTGTTGTTCTCTTTCAGCGAGTAACTCGTTAGTTTTCGCTAGCGCTTCACTGTCATATTCAGCTTGCTCTTCCATCATCCTTTGGTAATGCGAAGCTTCCATCTGCATTGCAGCCTTCTCATCCTGCAACTTGGTGATCATAGCCAGAGCTTGACTTGCAGCAATGGCTGAGGCGTTCCTCTCTTCTTCCAGTTCTCTGCAGAGTAGGTGTATTGATTTCCGGTCAAGATCAATCTGTCGTCTTAACCGGTCAATGGTGCTTTCACCTTCCATCTCACTGACAATGCTTCCGTCTAGAGACTCCAAACCGGAAGCATTCCTCTCAAGTGAAATTCTATTGGTAATGTTCTGCACCACCAACTCATCACCACGTCCATATGCACGTGGGCTAGGGCCTGGATCGACCCATGGTGCCTCAAGCGCCCTGGAAGCTGAGAGCTGTGATAGCAGTAGTCTCAGTTCTTCGTTTATGCTAGAAGTAGAGTCCTTTCCAAGGATTACATCCGTCAAGGTAGGGGATGGCAAGCTACCCTTGTTGCCAATGGCAAGTCTATAGGCTTCATTCATGCTAATCTGAGTGCTTAGAGATGGTCTCCTTTCAACAACACTGTCACTTGTTTTTGGGTATTCCTCGGTGGCACTATGATCTTGAGGTATTTCACCACTTGATCTTACGGTAGTTGCTGATATATGAGGTTCGTCCACATAATCTGCGCAAAATAGCTTAATGTAAGGACCAATTTTATTAATGTTTGCGTTGGATATAATTCATGTTTACTAACCTTTATCTATTAAATCTTTGGGAGCACTACCAGAAGGATCTTGGACTATCAGTTTGTGTGCCCCCATGTCACCAGTGGGTTCAATTTTATTAACTTCACCACATGTTTTGGAACCAGCACTAACTTGTGAAACATGGATATCCCCGCAATTATCTAACAGAGGAAACATGAAGTCCTTTATTTAGGTATAATTATCAAAGGTGTATAATTATATAAAGCCAATGGGAAATAAAAACCAAACCTTTCTGATTTGCGTCTTCTGAAGCACCATGATGAGCGTTCTCTAGCACCAGTTCATTTGTATGTGGATCAGCTGCTGACGCAATTCTCTGATGAAACTCACCACTTGATCTGCCAGTAATTTCTGGCACATCAACTTGTTCCAGAATACCTAGCAAATTTTTGCTGTGTTAGGGTTAAGTGGAGAAATGCTAAACAACATTTCATTTGTAATCAAGAATCAAGAGAACATACCTTTTATATTTCCTTCTTCTGAAACAGCATAGTGCTCCTCTAGTATTGTGAACTGAGATGTATATGGATCAGCGTTGCCTTCACTTGTGCTCTGAGATGGTTCAATCTCACCAGGAACCTGTGGTAGCTCATCACTTGGCATAACTGGAATTTGTGAAATACCAGCATCTGCATGATTATTCACCCAATCATATAATTTATCATTTGAAAAGAAGTGGCAGTAGAGGCAATCGTTCCAGTTTGTGAAGCAAAATTTACCTTCTAAACCTGAATTTTCTATAACAAGTACAGGATCATGCCGGGATGCCAATTTTCTGGATAGGCTTTCTTTTTCTTCCGTCCGGTCCACATCACCTCCGCTATTTGGATGATCATCCACAGCAGGACACGCCAAAGATGTATTGCAGGTGTCTTCAACACTGGGCTCCTTCTTGACAATTATTTCAGATTCCTTGATCACCACAGGGGAAGGAAGAACGGGTTGCTCACAAGCTGCATCTTCTTGTAAGTCTTCGTCCACAACACTGGCTTCACGAGATTGTGAACTTTTCACATCATTGGCACAAGGGACCTCAATCTCAGAGTCAGATGTCATCTGTAGCAGATCATCTCGCTCATTAGACCTGTAGTCAGTTTGGTGGTATATATCTTTAGGCTCCAAAGGCTCGTCCACTTGACATACTACAGAATACTCTGTGTAAATTTCTGGTGAGCCGAATGCTCCAGTAGGCTCTAGCTCTGCAGTCTTTCTAGAGGACAAAGCTACAGTCCGTTGCTTAAAATGCTGCCCACAGCACGAGCAAACTTTTTCACGAGGGGAATTCAAAGCATCATCAATTCTTTGTTTGCTATAAAGTACATTGGCATCCATCACAGTCTCATCTGTTTTATCATCATGGGTGACTTTCCCACAGCACCCTTCACACATATTTTGGGCTCCCGCGAGCTTCTGGTGGAGACTGCAGAAGGCCAAGGATGAAATCTCCGTCTTGTGAGTTTTGCAGATCAACTCTCTATAGAAACATGGTTTCTCGTTGCCCAGGACGTGATCAAGCCTTGAGCAGAAAGGGCATGGCGCTGGTAATCTGCAGAGACGGGCGAATCTAGTGACCAAGAAGCTGTAAACCGCGTCGATGAACAGCAGGAGCATCAAGATCCACTCAAGCAACGCCGTGGACAGTGTGCTCGATAGTCGGGGTAAGATTGGCATCCTTGTACCCATCTCCAACAGTGTCTCAAATCTTCAGAACAGTTGCTCCAATCTGTCAAGACTTGTCAAAGACTCGGAGATGGGTGGCGTTGGAGTAGGAGTGCTAGCTGCAAAGAACCAAACCAAGTTAAAGAACAAACTGAAGTGTGCGGTGTGATGTTATTAGAAGTATGTGACATCTATTGCGTGATAAAAAATGACAAGAACCCATGTGAGCAATTGGTATCAAAGCTCAGCAAGGCAACCGCCCTGAGAATATTTTTGGTGAGCTATTAAAGCTAATCATAGACAGATAAAAGGCAGGGAGCCCAAACACAAGGCTGGAAACCACTGGATATACATAAACTAAAAGCGCCGTGCACCAAACTCAGTGGAAATTGACAGATACCGACCACCAAGAGAATATTGGAAAGCATAAATTCAAACAAACGCGCACCAATCATGCCACATGAATACTTGAACAGGAAGTAGTACCTAACGAACACATCAGAAGTTTTCTGTAAGGACAACGCCAGGGAGCATGGGAATTGGACTAAAGATGTCAGGGAATTCAAAGCTATTCATTCTTTCCACAGAACCAAGTAGCTAGACTCAGCTAACATAATCAAAACTAGAACCCGGACGGTTCTAGCCAACATAACGGGCCGAGGACTCCAAGTTACCAAAAAGATTTTCAAGTAGCTAATCAATAGCACAACCATCCAATCCACTACCAGAAGGAACTGAAACAAACAAAGAAGCTCACGAGCCGACGAGAGCTGACCATGACATAGACGGGAGAATTAAGGTTACAGACCTGCAGGCATGGAGTCAGTGAGTCAAGGATGAGCAAGAACGCACCTGGCGATTGGCGAATGAATCGCAGCCCCCCCGCGAGATCCCGATCTGTGATGGCAGCAGGATGGAGGGCGGTCTTGTCGGGAGCAGCGAGCGTCCAAAAAGGTGGCTGAGCAAGCTTGCTAAACTAGTAGCAGCAGCAGAGGAGGAAATTAAAGGTGGCGAGCACCGACCAGACCAGTTGCCTCCCGTCTTGTTCCCAGCTCTCTCTATATAGGAGGAGGAGTGTTGTTTGATTGATTCCCTGGCCGGCTGGCCTCTCCGCGGAAGGAGCCAAAAACGAAAGCGGGGCGAGGTGGTGGCGGCGCTGATGAGGGCGGTGGCGTCGCCACGCCGGGGGCGGAAACGGGGCCGCGGGCTGGCCCGGACTGGACTCCGGACAGCGACGCGAGCCGGCCTCGGCCGAAAGGCGGGCGGTGGTTGAGGTCTCGGTGCGTTTGCAGACGTGGATCGGCAGAGTAGGTTGTTTTTTTTTTTTTTTTACCAAAGGGCGAGGGGGTTGAAATGTAACCAGTGGGTTTGGCTTTTAAGAAAGGGGAAAAAAAAAAGGAATGAGGGGGGGATTTGCGGGGGTTGGAAA
>Ga0182004_10005146_pt1 | contig 10634 bp, 6 predicted proteins | sample Sormic07211540_1_FD_120479 | JGI IMG/M metagenome (GOLD analysis project Ga0182004, IMG submission 120479) | Endophyte microbial communities from Sorghum bicolor roots, Mead, Nebraska, USA - 072115-40_1 MetaG | ecosystem: Host-associated > Plants > Roots > Unclassified | place: USA: Nebraska...
AGCATTTTGTAGAGAATAATATATTACTATCACTTGTTCAAACAAAGAGAATTATGTTCTAATAAATTGATAAGTTCTAATATTTAACTAACAACACATGATAAATACAAAGATATAGATAAAAATTTGGGTAATTCGGGTACCGGGGGATATTACCCGCATTACCTAAACTAATTTCGGGTAATCAAAATCGCTATCCGAATTTAGGATCGGGTACCTCGAGTTCGGGTAATTCGGGTCCGGGTCCGGTTAATTCGGGTACGGGTAATGGGTATCGGGTAATTTGCCCAGGCTTAGCTCGCTCGCCGGTTGCCGCGGCTATTGGCCCGCTGGACGCCGCGCATACTCGCTGGCGCCGCCGAGCTCAACCGCGCTGCTCTTCTGACGATGCGCTCGAGTTCGTGACTCTCTACGGCGAGGTGGAGGCTAGCCAAGGCCCATCCGTGCTATAGCCACGGTCGCCACCGCCGAGGCTGCTCGTCGTCCACCTAGACATACTATCACGCTCGCCGGACCTGTGTGTGCTCGTCAGTGTTGCCGCGTCTGCTTGCCCACGCTGTTGCGTTCACGTGCCAGCCGCCGCAATCGCTCGCTCACGTATTCTCTGGTGATGTTGTGTGTTGCTTGTATACTGCTTTTGATCGGTGTAGAAACGAAGGGAGAGAGCATCAGAGAGAGGAAAGGATAAGGGAGAGAGAAAATAGATCATATATTTATTATTTGAAGACACTGCCATTGTGTGAGTGATGATTTTTGCTGATGTGATCACTATGAAAACCGTGCTAGTTTTTACCATTGGGACTGCCTTAAGGCTTTATTCAGTTCCCAAAATTTTATGTTTTCGGATACCGTAGCACTTTCGTTTTTATTTGACAAACATTATCTAATCATAGAGTAACTAGGTTTAAAAGATTTGTCTCGCGATTTTACAAGCAAATTATGCAATTAGTTTTTATTTTTATCTATATTTAATGCTCCATGCATGTGCCGCATGATTTGATGTGATGGAAATCTTGAAATTTTTTTGAAACTAAACAAGACCTAAAGTTGAGGCCTTGTTTAGTAAATCTAAAAACTTTTCAAGATTCCTTATCACATCGAATCTTGCAGCAAATGCATAGAACATTAAATATAGATAAAAATTAACTAATTGCATAATTTATTTGTAACCTATGAAATGAACTTTTTTAGTGTAGTTAATTCATGGTTAGACAATAATTGTCAAATAAAAACGACAGTGCTCCAGTAAAAAAAATTCACCAAGAGAACTAAACAAGGCTTGAGTTTTTGGTTTGTTATTAGCAATCAAACAAAATATGCTTCCACCACTCTAAAGTTGAGATTTATAAAGGCATTGTTAGCTTTCTCCATTCCATTTTGGGGTATGTTGAGTGTTGTAATCATTCTATCATCATCTTATTACCTCTCTCGTGAGATCATATCGAGGGATCGAGCTTGTAACAGACTGTCAAAGAAGGACAAAAAAATGAAGGCGCTAAGGGAATGAGGAATGTGATGTTTCTTTTCACTAATCAACTGTTTGGTCCTAGGTTAACAACTACTCTCTAGTAGCAGAGCTATGAGGTTTTATGAGCCCGAGCAATCTTCATGATGTAAAAGCATTTACTTGACATATTATAGTGTTTTTCAATGATATAAAAAAAGTTGAACTTTACTGAGGAGCCGAGCCAGGCCGCCCAAGGTGGCGGTACAGTGGCGAGTCACCGATCTATTGTTCTAACTACAAGATGTTTTGGCTTTCGTTTTTATTATATACTTAAATATACACTTTGTTTAGACATAGTAAAAAAGATATATTTATAAAAAATATAATTTGAAAACGAGAGAGCAATAGCTAAAAATTAGCACGGACTCATCTAAACAATAGGGTCAATGGAATAATGGGTGGGCAGTTGGCCAATATAGTTAATTTAAGCTAACAAAAGAACCATAATGCAAATGTCCAAAATACCATACCATTTACATTCAATTTCACATTTCTCTCTTCTCTCTTAGGGGTGTGTTGGTAGAGCTTCTATCTTAGCTTCATAAAGCCATTTCACTGCTGACAAATGGGTCTAGATAAAACTGCTTCTCTTTATAAATTGTTTTCAACTCCTCTCACATGCACGATTGTCTAGGGGAAGCTGAAAATACTAGGTTTTTTCTAGCTTTCTCAATGTTATCTCCTCAAAGAAGTTATTTTACCAAAAGTTTATGAGATTCAACTCTACCAATAAAACTGCTTTTGGAGCCAAAAATATCAAAAATTACTTCACTAGTGAAACTGGGTTATACCAAATAGACCCTCAGCGACAACCGCCTCCTACATCTACGCGTCCTTTTTGCACACTGCCGCACCTATGTTGGTTCACCATTTGTGCCCCCACGTCATCGCGAACCTCCAATTGCGCCAACCATGATCTCATGTAGCAAGAATGCTAAGCTCCACGTTGCGCAACCATCTCATGTGTCGCCTTGCAGGAGCGGCATCACCTATATATGAGGTCTTGTATAGTAGCTCCACTTCGTGTTGTATTAGTACTACGAAAAGGAAAATATAATTAATCTTGCATTTGCCAGCCATGGCTCTATATGGCAATAGAGAGAAGGAGAATGGGAAGAAAGAGGAAAACCCTGAATACCTTCAATAAAAACGCCTCAACCAAGATGGTGTTGCCCGAACGAGCTATGCAGGAGGTCCAATCCACACAGGAAATCTCGACTACTTGTCGGATATGACAAAAGTACTAAATATACTTAGAAGCCTATCAATATATAAGAGATCTACTCTATGTAATCCCTATTCATTGTAACAAACTAGAAAACAACAAGATACGATCAAGATTACCCGATGTAAAACCTATCTTTCAGACTATATAAGCAAGGGCAGAACTAGAAATCGAGCATAGAGATCGTGAGAGGAGGAGCAGCGCAAAAAAAACTAGTTTTTGTGCACCTGGAAGAAGGGAGAAGAAAAGGGGAAGACGAAGACAACATGGCAGCTAGTTGTTTGGCAGCTAGCTTGCTTCTAATTGGGCTGATGGCTTGCTTATATCATGGGCTTCAAATGTTACTTGAAACTTGGGCTTAAAACTAAGGCCATGTTTGGTTTCACCTATTAAAGTTTACCATCTAATGTTTAGACACATGCATGGAGTACTAAATATTGACTATTTACAAAACTAAAAACATAGCTAGAGAGTAATTTGCGAAACGAGTCTTTTGAGCCTAATTTGTCCATGATTAGACACGAATTGTCAAATAAAACAAAAATGCTACAATATCGGTAAATTTTAACAACTCCAATCAAACACCCCCTAAGGAGGGCAGGGCCTATAATTGTGCTAAGAGGTCCATGTATTTAAGTACATTATAGGGAATTCACAGGCTATTAGGAGAGGCCGGACCCCCCTCTACCCCTGTACCTAAGGAGGAGCGTCTCCTATATTGTCATCTTGGTTCTAAACTAAAGAAAAATTCACCGGCGGTCCCTCAACTTAGCTTAAAGTGTCATCTGGGTCCCTAAATTTTTAAAGTGATATATATGGGTCTCTAAACTTGGCAGATGTTGTCAGGTTCCTAAACATTCAAGGTGATCATCGTAGGTCTTTATACTTGGTAGAAGGTGTCATCCAAGTTTCTAAACTTGGCTGATAGTGTCATCCTGGTCCACATGTGATCTAGCCCACTCTATAAGCTGGTATGACACGTTGATTCTATGTTAGACGTGGATCCAACATGTGTCAATTAATCAATCATTACTTATATAATATTTATTATGAAATTATAAATTATATAAAATAATTTACAACAACAAATGGTATAAACCAAAATAGAAAATAATAAAATTAATTTAATATTTATGATCATTAATAGTATTAAAATAATATTAAATTTAGAAAATAATAATATTTATAGTATTACTGTATAATATTATACCACGATTAATAATACTCTTATTAAAATTTCTAATACTAGTATTCTAGTATTAAAAGTTTTAATGAAGGTATTATAGTATATTTGTATATTTATTGTAATTTTTTTTGCCGATATAATTTTTTTGTTGTTGTAAGTTTTTAAACACTTTACTTTATTTTTTGTTGACATAAATTATTTTATATGATTATAATTTTATGATAAATATTATATAAATAATGATTGATTATTTGACACATTGTGGATACATGCTTACAGTTAGTATGTCACGCCAACTTATAGAGTAAGTTGGACCATATTTGGACCGGGATGACATAGTCGACCAAGTTTATGGATCTACAGTGACCACTTTAAGAGTTTAGAAACCTGGATGACACTCTTTGCCAAGTTAAGGACCCATGGTGGTTACTTTGAAAGTTTAGAGACCTAAATGACATTCTCTTCTAAATTTAAGGATCCACATATATCACTTTGAAGTTCAAAGACCTAAATGACACCTTTAGCCAAACTAAGGGACCGCTGCTGAATTTTTCTCTTTTAACTATAACCTTCGCATCATCAATACCCCTTCACCCGAGCACAGGATGCACTAGAGAATCAATTCTCAATTGAGCTTATTAGGGTACCATGTACCTGAATCAGTGCGAACTTTCTCTTGTGCTACCCTATTGATTTCTTATGCGCAATACATTGATCACTACTCGGATGCTAATTTGTCATCTTTAGTGGATGGTCTAAAATTTTTTAGTGACTATTAATAATGTCTAAAAACTCTTTTAGTGACTATTAATAATTCTAATGTGTCATTTTAAATGTCACCTTCTAATGGTTCCATTTATATATACTATTATATTGGTTTTGTGGAAATAATTATATATGTTATGGACACTATTTATTAGTACCTTGAGAACACATTGGTGAATTAGATGTTTAGAGCATCTCCAAGAGTTTGTGAAATGATTTTTCATCCATAAATTTTTTTAGCAAAATAAGAAAAAAACCTTCTCCAACGGTTTAACATCTCAATTTCTCATCTTTTCTAACTTGATATATCTCCCTCTCTAGCGTGCAAATATACGCGCGGGCTCCGTACTTGGCATCAGTCTTTCTCCTCATGCTTAGAGGGGCTCTTGTTTCGTTAGCGGGTTTTTGAGTTTTTATAAATTAAATTTGCCGAACGGTTAGAGATGAGATCATTTTTTTCCTCCCATATTGTTTTGGGAGTTGGCAAACAACAAGATTTGAAAAATGCATTTTGCCAAACAGTTGGAGATGGACAACAACAAATTACAATTTTTCCTCAACTATTTTCAGTGTCAGACTCAATTAATAATATACGTGAATAAAAACAATATGTTTTTGTCCATAAGCTAAAAATAATATTTACTTATTGAACTGAAAAAATAAAATTACAATTGAAATATTTAAGGACTAAAATGCGCTTGGTAGTTTATAAGAATAAAATTTAGTCATGGAATACAAACTTTAAAAATTGAAACAATCACTTCGTTGAAATTAAGCCTAAAAAGATTTTGTTGATTGATATCGTTATTTAAAAATTCAGGGACCATCTGTATCGTCCAAAAGAAACCTTAAACTGAAGGAGTAAGGACCATATCACTTGACTCTAACCTTTTACGCCTTGTTAGTTGGACTAAAAAGCCATGATAGAAAGTAGTGTTCATTGATTTGTTATAAAAAAACACTGCTAAATGATAAATAGATTCGATTGATAAACTCATAAATAGAACACTAAAGGATAAGGATTTATTTATTTTTATCCACCAAATACTTTGGAACTATAGTGTGTGTGTGTGTGTTTGCAGGAAACAAAGAGTTTGATCAGGGTTATCAGTTTACATTTTACAAAGCATATACTTGCGCTTTGTGTATGCCTAACTCCAAGGAGAAAGCGAAAGTACCAAAATTTCCACTAACGACTACCGTTGCCTGATTCCTGTGATGGTTTCTCTGATTCCAAGCAAAGTTAGGCCTTGTTTAGTTCCTAAAATTTTTTAAGATTTCTTCGTCACATTAAATCTTTGCACGTATATATAAAGTATTAAATATAGATAAAACTTAACTAATTATATAGTTTATCTATAATTTACGAGACAAATCTTTTAAATCTAATTGATCTATAGCTGAACAATAATTACCAAATATAAATGAAAATACTACAATAACTGAATTAAAAATTTTCGCGCTTACGAGCAGAATGCCAGAATCACCGCACACAAACTGACAGACACCTCCAAAATACGCCCAAAACGTCTACCCCTCTCCTCCCTTCCGTGCCGTCGCATTTCCACGTTCTAATAATCAAAAGGATTTTAAAAACGAACAAAAAATTTTAAAATCCCAGATTTGGAAGTACTTCTACGGTAGCAGGAAATAAATAAAAAATATATATATTTTTTAAAAAATTGCGCGTTCGTTTGCACGTCAAATTCGTCGTCGGACTTCTTCCCATCGTCTTCTCCCCGTGCCCCGTACCTTCCGTTCCCTTTCTCCCGTTCGCACGCCGCCTCGTGCCCTCTTGCTCCCAGATCTCGTGGCCATCGCCATTCCCCCCTCCGCTACACGCCGAGCGCCCGCGCCCAGATCAGGCGTCTCCGCTGCTCCTCGCGTCCTCGCCCCAGCCCTTGCGGCCTCGCCCCCGTCATCTCCCGTGGAGGACTGCCGCGGGGTGGTGACGAGAGGAGATCCGCCGGGGCTGGCTGCTGGTTGGTCGGCTGGTCGATCCCTTTCCTTCGTTTGTTGGTGCCTGAGCCCGGGGTTTGGATAGTTTCTTTCGCTCCGTCTGTTGCGGATTGGATTCCTGCGGCTGCTGCTGCGTCGCCGAGTGCTGATTCCAGCTTGTTCCCCTCCCCCCCCTGAGATTGTACGAGACGGACCGCCCTCTGGCGCGGAGGCCGCACAGGCAAGGCGGCGCCGGCGGCGAGATGAAGGGCGCGACCATCCCCTCGGTCGCGATCATGCCCTCGCCGCTCTTCCTCTGGCGGTTTAAGGTGCCTCTCAGTCTTTGAAATATTCCCAACTCCTTTTCTTTTCTGCCTGGCCTTTGACATGCTCTGAAGAAGTAGTTTAAGTTCAGTCCCTGTTCACATGGTTACATGATTTCAAGTTAAGTGCTCGCTGCTTTGATGAGGTTTGGCTATATGCATTGAGTTGCTGTTAGTATCAGGTTCTGTCAATGTCGACTTGAAACCATGTTAGTATACCCTGCATCATATTCCTAAGAAATAATATCTGTTGAAGTTACGTTTGTAACTAACCCAATTTCATTGGAGTTCGTAAGGGGCTGTTCTTGTAATCAAAAGTCATGTTGTAGTGGAAACAAACAATAACTTGGGGACTGTTGAGTTAACGGTCCCCTTTCTGTGCTGCGAAATGACAAGAGTGTAACAACTGTTCAAACTTATGGAGAGTTAGTTTAGGAGAAATTACCAGTCAGACTAAACATTTCTGAACATTTACTTCACACCTGATCTCCTGTGTAATGGTCTGTAACTTTGACATGGATGACAAAATTACGTTATGAGCTTATGTTTTGTGTTCTCCTGTCACTTAGTGTTGAATTACCTATGTTAGCATGTCATTTTATAATGCTACTACTACCAACAATGCTGAACAGCAATTTCTTTATTTTTTTCTTTGCTTCAACATTATTGTGTGTAAAACTAACTGCATGCAGTATCTGTAATGTTCTGTACCTAAGCTGCTAAGCATCATCTCATCATTACACAAATGTATGATTTGAGCCATACTTTAAATTGCTGGCCCTCCTGTTCCTTTTCAGGTTGTGTTGTTTCTTCTCTGGGGCTTATGTTGTTGCAAGGTCAGTCTTGATATGCTCCATCAATGGCTTCCAATTATGCATGACATGAGATTCTCGTTTGTTAATTTGGTAATTCTCTTGGCATTACAGATAAGTTGGGACTCAGTTATGAGAATGAGTGTTGATCTCAGAGACTTATTTCTTTACGAGGCTTTCTTGTACTATAATCCTCTTCTTCTTGTGGTGAGTTATCACTGCACTCCTGTTATGCTAATAAAAGGTTATTCCTATATAGGGGGTGTTTGGCACTGCTCCACGAACTCTGCTCCACAAACTCTACCATGGAGCAGCTCCACAAAAAACTGGAGTTCGTGGAGTACCTCTTTAGGTGCTCTCACAACTCCACTATTTTTTTATCGAACTGAGTGCATGGAGCTAAAACTGTTTGGCTAAAAAACATGGAGCGGAGCTGAAAAACATGGAACAGAGCAGTCCCAAACACCCCCATAATAGGCACCAAATTAAGGCCCTCTGTTTGCATCTATGTAACTGTAATTCTTGACTTTATTGTAGGCCTTGATGATTTGGTTGTGGGGAGTAAATCTATGGGTCTTTGCACAATCATCTGTGAATTATGCAAAAGTGTTTGATCTTGCACAAACACATTTATCTCACCGAGAGATATGGAGGGTATGCTTATCAGACTCTGCTCTTTGCATTTTCTGTTTTTTTTAAATACTTCATTTTGAATTTACTGTGATTCCTTTTCCTTTGGAAGTGCATCTATACTACTGGTTTGACTTGAGTGCTCAGTTCACAACTATCTGTCCTGTTGAGTTGCACTGCAATAGTTTGCACCACAACTATACTTGCAGATTTCTGCGAGCAAGCATGATGAACTTGCTTTCCTGTGTAAATGTACTCTAATGTGTTTCTTAAGCAACATGATTTACTGGTACATTTCTAGTTCTAAATCATTTTGATGATTGGTCCTCTTTTCAATCCGGTTCTCTTATATAAGGATATCAGGATTTCTAGACGCATATCATGTTTGTTGTTTCTTCCTTTTATCAATATTCTTTATGCTACCTTCAACTCTTTTCAATCTGAAGTTATTTTTTGTAAGTCCTTCCGTATTATTTGTATTTGACACATTATTCTGCTATGATGACACACAGTGTTTTTTGTTGTTTTATTGACAGTGTGCTACTTGGCTGACTTTAATTGTCCCTACTAGCATGACAGCCTACCTATATCTGTACTCACATGGAGAAGTGTCTCTTGCAGCATCTCAACCAGTGTAATATCTAGCCTATTCAGCATTAATTCATTCACTGCTTTATTCATGTCCCTTTTGTGCTTGAGCTCATGAGACACTTTGGTTTATTTCTTATAATTGCTTATTATGTTTTTTTGGTAGTGCTTCCATCAAACCAGTATTGCTTAAAATAACCAAATGTATATAATAAGAATATAATTCCCTGAATTCACTCATTCAGTATCTGTACGCTAAACAGTGTTAATTAATAACTATCATCCCGTCGTAATAAAAAAAATCTGAGGAGTAGTTTATGCAAGGTATTAGTTTTACAGAAGATCTGAGTGGTAGTTTCCCTTTCGTATGTGTTAGCTTTACAGAAATCTGTGACGACTTGTCTCTGTCAAAAGAAATGACCCAAAACAATTCAGTGAAACATAGCAAGGCATATCTTGGCAAAGTATACACAAGATTGGTGCACATACTGATGGTTGCATGTAATGCTTTTAACAAAAATAAAATAAAATTGAAGAACGTGTTACCCAGTCATTCATTCAGTTGAAGAGTACTAGAGTAGAATACCATGCTATATATTATGCTCGTGCGCCAATTTTCAGATCCATGGTGGTGAACTAATTGACATATCTTCTTGCATCTTTGCAGGTTCTCTTGTATGCTATTCTTCTGATGATCCTCCTTTCTCCTTTTGATATGTTTTACTTATCATCACGCTTTTACTTTCTGAGGACAGTCTGGCGTATAATACTGCCTTTACAAGTAAGTTGTACAATTTATTAGTATTTTTAGTCATCATGCTACGAACAGTATGATATGGCCTAGTGGCTAGGATTACCTGATTGTACCCATGGAGGACAATTGGATCATAACAAACTACTAATGATCCCCTGTCCCCTTTTCTGTAGGCAATTACATTTCCTGACTTCTTTTTGGCTGATATTTTTACATCCATGTCAAAGGTATGTATTATTTTATCAAGAAGTATTGATTGTAAACTCTTTTCTCGTTTATCGAGAAGTATTGATTGTAGACTGTTTTGTTGTTTGACACATCCCAACTTGGAGACAGGGACAGGACCAGTTGTTTATTAATATGACTCTAGTTCTCATATTGGCTATAGTATAATATTTAATACATTTTTGTAGTACAAACATTACCTTTTGACTATATGACACAGTAATGCTGTTCCTTAATTTTTAAAAGTAGAAAAGCGATTCTAAGTTGTAACTCTCCCATCGTCTTGAGTCATAACATGTTTTATCTTTGATGTTCTGTTCTGCCATTTCTTGATCTGCTTCAACTCTACACAGGTGTTCTCAGATCTGGAGCGTTCGGTTTGTCGTATGGTAAATCGCCAGGTTGGTTTCGTGCATGTGCTCTTTGCTATGCACATACTTTCGTCATCAGTTTAAATTCTTGTTGGGACTCAAATCTCTCATTCCTGTAATGTTTCTCATTTTCGTATTTTACAGGTTGCAACAATCGCTTGGTTTGAAGCAGATTCTGTTTGTGGCGGTCATTCTGTAGCTATTCCTCTTGTTCTTGTGTTCCCCTACTTGTGGCGTTTCTTCCAATGTCTCCGGCAGTACAAGGATACAAAGGAGAAGACATGTCTCTTGAATGGTATTCATTCATCAA
>Ga0182004_10005147_pt1 | contig 10634 bp, 8 predicted proteins | sample Sormic07211540_1_FD_120479 | JGI IMG/M metagenome (GOLD analysis project Ga0182004, IMG submission 120479) | Endophyte microbial communities from Sorghum bicolor roots, Mead, Nebraska, USA - 072115-40_1 MetaG | ecosystem: Host-associated > Plants > Roots > Unclassified | place: USA: Nebraska...
TCTCTGCAGAGAATTTGTCCTGCAGGATCGTCCATCCATCCATGGATCCATGCTATGTAATGTAGAGCATACAGCGTATTAATTGCTACCGGCCTTGGAGGTCCGTGATGGTTACGTCGTTGCTGCCGCAGGTGATCTCTCGCGCGTCGTCCACGGCGAGAGCGTGGCTGATGTTCCTGGGCGTGCACACCACGGGCCTTTGCGGCTGCGACGACGGCGCTACTACCTGCCGCGACAGCATGGGGATGACCTCCGCCATGGGCGGCCGCTGGGTCGGGCACTCCTGCACGCACAGCAGCGCCACCTGGACGCACGTCGCCGCCTGCGCCAGCTCGGCTCCCGTGCAGTCGCTCCGAATTGCTGGGTCCATCAGCTCGTGGCTCCGCCCTGCTTCCCACAGCCCCCATGCCTGATGATGAGAAATATAATTATTCGTCGTCTCGACAGAGAAATTCCGTCTGAATGAACTGACTGAATTATACACTTATACTATGTGAAGTTTCTGAAATGGACTGTCGATGGATGCTATATAGCTGCTGCTTACATGTGCTATGAGATTGAAACTTCGGTGGTTCTTGCTGCCGCTGACGATCTCCAGCAGCAGGACGCCGAAGCTGTACACGTCCTGCATGAACGACACCGTGCCGTCCATGGCGTATTCCGGCGCCATGTACCCACTGCCGTACGTATTATTCCAAGCATGAAAACACACAGTCAGAATCTATAGCGGCGGCCAATGTATCCAGTAGAGTGAGAGCGAGAGAGAGAGTGTGTGTTCATCCTCGATCTTCTTACTATGTGCCGATGATTGTCCTGGTGATGGTTTCTTGGCGATCAGCGCTGCCGCTGAAGAGCCTGGCGATGCCGAAGTCGGAGATCTTGGCGACCATGGCGGCGTCGAGGAGCACGTTTGCAGCCTTGAGGTCCCGGTGGATGATGTTGAGCCTCGAGTCCTGGTGAAGGTAGAGGACACCCCTGGCGATCCCGAGGATGATGTCCAGCCTCGTCTTCCACCGCAACGACGCACGCCGCCTAGCATCTGCACGCACGCACGCACGTACGCAAATGCAAGGCCGCCGCCGGTTCAGCAACGATTCTTGCTTGCAGTTGCAGCAATATAATGCAGCTACATATATAGATATATAGCAGGAGATGGATCGAGCACCAAAGATGAAGGCGTCCAAGCTCTTGTTGGTCATGTACTCGTAGACTAGCATCCTCTCTGAGCAGTGGACGCAGCAGCCCAGAAGGCGGACCAGGTTCCGGTGCTGCAGCTTGGCGATCAGGACCACCTCGTTTATGAACTCATTCAGCCCTTGCACGCTGTTCTCCGCTGACAGCTTCTTCACGGCAACCTGTTGCCCGTCCGGCAATTGGCCCTGAATCATATATATATAATCCAATCAGACATTTGGCAAACAAACATTCAGACGTATATATATATATGATTACTAGCTACTCCGATCCTATACCTTGTACACTAGGCCGAATCCGCCTCGCCCAATCACATTGTCTGCACAGAACCCGTTGGTGGCTGCTCGAACGATCTCCAGAGGGTACGTGGGGCATTCACTGCTGCTCATCATAAGCTCCACTGCCTCATCAACCATGCTAACTGCAGTGCATGCAAATAAATGGAGAGTCGTTTAGAGGATACATATATATGCTTGCTCTTTGTCATCAGACAAAGATGCTTACAGAAATCATAAAAAAAAATTAACCTTTCTTGCTGCTGCGCCTGCGCCGCATTTTTCTCCAAATCATAAAGGCAAGAGATAGAAGCAGCAACGCGAAGCCGGCGATCAGCAGCGTGATGACAGCCACAAACTTCTTCCGGGTGTTCTTGGTAGCGTCTGAAGACAGTGATTATTAGTGACTGCTTCAATCTAGCTAGCAATTTCTCAGCAGCTACGACGACATAATGTGAGGGCGATTTGGACTGATGGCAGGCAATGTTGTTGAGTTGAGTCGACTTTTCAGTTATGCATATCAATCTAGATTTCAATTCTATGAAGACATAATTAATGAGATTATTACTTATTAGACAGTGAACAAAACACAGAGCATGCATCGTCTCGCCGCAGCTGGCGAATGAAGCATGACTTGGACTTGTTGGTACATCCTGGTAGGTGACTGAAAATTAAAGGTCTAGGCAGTGCCTGAAAACGTCTTGCAATTGCAGCGACAATGTTCTACAAGGAAATTGAGCGAGTATTTGACTGACGAAAATTTGAATGTCCCAGAACCATACAGATGTACAAGTTAGTTGACGCCAAAGCCCAAATGGGTTCATTATTCCCTAGAATCATGTTATATATGCGACCAACTGATTGTTCAAGATTATGTATGTATTTATATACATATATACTATTAAGTGAGTAGAGTAGATGAACTACCAACATGATCCTAGTAGGAGTGTATTTTACTGGCTTGGAATAAAGGATGAGAAGCAAAGTCAAACAAGAGCTTCGAAAAAACACCTCCACTTGCAACACTCGGTAATTGACAATTATAGTTACGGAGACTATGATGTCATTTAAATGAAAACGGTTCTTGGTCGGTCCCAAATTTAAATGAAAACGAGGAGTTTGTTGTACTTGTATGCCACGCCGGATGAAAATGGTTCTTGGTCGGCCGGATTTTTTTTCTTTATTTGTCATTTTAACAACAAGCCATTTAGTGTACCAATTGCAAATAAGGCTCCAAAATAAATTAGAAAACTCAATTTTTGTAAATGGCCATAAACAATATCGATCACTTTTAAACAAAAATGAGCTCTGTTAAAAGGGATTTACCATTTTCATTTTCATGCCAACGAATACACTATAACAATACCGTTGGGGGAAATAAAGCCGCCAAAATTACAAAAAGTTCTTGGACAAAAATTTGTAAAACTCAATTTGTGCATCTACTCTGCTACAAAGTCAATTGATTTAGCTGGAGTTGTTTGAATCAGCACTCAATCGAATTCTAGTTTCTAGTGCGTATCATGTCAGGAAATGAATTCTTCACACGTTGAGCTTGAGCTTGAGTATGAAAACCTCCGTACCAAGCAGGTGAAATTGCCCGTTCACGAAAATTTGCACTATCAAAATTTCTGATGATAGCACTGCACTGCACTGCACACTGGTGAATCATGACGAAGCAGGGAATTCAGGCATACCTAGTTCAGACTCTGCCAGCCTGACATAGAGGTCCTGCCCGCCGTCGACGAGCCGCGTGTCCACCAGGTCGCCGAACCACTGGATGCACCCGCTCCCGCCGCCGCGGATGTCCGCCGCCGAGTACGCCGTGCAGGAGCAGTTGCCGAGGCACCTGCGCGCGCACTCCTCGAGGTTGGCGCCGGCGTCCACGGCGCAGCTGTGCGTGTCCGGCAGCTTCACGCCGCGCAGGAGGTAGAACCCGTCCCCGCCACCGCCGCCGCACTGCAGCGGCGTCCTCCGGGCGCACCCGCCGGACGTGTTCCGCATGTACCACTCCGCCGCCGACCTCGGCGCGAACCCCCTGACGCAGCTGCAGGGCGTGGCGTCGACGACGTTGCAGACGCCGAACGCGCCGCACCTGCCGTAGCTGTCGCACTGGTCCCTCGGCCCCGACCAGAAGTTGCTCCACGACCCGGAGGCGGCGTCCCACACCATGCGCTGCATCACGCCGGACTCGTTCAGGAGCACCCGCGACATGGGCGACCCGTCGCGGTCGCGGAACATGTACGAGACCTCGCCGTCGCCGTCGCCGGCGGCGTCGTCCGTGAACTGGAACTCGAACATGTCCTCGAAGGTGGTCATCTCCGGGATGCCGCTGAACCGCACGCCGTTCCACGGGCCCGTCCGGTACGTCTTGCGGCCGTGGCTCCAGACGTGCAGCTCCGGCGAGCCACCCGTGTCCATGACGTAGCGGAAGTCGCCGGGCGACGGGTCGTCGGCGCTGCGCCACGACCAGAGGGACCAGTCGGCGCCGGTCCTCACGTTCTTCCCGACCCGCATCTCCGGGAGGAACGTGTTGGTCGGGTGCTCGAAGCTCTGCCACCGCGCCACGCCCGCCGCGTCCGTCACCACCAGGTTGCCCGTGTCGCGGAGCTCCGCGCTGACGACGGCCGCCGCGGAGGAGTTGGAGTTGGAGTTGGAGTTGGAGCTGGAGGACGACCAGACGGTGGTGCTGTTAGTCGTCGCGCCGTCGAGGAGGACCAGAGCTCCGCGGTCGTTGAGCCCGAGCACGCCGGACGAGCTGTTCAGCGGGCGGTCGCGGTTGGCGACCCAGACGACGGTGTCCGGCGAGACGGTGAACCATATGCCAAGAAACCACTTGGAGTGGTTGCTGGCGGCGAAGAGGCCCAGCTGGAAGGCGTTGCCCGGCGACACCAGCATCTTCTCGCCGGCGACGGTCGTGGACTGCGTCAGCGTGTTCCCGCTGGCGGCGGAGGGGCTGAGAGGCAACGCGGAGAGAAGAGCAAGGAAGAGCATGTGGCTCATGGCCGGGGGCATGGCCATGCGCGCGAGCGCGAGCGAGGGACAACTCTGAGAAGTGTACTGTAAGATGATGCTACAAGTTTGCCTAGCTCAAGGCATCAATCAAGCAATTGAGCTTAAAAAACTTTTGCTTTAAATAAAACAACTTAACAAGAGTTGTAACTTTTGCTCACTCTAAAGTCATCGTTTGCCTGGTAATACCAAGTCTCGATTCCTGCTAATGTTTTCATGTCCGGTACGAATCATCTCTCACTCGGAGCTCACAGGTCCTCGTCCTACCCAGTTTCGATCCGATATGAAGACGATTGTACCACACATGTCATCGTCGTCTAATACGAACTGTTCTTGGAGCTAATGCGTCCATGTCTGATTAATAAGGTTAAGTCTGAAGAACCTTAGAAAACAATGCTCATTAAAGGAGCAGTTTTAAACAATGCTTCATCTAGTACCTTAGTAAACAATGCTTGAACTTATTAGACAACAAATCTGGCTTTTCAAGTTTTCAGTGAAACGAACAGCAATCAAATAGAAAATTCGTATCATATGATCGAAAACTGAGTTTTAGTGTAAGCTGAAACTACCAAGCAGCTAAGTATTGACTTACTGACATTGGTTTAATACTTTAATGGTTTAACTACAGGGCACGGCAGCTAAAAATGTTGAAACCATCCCGAGTTGTCTACTACACGTCAGCACTTCTTGTTGCCATTTGCCAAGTTGCCTCTTTGTTCTATATAAGGGAGGCACCCATGGTCAGAACCCCTGCTGAACATTTAAGCTAGCATGTTTATAGAGTTAATTATAATTATAACAGGTGATCTGAGCATTTTGTGTTGGTTTGATCTCCCACCAATATGGCCCAACGGCCTTATTGGGCCTTGTCTCGCGCCCTGATCGGGGGCGCCCAAGCCTATATGGTTGGTGGGCCCCCGTCGCACTGCGCTATAAATAAGAGGTGGGGGGCGGCGGCACTGTTCACAAGTTGAGAGTGACCACTCCTCCCCACCGACATCCAAACCCTAAGAAAACCCTAACTGATCCAGGGAGCGCAGCCAGCGACGGGAAGTCTCACCAACGCCGGATCTGCGCCGCCTCGACGTCCGCATAACTGCCAACGCCGACGTCGTCGAAGATCCACTCTACCACCAACGTGATGGCCTCGGGATCGTCTTCTGCCGCCCCTGTTGCTCCTTCCGTCGACGGTCTAATTCCATTAATCCCTATCCATTTATTTGTATTTACAGTTTCCTTTTAAATCTTGTATAGAGTATGTACCATGTTGTTTACCAATCGAAGATTGAACCCGTCTAGATCTACTACTAGTCGATCCTTTGCACAGAATATATTCCATCATTTTGCACTTGCATTATTACGCGTAAGGGGTTCTTATGTATATGTATTAGGTTTTGGATGCTTCAATGCTTCGAGTCAAAGGCGGAGGATACTTCCCTTCCAAGACGATATGGTTATTTTGATTTTATTCTAAGTCAAACTATTTTTAACTATGATCATGCTTATAGAAAATGACAGCAACATTTACAGTATTAAATTAGTTCTATTAAATCCACCAAAAAATATGTCTTGCTAATGCATTCTATGGTATTGTATAATTTTTTTCCTTATAAGTTTGGTTAAATTTAGAGAAATTTGATTTATAACAAAATTAAAGATGTCCTATATCAAATTTAATATTGTGGTCATTCGGTTTTGAAGCATAATTAAAACTGAGTAACATCGCCATCCTCCAGTCTCAGTCTCTGTTCGCTTGTCTTATAAGCCGTATTTTTTCTGTCAGCCAACAATATTTTTATCTCATAATAAATTGACGAACATTATTTTTAACTATGACTTTTTAAACTAACACTTCCATATTGTCAGCTGATGCACATCATGACACATACGTGTTGCATGCTACTGAAACTCAGAAGGGAGGATTATTTTGTGATACACAACATGCACATAATATAAACTATATTTTTTTTTTTTGCGAGCAAACTATATATATCTGATCTGATTGGGCGAAAGTTCCATGATTGTTGTAATTGCAACTAATAAGCTTCTATGAACCTGACCGCAAGAAGAGTCTTGACCATTTGGTGCTGGTTCATTTATTAGTTTCTCGTCCTGAGTTTGCCAGCCGGAAAAAAAAACAAAACAAAATTCATGCCTGGAGATACCAAAAAACTAGCAAGAATCACCTGTACAAATGAGAAATCGCGACATATTCTAGGCGAGGTCCTCATGGTCAATGTACCAAGTTTTTTTTAGTTCAAATGTGAATTCTATATGGCAAACATGATGGGTACGTGTTAAAAGACTGTTCTCATTTCAGTCCATAGTCCAACATTGGACCTTACATAGTGCTAAGTGAGCTATGCATTTTTTGTAGTTTTGATTTTCTTTCTATGGTGGTACGAAATTGGAGTTCAAAATCTGCAGCTTCCTAGTGGTTCAGGAGTGTTCGTGGCTCTTCCACAAATCATGGGCGCTAACCCAAACGGACATGAGAAATAGCCTGATCCCTCCATACCTATAAAGAAAGTTGTTTTGGATAAGATTTTGGTAAAACATTTGAATATAAATCATAAATATTTTTTAAGTTGTTGAGTTTGAAAAGTGAAAACCATATGAATAGATTTGTCTTAGAAAATACTAAATATACATACCACTTTTTAATAAACATTGTAAAAACAAAGAGTCAAAGTTAGACTTTGGAGACCGTTGTTGTGCTAAACGACTTTCTTTATAGGTATGGAGGAAGTATGCTTTACTAGTCATTTTCTAGGGAATTGTATATGGTTAAGTTTAATCATTATCTGAGAAAAAGGGAGCTTAATACAAAAGAGAAGACATATATTGAAAGTTCAAGCATATCTTGCTTTGCATTTCGAAGGTATATAATGTAGTTTGCTTATAGTAGCAGTCAAAAAATTATAACTTTTTTGCATGTTGTACATCAAAAATATTGTCAGTTTTAAAGTGAATGTTCTAGCTTTTTTCCCCTGTACGAGGGGAAACAAGGCTATATATATATATATATATATGTTTTATAAAGATGTCAAATCAATATACAATATCATCATGCTTGCAGCTTCACACATAATAACCATAAAGAGTTGCATTGCTTTGTTTTCTCCACAGTTACTCTCAGATAAAAATTAAGACGTACTATTGTCATATTAGCCGTCCTAGCTCAGTGGTAGAGCGCGTGGCTTTTAACCACGTGGTCGTGGGTTCGATCCCCACAGACGGCGTTTTTGTTTAATTTGCTGATGTACTTTTTTTTTTCAGCTTTCCAATGTTTCTGTCATCTTGTGATCTTTTTAACTCGAACTTGCACGGGTCGCGTTGTTGCAATACCGCTCAAATGGTTGTAGAGACTCATTTACATCGTTGTATGATTATAAATCAAACCAAGTTTAGATGGACTCTGTTTTTGAGCTATTCATAGTTTGGACTTCGGAGGGTCAATATCTTATAGATTGACATACTTTCTCTTTTCCAAATTACATGACATGTTAGTTCTTTTAATTGTATATCAAGTCTATAATAAAAACTATATATCTTGAAAAGTCAAAATATTTTGTTACTTAAAATAAAGGGAGTATAAATAAACTAAAATAAAAAATGATTATCCAAACATCGAGACTACCAAAAATAGCTTAAGAAAAATCATGATCCAAATCACGCTAGCTTAGTTTAAAAACTCCAATCCTTCGTGGGTAATTTATTGGAATATCATTTTAATTATCATTCTAGTTCTTAGTGGGATGTTTTCCATATCTGGACTTTGCTTCTCTTTACTTCTAAAAGAGCCCTAAATGGAACTCGCCTACTAGGTCAACCACACCCGAAAAAAGGAGAGGATGATGACACATTGGTACGCGAACACGGTGAGATACGTTGATTCTGTCCCTTCCTAGGGGATCTTTCAAAATCTCATGTTTTGCTTGAGAGATATGTATTAATCCAACTTTATGAACCATGCATCCTTCTACATGAAAAGTAACCATAAAGTTTGTTCTGTTTGTACCACCAGTTCAGCACCACCACAAGCCCTGCATGGCCGTGTCTGCTGCGTTCAGCTTAGGCCTTGTTTAGTTTTTTCTTGGGTGAAAAGTTTTCAGATACCATAGCATTTTCGCTTATTTTTTTTCAATTATTGTCCAATCATTGATGTGCCGTAAGATTTATCTCGCAAATTATAGGTAAATTATGTAATTAATTATTTTTATCTATATTTAATGCTCCATGCATGTGCCGCAAGATTCAATGTGATGATAAATCTTTAAAAGTTTTTATATTTCAGATGTAACTAAACAAGGCCTAAATGTAGGTCGTTTGAGGATCATCCACTCAAAAAAAGTTATTTGAGGATCAAGCGAGTCAAACTTATCTAACATGGCCCATCAACAATATATAAAAGGGTAAGCTAAATAACTTTTCAGCCTCTGAGTTGTAGGACTATTCAATATTTCTAAAAAAACTAATATTTTTCAATCCTAAATTATAAAACCGGCTACACTATCGGACTGGTTTTCAAGGTGTTTTTTAATTTTCTAAAAATAATAAAATTAGGTTTAATCTCTAAAAAATCATAATTAACTTATTTTGAATAAAAATATGAAATTAGTACTATTTTTCTATAAAAATAATCTAACTGTTTATGACCAATGTATAGTTGTTCAAAACTGTTTTATTCCTATCCATATTGTTTTATTTCTTTTAGGCATGCTCATTTTTCATTTCCTAAAAAGTATAAATAGAGCACCAACATATAGATAAAATTTTTGAAGTAAACAATTACTAGTTTTATATATTTTTGGTTTATTAATTATGATTTAGATATCAAACTAGATTTTTATTATTTTTAGAAAAATAGAAAAACACATTTGAAACATGTTGGAGAACCAAATTTATCCAATCTTAATTGTTGGAGGGTGTCCACTATTTGGCTTCATAGTTTAAGGTTGAAAATCAAACTGACGTGCAACTTAGAGGTTGAAGAATGCATTTTAGCCTATATGAACTAATAGATCGGTAACATATGGTGGCTCTTAATTTGTTACAAGCTTTATGATGTAAAATATCTTTTCATAATACAAAAAAATTTTATAAGTGAAAACATCGAGTTTAAGACCACTAAATGATTTGCATTTGAAATCAAAGGAAGTAGCTTATTACATCCTCAAATAAAACATACAACCTCTCAATGCTTTCTATTGTAGCGACATTTGACAAATTGTAAGTGTAATCCAACAAATCGTCAGTGTAATCCGACATATCGCAAGCTACTTACTATCCACCATTTACGAGGTGAAACAAAAATGGAAGTGCTTCCTTCCTTCCTGGATTTGACTTGGCGCCATGTCGAGTAGGCTCTACGGGCATGTTTGGATCCCTCCTCTAAACTTTAGACCTATAAACTTTAGAGCTATAGTTTTCAAATAAGTAGTCCAAAATTAGATCTAAACTTTAACCCATGTCATATGAATCTGTTCGTTTGTCTGAAAAGTCATGGCTGAAAGTACTGTCCGCTGATTTATTGGTAGAAAAAATATGGTTTATAAGAAAAGCGAACATGTTCTAAAGCTTTAGATCTCAAAACTAAGCTAAAGTGCTCTAAAGTTTCTAGAGCTCTAAAATTTAGAGGAGGGGATCTAGAACATCTTCAAGAGACTCTTTACATCTTTTCAGATATAGATTTTGAAAAAAAAACCTCCAGGTACTAATTCATTTTGATGAGCCATGGTTGTACACTATGTCAAAAAAGCACTTCACATATGAGCGTTCAGCTGCATCACAGACGCGTCAGCGCACGACGACAATATGACGTCTGTAATAAGGCTATTACAAACGTACAAAACAATCATCTACAGACACGCATAGCTACATGCAACTGTGATTTAACAGGCACACGTCTGTAGACACGACTGAAAGCCCTAGTTTGGTTTTGGATAATTGATGAAACCCTAATACTAACCTCTATACTAAGTGTGTGTAGACTTAATGAGGTTGGTATATGCCAAGTGATGGAGCAAGAGATGATGATGGTGATGACCACAAGATGATCAAGTGCTCAACTTGGAAAAGAAGAAAGAGAAAAACAAAACTCTATGGAGATCAAGGCAAAGGTATTGCTTAGGGTTTTGGTTTTGGTGATCAAGA
>Ga0182004_10005148_pt1 | contig 10634 bp, 11 predicted proteins | sample Sormic07211540_1_FD_120479 | JGI IMG/M metagenome (GOLD analysis project Ga0182004, IMG submission 120479) | Endophyte microbial communities from Sorghum bicolor roots, Mead, Nebraska, USA - 072115-40_1 MetaG | ecosystem: Host-associated > Plants > Roots > Unclassified | place: USA: Nebraska...
AAGAACAATATAATTGCAAATATAAACAAGTAGAGCAAAGTCATAATCAATATATTGAAGTAGAACAAAGTCATATTCATAATATTGAAGAACAATGATGAACAAATGAAGAACAGTAGAGGACTTACCAAGAATCCTCTTGACAGGTCCGGACACCAATTGAAGATTGACTCCTTCTTGTTCTAATCCTATGTAGCTATGCTAAACTAGAGATCTAGTTGATGTGGTGGCTCTAAGGCTTGATCAGAGACTTCTTCTCCCAAGATGGATACATGAATTAGGGTTTCAGAGGTGTCTCCTCCAGGGGCCAGGGGGTCTGCTTGTATAGTCCCTCCAAATGAATATGGACCGTCCGATCAATCCGACCTTAATCGCACAGTTTTCCTTAATCCCTTAGGTCGGTGGAGCATGATCCGCGAGGTGGAGCATGATTGGCTCTCAGGCCACGGCAGGCGCCCTGCACCCGGGCCCGTTTGGTCTCCCGCTCGTTCCCGTGGCTTCTGGACACTTGTAGATGTTGGATAATTGCGGTGCACGTTAATATCTCTATATAAACCTGAGTTGTGGGCCTTTCCTCCATATTTCCTGATAACCCCTTGTAGAAATAGACAAACACCAGAACTCATGAAATTCTATCAGATAAAACCCTAAGTCTGGGTATCGGTTGCATTTGAATCCTTTTCTTTGTTTATTTGTTGATTGTATTTGATATTTAAGGACCGTCAACAACCCACTCCACCGTTCCCTGTGGGGAGCTCGCCTCGGAGCTCCTCTGGCCACCCTAAGGGCACCAGTTGGTGTGCCTCACCGCGAGGAGCACGATGGTGCTGACCCCGAGGCCGGGGACCTCGCCGGTGGTGAGCTACGGCTCACCGGAGATCCCCTCCTCTCTTTGTGCCTGTCGGGTGGGGTCGGGGTCCCACCTGTTAGCGACTAGGTGTACTCGAGCGTGTGTACTCTCGGGTGGATCTAGCATTTTCAGTGTTGGATTTTAAAAAGGATTTAAGAAAATGAATTTCAATAGTGTTTAAATGCTTGTAAAATTCATAACTTGATTTCTATAGCTTAGAAAATGATGAAACAAATTTTTGCTATGCTTTATATTTATAGATCTACAGTTTGGTATACTTGTATGTCATGTTTGTAAAACTTTTTTGTGAAGATTTATTTAGATCATGGAAATGTAGATTTCTTATAAAATGTGTAGAAAATAAAATATAGCTTAGAAAAATGTGATTCTTGTTTTGGTAGGATCGTACTACTATTTTGCCTCTGTGAAAATGTGGAACTTGATATTTTCTGTACAAAAATAATTATTAGTGAATTAAATGCTTGCATGATGGTGGTTTAAGATTTTTAATAAATAATCTATACATGGGATTAACTTGTGAATTTTTGTAGGGCTTCCCTATGTCTTAAGGTATTTAAGAAAAATATGAAATTTGTTGTTTGACACTTTTGCATGTGTAGGGTATTTTCCATCGTTTATGCCTAGTATAATGGTGATTTTTGTGTAGGCCATTTTACTTGTCCAAATGCAGTGAGATTTTTATGCTATACTATGTTGGTGATCTGTGAGATTATTTAATACTAGAAATATATGTTGCTGTTATAGGCCTAGTGATAGTTAAATAAATAAAGGATTGTTTTATGTGAAATCAAAAGTAATTTAAATATTTTTGTGTATCTCTGAAGCATTATAAAACATGTGGGTTTGTGCTAAAAATGTAGAAAGGAATGCAATAGATAAGTTATACTGAGGGTACATATTCTTGGATGATATTGACTACCTAGTAGAAATAATTTAATGCGTGTTCCTTGCATCATGCCTCCCCTCTGCTGGAGAGGAGATATGCATAGACTCAGTATATAACCAATCATGACCATTTTTGTGATCATTTGCATAATCATGCACCATGTGCATTCCTCACCATCCACTTACTTAAAACATTGTTGACACTCCTTAATTATCAATTCTAAGTGTCAACTAAGTGTGAGAAAGGATAAAATTGCAATACACCACCTAGACATAGGGTTTATACTGACAGAATTCTATGAGTTTTGGTGTTTAACTATTTTTGCAGGGAGACAACTGCAAAATACCAAAAGAGGCCCAAAAGTAAGGTTTACATAGACACATAACACTTCGGTACGAAAAAGAACAATCTAGAAGACCCTAGAAGCACCCCCCTAGAGGGAGGGACCCACCTGCCAACAGGGTAGGGCGGGCGCCCACCCCCCTAGGGCGACCGCCTAGGCCAAGTGGCCAATCAGGCTCCACTTCGTGAATTAGGGTTCCACCGCCTTTGAGGATTAATCTAAACCATTCATTTAAGTCGGTTTGATCCTATGGCCGACATTCATTTGAGGGGGCTATATAAGCAAGGCCCCAGGCCCCCTGCCACGGGCAATCCATTATTCATCATAATATTTTCCAGAGAGGATTCACCATAGAGAGGGTCCCTTGAATGGATCTAGTCTCTAGGGCTTAGCATTCAAGAGAAACTATTTTAGTTTCTATGTGAGATTAGAGTTTACTCTTCTAGGTTGAGAGAGATAGAGTGGAGGTGGGGATTGGAGGAAGCCTAGCCTATCGGTGTCTCCTCTCCAGTTTGTACCTGCGGGTTCAAGTCTCCTAACCCGAGGCTTGTTCCTAAGATTCTTCAACATTTTGACTTCTAATACTAGTAAGTGCCTTGTTATTATTGTTCTTTGGTTTATGAGTTTACTTTATTCTCTTTGCATAGAGAGTAGGGTAATCATCTCTAGCATAAAGTGGTATTTGGGCTAGGATACTCATAGACATCCCCTGTCTAGCCAGATTTGTGGTTGTGACAATTTTGTTGGTACCTTTGGAGCCCACGATCCCGTTAGAAGGACTGGTAGGGTTATTAGGTTGGGGGATAAGCATCCTCTGTGGTGTTTTTCTTATCTTTACGGTTCTCCCCAATAGAACAATAGTACCAATCTTGCATAGGTTAGGACGAGAGTGTTGTTTGGTCTTCTCTATATCACTCACATCAAATCACCTTGTTTGTAGCCTAAAGGATAGTAGCAATAGATTTGGTTAGTCAGATGCACGGTTTCTCCTTATGGAAAAACAAATAACAATACTCTGGATAGACTCTCGGGTGAAGTGCTCACCGATATCCATTTGCTTGCGGATTATTCTTCTGTCTGCGTTAACAAATATCAACAAGCATTTCTTGCGCCTAGAGATGTCAATGGGGAATTCCCCGTCGGGGAGTGCTTCCCCATCCCCGTTCCCGTGGGGATGAAATTTCCCCCATCCCCATCCCCGTGAAATGTCATAGGGGAGATTTTCTCCCTATCCCTGTCCCCATGCTGGGAATAATCCCCGCGGGGTTTCCCGTATCCACGTTAGTTCATATTAGTTTACGTGATGTCAACTATTCACATATTCACGAATTCAAATTAGTGGTATATAAACAAATCCCTTATATAAAAACTCACATTTGAGACTGAGAAAGTGAAGAATTAGAGTTTTAACTTCGCTTATATATCACAACTATTGGACCTTGCAAGCATATGGGCCTTCAGAGCCGGATCCCCACGGGGACGGGGGCACGCATACCATCCCTATCTCTGTGAACCCCGATGGGGACAACTTTCGCCCCATTTAATTCCCCGTGGTGGCAAAATCTATACCATCCTCATCCCATAATAGGTGAATTCCCAGTGGGGAATCAGGGAACGGGGCCCCGTTGACATCCCTACTGGCGTCGTTGCCGAGGAGAAAGACGGTCTGCTGAGATAACCTTGAGTCTTGCTATTATCTTGCACCTATACTTTTATCTTTATTTACCTTTTTCATTCTTTATTCTTACATTTTCTATTTCTATGGAAATTCTAAATTCCATGCCTATCTGTGAGTTCTATGCACCCACGGAGACTGACCTATTACCATGGGAGTCATCAAAGCTTATCCAAACTCCCTAGTTTAGGTTGAGTCCGTGGTTGATTGCAATGATTGAAAGCCTATCCTTTTTTGGAGAGGTAGACAAAAACCCTTACCTTCATATTCGAGATTTTGAGCAAACATGTGATTGTCTTCGCATAGAGGGCATATCCGATAAAACTTTACGTTGGAAGCTTTTTCCTTTCTCTTTAAAGGGAAGAGCTAGACAATGGTATAATCAGAAGGTAAGCAAACAACAAGGAGATTGGGGAGTTTTGCGCTCCAACTTACGTCTAGATTTTTATACCATTCTACAAATTGTTGACCTTAGAGTCAAGATTCTGACCTTCAAACAAAAAGAGAATGAATCTTTGGCTCAATCTTGGATATGTTTTCTTGAGCTTTTAGAATCAGGTCCACACCTTAACATTGAAGGCCCCACTCTTCTTCAACATTTTTATAAAGGCCTTCATAAGAAAGATAGAGAGTTGCTAAATACCACATTTGGAGGTTCTTTCTTGCACAAACCATCCTCAAAAGCAAAGCTTATGCTAGATAGAATCCTAGATGCTGAGATGGACAATATCCTCTATGAAGAAACTCATGAAGCTGAAGATAATACATTGCCAGATACACCATCCACTTCAGCTATCCCTGAGCCTCAAAAGGAAGAAATTCCACCACCTAATTTCATGCTGGATATAGATCCTGATCTTTTTACTGATTTTAGAAACATTTCAAAATACTTTGCTATTCCAAAACCCCGGAGTCATAGCAACTATATACACGAAATACCGAGCAAGAGCATTTTGAGAGAGCTTGTTTCAATTATGAGCAGCGAATGGTTAGAAGAATCAGAGCTTTCCTCTGAAGTGATCTGTCTGGATTCACCTTCTATTCCTATACGCTGTGAGCTTAATGCATATAAATTTGATGCTCTCTATAATCCATTGTGGGGGGTGAATATCATGTCTAAATCACTTGTGCATAGATTATTGGGCAAAGTGACCTTAACCCCAACAACGAAACTCATGAAGAGTCTTTCTGGACATTTAGTCCCCACTCTTGGAATTTTACATGTCTTACACTTTATGGTAGAAGGAGCCATGGTTCACTTGAACTTTTATATCTTTGATACATGGGACTTCGACCTGTTGAGAGGACAACCTTTCAGAAGACTCCTTTATGATGGTCAAAACGGGAAGCTTAATATCTCTCTTGGGAAGAATTTCCAATTCCCATTGACAATTTTCCATTCCTTAAATAATAAGACCAAATCATTTCTGTTACCTGATCCTATGAAAGAAGTAAGGTATGCTTCTTGGGAGTTTTTGAGAGAACGAGACTTAGAAGAAGATGCTCCTTTCTTCATAGAAGAAGAAGCTGGCCCTTCTGAACCAAAACCCTTAGACGAGTTTGCCGAAGCACCTAGACCTCCCATAGAGCTAAACCTTTACCACCTGGTCTTACATATGCTTTCCTCAATAATAATCCAGAGTCTCCTATAATAATAAGTGATAAACTCACTCAGGAGCAAACTCTGCTCTTAATGGCTGTTCTAGAAAAAACATCGCTCAACCTTTGGCTACTCACTCCAAGATCTCACTAGAATCAGTCCTATTCTTTGCACTCATCGCATTCCTACAGATCCTTCTGTTTCACCTTCTCGAGAACCGCAACATAGACTCAATAATGCAATGAGAGAAGTAGTTAAAAAGGAAGTCATAAAGTTGCTGCATGCAGGGATTATATGCCCCGCGGCGCACAGTGAGTGGGTAAGCCCCGTCCAAGTTGTGCCCAAGAAGGGAGGCATGACTGTTGTTACGAATGAAAAGAATGAGCTGATTCTGCAACGCACCATCACAGGATGGCGGATGTGTATAGATTATAGAAAGTTGAACAAAGCCACGGTTAGCTAACCACTCGTTCTTCTGTTTCCTAGATGGATATTCGGGATACCACCAAATCCCAATCCATCCTAATGATCAAAGCAAAACCACTTTTACATGTCCCTATGGAACTTATGCTTATCGAAGAATGTCTTTTGGGTTATGTAATGCTCTAGCTTCTTTTCAAAGATGCATGATGTCTATATTTTCTGACATGATTGAAGGTATTATGGAAGTTTTCATGGATGATTTCTCTGTTTATGGAAAAACTTTTGATAGTTTTCTTGAAATTTAGACAAGGTCTTGCAAAGATGTGAAGAAAAGCACTTGGCCCTTAATTGGAAAAAATGTCATTTTATGGTGAGAGAAGGAATAGTGCTAGGACATTTAATTTCTGAAAGAGGCATTGAGGTAGATAGAGATAAAATTGAAGTAATTGAACAATTACCTCTGCCTGTTAATATAAAAGGAATTAGAAGTTTCCTTGGTCATGCTGGTTTTTATCATAGATTTATAAAAGATTTCTCGTTGCTAGACCACTTACTCTTTTTTCTAGCCAAGGATGATCCTTTTGTTTTTGATGACGCTTGTTTAAAGGCTTTTGAATTGTTAAAGAAAGTGCTCATCTCTGCACCAATCATTCAAACCCTGATTGGTCTTTACCTTTTGAAATTATGTGTGAAGCTAGTGATTATGCTGTGGGGGCAGTTTTGAGACAAACTAAGGATAAGAAACATCAAGCGATAGCTTATGCTAGTGAAACTCTGATAGTACTTCAAATTAATTATGCAACCACTGAAAAATGGCTCCAAGCTGTTGTTTTCGCTATAGACATGTTTAGATCTTATTTAGTAGGAGCTAAAGTTATTGTTTATATTGATCATGCTGCTTTAAAATATTTGCTCACTAAAAAAGATACTAAACCTCGTTTAATAAGAAGGATCTTACTACTCCAAGAATTTGACTTAGAAATAAACGATAAGAAGGGAGTAGAAAACTCTGTTGCTGATCACTTGTCAAGAATGTACTTTAAGAAGCCGCATGAACTACCCATTAATAATTCAATCTAGGATAGCATGCTCTACGGGATCAACAAATCTGACCCCTGGTATGCAGACATTGTTAATTTTATGGTTTTAGGATATGTACCACCAAAAGGAATCAAAAAGAAGCTTATTCAAGAGAGTCGTTCACACATATGGGATGAGCCATACCTATTCCGAGTATGCTCTAATGGCTTACTCAGAAGATGTGTGACTGACGAAGAAGGACTGAAGATCATAGAAAGATGCCACTCGTCTCCATATAGAGGTCATTATGGAGCGTTCCGCACACATGCAAAAATTTGGCAATGTGGATTCTATTGGCTGGCAATGTATGAAGGCACTAAAAATTTATCAGAAGATGTGGGCCATGCCAGAGACATTGCAATATAAATTCAAGAGATGCCATGCCACTCACCAGCAACCTACAGATAGAGCTCTTTGATGTCTGGGGAATCGATTATATGGGACCATTTCCCCCATCAAAGAAGTGTGAGCATATCTTGGTGGCAGTTAACTATGTCTCCAAGTGGGTAGAAGCACTACCCTGCAAGCGTGCCGACAACGTGAATTCTAAGAAAATGTTCAAAGAAATCATATTTCCAAGATTTGGAGTCCCTAGAATAGTAATAAGTGATGCAGGATCACACTTTATCGACAAATGCTTCGAGCAATACCTAGCAAGGCATAGGATCCATCATAATATCACTACACCTTATCACCCTCAAACAAGTGGATAAGCAGAGACCTCAAACAAACAAATCAAGAATGTTCTTTAGAAGATAGTGCATGAGATGGGAACAACATGGAAGGACAAGTTACCCGATGCACTCTGGGCCTACCGGACTACATACAAGACTTCAATTGGAATGTCTCCATATCAACTCGTGTACAGAAAGACTTGTCACTTACCTATGGAACTAGAGTTCAAAGCACACTGGGCCATAGAAAGATAGAATATGGACTTAGATGCTGCTCAAGAGAAAAGACAAATGCAATTATTAGAGTTATAGGAGTGGCGAGAGAAGGCATATCACAATTCCAAGATCTATAGGGAAAGAGTGAAACGATGGCACAACAAGAGAATCAAGAAGAAGGAGTTTGCACCCAGAGACAAGGTATTACTTTTTAATTCTAGGGTAAAACTCTTCAGGCACGGAAAACTACAAAGCAAATGGGAAGGACCATACAAGGTAATCAATTCATCATCCCATGGAGCGATCACACTTTAAAATGACGAAGGTACGTTGTTCAAGGTAAATGGCCAACATCTTAAATTATTTTTAGAACAAGATAAAAAAATAGAAGAAATACACGTAATTAATTTCTACATTTTAAGCGAATTTTGTGGCCCAATCGCTTTAAATTTATAATTTTGGGACCTGCGTCTATTTTCTGAATAATAAAACCTTCTAGAAACAAATCCAAAAAAGGGGCCCGGCAGAGGAGCTGGAGCCAGGGCGGGCGCCCTGTGCCCTAGGGCGCCCACAGTGCCCCAGAAACCCCTCGCCGCCGCTGTTTGTAGTTACAAAATTACGGTAGTCCTCTTCGAAGAAAACCCCGCGAAAAATTTATCCAACCAATCAGCCGTTGGATATGCTCCGTAGATCCTTCCAGAGCCCCTTTGCTGGGCCTATATAAACAACCCATGACGTCAGCCATCATCATCATTCAATCATTCATCTAGCCTCTCGCCTAGAAGCTTGCTAAACCCCTTCTTGCTCCATGGCGAGCAACAACAACTCTGATAGGAGAATGGTCCCGTACAGGATCGATCTCAATCAGCTCCTGCCTGAAGATCCAAACTCCAAAGCTCTAGTCGTAGTCCATGATGCTCGCCCACTTGCCACCATTCCTCCAAGGCAGCGTGGCTATGGCCAGTGCTACTGTGCTCAACCCATCCTCATTGCACCACCGCAACCACTCCTGCTCAAGGGACCAAGAGAAGGTCATGTCATCAACGTGCCTGCCGGAACTAGGATCCTCCCACCAAGACCCAATGCAAGGATCGTTGGAGTGAAGACCAACCATCGGGGAGAGCTCTAAAGCGTCAAGTACACCACTGAAGAAGAACGTCCTTACATCGAGGGAATTCGTGCCTCGAAGGTCAGATTCATCCCGCCAAAGGACGCTTCGAAGGGTTCACTCAACTCCTTCGAGTCACTGCCCAAGCGTCGCAAGATTGTCGCTGACCTGGACAAGGACTTCCACAGCAGGGACGACACGATCATAGAACTCCAATCTAATATTAGCTTTCTTAATAGGCAGGTTTCGCACCTGAACACGATAATGGAGAGCCTTAGGCATGATATAGCTACGCTCAAGGATCAAGTGAAGACCTTGCAGTGTCATTGAGCACATTAGCTAGTCATATAATCGATGAGGCAGGCTTAGATTCGCTTAGATCCGACTAGATTTGCTTAAATTTGATTAGATTCGTTCAGGTTTATCAATTCATCTATTAGAGTTTGGTTTACTACAAATGTAATAAATGCCTCAAATGAGATTGAAATAAAGATCATTTTATTATTATTGTGCCTTGCTTGTCTACACTTTGTTTTGTATGCAAGAGAACAGGAAACAAGTATGGGGGAGACTTCCGACGACAAAACGAATGAACTCAACCGCAACAATCAAAATTTTTGGAAACAAACTATGCAACAACTCTGCACGACAAAGCAGAGGGCGAGGGGCCACCCCAGTTGGGCGGCCGCCCCACTGGCTTGGGCGCCCGCCCTGCCTAGGGCACTTCCTGCTCAGCCCTTCGACCACGGTCAGGTTTGCACCCTACACGTTACATACTTTCATACATACCCTTGAATTTTGATTCATGCAATAAATTATTATAAATAAATCTTTAAACATGATGAATTACAAAGATAAAACATTTTTAATCATGCTCAATGTTTCCTGGAGTCCTGCTATTATTAGGAATTATTTAGAGACTCCATGTTGCTTGAATTATTGTGGAATGAGAGGTGGTAGAATATGAGAGCCAGATTCTTGATATCTTTGTCACTTAGAGAATTTCTTTTCAAAAACTTTAAAAATAATAGCTACCACCCTCTGTTGCTTTACACATGCCACTTGTTGGTACCCCTTATCTTATAATTATAAACATCATTTTAATAAATAAAATAAATAGATGGTAGGGCTTTGAACTAACCTTTCCACAAGTTTTGTTGCAAATATCAATTTCACGTATGACATGTGGAAAGGCAGAAAAGATACGAGAAAGCGCACTTCAAGAAAGCGTATTCAGAAAAGGCGCAAATCAAAGATAAACGGAAAAGCCCACCAAAACACCGAACTAGATCCATCCGTAACCATGGGAAGGATTAGGGCCCAGAGACGAACCGACCACGCGAAGGCGGTGGCTAGGGGGGCCCACCAGTGGTGCGGCTGCACCCTGGTGCGGGCGCACCCCCGAGGTGGCAACTCGGTCCCAGCTTTTTCAGGCGGTTGCATGGTGGCATGCATAGGACGGTTTCACCTCCTACCAAATTTAGATCGCCATGAACCATCCTTGTTGGGCTATAAATAGACGGCTCCACACCATTCAACACACACCATCATTTGGAGCAATACACCTCACATTTCTACACTTGTTCTTTAGTTTAGATTTAGTAGTAGAGCAAGGCAAAGCTAGCAAGGAGAGCTTGTCTCCTTAGGGGATCTTAGAGCTTCTTGGTATGAATACAATTCAGTTCTCCTCCATGAGCATGTTCTTATCTTATTTATATGATTCTGCAATTGAATTAGAGTAAAGTTGTGTTCATATCT
>Ga0182004_10005149_pt1 | contig 10634 bp, 8 predicted proteins | sample Sormic07211540_1_FD_120479 | JGI IMG/M metagenome (GOLD analysis project Ga0182004, IMG submission 120479) | Endophyte microbial communities from Sorghum bicolor roots, Mead, Nebraska, USA - 072115-40_1 MetaG | ecosystem: Host-associated > Plants > Roots > Unclassified | place: USA: Nebraska...
ATTTTAATGAAAAATATTATTTTTCCTATATTTCATGAGCACCAAAATACAAAATTAAATCATTTTTCATCTATTTCAAAAGAAGTAAATTTTAGGGTGTTATAAATGTGATTGTCGAGGAGCTCAATGGACTTGGGCTCAATCAAATGAGTCCGGCGAATGTGGCGAGGAAGATACTATGTGTCCTCCCCATTGAGAAATATGGGCACATAGTCACCATACTTCACCAAGGAGATCTCTCAACCACCACACCAACATCCATCTTTGGGAAGATCAACGCTCAGGATATGTACATGAACATGAACCCCCAAGATAGCTCCTCATTGGCCAATAAAGAGAAGAAGGACTTGGACCTCAAGGCTTCTCACAAGGGCAAGTCAAAGAAGATTGAAGTTGAGTCATTAACTTCAAGTGATGATGATGCTTCCATTGCCCTCATGGTGAGAAGAACAACCAAGATGTTGAAGAAGCTCAACAAGAATGGAGTCAACTTTGACTCAAGAAGAAGTTCTTCACAAGTAGCAAGAGAAAGCCCATCTCCGAGATGGATTGCTACTATTACGGTGAATTTGGTCATCTTGCTCATCAATGTCTTAAACCCAAGAAGGACAAGTACAAGAAGAAGAACAAGGAGCAAGATGACTCAAGTGACAACGAGAAGAGCGACAAAAAGGCATTCAAGAAGAAAGGTGGGAACAAGGAGTACCACAAGAAGAAGATTGGCAAGGCTTACATTGTTGGTGATTGGCTCACCGACAATGAAAGCTCAAGTGGTAACTCCTTCGGCAATAAAAGTGATGATGAGAAGGTTGCCGCCATTGCCATTGATGCTCCATCACCATCATCCTCTCCACCATCTTCGTCCTCTACACACCTATGCCTCACGGCTAAGGGTAACAGAAGGTACAAAGTGAGGATGAGAGTAGTGAGAGTGAATGTAAATTTGAGTCACTTTCTTATGATTAACCTGTTGTCACACCCCCAAAATTTTAATTTTGGGTTGTGTATATAAAACACTAATTAGAATAAATATTTTGATATTTGGATAAAATTTCTAACGTTAGTTTAAAATAGTGTCAATTAGTTATATGAAATACATATCATTATTTAATTTTTTTTCCATGTTTGAATGTTGATTTTCTTTCTAGCGTTATCTTTGCTACGATCATCAATTTCTCTCTCTCGTGGACACCTAATCTATGTTTCTTTCTAGTTATTCCTTTTGTTCCTTGTACCTATGTGCTTTGACGTGATAATCGACAGAAGCAATCAAACTCTCCTTTATTTATAGCTGGTCCTCAGTCTTTTCCTAGAAGAATAATCTTTGTTTTTCTTTCCTTGGAATTATTGGTCTATCTAATCTATGCTGCAAACGGTAAGGACTCTAGAACAATATCATAACATGCACGTCTATAAATAGCAAGGCCCAAATCGCATCCTTTTCCAGACCCTTGCAACCTTTGGTCTATATGATCAAATACCACGCAGCCCTAGGACGTCATTGCCGCCGCCGCCTCGTCTTGCATCACCGGCCGCTTGCACAACCCAAACTATCCAAGAAGAAGCTTTGTCGACCTGCCTCCGAACTGTTCTGTGCCTTGTCATCGTCTGCTCGCAGCTGGATCTCGGTGCTCCACAAACGCTCCTGCCACTGTGATCTTCACCATATACAAGCTCTGTTGCATCTCACTAGTTGGCATGCCTCACCGTGAGATCGATCATCGCCGGCAGTCTAGACTCTATAGATGCCGGTTATCTGCATGTGTCATCAATGTGCCGCCCATCACCAGCCACCATATGCAAGTCTAACCACCGTCCATCCTGACATCAAGATCCTGTCTATGATTCACCATCCGTTGCAGAACCCTGGCCGTCGATCCTTGTTTGGCATTGGTGAGCACTGAACATTCATATGGTTACAATTTCTTTCTCTGCTCTATCTAGTTAGCCTGAGCAATCCAGTGCTTGATTTTACCAGCCGCAGCCTACATGACGGCAATTTGCTACCTCGCTTCCACCGTGCATGTCTATCTACTTATCGACATACTTCTAGTGCAGCAGATGCAACTCACGATCGACTGATTCTATTCAGCAGCAGAATCACCATCGCCTTGACAACAATTATGCACGTTAAATTAAGGTCAGCCTATAGATCACCTTGTCTATATATTATTTAATTAATCAAAGGCTGTGCTGATGACATGATGATCTCATGATGATATCACATGAGTTTTGTGACCGTTTTTCTTTACAAAAATAATTCTAGAAATACAAAATAAATACACTAGTTTGTTGAGACCATATCCTCTCCGTTTTAACTCCGTTTTGACCCATTCAAGTTGTGTTAGATTCATAACGATGTAATCTACATGTTAGTGTTGGTGTTTTTCATGTCACATGTTTTGTATATATAACTAAATATTAAATTGATTAATACATACACACCCAATGTTATAAATAAAATCAATGTAAGTTTAATATCGATCTTTCATATACAAACTCTAATTTGATTTGATTAATGTTAATACATATATTTATAATTATAGTAATTTAGTTTGGTCAAACGTGCTCCTTATGCAATGTTTACACGCTTATTTCTTTTGCAAAGATAAAGCTTGATTTTATAGAATAAATTATGTGAGAACATTTAGAAAATAAAATAAAATATGAATAGTTTCAACTCGGTTTTATATTTAAATATGATTTATTCAATATGGACTAATAATTTTACTATGTTTTATTGAAATAAAATAAACAAAGCTTGTAGTCTTTTCTTTCTATTGCAATATAAAGTTTCGGTAGTCATTTCTTAATGATAGTTCTTTTATCGGAGTCTCTTGCGCTCTTGTGACCATAGCAGCAAGCTCTCTTTTAGTACATGCTTAATCTTGTGTGGTGTGTTGTTCCTAGTTGTTTCTATTTGTTGCTTGTATGTTTGTTGGTGTGCTTGGTTGCTGAGATCTGCGAGTAGGTGAGGCTTGTGAGTGCTGAAGATCAGAAGGTGATGACTAAAAGCTGATGATGTGAGAATTGTATGAATGCTTAAGGCAAGTATAACTTGGGACTATCCTTGTTACCTATACACAATTAATATAATATTTATCATATGCATGTGTCCACCTTGACGACCTTAGCAAAATCATAGATGCTTGTTATCTGAATTCCTTGATACCTATTTGGATATGCATTGGGGTAGTTCTTGCTAGTGCTTGATTATTAATCCATAATCTTGTAACATGAATATTTGGATATACAATAAACAATAAATAAGCTTTCTAGCAACTTGAACATAAAGGGTGGAAAGAATTCTAGCTTTTGCTAGATTGATCTTGACCCTCCATAAGGACTTATCCCTTGGCAAAAGCTGGGACAACTTGTACAACAATGAGGGTTATATGGCTCTGGCTTTAGCTCGGTATGAAGACCTTATCTAGTTTGTTAGAGGTTACGGCGCTAGAGGGACTTGCCTCCTGCCAACCTCCCTAGGAAGGGGGTTAAGAGACTCGCGACCTCGGGTAAAAGGGTAAATCATGACTCATGGGTAAAGATGTACAACCTTTGCAGAGTGTTAAATCTGGTATACTAGCCATGCCCACGGATACGGGCAGCCCGAAAAACTGATGGAGTAGATGGACACTGATGAACATGATTAATGATGATAAATGATGGTTTATTATGTTGTTTATATGTGTTATTCTTAATTCTTGTATAAATTGATAATGTGGTTATGGGATTTAATTATGCTACCTTGGCATTTGCTATCTAAATATAAACATGCTATCTACATATAAAAGCTAAATGCAGTCAAACAAGTGTGAGCTAATTGAGCCTCATGAACCCCTAGTTATACTTGTTGAGTACGATATGTGCTCACTCTTGCTATTTCACACCACTCCAGTTTACTAGAAAGAGTTAGTCAGAAGGATGATGGAGTCATGAAGGAGTTCATAGAGGATGGATAGAAGTGCTTGGCATATGCAGGCCCCAGTCAACCGTCCTTGTGAAGATTGAGCCTAAAGATTAGTTACCGATCCATGATACTCTGATGTAAGTGTTAATTATAAATATATTTCCGCTATATAACATTATATCTGATATTGTTTATTTCTGTTGTTATATGTGTGGACTTCCTAGGCACATATAGCTAGCCTGGTTTTGTACTTTAAAACCGGGTGTGACAGAGTGGTATCAAAGCAGTGTTGACTGTAGGACGTATGCCTAGGTAGCACTGGACGATTAGAAAAGTCTACTTTGCTATAAAACTATTTTTTTACCTTCTTGACTACTGATTTGACTATTTCTCAATCCTTATCTCGTTGTATCCCCCTCCTTGATAGCTTCCTTTCAGCTATTACTTCTGATCTCTTTGATTTTTTTATTACATTGATTTACTAAAGTTTTCTAATCTCACCTTATTCAAATTTGCGATGGCCTTTCATCATCTATAATCCACTCTTTAGGATGCCTATCAGTTGAACAGAAGAACACGTAGTTTCGATGAAGTGATGTATGCTTGTCTTGTTTTGGTGTGTTGCTTGTGTGTCGCCTCTGTTTTTGTGTTTTGAAGGAGGCCCGAAAGGTATCATCTTGAGAAGTAGCTCAATCTTGTTAAGTTGTGTAGCATCCGCTACCATCATCTAAGTATCTCAAGTTTCAAGACATGAAGACCTAATGATCAATCTTATCATTCTTGTATATCTCTTTCTTGTAGATCAAACTTTGTCTTTTCCATTATCAATCTTCATCTTCTTATGCTCCTTTGTTAGTCTTCACCCCTTGATATTATCAATCTTCATCTTCTTATGCTCCTTTGTTAGTCTTCACCCCTTGATCGTTTACCTTATAATATAACAACCTAAAGGTCAACTTCACCTTTTCAATGCACTTTTTTTTTGTCATTGATCTGTGTATTTCTTGAGAACCAAACTTTGACATCTTTGTGAACTTTTGTTAATGCACAATTCCTAAATCATATCTTATCAAAAGTCTCAAAACAACCTTGATGATTTGCTTTATCTTTATCTACAGTCTCCCTGAATCTTGGGACGAGATTTCTGTCAAGTGGGGTCGAACTGTCACACCCCAAAATTTTAATTTTGGGTTGTGTATGTAAAACACTAATTAGAATAAATATTTTTGATATTTGGATAAAATTTCTAACGTTATTTTAAAATAGCGTCAATTAGTTATATGAAATATATATCATTCTAATTAGCTGAGGAGGCGCTTCTCTAACGGTTGATCAGCTCACAAGAGCTGAGAAGGCGCTTCTCTCAGGTAAGGAATCTTCATCTGAAGATCGTCGTTTCTCCATGGCCGTGGTTTCGAAGCTTGTTCGCCGGAAACTAGAAACGTCACCTTGGCAAGGGCCTTTACTGGCGCCTAGGATCTTGCCTCCGCGGACCTTGGGTGACTGTATGGCTTTGGCGATAGTTCAGAAGGGGGAAAGGAGATCGTGGTCACAGTCGGCAAGTTCGCCGATGACTCTGAATTCTCCGGTCAGGCCAAGACCTGCCATCAAAGAAGCAATTTCAAAAAAATTGAATTACTAAATCCAGAGTGTCTCGATCCTCTTTTTCTGCGACTGGGCAAAGCGCTTCTGGTAGTTTCGACCGTGTGCGCGGAGCAAGAGTCGGCGGCTAAGACGGATCGGATCGTACCTGGGTTTCCACGGCGACAAATTATACTCGGGCCAGATAGAGTCTTTCGGCCCACCCCGGGGCTCTGTGCACTCTTTTCACACACGGGGACGAGGGTTTCCTCTCGTCAAAAACTGCGGCAGCCACCAAATCCTCTTAGACCAAAGCTGCAGGCGAGATCGTTCGCCGACGTCGTTCACTCACGACCAATCATGGCGGCTCCAAACAATGGCTGGCGTGGAGGTGGAAGACCCGGACCTTTCAACCCTGGGTTTAACCTTGGCTTCAACCCAGGGTTTGGTGGAAGAGGTGGCGGACGCGGGCGTAACCCCCCTCGTGGTCGAGGACGGGGAAGCCGTGGGCATACTGGCCCTGAGTACTCTGGCCATGGGAGCTTTGGTGGCGGTCATCAAGCTGGCAACTATCGTGGATGGCATGATGGAGGGAGAGGTTGAGGAGGATGGTAGACGTGAGGCAGCCGGGTTCGTCAACAACAAATTCCTGCTAGTCAGGAAGGTTTCGGTGGCGTACCAGCTGGAGCTTCGTTCGGTCGACCAAACCTGGGGGCAGCGAATGCAGCTAGCAGCGGTGCATTCTAGGCGGATCCAGTAGGAGGCGCGGTCGACGCAGCCCTAACCACTACAGGTGGAGCAAGTGGTGTGACTGGCGCCCTAGGGATCGGAGCTGGTGGCGCAGCAGGCGGGACCAGAGCCGGTACGAGGGCTGGCACGGGTGGCGCAGGAGGTGGGATTGGCTCTGATCCAGGTGCAACGAGCGCTGGTACAGGAACACAAGCAAACCTGCAGAACCACATCATGACAACAACGATGGCACCAGCTCATCCTCAAGCTCAGGCATCAGCAACTGTCCCACATACAAAAGTTCCAAATGCTCAAAGTGTAATTCCAGAATCTTCTCTCCAAGGAACATATAAAAGTAAGGGCAAGCCGTTCTGTTATCGTTGCCATACAAAAGGACATACTATTTCAGTTTGCACTGCAATACTTTGTTGTGATATTTGTTATGGGCATCATGTTAAAAAAGTTTGCCCAAATTTGAAGAATTTGCAAACTACTGCTATCCCCTGTGGCTATGCTGTTGAAGGTCTGGGATTTTATTTCATACCCGCTGCTGAAAGCCCAAGTTACATTCAGATGACAAAGCAGCCAAGGTGCGTGTTTTGGAGGGTTCTCTTACTGCCGAAAAGTTGGCAGTAGAACTTGAAAACCTACTACCTAGCATGAATAAGTGGGTAATTGAGGAAAAGGGCAAAAGCACCTTTGTCACTAATTTCCCATCTGCTGAGTGTTTAAACTATATTGTCAATTGGGGTCCTATGGATCTAAAGACAGTGAAGGGGCAAATTCGCTTTGAAAAAGGAATTGAAAATGAAGTGTACAAATATGAAATTGACAAGGTGTGGGTGCAATTTCGTGGCCTATCGAATGAACTGAGGGAATTCCCAATTGTATATGGGTGATTGGCTCGATTTTGCGGGTCCCACGGGCGGTGGACATGAAATTTACAAAGAAATTTGGGAGATCAAGGATGAAAGTAGCAGTGCTAGATCCTCAACTCATCCCAAATTTAGTGGATGTTGTTATTGGGGAGTATGTTTACGAGCTACAGTTCCATGTTGAGGAGGAGTTGATCTCTAGTGAGCCAGAGGTAATAGACATGGATGCTCCTATGGATGAAGCCCCAAAGGGAGATGATGATCCTAAAGAGAACACGGAACCAGAGAAGATGGATGATGATGGCAACAAAAATGAGAATCAGTCTAATGAAAAAGGACCCGAGCAGAGGCTCATGGGTTCAGGAACATCAAATGCTAGACAGCAGACTTCCAATGTACCTCAGCAAACAATCAAGGGTGACACTGGTTCTTTGATGAAACCAGCTGTTGTACTTTCTCCAAGTGGGGTATCTACAGACGGATCTGCGCTTTGGAAGGCTAATATAATGCCTAAGGAGATGAACTCTGGTTATTTGAACAAAACCCGAATGCTTAACGATGGGACAGTGTCACCGATGCGAGCTAGCAAGAGGAATACGTCAGTATCAGATCAAGATTCCTTGGAGAAAGCTTCAAAGCTAAAAGCCCGCAAAAATTTGGACACCCCTCTGGATAAAGGTAAAGAACCTAAAACCTTTTCTTTTAATGCCCTTGATGATTCTAGTTTTTTAGCTACTACTAATTCTTTAGGGGTTCGACTGGGTAATAATGAACAAGAAATAGCACTTTCTATCAAGTTGTTTAAAGATCTAGAGTCCACTAGGATTTCTGAGGCTGAACAACGTGTGGGTAATACTAAAATAGATTTGGATGAGGCTGTTTCTGTTAGTTCTATAGATGATAATCTGGATCTAGAAGCACTAAATTTAATTTGTGCTGATGTTTCACAAGGCCTAGGTGATGGGGGCTGTGACCCTTTGTGTCTACAGCCACCTGTATCACAAAATAGAAAGGCATCTAATAAGAAAAGAAATAAATCCCGAAGTTAGTCTTCATGAAAGGAATATTTTGGAATTGTAATGGTTTTGCGGATGTTAAAAAATATAGATTTTTATCTGATCTTACGAAAGAAAAAAATCTAGATTTTATTGCCTTATCGGAAACTGGCCGAGGGAGCTTCCTGCTTTCCACTTTAAATAATATTTGCGCAGGTAGGGATTTTGTGTGGCACTGCATGGCTCCTCGCGGTAGGTCTGGTGGCATGCTCCTAGGAATAAACCTGGTAATTTTTGACATTGGCGAAATTGACGAAGGAGATTTTTTAATTCGCTTTAAGCTACGACATAAGCATGATGATATTAAGTTTAATTTGATTTCAGTTTATGGACCGGCACAGTTAGACCAAAAATCAAATTTCCTGTCTGAGTTTTTGCGAATATGTTCAAAAGAAACCTTACCTTTAGTGATAGGTGGTGATTTTAGCATTATTCGTAGGCCTGGTGAGAAAAACAATAATAACTACAGTGACAGGTGGCCTTTCTTGTTTAATGTAGTAATAGATACCCTCAACCTGAGAGAATTAGAAATGTCATGCAGAAGATTTACTTGGGCTAATCATATGCAAAACCAAACTTTTGAAAAATTGGACCGAGTGTTGGTTTGCAACGACTTTGAATTTAAATTTCCACATTCTACTTTACATGCTTTGTCCAGAGAGATATCCTATCACACTCCTTTATTCTTGAATACTAATAACCCATCATCGTCTTACCAGCCCCAATTCAAATTTGAATTAAGATGGTTGATGAGAGAGGGTTTTTGTGACATGGTACAAGATGTGTGGAATAGTGTGATTGTCACTGGCACTCCTTTGGAGAGGTGGCAAGCCAAAATCAGGAGGCTACGCCAATACCTACGAGGGTGGGCAAAAAATATAAGTGGGGCATATAAGAAAGAGAAGCAAACTTTGTTGAATAAATTAGATGAGATAGACAAAAAAAGGCAGAAAGTTCTATTCTAGGAGATTTAGATTTAAATCTAAAACATGTTCTAAATGAAAGATTGTCCAAATTACATAGGGAGGAGGAAATTAAATGGTACCAAAGAGCAAAAGTAAAACATCTCCTGGAGGGCGATGCAAACACAAAATACTATCATTTTCTTGCAAATGGTCGACATCGAAAAACCCGTATTTTCCAGTTGGAAGATGGGTCAAATATAATAACTGGTGATGCCCAGCTTAAAGAGCATATTACCAGCTATTATAAAAACTTGTTTGGCCCCCTAGAAGTGTCTACGGTGTCCCTTGATGAGCTCCAAATAGAGGATATCAGGTATCTATATTGGAAAACGAACACCTCATAGAAGAATTCTCGGAAAATGAGGTTAGGGCTGCGATTTTCCAAACGGAGCACAATAAGGCACCTGGGCCAAATGGATTCCCACCAGAGTTTTACCAGGTTTTTTGGAACTTGATAAAAGATGATCTGATGGCTTTGTTTAGGGAATTCCATCAAGGCGAGTGGCACCTGCATAGCTTAAACTTTGGTAATATAATTTTACTCCCAAAAAAGGATGATGCAAGAGTAATACAACAATATAGACCGATCTGTTTGTTGAATGTCTCCTTCAAGATTTTCACAAAGGTGGCACTGAATAGACTAACATCTGTTGCACATAAGATTATTAGACCTACCCAAACAACTTTTCTTCCAGGTAGAAATATTATGGAGGGAGCGGTAATCTTACATGAAAGTATACATGAGTTGAGTTCAAAGAAACAAGATGGTATTATTTTTAAAATAGACTTTGAGAAGGCATATGATAATGTGAAATGGAGCTTTTTACAACAAAGTTTAAGGATGAAAGGGTTCTCACAAAAATGGTGTGATTGGCTTCAGCATTTCATGCAGGGGGGCAATGTTCACATTAAGGTAAATGATCAATTAGGATCCTATTTCCAAACAAAAAAGGGCTTGAGGCAGAGTGACCCATTGTCGCCAATACTATTTAATATAGTGGTAGATATGTTGGCCATACTCATTGCTAGAGCAAAGGAAGCAGGACAGGTGGAAGGGGTTATTCCTCATTTGATCCAAGATGGTTTGTCTATACTGCAATATGCGGATGACACGGTCATCTTTATGAGCCATGATATCCAAAAGGTGATTAATATAAAATTGATACTAACTACCTTTGAGCAGCTGTATGAGCTAGATGCACTCCTAACACTGAGTCTGGAAAGCTAGGAAAATCCTAACTCCTGGGAATACACTTGGGGAAATATCTTCCTCCCCAAAAAGGCCTATAACTATCTTCGAGGACAGGTCAATGCCTCACCGATCTTCAAGTGGATTTGGAAATAAGTAAATTGTAACAGAACCGTCCAATTTATAAGAATTCAAGTAAATTAGCGGCCACTGAGGCAGTCAAGCCAATGGACTTGAACCCATATAAACCCGGTAGTCCGACGAAATCTCAAAAGACCTCGATTCAACCAACATACAACCAAGATCGTACATGATCAAGCATCACCATCA
>Ga0182004_10005150_pt1 | contig 10631 bp, 12 predicted proteins | sample Sormic07211540_1_FD_120479 | JGI IMG/M metagenome (GOLD analysis project Ga0182004, IMG submission 120479) | Endophyte microbial communities from Sorghum bicolor roots, Mead, Nebraska, USA - 072115-40_1 MetaG | ecosystem: Host-associated > Plants > Roots > Unclassified | place: USA: Nebraska...
AATCATGTACTAACTAGACTCAAAAGATTCGTCTCGTCAATTCCGACCAAACTGTGCAATTAGTTTTTATTTTCGTTTATATTTAATACTTCATGTATGCGTCTAAAGATTTGATGTGACGGAGAATCTGAAAACTTTTACAAATTTTTTTGAACTAAACAAGGCCCCGATCTGCTGGGACATGCCTGCATGCTGCTGCTGCTGGGCACACACCCTAGTAGCCTGGAGGAGGCCAGAGCCCCAGCTGCTTTGCTTGTGAATTTAAGGTTCTCCCCCCCCCCATCATATCCGCAATGCAGGATCTGTGGGCCTCAGATCCAAAGCGATGTGCTCCACATTTCACATGCAATAAGTTTCAGTAACTTGCAAATGGTTATCTACGCGTCCATGCATGGTCTCTACCCCTAGCTGATCTATCGATCATCACTTTTATTTATTTTCAAAATACTACGTATATGGACAGTGTATCCAGCTTCATGATTGCATTGTCGAAAAATTGAAGCGATCCAAGATTCTAAAAGATTCTTTGCCTTGATGAGTTAAGTATGCATGCTGGGCCTGCATGCATGCAACAGTAAATCTTGCTGATATGTAGCTCAAAGTCATCTCTCATCTGTTAATTGCTGGAGACAGTGTAAAACAACACAGGCAGTTTGGTATTAGTACAACACTCAACACACTACACCCTCATGCAGCACCTTGCAACAAGTAAAAAGAAAACTACTAGTAGAGAAACAACAAGTGAAATACTCCGTAGCAGACACATTATTCCCTCTGCTTGAAATGGAAAGGTAGAGCTTGCAACGGGTGCAGCTGCAGCTGCAGAGGGTAGAGAGAGCCAGCCACTGCAAGGGGGGGCCTTCCGGGATGCATGGCTGCAACTATAGCCATGGAACCTTGCAACAAGAGGTAGCAGCAGCTACCTTTGCTAGACCAGCACAGCCTGCTGCAGACAGGCCTGCTGCTTGCTGCTAGCTACTGATGGAGTGTGATGGATGGATGGATGGAATCCTTGCATCCTTTTTTTTTCTCTCTCTCTCTCCCTCCTTGTTTCTCCTCCCACTTCATGCCTTTTTTGCTCTCTCACTCTCTCTCCTATTCCTTTTACCTACACTGATACACACCAAGGACACCTTTGACAGAAGAACGTACTCCCCGTGCTTGCTTGCTTTGCATCTCTGATGATCTCTCTACGTACGGTACGGTCTACATGAAGTCCACCTCGAACAGGTTATGCAGGTTGTTGTTGCTGCTGCCACCGTTGCCGTTGTTGGTAGTGGTGGTGGTGGTGTTCTGGTCCGAGACCTCGCCGTTGGCCGACGACGGCAGCGCGCCGCTGGAGCACACCGAGGAGCACGACAGGATGTTGTTGTTGTTGCCACCCCCACAGCCGCCATTGTTGTGAACCTGCAGAGAGGTTAGGAAGTGCTGCTCCTGGTGGTGGCCGCCGCCGGCCGCTTGGACCTGGAGCATGGTGCTCAGCTGCTGCTGGTGCTGGTGCTGGTCCTTGTTGTCCTGCGACGCGCCGAGGGTCAGCGTCGGCCTCGCCAGCTGCTGCTGCTTGTTGCCGGCCTGGTCCAGGCAGCTGATCACGCTGCTCGTGTTCGATGACATGGTCGACTTGGCCGTGCTCAGGTCTGCCCATCCATCACACACAATTTGCATTGCAAGCCCAGGTCAGATCAGATATAGAATTCCGGTACGATGAAATATATATAAGCAATTACCGATCCATAGATCATGTCAATTCAAGGCAACAAGAGTTTGTGTGCAGTGCATGCAGTAGGAGTAGCGCTGATCGATGGAGTTATATTATTAATCGTAAGCTAGACGTACGGGACAAACATGAAAATTAAGCATGCATATATGCTTACTCTTGTTGTCGGTGGAGTAAGAGCTTGTGATGGAGCCGCCGTTGGGCTTCTTGTTGGCCGGCGGCGACGCGGCGTCCTTGGATGACGCGGTGGTGGCCGGCTTCCGGCGGCGGCGGTTGTGCTCGGCCAGCCGCTTCCTGCAGCTCCTCTTAACCTCGTCGAACTCTGACAGCACGTGAAACCTAGCCTCGCAACAATTCAAACAGTAGACAAAATCTCAGTATATAGCTGCTAGGCGCCGGCCTTCTTCTTTCGTCTACATATACACTGTTAGCTCTATACTATACGGCCTTGAAAAGCTGGATGAACACATCAAATACACTTTGCTGCAGTCGTATCGTATCACACTGAAACTGAACTGAACTGGACTGGACTCGGTGAACGACTGGTCCACTAGCTAGCGGCGTTGGTCAATGCAGGGATAAAGAGTAAAGCAGGCGCTGAGAGCTGAGATACGCCCAGCCCTGGCCCGAGATACTGTGAACTGCACTGCATGCAGCCACTGCCAGTCTGCAGCTAAAGCAAGCAAGCTCAGCTAGATCAGCCACTACGCACACGCAGCCTTTTCCCTTTGAGATTCTTTCATGATTTTGTCCCCAGCGATCCCGAGACCAGAGACAGAGAAAGCAAACAAACAAGCAAACTGGAGAAAGAGGCCGGCCATCAGGAAAACAACGGCAGGATCGTCCACGATCCTACAGTTCGCAACAACGCGACAACAACCGAGCCTGATCGACCTGCTTTTGCATTGCTACTCCGTACACGCTCGCGTTTTTTCCCCGTTGATTTTATGCTTGATCGAGCAACAACAGTCAACAAGCTTGGTCGTGTCGTGTCTGTGGACTGTTGGCTGTGCAAGTGAAGTTGTTGCTTTTCGATACGCATCGCATGCAGCATGGTTGCAGGTGCCTGCACTGCATGCAGCCTTCCATCCATGGCCGCAAGAGACAAGGAACACGAACCAAAAGCATCCATGTCCGTCAGCTCTCCCGAGCTCTGAAAAGCAGGCCGCCGGCCGGGCAGGCAGGGAAAGGGAAGACCAGCTAGCTAGCTAGCGTCCTTCCAGCGTGGCGGTGGAGAGGAGAGCGAGCAGAGTTGTACTCCTAGTCCTAGAGACCAGCAGCGGCTAGCTAGCCTTTGAGTAAAAAGGCAACCTCAACTACCGTACGTGCTATGCTTTTTCAGCTTGTTTGCAAGCTAGTCGGTGGCTAGCTTACCATGTCCGTCCGTGTCAATGGCTCCATCTCTTCTCGCTGCAAGAATGAACAGGCGCCACTGTACGTGCTGTGTGCATGTGTGCTACGTACTAGCGCCGCTACAGCTACAATGAGAAGGTCTATAAAGGCCCTAGCTATGGCGACGACGTACCTGCTGCATTGCTGGCAGAAGCGCTGCTGCTTGCCGCCGGCGGCGACGACGGAGGCCTTGGCGTGGTACTCGCAGACCTTGTGGCGGCGGTGGTAGTGCTTGGCGCCGGAGAGGTCGGCCTTGCAGCCCTCGGCCTGGCAGCGAGGGGGCTGGTGGTGGGCGCCGCCGAAGCCGAGCCCGAACACGCCGCCGAGGCGGGACCGCATCAGGAGCCGGTCCACGGCCAGCATGTCCCCGGGGGAGAAGTAGGTGCGGCGGCCGAGGTTGAGCCCGATCCTCCCGGCGTCCGCGCCGCCGCCGCCGCCGCCCTCGCGCTTCACCATCCCGAGCGCCTGGTACACGTGGTCGCCGCCGGGCATCCCGGGCATCGGCATCGGCATCTGCAGCGGCATCGGCATCGGCATCGGCAGCGGCGGCGGCGCCATCGGGCCGAGGCTGGACGGCAGCGTCAGCAGCTGGTGGTGGTGGTGGTGGGGCGCCTCCTGCTGGAACTGCAGCGCCGCGGCGAAGTCGAGCCCGTCGTAGAGGTGCTGCTGCTGCTGCATCCCCATCCCTCCGGCGCCGCGCTGGCCACCGCCGCCGCCCGCCACGCCGTGCTCGAACCCGACGTAGGGCGGAGGCGGAGGAGGAGGCGGCGGCTGCTGCTGCTGCTGCATGGACGCGAACGGGAAGTCGTCGCCCGGCGAGGCGGACGTGGCCACGTTCAGCCTCCCGCTCATCATCTCCTTCGTGCCGGCCGTTTGCCGCCGCTCAAGCTAGCTCGTGAGTGGAGCGAGATGGAGCACACGGGGCCGGGTGGATCGGGAGGACGATCGAGCTGAGCTGAGCTGAGCTAGCTGCTGCTGCTTGAGCTGGAGTGGAGGAGTGTGAGATGAGCGAGTGGAGTGGAGTGGAGGCTGCTGCTGCAGGGGTGGTTAAAAAGGCAGTGGGGGGAGGAGAGAGAGAGAGAGAGAGTGCTGCCATGCATGGTGTGTCGTGTGTGTCCGTTGGTCAGTATTAAAACTCTTGGCGTGTTGCTTGTCCGCTAGTGGCATGGCTCTGCCACTCTGGGCGACGCCTCATCAGGCCCCTTGCTGTTTCGGTGCTACAAGTCATGCCATGGTTGTTTTGGAGAGAGAAAGAAACACACACAGCCACGGGAAGAGATGCGTGACACAAACTCGACCAATTTCGCCTACCAATTTTCCTTGTACGTATTTTATATTTGTAGGCAACCACGGTATACATTGCAGTGTTTTCATGGAACAACCATTATGACTTCGTTTGGCATAGCTCCACGTCGAGAGCCGTTTAAAGTTGTTTTCTGCTAAACATATATAGTAAAATAACACGGCTCCATCTAAGAATCTCTCTAAAGGCACTCACAATGCAGACTCTATTATGGAGTCTAAAGTTATTTATTACCTCGAACAATGTAGACTTGGAGTCTAAATAAGACTTGGAGTCTTATTTTTTCTACCTCTTTCTTCAATAAATATGGTGCCACATCAGCAAAATACTATAAATAATATGTAATTAATTGTCTTGGATTTCATGATAGAGTTTTGCATTAGGAGTGCCCTAAAACATGCATTTAGCTCAAACATGCTATAGTGAGTCCTGCTTCGAATTCTGTGAGAATATGTTTTCATATTTAAAGTTGTTTTATCAAACGGTTTACCAAAACATCTCTATTTTCACTGGTAGAGTGGACTCTTTTTTTTTTTTTAAAAAAAAACTTAACTAACAAAATGAAACTATGTCAAATGAAGCTCATATATGATTGGAGGAAGAGAAAGACATATATGCAGTGTCCCTGAGTTCATTCTCTGAACTCAAATAAATATACACAAGACAGGAAACCATGGCTTTCCTTTTTCCACATTTTTTCCTCTGCAGCATGCCTACAAAACATTTTTACCACAAATCCATTCCCGCGAGCGTTCACTCCTTTTCATTTGAGCGAACGATCCTGAGATGGACGTGTGCTGTTGTAGGTACGTCACATTTATTCTTCCACCGAACATGCGCTACCACAAGTGCGTTCATCTTTATCTTTTTTTATATATTTTCTTTTTTTCCTTTTATATTTTTATTCTTTTATATGTTAATCAATTTAATTTTATTTGCACTATTTTGATCCCTTCGTTCACCTTTTCTCTTCTTCCTATTTTACTTAATCTAATGACTATAAATTATATAAAGTTATGTATATAACTTGTTTTTTCATATGTATGCTACCTAATTTAGTTAATTAACTTATTATACAAAGTTATATATCTAACTTGTGTTTTTATGTGTATGCTATCAAACTATTTGATTAACTTATTGTACAGAGTTATATGTATCCAACATTTGTTTTATGTGTATGCTATATAACTTAGTTGATTAACTTAATTATACAGAGTTATGTATGTAATCTGTCTTTTTCATGTGTATGCTATCTAAGTTATTTGATTAAATTATTATACAGAGTTATGTATCTAACTTGTGTTTTCATTTGTATATTGTATACTTATTTGATTAACTTATTGTATATAGTTATGTATGTAACCTATCTTTTCATGTGTATGCTATGTAACTTATTTGGTTAACTTATTGTTCGAGTTATATGTACTTTTATGTGTATGTATCCTAACTTATTTGATTAACTTACTGTATAGAGTTATGTATGATTAACTTAGTTGATTAACATAATGTATAGAGTTATAAATGATTAGTTTCTCAAATGGAAAGAAAATGCTGATGAAACCTAAAGAGAATATTCTAGAACTTAGCACGCTAAACTTATTCTTTTGAAGTTATGTTGTGTAACTTAGTTTGTGTAAGTTGGGTCCGTATCGTATGCAAACCAACCTTGGAAACTTCTGTTTCAAACCATCGATCTGAGATCCAGTGGTTACGGAGAGAGGTGGAGTAATTTTATAAATAAACGCCCGCCAGCCCTCAGTCCGTTTTAAAAAAAAAACCATCTTCCTTTCCCCCCTGTCGTGACCCTATCTTTCTTTCCCGTCGCTCTTTCTTCTCGGTCATCGCTGCTCCGTTCCAGGCGGCCAGAGGAGGAGCGCCCCCAGAGGAGGAGCGCCCCGGAGGAGCCGTCCCCTTGCGCGCGCCCCCAGAGGAGGAGTTGCCCCTTGCGCGCGCCCCCTCCACCGGCCCGTTCACGTCGGCCGCCGCCTCTCCTGCACCGCGAGTCTGCCAGGCGGTCGCCGGAGGAGTCGCCCTGCAGGAGCACCCCCGGAGGAGGAGGAGCCCCTTGCGCTCTTGCCCTCCTCTAGCCTGCTCACGCCGACCGCTCACAGGCTGCGCCGCGCTGGGCCGCGGTGACCCGCCTCTCCTTGAACTGTACCCCGACGCCGAGGTCGATTACCAGACTGCTCCGCGCTGGGCCACGCGACCTGCCTCCACTTCGCCTGCCACGACCAGGATCAACCTCGCCCGCCACGACGCCGTGTCGGAGGCTGCCCGGCCATGCTCAAAGCTGTGTTGCCAGTGCTGCCTATTTCAGTGCTCGAGTTGAGCCTTCTGTGTGTCTTGAAAGTGCAGGGTTCAGTGTTGTTTTGGTGATCTATTTGTAGGACTCGAGTTGGTGATCTGTGTAATGCTAATGGCAATTGTGCCCTATGTGTGTAATGCCTGAACAAAAGGATGTAACCCTGTAAATTCTGTGTTTTGAAGATTGAAATAAAATTGATTTCAGCATATGTTCATAATTATGTGTTGTGTGCATGGATTCATTGCTAGCATCTCAGTTTCCCTGCTTGGTGCTGAACTAAAGGATGTGTTCGATTCTTTGTTTTCTTTTTCATAGAGTTATACTTCATCTTTGTTTTTTGATTAGTTTACTGAATGCTTCCTGTATCAAGCAAACACATTCAGAGTCTTCCTGTATCAAGCAAACAAATTCAGAGTACAGTGACAAACAAATTCAGAGTACACTGACAGTGGTTCTGTTTCTGAAAAGCAAAGCACACAGGATTCTTTCAGAAAACACTAGGATATTCAGATTGCATAGACAGTAACTGTTCAGAATGGAGGACTATGAACTTAAAATAAAAGTAAGCATTCCAAATTGTCTTAAAAGGTTACACAAACTTAAAATATCAGCCAACGACATTGTTTGGGCAATTACGGGCGTCATGATCCACTAATTGCTTGCATTTTCCACACATCCGTTTTCTTGGTGCCTTCTTCTCCTTGCCCTTTTTAATTCTTTTGCATCGCCCTTTGGAGTTGATATCATTTGGTGGATGTATCTCCACTTCTTGTGGGATTTTGCCACCAAGGAATGCTTCAAACTCATCTTGTTTATTAACTGTAGCAGCAGGAATGATATTTTGAAGAGGTTCTACAAGGTTTGCTAAACTAGAATATAAAAATTCCATTCCTTGTTCAGAGTTTTTGGCCATCTGGATAAGATCTTCAAACTTGTTGCGTGAATCTGAAATTTTCAGAGCCCCAAACACACTTGTTTAATGAGCTCATACTTAACCATGATAGAATTCCACTTAGATACAAACTCACTTGAATTCTCAGAGCCCCAAACACACTTGTTTAATGCTTCCCAAAATTCCTCATTATTTCTTATGGTTGGCCCAACCTTCTCAGGTACCTTTTCCATGATATGCCACATGCAAAGTCTATGAGTTGTATTTGGTAGAATCTGAGCAATAGCAGCCTTAATGCTCGCATCTTCATCTGTTATGATTAGATGAGGTGCTACTCCACCCATAGCCTTAAGAAAGATCTGAAACAACCATACAAATGACTCAATCTTTTCATCAGCCAAGAATGCTGCCCCAAGAAAAATACTTTGCAAATGATGATTAACTCCAGTAAATGGCACAAACTTCATATCATATTGATTAGTAGTATATGTTGAATCTACCGAAAGCACATCACCAAAAACAGAATAGTTTTTCCTGCATATGGCATCTGCCCAGAAGACACGCACAAGTCATCCTTGTTTATCCACCATAAACTCATAAAAGAAGGCAGGATTTACTTCCTTCTTTCGCTCAAGTTGTCCCACAAACATTTGTGCATCAGCATCCTTGATTTTGCTCCTCAGGTCACGATAATAGTTCTTCAAATCCCTCAGCGTGCAACCAACAGTTTCACAGCCACCATCACTGACTTGGAGAAGGCGAAATGCCTGAGACGTGCCAATGCTAGCCTTATGACAGTTGAACAAAGTACTCTTTGCCCTCTCACTAACACGACGGTTGGATCTTAGCAAGTGCCTCTTATCCGGCGACACAAAACCATGGTTGTGCTCCTCAAACATTGACAATATTCGATACTTCTTGTCACTACCAAGCTTAACAACAATATGTGCCTCACAGCCACATCGGGTTTCCACCACATCTGATGTCTTCCTTTTTTCCCGGATTGATCACTAACATTGTGTACCTTCTCCTTTCTGTACCCTTCCCTTGAGCAAAAAAATCGCTTGTAAAATATTTCCTCGTTTTGCTTCTTGTGCTGACCAACACGAACAGAGAAACCAGCTTTGTGTGCATAGTCTTTGTAAAAATTCTCCACGTCTGTGAGTGTATCAAATATCATTCCAACCATAGGCTTCGAATGTTCTTTGCAACTATCTGCTATATTAGGAGAAGAGGTTGCCCGTGGTGTGCTTGGTTCTTCAAGGTAGGCTCCAACTCCGGCATCGACGTCCATGATGGTCATGCCGACATTATCCATGCTGGTGGCCTCAAAGGATGCAGAATCAACGACGACTGTAGGTTCACCATCCGCGGCATGCAGGGACGTTAGCAATAATCCTACTCAAGATGAAAGTCAAGAAGACAGTCTTATAGGAAGGCAGAAACGAACCTGCATCAGGGCAGTGCGCAACCGTGGCCAGCATCGGGGCGACGTCCATGGGCAGCAACGGGGCGGCGTTCGTGGGCAGCAACGAGATGACGTCCGTGGGCAGCAACGGGGTGGCGTTCGTGGGCAGCAACGGGGCGACATCCGTGGGCAGCAACGGGGCGACGTCCGTGGGCAGCATCTTCGAGTCCGGTGGCCGGTGAGTCACGACGAGGAGCAGCGGCGGCAGTAGAGTCGAAGAGACGCAGCGCATACAATACGAAGATGGACCGGCGGCGGCTGACTTACAAGACTGGAGCGATTAGGGGGTTTTTTCTCTACTGGACCATCGGGTGATTAGGGGGTTATTTGAAAAATAAAACACAATTACTAGTGCCTGGCGGGGTATTAAATGTAAAAAAGTCCCACCTCTCTCCACAGCCTTTGGATGAGCATCATGGGGTCCAAATCATTAGTTTGCAAGTTTACACAAGTATGATGGTTTGCATACGATACAGACCCGTGTAAGTTATGTGGCGAGAGAAAACAGAACGATAGGTTCGTGTACATGCGCGTGAAAAGAAAACAAGATCAACGAGTCTGCACGCGCAACAAATAAAAAAATACCTGCTTACCGAATAGGGAAAGTGGTGGAATTTATTTATTCCTGAAAAAGAAATTGCAACCGCTGTCCGTTCGTTCGCTTGATTCGAACCGGATGAACGTTCGCGATTTAGTCAGGTCGCATTTTTACCATGGTAATCTTGATTTGCCACGTGTTGTGCCTCATGAGTGGTCGAAAGATTGTGTATGTAGTTAGCCTTTGGCATGTAGTCCCCGGCCGGGCTGGGATCAGAAAGTTTGCTACGTATGCTTACATGTACGCGTATACGGTGGCAAACGTAACAGTAATGACTAGTAGCTAACTAGCTAGACCAGGGGCCTTTCTGTTTCCTATGCAGACGAACACAGTTCGACCCATGCAGATGCAGGAAGGAGGGGCTAGGGCATAGGCACACGCGCTTTCTCCTCCGTTCACGAACTACCGTTTTTGGTTCAGGAATTGGTTAGGGCGTGTTTAGTTTCCGAAGGGAAAAATTTCGCAACACTGTAGCACTTTCGTTTGTTTGTGGTAATTATTGTCCAACTATTGACTAACTAGGCTCAAAAGATTCGTCTCATAAATTTCGACCAAACTGTGCAATTTGTTTTTATTTTCGTCTATATTTAATACTCTATGTATGCGTCTAAAGATTTGATGTGACAGAGAATCTTAAAAAATTTTGGATTTTGAGGTGGAAGTAAACAAGGCCCCTCGAGTGAGCTATATATGCGCACATGTTGATAACTTTTGCACCATGAATTAGTAATTGTTGCTGAGCAGGTTTCAAAATTTCAGCATATATATATATATATATATATATATATATATAGATTTAGATTTAGATTTATACGACTGAGCCTCCTAACGTGGCGCTGGGGTTCTCATTAGCGGGTTAAAGAAAAAAAAAACGGACCCGTTCGTATTTTGAATATTGAATATAAATACGTACATATATAGCTAGCAGATCTCAGATCTGCTTCACCCCATCCGTC
>Ga0182004_10005151_pt1 | contig 10630 bp, 5 predicted proteins | sample Sormic07211540_1_FD_120479 | JGI IMG/M metagenome (GOLD analysis project Ga0182004, IMG submission 120479) | Endophyte microbial communities from Sorghum bicolor roots, Mead, Nebraska, USA - 072115-40_1 MetaG | ecosystem: Host-associated > Plants > Roots > Unclassified | place: USA: Nebraska...
CAACGGATAAGCGTACGCGTGGCCGGCGGTACCTCCTGCCCCTGCCACCCTAGAGGCTAGAGTAGTGGTTAAGTGCACTCATTAACCCCGTGGATTAGAATAGAGGTGCAGGGGAAAGGAATCATTCATGCCTTGCTTTAGCGGCTAGTGATGGTTTAAGGAGGCAAATGTGTCGCTGTCTCGCTGATGCCTTGACGGAATGGCAGTGTGTAAAGCTAAAGCCGAAGGCAGCTAGCGAGGAGGGAGGAATCTGGCTGGAGTTTGTGCCAGTGGCTGCTGGGTTGTTGGTTTTCCTCTTTGGGTAGTACACGCACTGTGGACTGGAGGTTGATTGAACACGAAAGGGCTATATACTGGCATATGGTTTGAGTTGTGGATGCACCAATCTATGAGTGTGTTTAGTTCCCCATAATATAAAATGTCAATTACTTTGGAATAATAAAATATAAAATATCAATATTTTTAGAATCACGTTTAGTTCCATCTAAAATAAAAACTAAACACAATGCAAAATTTTCATGGGCAAGAATGACATCAGCATAGGAAAGAAGCACGAGGAGACGAAGTAGCAGGGCTTCGCTTTGGGCGGACCGACGAAGAGAGCCATAACGTTAAGCCGAGCATTGCAAGGTCAGTGGAGCCAAAGGGACAATGCTCGGTGGAGCTGAAGGGACCATGGCGACAGGACCGTGACTCTGCGTCTACGTGTCTATGAGAAAGTTACAGAGGAGGGAAGGTTGAGGCCATGAGGGCAATAGAGAAGGCAGGATATCGAGGCCCTATCGAATATCAGGGTTGGGGAGGTCACCCGATGGGGTGGCCTTTTGGCCTGCTAAGCTCCCTACAGGGATGAAATTTATCCTAATTTGAGCCCTAATGGATGAATTCATGGTTGGGGATTGGGGCGTTTCCATCTCTACTCGGAGTCATATATAGCAAGTGTAGAAAAAGGTACGTCAGTTTTATTGTGGTCATGTACCAACCTCTTGTTGAAAGAAAAGAATTTAAACTCCATAATCTGTTCTGATTGGTTTTAAGTTATTACTTTCTCTCTTTGTAATCCTGGCATGTGAGATATATAGGTAGAGTCCATATAACAAGTGATATCACATAAGTTTGCTGTTATTTCTGTAAAAGTTGCAACTATATCGGAGCACCGATTTCACAAGAGTCGCATATGTGTGTGATACACTTACTTCTCTTGGTGAGACTAGAGAGTTGTCTAGGAGAAATAGATCAACCATCCCTTATCATTGATACCCACGGTCCACACAACCTATAATTTCACGTTTTTATCGAGTGAAATTCTAAAAGGCTTGTGAGAAACATCACATGTTTGAAGTGATTTCTTCCTATATTACCCTCTCTATTTTAAATTATAAGATATTTTGGTTTTATAAATACAAAACTTTTGATATATATTTAGATATATACTATACCTAGGAACATAATAAAAAAATAATGGATCTAGAAAAGCCAAAATCACCTGCCGCGTGGTAGGTTAATGAGCAATTAGATCTAGGGCTAGGATTGCTGGATCCGAGCCCAGGAGGCATGGATTTGGCTCCTTGTTGACCACTTTGTTCATCGTTGGCCGGTGATGTCCCACCGGAAGCCCACTAGCTCGTGGCACTCCTATGGACGCTAGATCCATGAGTGTGGGCACCAGATCTACCCCCTGGAGTGTGCGGATTCAGCTTGTTGTTGGTCATCCTGACTGCCATGGGAGCAGAGAAGAAATTGGGAAAGATAATGGAGGGTGGGGAAGGGAGTAGCTATAGAGGTTGCCATGTCGAGCCGCTGCAGCCACTCATCGACGAGCAGGAACAGCAACAGGGGGAGCTGGCTGGCGGTGATCGAGTTCGGTAGTGGCGGGCTGAGTATCGCCTTCAAGTTGCCTCAGGGGATATTATTCTTTTCTGCTTGGGAGAGAAGTTACCAAGAGGAAAGAAGAGACTATTTGTCTAATGCTTATAAATCTTCAAAACTTTGTCATGTGGTGCTAATCTAATATCTAGAAATCTTTAAGACTTCATAACCATGACAATCTAATGCCCAGAAATCTTTAGGACTCCATAACTGTACGATATTTATTTAATGTCTATAAACCTTTAGGACTTTGTAACCGTATAAGGTATATTTAATACTTAGAAATCTTTAGAACTCTATAACCGCATGATGTTTATCTAATCCTAAGAAACCTTTAGGACTTCGTAACCATATAGTGTTTATTCAATGCCGAGAAAACTTTAAGATTTGCTAAAGCTAGATGTGGAACAGTGACCAAGGTTTCTACCACTTATGTCATGATCATCAATAGTTATGACATTGTCGTTATCACTTTCTTTATAATGGTTAGTGACCATATTTGTATACACAAGTAAGCATTTCCAAATACAATGTCATTGTAGAAGAGGTCACAATTATTAGTGCATTTTGATACTATATAGGAGTACTAGTGGCTTCTCAAATTCAAGATCCTCGAACTTTAGTTTTGGGTAGTGTGACACGCATCGTGAGTTCAGGACTGAAAAATCATAGCTCCCATCCTTGATCGCCTAACTTTTCCTTGCTACCCAACCTCATTCCTCATCTTGGGTATTATTTTCTCCCATCCGTGTCCTCGATTGAGGATACACACCCGAGAGCATGTTGGCATCAGTACCGGTAGCATCGCAAGAAAGTTGGCATCATGCATGGGGAAGAATCACATCAACATGGAGAAAAAGTATGAGGAGACACTATAGCGGGGCTTCGCTTCGGGCAGACTAGCAAATAGAGTTGTAGTGTTAAGCGGGGCATCGAAGGGTTGGTAGAGCCGATGATACCGTGGCAACAAGACCGTGGCTCCATGTTTATGTGTCCGTGAGAAAGCAACAAAGGAGGAAAGGTTGAGGCTATGAGGGAGAGAGAAGGCAAAGGTAGCAGATGAAGTTCACCCCATTTTGATCCCCTAATGGATGAATTCTTAGTAGGGGATTGGGGCCCATTACTCGGAGCCATATAGCAAGTGTAACGAAAGGCACGCACGTCACTCTATGGTGATCATGTACCAACCTCTGACTTTATGAATGATCATTGTTCCCCATCATTGTTGAAGGAAAATATGTACTCTCCATAAGCTATTTGAATTGGTTTTAAGTTATTACTTTTTCTTTTCGTAATAATGGCATGTGAGATATAGGAGGAGAATTCATATAACAAGTGATATCACATATGTTTAGTGCTATTTCTGAAAAAGTTGTGACTATATCGGAGCACCCATTTTAGAAACACTTACATATGTGTGTGATACATTTACTTCTCGGTCGGTGAGACTAGAGAGTTACCTATAGGAAGAAATAGATATAGCATAGGAATCACGAGTTCATGACTGAAAAATTGCATTTTGCTAATTAATAATATCCGAGCACCATTCAGGCATAGATTATCCACGTACTACTATATATGTACTAAACATTTATTTGTGACAAATGGCTTATTGTGTGCACAACACTTTAAATATCCTAAAAGAAAAAACACATGCTGCATCATGGAGCCTCGTATCATTTCCCCTTGCTATGTTAAATCAGGATGAATTGAGAGTGACTTGCTTTCTAATATCGATCCTGACATTTCTTCTTGCCCCCGGTGGCCTATCACCGGACACGAAACCTCAATTTCGATGGTCGATGTACATACCGTATTCTATAGGTTTGTATTAAGTGGGTTAGCATTCAGATTACATAGGACCATGTTGATCTACTCGCGACAGTCGCACCTTCTTGACCTTAGCAGCAAGTCAAGCTCATGAGCCTCGTCCACACCTACTACATGTTGTCCATGGTCGACATGCTCCACCAGTTGCAAGGGCTCTAGCTAGAGGTAGTAGAGGCGCTAAACTTGTCCTCGACAATCGTGTCGTCTAGCCCTTGCAACACCAACTAACAACGATCACCACCAAGGATGAGAGGGCACACAGGAATCACTTGCACGAAGAACCTGAATCTAATACCAATTCTCATGTCCCCCTCAATCCAAGGGTGCAATGGGGATATATATCTATATATTTGGGGAAGAACTTAGTAGAGGGAGACAGAGATAAAGATGGAAGAAACAGAGAGGAAAAATAAGAGAAACAGAACTAAGAAAGCAATTTCAGTTATTAATCATCATGCCAACTAAGAAACGCAACCGCTGACCTTGCTTCATGCTAGCTCCATCGCTCCACCGCCACACTTGGTCCTCGCTTATGCCGCCATGGGCCTATGATAGCTTATAGGATTAGGTTTTAGGGGCTTGGTTGTGGGAGCATCTGAGTAGGGCTAAGGATTGAGGGTTAAGGTCATACGGGAGTGAGCATCTCTACATCTAGGCCGATGTCGGTGCGGGCAGGATTGGGTGGGGATGTGCCGATGTGGGGTGGACGTGCGGATGAGCAACTCTACGAGATCTATTTAGTTTTCTCAGTCTGTCAGTTTGTCTACTCCTAAAGCTGAAGCTGAAGCTAAGAACAAAAGTTGTAGAAAGAAAGAGATGAAGTCAAAACCAAAAACCAAAAAAACATCAACATTTCAGTTTGATTCAATTCAGTTCTTGGTTTTCGGTGAAAAAGTGCCCAGCGAGACAATGCAGTGATGTCTCATTTGGGATGACATGTATAAGTAACAGACATATATTTCCATATCTACATTTCCAATTTTTTTCTTTTTTTTTGCAAAGTGTGCATGCCGCACACAAACCACAACAACTTAGCTTGGGTAGTGTGTGCTTAAATAGAATTGGGAAAGTGGTTTCAGTTATTACTTATCATGCTCCCATATGTACAAAGTCTAATTCTAGGCCAATGCACTCATGTCTCATTCAGGATCACATGCACAAGTATGAGACTAATATCCCAATTGCTACATTTTTTCCTTTTTTCTTCTTGATAGTGTTAGCTCACTCCAATGTAGCATCTAGCCATGTAACATGACATACTAGTCCTTCTAGCTTGGCTATGTGGATCTGCTTGCGGCAACCATGCCTTCTTCTCCTTCGTGCCAAGCCGAGTTCATGAGCCTCGTCCACACCTAACTGACATCATCCAAGGTCGACATGCTCCATCCATCATAGGGGCTCTAGCCAGAGGTAGCGGAGGCAATAAACTAGTCCTTGGCAATCATGTGATCGTCCAGCCTAGCCCCAACAACACCAACTAACAATGATCGCCACTCAAGGCGAGAGGGTATCAAAGGAATCGCTTGCACAAAGAACCTAGATCTGATACTAATTCTCATGTCCCTCTTGATCCAGGGACGCAACTGGGATATATCTATATATTTGGGGAAGAACTTAGAAGAGAGAGTAGAGGTAAAGATGGAAGAAGTAGAGAGGAAAACTAGGATAAATAGAATTAGGAAAGCATTTCAGTTACTCATCATGCCTTCATACGAAAAAAGTCCAATTCTAGGCGAACACATTGATGTCTCATTCAGGATCACATGTACAAGTACTAGACCAATATTCCCACTACTACATTTCACTATTTTTTCTTCTTGATAGCGCTAGCTCACTCCTATGTAGCGTCTAGTCATGTGATATGACATACCAGTCCTCCTATCTTAGTCCCATGGATTTGCTTATGATAGTCATGACTTCTTCTCCTTCATACGAGCCTCATCCACAACTAGCAAACACCATATGGGTCAACATGCTCCACAACTTTAGGCAGTCCAACTGGAGATAGTGAAGGCGATGAACTATTCCCTAACGATCACATGATCGTGTATCCTAGCCCTATTCCCCACCCTTGGCTCACTGGAGCCATGAAGCGGGCCCTGGTCATTCATGTCGGCGAAGTCGTCCTTCATCAGATGGTCATCATGTGTGCAGTTGTGCAGGTTCACTGATTCCATTGTCAATGCATGTCAACTAGCATCTTGTAGTAGCGGTAGATAGGAGGAAGAAGGAACCATTACCATTGGTTCATTTCTTCGATATACTCTATTGTCGTAGAGAGAAGATTTGGTTTTATTGTGTTTGAACTGTTGTTTGGACATGGATTAATCCTAAGAGACATGCTTTCATTCATCTACCAAACTGATGGGAATTAACCATTGATGCAGATGTTTTATTTTAACTATTTGTGCTATTCATCGAATGTTTTCCCATGAAGACCCATGGACATGGCATGCGGAGGGTGCCTGAGACAAGGATACATCACTAGTGCAATCTCCCACATAAAAACTCACACGTCGCTAGAAATTTTTTTGAGAGTCCAATTTTGTTTTTATTTTAAGAGTTACTTTTTGGGAACTATTGGAGAAACATATTCATTGCTAAATATAGCATAGAATCATGAGTTCATGAATAAAAAATCCTATAGCTTTGCTATTAATAACATCCAAGCACCATTCGGGCATATTATCCACGTGCTATTATATATGTGCTAAACATTTATTCATGACAAATGGCTTATAGTGTGCCCAACACTTTAAATATCCTAAAAGAAAAATATCTTCTTGCATCATGGGGGCTCATCTTATTTCCCCTTGGTACAATAAATTAGGGTGAACCGAGGGTGACTCGCTTTTCGACGTCGATCTCGATAGTTCTCCATTCCGCCAATAGCCTAGCACCGAAGGGGTAACCTCATTTTTGTTGGTCGATGTACATACTCATAGTTGCTACTAGGTTCGTATTAGGTAGGTTAGCTTTAAGGTTACCTTTGACCACGCAGATCTACTCATGGTAGCTGTGCCTTCTTGTCCTTCATGCCAAGTCAAGCTCGCAAGCCTCGTCCACACCTATGAGACGTCATCCATGGATGGCATGCTCACCGGTCATAGGGGCTCCAACTGAAGGTAGTGGAGGCACTAAACCAGTCCCTGACAATCATGTCATCATGCAACCTAGCTCGGACAACACCAACTAACAATGATCACCACTCAAGGATGAGAGTGTAACAAAGGAATTGCTTGCACAAAGAACCTAGATCTGATATCAATTCTCATGTCCCACTCAATTCAGGGATGCAATAGGGATATATTTATATATTTGGGAAAGAACTTAGAAGAGAGAGATATAGATAAAGATGGAAAAAGCAGAGAGGAAAAATAGGAGAAATGGAATTAGGAAAGCAGTTTTAGTTATTACTCATCATGCCCACCATATGAACAAAGTCCAATTCTAGGCCAATGCACTGATGTCTCATTCACGATCAAATGTACAAGTACTAGACTAATGTTCCCACTACTACATTTCCTCATTTCCCCATTACTCTTCTTTTTGTAGAGTGTGTGTGTGTGTCACACACAAACCACAATAACTTCGGCTTGGTAGGCTGTGCTTAAACAGAACTGGGAAAGTGGTTGTGCCCTCAATTCTTGGCTCACACACTGATGTCTCATTCGAGATCATATGTACAAGTATTGGAATAATATTCCTATTGCTACATTTCTCCTTTTTTCTTCTTGACCACTGGCTTACTCCTATGTAGTGTGTAGCCACATGACATGACATACTAGTCCTACTAACTTGGCCACGAGCATCTACTCATGGTAGCATGCTCGCTTCTCCTTCATGGCAAGTTGAGCACACGAGCCTTGTCCACACCTACCAGACATTGTCCCTCGTTGACATGCTCACCGATCATAGGGGATCCAATCGGAGGTAGCGAAGGCACTGAACCGGTCCCCGACAATCATGTGGTCGTGCAACCTAGCCTTGATGACACCAACTAACAATGATCGCCACTTAAGGATGAGAGGGTAACAAAGGAATCACTTGCACGAAGAACCTAGATCTGATAATAATTCTCATGTCCCTCTCGATCTAGGGATGCAATAGGTATATATCTATATATTTGGGGAAGAACATATAAGAGAGAGAGAGATAAAGATGGAAGAAGCAGAGATGAAAAATAGGAGAAACAGAATTGGGAAAGCAGTTTTAGTTATTACTCATCATGCCCCCATATGTACAAAGTTCAATTCTGGGCCAACATAGTGATGTCTCATTTGGGATCACACCTACAAGTACTAGACTAATGTTCCCATTGCTACATTCCCCCCCTTTCTTCTTTTTTGTAGATTGTGTATGCCACACACAAACCATAACAACTTGGGCTGGGTAGGGTGTGCTTAAACAGAATTTGGATGGCAGTTTTAGGTATTACTCATCATGCCCCTCATATGAACAAAGTCTAATTCTAGCTCAACACACTAATGTCTCATTCGGGGTCACTTGTACAAGTATTGGACTAATATTCCCATTGCTATATTTCCGCCTTTTTTTTCTTGATAGCGTTGGGTCACTCCTATGTAGCATCTAGCCACATGACATGGCATACTAGTCCTCCTAACTTGACCACGTGGATCTACTCGTGGCAGCCACACCCTCTTCTCCTTCACACCAAGTCGAGCTCACGAGCCTTGTCCACACCTACCAAACGTCGACTGTGGTCGACATGCTCATCGGTCGTAGGGGCTCCAGCCGAAGGTAGTGAGGCACTAAACCGGTCCCTGACAATCGTGTGGTTGTGTAGCCTAGCCCCAACAACACCAACTAACAACGTTTGCCACTCAAGGATGAGAGGGTAACGAAGGAATTGCTTGCATGAAGAACCTAGATCTGATATCAATTCTCATGTCCCTCTCGATCTAGGGATGCAACAGGGATATATCTATATATTTGGGGAAGAACTTAGAAGAGAGATATAGAGGTAGATCGAGATAAGGATCAAGATAAAGATGGAACAAGTTGAGAGGAAAACTAGGAGAAATAGAATTAGGAAAGTGGTTTTAGATATTACTCATTATGCCCCCCATATGAACAAAATCTAGTTCTCTAGGACAACACACTAATGTCTCATTCGGGATCACATGTACAAGTACTAGACTAATATCCCATTGCTATATTTTCCCTTTTTTTCTTCTTGATAGCACCGACTCACTCCTATGTAACGTTGAGTCACGTGACATGACATATCAGTCCTCCTAACTTGGCCCCACACAGATCTGCTCGTGGCATCTGTGCCTTCTTCTCCTTCATGCCAAGTCGAGCTCACCAGCCTCATCTAGACGTACCAGACGTTGTTTGGGGTCGGCATGCTCCACCTGTTGTAGGCAAGGATACACACCTGGCGCAATCTTCCATGAAAAAAACTACATGCCGCCAGAAACTTTTTCATGGGTCCAACTTTTTATATATTTTATAGGAGTTACTTTTTGAAAATTGTTGGATAAACATTTTCATTGCTAAATATATCATAGGAATCACGAAGTACAAAACTAAAATTTTGCTAACTAATGACATCCGAGCACCGTTCGGGCATACATTATCCACATACTACTATATACGTGCTACACATTTATTTGTGACAAATGACTTATAGTGTGCCAAACACTTTAAATATCCTAAAAGAAAAATATCCCTTAAAACATGGGGGCCTGAACTCGTTTTCCCCTTGCTACAATAAATCAGGGCGAACTGAGGGTGACTCGCTTTCCAACATGGATGTCGATGGTTCTCCTTGCCCCTGATAGCCTGATCCTGGAGGGAAAGTTCGATTTCAATGGTTGGTGTACATACTCTATATACTAGGTTTATATTAGGTAGCTTATGGTTCAGGTTGCCTGAGACCACATGGATCTACTCGCAACAGTCGTGCCTTCTTCCCTTCTATGCCAAGTCAAGCTCATGATCCTCGTCCAAAGCTACCAGACATCGTCCATGGTCGACATGTTCCACCGGTCACATGTGCTTCAGCCGGTAGTAGTGGAGGCGCTGAACCGGTCCCCAATGATCCCGTAGTCATGTAGCCCGGGCCCCAACCCCTGCCTCTGGCTCGCTAGGCCGTGACACGGGCTCCGGTTGTTTAGGCCGGCGAATTCATTCACTAGGCGGTCATCGTGAGTGTAGTTGTGCAGGTTTGTTGATTCCATTGACAATGCATGTTGATAGGAGGAAGAAGAAATAATTACCGTAGATTCATTTCTTCGGTATACTCTATTGTAGCAGAGAGGATTTGGTCTTACCGTTTTGCTATTTTGTACTATTATTTGGCCGTTTATTAATCCTGAGAAACAAGCTTTGGTTCATCTACCAAACTAATGGCAAATGACTATTGATGTAGATGTTTTGTTTTAACTATTTGTGCTATTTATCGATTGTTTTCCATGAAGACCACTCGTCGTGGCACGCTGTGGGGTGGCCGCGACGAGGATACATCGCCGGCGTGATCTCCCACGAAAAAAATCATGGACCGTCAAAAATTTTTTGTGGGTCCAATTGTTTTTATATTTTAGCACATACTTTTTGAAAACTATTAGAGAAACATTTATGTTGCCAAATATAGCGTAGGAATAGTGAGTTCGTGAATAAAAATCATAGCGTTTTGGTAATTAATAACATCCTAGCATCGTTGCGGCCAAACATTATCCACATACTACTATATGTGTGCTACACATTTATTTGTGACAACTGGCTTACAGTGTGCCCAACACTTTGAATATCCCAAAAGAAAAAAATATATATCTCATGCACCATGTGAAAGGTCCAAATGGCTAGAGGGGGGGTGAATAGCCTATTTAAAATTTCTACAAACTTCACTAAGCAAGTGAGTTAGTAAAACAAATGGCGAAGCAATTCTAGCACTAGCTCAACTAAG
>Ga0182004_10005152_pt1 | contig 10630 bp, 11 predicted proteins | sample Sormic07211540_1_FD_120479 | JGI IMG/M metagenome (GOLD analysis project Ga0182004, IMG submission 120479) | Endophyte microbial communities from Sorghum bicolor roots, Mead, Nebraska, USA - 072115-40_1 MetaG | ecosystem: Host-associated > Plants > Roots > Unclassified | place: USA: Nebraska...
GCACTCTTTCTCCTAGTGGTAAAAAAAATAAATACGATACTCTGGATAACCTCCCAGGTGAAGTGCTCACCGATATCCGTGCACTTGCGGATCAATTCCTTATTGCGTTCCCAAATATCAACAGCCGCCTCTGGAACACTGGTCGGAAAGGCTTTCTGAGCAGGCTTTTGCTGGCCAACCGCAGTCACCGACGCCGAGAAGCTGGTCCGGCATTGCGAAGGGTGCCAGTTCTTTACCAAAAGGGTCCACGTACCTGCTCATGAGATCCAGACCATCCCGTCATCTTGGCCTTTCGCCTGTTGGGGTCTTGACATGATTGGGCCATTCAAACCAGCCCCCGACAATTTCAAATTTGTGTTCGTGCTAATCGACAAGTTCTCCAAGTGGATCGAGTACATGCCACTGGTCAAAGCAACTTCCGAGAAGGTTGTAGAATTCCTCAATCAAATCATACATAGATTCGGTGTTCCCAATAGTATAATCACTGACCTGGGCACTCAGTTCACCGGCACTACATTCTGGGACTTCTATGATGACAGAGGCATAGTCATAAAATACGTGTCGATAGCCCATCCTCGGGCCAACGGTCAAGTTGAGCGAGCCAATGGAATGATTATCGGTGCACTAAAGAAAAGGCTGTACACGGAAAATGACAGGGCACCAGGGCGGTGGATGAAAGAGTTACCGGCAGTGGTCTGGGGTCTCCGAACACAGCCTAGTCGGAACATGGGTGTATGCCCCTATTTTATGATTCATGGGGCTGAGGCAGTGCTCCCCTCCGACATAGCTTTCGGATCCCCAAGAATCAGCATTACGACCAGTTTTCCGCAGACCACGCCAGAGAACTGGAAATCAACTGCATAGAAGAGCGACGGTTGGCCTCCTGCCTTTGAACAGCAAAGTATCTCGAGGCCATAAGGCGATACTACAACAAGAACATCAAGGATCGCTCCTTCGTGGTTGGTGATCTGGTACTCAAATGGAAAACAAGCTAGGAAGGAATGCACAAGCTATCTACTCCCTGGGAGGGACCTTTTGTGGTCGCCGAAGTCACACGTCCTGCCTCTTATAGGCTGGCATACCCAGACGGAACTAGCCTGCCCAACTCCTAGCACATAGACAAATTACGGTGTTTCTATCCATAAGTTTCAGTACATCTTACTTGTACCTCTTTTTGATAAGTAATAATAAAGTTTGTCTTTTTTGCTGTATATTTTTACATATGCAGAATACTCGACAAGTATGACAACAACTTTCCCTGACAAGTTACCCAAGCGTACTCGACATAATTCAGTGATACATCACTCAGCAAATTCATTTACAGCGCTCAAAACCATGGTCCCCAAAATTCAGACTTTATTACAAACTGTATATACAAAGTTTACAATAAGCACCCCTCGAGACGTTTTCTAGTCTATCTCTACAGACTACTCTATAAACCTACTACTCGGGTCGCTTGCCCGCACGGGTTTCTTGCGTCGTCGAAGGGGTCGGGGCCACCGGCGCCTAGCTGGTCGAGACCACAGGCGTCGACCGCCCATCTCCCGCAATCGATGCTCCCGACAACTCCCTGGCCGACCTATCTGACCGTGGCTGCTCAGGGGGGTGGATGTCCTGCAAAAGTTTATGTCGCCGATCATAGTCGACGACAGGTCGAGCAGGCCGACGCGAAGGTCATCCGCCTCCTTCGGACCAACCTCCTTTGGGTATCCCCTTTCCAGCTGGGACAGGTCGACCAGGGGGTAGTGAGCGCGCACCGTGCTGAGGACATGGGCTCTGGCAAACTCCCCGGCGTCCTTCACGAACTGTTGAAGCCAACCCCACGCCTGTTGTGCCTTTTCGACCGGGGTCAGCCTCGGTGCACGGGGCTGGTCCTCGGGGAGCTCCGGGCTGATCAGATCTAGCACCGAAGCGACTCCCTTCTAGAGCTTTACGCAGTTCATCTTCCAAGAGTCCCGGTCTTTGACCAGTTCCTTGACGTGCTTCTTGGTGTTGGCCTTGAGCACTATGACCAATTCCAAGCAAAAATGAAAGCAAATAGTCAACAACATGTTATGTCAATAAATACTTTGTGGTCGCAAAAGTCAAAGCGGATCCTATCAGTTAGCTCCCGATTCTTGGCCTTGAGCTCCTCTCCGACCTTGCGCTCACCTTCTAGTGCACGAGCACGCTCCTGGCCGAGCTGGTCTCTCTCCTTTTGGAGGCGCTCGATCTCCTCCTCCAAACCTGCAGTGATAACAATCGACCACGTAGTTAACTATAACTACTCAGAAACATGGCTTACTCCTCTTCTCACAGTCCTTATCGGCTAGTCGCCGAGTCAGGTCCAGCACACGCTCTTCCTAAGTCGCTTTCTACTTCGCCTCCTTCTCGGCTTCTGACCGAAGGCGGTCCACCTCTGCGATCAGGGCCTTGTTCTCGGTGACCACGCCCTCAATTTGGTCGAAGCACCTTTTGCGGTACTTCGCCGTTTTCATGGCATCCTGCGACGTTCAGGCATGCTACACAGTGAACACTCTACGGTTTATTTGTACTTCAATAAAATGCGAGACCACTTACTTTAACCTCACTGACGAGGCGCTTGGCAGCACGCTCTACCTCTCTGCCTCCTCGACCTCGACGATCTCCTCGTGGCCGGCCCAGTGGTCCCCACGTTGGCGCCATATGTAGATGTGCTGGCGATCATCGCGGGGATGCCCCTAGATCTCCTCCACTTTGTTGTCGGAGGCCGCTGGAGCTTCCTCGCCTCCAACACTGCCCCCAACCATAGTAACAGGTATCATTGGACCCTTACCTCGGTCAGACATGCCTTCCTACGTGGGAGCCTCCACTGGAGCTGGAGACGGAGATGGAGCCCTGCTCTCTTCAACTGGAACAGGGGACGGAGCCTTATTCTCCTCTCCTACGACACTGCTCGGGGGAGGAGTCCCCGCGGTCTCATCACCCCTTGTCGGGGTACCCATTTTGGCTCTGGCTTGGGCCGGGTCCTCATCGACCATCTCCGTCGCAGGGACAGTAGCGGGCTGTACCATGGGCTGCTCTGGGGCAGTTTGCCCCACAACGATCTGCTCGGCGGCCTCCGGCTCGGTGGTCCTCGAGCCCACAACATTGCTAGGATCAACATCCGAGGTAGTACTACAAAGAAAACACAATTCAAAATTACTACACCGAAATCAAACTTCACGAAACAAGAAATTTTTCCTGATAAACTTATAGGTTAAAGCTTCGGTGCACCACAGTGAAGACCAGTCTCCTAGCACGCCCAGCCGCCGCCGTCGCCTCCGTTCCTCCTGGTCATGCCTGCTCAACATGCACGGCAGGCGGATCCTCAGCAACCTGACCAGCGTGGCCTCGTGTGACGTCGGGGCGGTTGCGAGGTCTGCGGACCAAGGTCGGGGCCGCCTCCTCCTCGTCATCATCATCGACAATTCTAACAAACCGGCGGCGCTTGGGCGCTTAGCTGTCTGAAGTCGACCTTGGCCCATCACAGGGCCTGCAGCCGCTCCTGTAGGTGCTGCTCCTGCTGAAGTTGACTCCACAGCCATTGGCCTCTTGCCGGCCACCCTGTCGTCGGTTGTCGGCGCCGGCCGATCCTCCCCTTTGTCGCTGCTGGTGTATCGGTCACACCGAGCAGCGTCGTCCGCTGGGGGATCCACTCCGGCCGGGTGCTCCATACCGAGCGCCAGCGACACATACACCGTCGCCCGATCAACGTCTCCGATCTACAACAAAAACACGACAAGCTATTAGCATAAGAGTGTGATAATTTCAGAACACTGCGGAAAAACTTCAACTACCTTCGGGGCTGGTCGGCCCAGTTTGTAAGCATGCATCTGGTTATCGCTTCGCACAAAGCTACTGTCTCCCAAGTTGAACAGCTCGTTGATCCTTTGCTCGATCTCCGACTTCTATAAGTTGTCCGGACATAGTCTGGTCGAATCTTGACCGCCCTGGTATTCATACGCTGCATGCACCCTTCTCTGACAAGGCATAACTCGTCAGGCGAGGAAGTTCCCGACCACTCTCGGTCCATCCAGGTGTGATCAGTCGATCAGATCCATCAGCTCTGACACCTAACCACGGTATTCTGGTTGGTCTGTCTAACTGGTCCTCTTCTCAGGGATGTAACCGACATCACAGAATGTGGCTCTGCTGGCTCCTCCCTGATGTAGAACCACCTCTTGTACCATTCGGTAAGCGATGTGTTCCAGGGGCAGCTGAGGTAGCGATTCTTCATTCCATCCCAAAGATTGAGGTATACTCCACCTGCAATCTTAGAGCCTCCAACTGCTCCCTTCTTCCTCAAGCAGAACAGGTAGCGGAAGAGATCAAAGTGCGGCTCTATTCCAACATAGGCCTAGCACAAATGAATGAAAGTGGCAACAAGAAGAATGGAGTTGGGATGCAGATTGCAGATCCCAATCTCGTAATACAGAAGAAGGCCTTGATGAAATGGATGAACAGGCACCCCAAACCCCCTCTTGAAAAAATCTTCAAAAACAACGATCTCACCAGCTCGGGGATCCGGGTAACTCTCCCCTTCTGGCTCCCTCCAGCCGCCAAGCTCCTAGTCATGCAGAAGCCCCATCTGGGCGAGGTCATTGAGGGACCTCGTGGTGCTCTGGGATTTTTCCGTTCCTTGGCCATCATCTCAGCCCTTTTCTTCGAGTTGCTCTTCGCCATTCCTTCTGCGCAGCAAGCTTCGAACTAGGTGTTGAGTGATTGGGGGCGCTGAGGAAGACGATGGCAAGAGACAGTAGTGGAAAAGGCAGGATACTGGTATGAAGGCAGGACGCGACTACTGGGTAAAGAACAAGGGTACAACATCGGGCTCTTTATAACAGCTAACCCACCTTTTCCACTTCCCGCATTTAGGGGAAGTGGGCGGTTTTTGCGGCGACAGCGGTGTTTCAGTTTTGAAGGATTATTGCAGTAAATTTGGTGCCATTTTTAAAATGATTGTTGGTTTCCTTTTCTTGATCCGCACGATGAGTGGCTGTGCAGTTAGCAGGCACCCCTTTTTATGCGACAAACTGAGAAGATGGCAGGATGCCCCGTCACATCACAAATTAATGCGGCGATACGATGTTTTCAAAAGCCAAGTAATTAATTTGTTTGGACCATTTGATAGTCTGGGGACTCTACCGACCACCGAGCATGATATGCTCAGGGATTGGTCGACCAGCCTGTCCATTTGAAAGTCTAGGGACTGTACCGACCATCGAGCATGATATGCTTGGGGACTGGTCGACCACGTCGACCAGCCTGTTCATTTGAAATTCTGGGGACTGTACCCACCACCGAGCATGATATGCTCAGGGATTGGTCGACCAGCTTGCTCATTTGAAAGACTGGGGACTGTACCGACCACCGAGCATGATATGCTCGGGGACTGGTCGTCTAGCCCGATCATTTGAAAGCCTGAGGCCTGCACCGACCAAGCGTGATAGGCTCGGGAACTGATAAATTCAATTACATAACGTCTAACTGTGGTAAATTTAACTTTTTAGACCTTGCTACAAGGCTCATACTTCGCCTTCCAGGAAGCTCGGGGACTACATCGGTACGATGCATCTGGCGATGCATCTCAGTATCAGAATTTCTATGAGGACTTTTCTTTTTTTGACCCTGGTACTGCGTGCCTATGTCACCTACCACCAGGCTCGGGGACTAAGTGGGCATACTTCACCTTGCGGTGAATTTGCTTGCTTTTTGAAAGTCCATACTTTTCAGAGAAGTAATGTGGGCACACTTCATCAGGAAAGAAATCTTTTTAGATTAAGAGCACCATGCATTCTTCAAACAACCTGCTTCTTCGATGTTGATGTTGAACAATTGGTTTTCAAGTTGGTTAAAATACCGCTGTAACTGTTTGGGCGACTTTCCTAGTTGACGAAGACGTCAAGCCTCACTTGTCGAAGAAGCTCAAGACGGCGTGTTACATCACAATACACAGTGCTCGGGGACTAGCTGTGGGGGTATAAACCCCTATACCCTTACGGCTAGACTTGGGCTAGGAGACTTAGCCTATCGTGAGACAGATTCGGGGCTTGATCCAACTGCTCGGAGTTTCGCGCAAGGAAACAAGACGTGGAGATCAAGTATGATTCTAGTCGGTTGAAATAGGAATTGATATCGTATTATCTATGGCAATTGTAACCGACTAGGATTAGTTTCTAGATCTGTAACCCTGCCCTCTGGACTATATAAGGAGAGGCAAGAGACCCCCCCATAGATAACTCAACTCAACACAATTCAATCCACAGCAATACAATCAGACGCACGACGTAGGTATTACGCCCACACGGCAGCCGAACCTAGATAAAAACCCTGTCTGTGTCTTGCGTCACCATCAAGTTCGTAGTTTGCGCATCTGTCTGCCGTTAAACTACTACCATGGGCAAACCCCAAGATAGACTGTCGACCAGCTTTCGTCGACAGTTGCCCGGCTGGCAGCCCAGCCCAGGTTAACCGAGGCGGGCCGCCAGCCGGCCGCCTCCGTGGCCCAAACCAAAATGTCTCCCAAAAAGTTTTTTATAGTAGTGCTATTTGATCTCTCTCATCGATAGCCAATGAGAGTGCTACTTTTTTATTATTTTTATACGTTATCTCGCTAGCTATTTGTAAAGTGCTATATTGAGAGCCAATAAAATTCCTCCTAGCTAGCTATTTGATAACCATTGCGGATGGATGGAAAACAAAGTTAAATTATATTATTATAGTGCTAGTTTCATCAGTAGAAGAAATAAATGCATTATAATCATGAACCAAGGATTTAGTGGATTAAGGAACACAGTAGGGAAGGAAAATGCTAGTCCACGAGTTGTGCTCCTACTGGCTCTTCCCTCCATCTAGGTTGAAAGTGGTATGGATAATTCTCCATTCCGATCCGCTCCGAATCTGAATTTTAAGAATATGGATAAATGTTTCTAATATCCATGCGGATATGGATAATCCGAATCTAATTATAGGCGGATGCGGTGTAGGATATGGGATTGGTGAAATTCGACATATATGGATTATCCGATAATTGAGCACGGATTATCCGACACTTATAATAAGATAATCCAAATATTTTATGGAGTCCAAGTGAAAATAATATAAGTCAGTCTATCCCATAACACAAACATGATTATATTGTAGCCCACAATAAAGCTCGTCTGATGAAAGAATTCTACCAAAGTGAATGACTAGTACAAGGCAAAGAGTGAAGGCAAAGTTTTGCCTAATTAAGAATATTTACTTATTTTACACACTTTTTTATACTCTTAAATTCAAACCGCTAACATGTATTAATTTTTTGAGATCTCAAATCAAAGTGGTGGATTGATGGTGATTATTTTTTGTTGCACAACCGCTTTATGACTTTGGTTAATAAATTGTTTCTCATTATAAAAAAAATAACACATAAGCACATATTATCCGACTTTAAAAATTCCACTTCCGCTCCGATACTGGTCCGAATCCGTACCATTTCCGACATCTAAAAAATCTGTATTTGTATACGAATCCACATGATATCGGATCCGCTCCGAATCCGATCAAGAAAAAATAATTAGGATATAGGGAAGCTATTATCCACTCCGATCCAATTCGTTTTCATACCTCCATCTCATTTGCCTCCTTCATACCAGGCCCCTTTTTTTACGAAACTGGAGGGGCCGAAGCCCCTACAGGGATTTTATCAAACATAAAACAAAGGTTATACAAGCTTTACAGGAGAGAAAAGGAGAACAGAAAAACAGGAAAAAAAGCTCAGGAAACAAAAAAAGAGAAAAAGAAGATTAAGGTTAGTAACGAAGCTATTGAAGACTCTGAAATCCATGACTGAAGAAGATTTTCTTGTCCCGCTTTTATCCTGAGCTTCAAGTTCATTTCTCTGAAAAAGATATCCCTAACTGACCGGACACTAAACTGTTCTCCATTAAAAGTCCAGTTGTTCCGAATGATCCAAATAGCCCAGCAGAAGAGGATGATTGTTTCCATGCTAAACAGTGAGGGAGCCTGAGTCCTCAGTTGAGAGCATAAATCAGGGAAGGAAGCTCCCAAGGGGATATCAATATTGAGAGAACTCCAACAGTCTGGCAAAGGCGCAATCAGCAAATAAATGGTGCACAGTTTCCTCTTGGAGGCTAAGGCAGAAGATACAGGTGAAAGAGTCAAGATCCATGCCTCTTCTTCTGAGCAAACTCCGGGTGCTGAGCCTATCACTTATTAGAAGCCAAAAAAAACTTTGTGCTTCGGTTGGCATTGATATTTCCAAAGCCATCTATAAAAAACATGAACTATATGATGACCAACCAGCCTTCTGTATACCTTTGTGGAGGCAAAGATCCTGGACCCCCACTCATAAACCCAGATATTTTTCTGGTCAGATAGTTGGGAGCTTTCCCTGATTTGCTGCAGTTCCTGGAATTGAAGAAAACCTACCTGGGAAAGTGGCAGGTAAAACAGATCTGCAAGGTTTTCAGTTTCAAACACTTTGTTAACAGAAATCCTGTTGTTCTTGGCATATGAGTATAGTTCAGGCATAGAAAGTTGAAGAGGACCATCATGCCAGCTATCTATCCAGAAAAGAGCATTCTTTCCATCCTTAATTGTGGGAGAGGCGAGTGACTTGAAATCAGGTAACAACTTCAACGTGTCTCTCTGAAAGATCCTTTCCTAATGTGGGAGGATGTCAGGCCCCTTCACTACAAGACGATGACACCGGCTAGCGAAAAACTGCCGTGGATGTTACGACTCAAAGTCATTCCAACTAAACCTTTTTTGAGAACCTTTTGATTACCTTGCGTAACCCCTGAAACACCCAAGGATCACATTTCATTCTTTTGAAGGATTTCTGGTGCTCCAAGAACTCCAAATTCACAATTCAACTCTATCAATTCCTTCAAGTCAATCAAAGTCAACCCAGACAATTATTGTCAAAACTAGGGTCAATTTCTAGAAGATGCCCAACATCTCCAATCTTTCTATAAGTGATTATCAACCTATAGGACATGAATATTGGCCTCAATGCCAAAACCCCTCTCTCTAAATCAGTGTTTTGGCAGAACGTTTCGCGGCAATTAGAATGAGGTGACCAAATGGTTTTTAAAGAACTTAATTAACTCTAGAACTGTTTCTTATAAAAGAACGGTTGTAATCTCAGCTCAATCATTCATGCATGCTGCCCTGTTCAAGGAAAATGATGGCCAGCCAAAGAGAACATGGCATGCAAATGTAAAACCACCCACGCAGTTCTATATATAGCAGCCCAAGGCTATCCTTTTTAGCCAGAAACACCAGAATCTAGTCTAGTACTAGACCAGACCAATTTGGTGCTAGGAAACATGGGTCATGTGAATGTAGTATACCAGCTCCTGCAAGCATCTCTTGCGCAACGCCTACTACTGCTCGTCCCTCTCCTCCTATTGCTACTGCACTTCGCCTCCAGAAACCGTCATGGTAGCAAAGAAAAGCAGAAGCGACCCAAGCATCATCTCCCGCCTCCTTCGCCTCCTGGCCTGCCCATCATAGGCCACCTGCACCTCGTCGGCGACCTCCCGCACGTCTCCCTCCGCAGCCTAGCAGCAAAGCACGGCGGCCTCATGCTCCTCCGCTTCGGCACCGTCCCAAACCTCGTCGTGTCGTCCTCGCGCGCGGCGCGGCTGGTCATGCAGACACATGACCACGCCTTCGCCTCGCGGCCGGCTTCCAAGGTCTCCAATACCCTCGTCTATGGGTCATCTGATATTGCCTTCTCCCCCTACGGCGATCACTGGCGTCAGGTTAGGAGGCTCGTTACCACACACCTCTTCACTGTCAAGAAGGTGAACTCGTACCGGCTCTCCCGCCAAGAGGAGGTAAAATATATATTTAGATTACCAACACGAGTTCTTTTAGATGATGAAGGAAGCTTTATTAAAAAAAATAAAGATCAGACCTTTATAACAAAGACCGGAGTGTTATTTATATATGTGTGTCCATCATAGCTCGATCAGAACTTATTACGCGCGTGTAACATGCATGAATATCCTCATCATTCTCTGCATAGGTGCGCCTAGTGATCAAGAAGATCCAGGAGGCGGCAGCTGCGAGCAAGGAGGTGGACATCAGCGAAATGATGAACACGTTCGCCAACGATATCGTGTGCCGTGCCGTGTCAGGAAAGTTCTTCAGGGCGGAAGGACGGAACAAGCTCTTCCGGGAGCTGATCCAGATGAATACTATTCTGTTTGGAGGGTTCAACCTCGAAGACAACTTCCCAGGGCTAGCGAACGTGCTAGGTTTGCTGACGAGGTGGTTTGTAAGCAACAAGACCGACGAGGCACACAAAAGATGGGATGATTTACTCGAAACGATAGTAAGCGACCACGAGAGACGAAGAAGATCTGAGCATGGCGGTGGTGCTGATCAAGAAGAGAGTGACTTCATCGACGTGTTGCTCTCAGTTCAGCAAGAGTATGGCATCACTAGAGATCATATCAAGGCCATCTTGATGGTTAGGAAATTATATATATACTTCCTAATAACTTTCATTTGTTTAATTTGTAAAAAGAGAATAAATATATATATATATATATATATGTATATATATATATATATATATATATATATATATATATATATATATATATATATATATATA
>Ga0182004_10005153_pt1 | contig 10629 bp, 6 predicted proteins | sample Sormic07211540_1_FD_120479 | JGI IMG/M metagenome (GOLD analysis project Ga0182004, IMG submission 120479) | Endophyte microbial communities from Sorghum bicolor roots, Mead, Nebraska, USA - 072115-40_1 MetaG | ecosystem: Host-associated > Plants > Roots > Unclassified | place: USA: Nebraska...
CCCTTCCCAGTGGTAAAAATATAAATAACGATACCTGGAATACTTTCCGGTTAAAATGCTACATCGGTATTAATCTGTGCGCTTGCAGATCTCATTCATTATTTATTTAGAAGAGCAATTGCACATTTCAATACTGCGTCTCTTATATCATGCTGGGGATGACAACTTGGCTTAAGTGGTATAAGGGATAGGTTTGGCATTTTTGGCACCATTACTAGATTTAGAGAACTTAGTCTACTTTTGGTAATGATGTTAAGAATACCCAACACACCCCTTCCCCTTTCTTCACGCCGCGGCCCACACCAGAGCAACCAGCCCAACCAGCTCCTCCTCTCTCCCCTCGGCCCAAGCTGGCCAGCACTCGGTCCAGGCGTAGATCCCCTCCCTCCCCCTTCTTTCTCTCACTGACCAACCGGTCCAACACCACTAAGACACTGCCTGATGGGACCCACAAGTCAGGCGCGTCCCTTTCCTCAAGCCAGCGTCGAAGCGGACTCTGCTCCAACGGAAACCCCCCGATTTCTCGGGATTTCTTGACAACCGAGCACTCTATAAGATCCTTGGCTATCTCCCGAGCTTGCCCTTTTCCATCTATTCGCTTAGGGGCCGCCCGAGCTGTTCCCTCGCTCTTTGGATCTCACCGAGGTGCAGGAGCCGCCCGCTGTTGCCAATCCCGACAGCCATTGTCTCCTAGCCACTGTAACCTTTCTGCCGAGCTTCGTGCCGCGTTTGCAAAGCCACTGAGTTTTATCTCTCGTGAATTCACGCTCTGTACCACTTGTCGCTGGTAACCGGAGTGTGCGGGATACTTACTGACCGCCGTTCCACGACGAGAGCCGTCCACAAGCTTTTCTCGCCCTCCTTTTCGACCCTAGTGAGTTCACCTCTTCGTCCTCGACTCTCTGGTGTTTTTCTTTTGTTTTAAGATGGCCGAAATAGCTTAAACAAGTGAACTCCGGCAAGCTTCGAACGTCGGCCATGGCGCTCCACCGTGGGAGATCACCATCGGCAGCCACCAGTGCCCTGGGATCGATCTCCACCGTCACATCGAGATCCAACGGATGAAAACAGAATGTACCCCTTCGCTGTCAGTTTTTCTAAAGAGCCCCCTGGCCTTTTTAAAGTTCAATCCACGGTCCAAAGTGCTCTTGTGAAATACACCTTTCAGTTTGGAAAACGCAAACAGCTCGGTTTAGATTAAAAATATGTTTTCTCTATTTACAAGTTTGCCACTAATTTTAAAACGCTTATAAAATATTCATTTTAACTCCGTCTTGACTCATTCAAATTGCATTAGATTCGTATTTATGAGCTCTACATGTAGTAATATTGTTTACTCAGTTTGAAACTTTTTAATTTGACCCTATTTAATTAATTATTTTTCTAAAGAAAATCTTAGAAAATTCATAACTTCTCCGTTTTAGCTCCGATTTTCGTGATCCTTATGTCTATTAAAAGGTAGTGATGCATAGAATCATTTTATAAACTTTTCATACTGTTTTTATATGATTGGTGTACTGTTCTAATTGTAGCCTTGTTTGCTCGTGTATGTTGTCTCCAATTTCTTGTGTGTTGATCATTGATGATCGAAATTAGACGGTGTGCAATTCTTGGTGAACCAGAGTGCTTCAGTGATCAAGATTAGTACTTGGACAACTAGCAAGATCAACAAGAGCATTTGGATTAAGGCATGTATAGCATTTGGGTTTTATTTCTGTGACCATGATCCTGTGACTTGATTAATGTTAAGTAATAAACGATAAAAATGACTTTTTAGCAACTTGATGATTTATTTGTAAGTGATAACTGGGACAACAGTGCAACCATGAGGGCTATAATGGCTCTTGCTTTAGTCAATAATGAGTAACTTTTCTCGCTCGTTAGCGGTTACCCGTGTGGCGCAAATGGGGAATAGCAGATCGTGGATTCCTGCAGGTGGATCACACAGACTGACTAATGAAACCAAGCGGTCCTAACTTGTTAGACGAACCTTTGAAAGACTTCATAGTGATCTCTGCCGACCTTCCTTCGTAGTGGGATAAGAGGCTGATCACCTCGGGCGAAAGAGTAAATCATGACTCATGGGTAAAGATGTACAACCTCTATAGAGTGTTTAAAACTGGTATACTAGCCGAGCTCACGATGAGGAGCGGCCTTGGGGATTCTTGCATTAAGGGTCATGATTCTTGTGTGTTAAATATGCTTATTGTTTATTGTTTAATGCTTTATATTATTTATGTCACATTGATCATGAGATTGTGTGGGATCTATATAATCTAGTTGCTATACTTGTGGAGTTCGACATGGACTCACTATTGCTATTTCCCCAAACCTCAGGAGGAGTTTAGGCTGGTGATCAACCAGTCAGTTAGATCCTGTGTAGAGTGAAGTTAATACCCAAAGTTTGGAGTTGTCTATCTGTTGTTTGCTATTAAAGGTTATCTCTTTTATATTAAATATGTTATATGTTTATGCATTGTCTTTTGATATTACCCTTTATTTGTAGCTATATGTGAGATTTCGCTTCTAAGACTCACATATGGTGTATATCTGATTTTGTACTTAAAATCGGGTATTACACCCCATCTTTGGGACATAAGCTTTTTCAAAGATGTTCGGTGGGACGGGAGTAGTTGCACAAGTACTAGTGTCTTTAGACGATGTTGGAGTTAATAGTTTCATCTTGGCTTGTTTACCGTTATGTCATGGTTGATTTGCGATCCTCGCATTCTATTGTTTTGGTGTGTGGTCACGTTTTGTGGCAACATACTTTTTGGTGACTGCTGCAATGTTTGAGGTAATGGACGATGTGACCGATCTGTTCGTCCGAAGAACATCGTCAAGTCCTTGGCTAAGTATCTTCCTATAACATGTTCACCAAATGCTGTAGGAGAGGATTAATATACAAGCAGTTATAGTGATCCTAAAACCAACATCTACATCCGAAGTAAAGACTGATATAAGTGCAAAACCCCCTCTTACATCAGATGAGTTTGCAACCATGATCGATGTTTTTTAGAAATCCATGATGATATCCATAGATAAAAAATTTGATAAGATATATAAATTTTAGTTTGACAAAGTTAGAAGGGAAAAGAGCCGACTCTGAATCTATTAGTTATTTACCTCAAGATGAATATAAGAGTAGACCAGCAACAGTTGCTAGTCAACCATGGTTGCCATTCAACTATTATGAGTGGCATCGGGACATGCATCAACGGCTCAATGCAACTCAAATTGGCCAATTTGGCCATCGTAGCCAAAGTATCTAAGTTGGCCAGTCGATCACTATCAAACTTCCTATTGTCACCATTCCGCCCGTTTTGGCAGCTTCTACAAAAACAATCAATGAGGTGGAAAATAAATTTTGCCGAACAACATACTTCCATGGGTTATAAAACCGTCCCGCCTAATCCACCTAAGCCTCCACAAAGAATAGCACTGCGAAACACACAATCTAGCACATCCTACACCTAGTCCAGCCTCCAGGAATTTGGCCCAAATGAGACAAATCATTCATTGGTTTTATACTTTAGTGATGAGATGAAAAAAATCCACTCATCAAAGTCTAGGCATAGAGGTTAAACCAATGAAGTATACTCTTACCAAAACCCATACCCATGTTACTATGATTTCGCTGGTTATCCCCTATTTTGAGAGGTCCTGGTTTTGTTAAGTTTAATGGAGAAGATAGTAAAACACTAAAACCACCATGGAGCATGTGAGCCATTATCTTGTATAGTTGGGTATAAGCTTGTTCTATAGAGGCAATCAAAGCTACATGTTTCTCTATGTCTCATCGGAACATCCTTTTCATGGTTTTGTCTTTGGCTCGTAATCTTATTTTACCGTGGGAACAATTTGATTGAAATTTCATGAACACTTTTATAATGGTTCTAACAAATTAAAATCGTCTCACTTGACATCGGCTGTGATGAATTGGTTTTATTGATTTGGCTTTCAATGATTTATGTTCGAGTAAAATTCACTAGCAGTCCTCCAAGTTATGTGGATGTGTCATTTAGGTCCCAAAGTTCCAAAACGCATTTTTGGCTCCCTCAAGTTGTAACATGTCTTATCTTGGTCCCAACGAGCGTTTACCCGACCTGCTATCCTACATGTCATAGATTTAACAGATGAGACCCACATGACAACAACAATACTCCACCATAGAAAAATGTATCTTTTTTATACAACCTTGGATGAAGATGATTTTTATATGAAAATTGTACCCCTTGATGGGAACTACAACTTTCTAGTTTTCATTTTTTTTGAAATTTTGATTGTTAAGATGCTAAAATATAAAATATGTTTCAACAACTTATTAATTGTGTAGGCTTGTCGCTTTAGAAAAATCATATGTTTCTTGGATGATGTCAGATAAAGATACTATATATTTTAAAATTATAGCTATTGATGGGATCTATAAATTCTAGTTTTGATTTTTTTATTTTATGGTCATTAAGATGCTAAAAAATAATATAAAGTTTTAATAACATATTTATCATCTACAAGGGCTTGCTACCTTGGAAAATATATCTTTCTTGTATGGTGTTGGATAAAAGATCTACAACTTTAGAATTTGAAGTTTTGCAAATTGAGGTCGTTAAGGTCCTCAATAGAATAATATCAAGTTTCGGCAGCATATTAATCGTGTATTAGGGCTTGTCTTCTTAGTTATATCTTTCTTGTATGGTGTCGGATAAAGATACTTTGTAAATAAAAATTGTAGCTCTCAAAGAAATCTAAAACTTTAAAGTTTTTAAATTTTATCATTTAAGGTTGTTAAGATACTCAACAAATAATATAAAGTTTTAATATCATATTAAACGCATACCGGGTTTACCGGATTAAAAATATTTATCTTTCTTATGGGATTGATTAAAGTTACTTTATATATGAAAATAATCATATTTCTATCTCTGAATAAGCTTATTATGAAAATAGATTTAACGATATATTTAATGATACATGTCTGATCAGGAGTATTAAAGTCATTTAACTAGCTCATCAGGAAATGAGAACAACACTTATTTGGGACCGATGGAGTATCGTGATGCAAAAATTAATCGGCGAGGCCACACCGAAAATTCAAAATATATAAGTCCAATGGTTCAATTTTCACGAACAGGTGCCCAAATGATCGAGCATCTACATTGGAAACCGGAGACAAAAACAAATCGTGTTCTATTAATTGCTTGCTTCTAGCATCCACGTGAGATGCACCGGAACCGTTGCGACCGACAGATTGCATTTGCATGTGTCTTGGGCTTGGGTTTTCTCTCTGTATTCCGTACCCTGCCGTATCCTCGCCGCATGCATACATGCATCATAGGAGTACATGGTGCACGAGCTAATTCATTGCAACTCTTTTCCCCTCTTTGCTATATATACAGCTAATATAAAATACTACATCTTACTTGGTTCAAGCAGTATAAATATCTCTGCGTTTTCTATATATGCTGCCTTAATTCAGCTCATCTTCCACACAACATCAAGACACAATGGAGAGTAAAAGGCTCCTATCTTTTAGCCTTGTAGCCCTCTTGATCATTGGGTTAGCCAAAGCTAGGGAATTCCCTTGGGAGCACCCTAGGACAGACGCTACTAGTGAAGGAGGGGGAGGAGGGGAAGGTGGAGGGTCCATGAATGGCTATGGTTCCGGATCCGGTTCTGGTTTCGGATCTGCTGGAGCTACTAATGCTCCTGGTGGGCAATATGGGACCGGCAGCTCCACGGCTAGAGGAGGCGGCGGCGGTGGCGGCGGTGGAGATAATGGTGGTTCTGGAACTGGTTCTGGATCTGCTATGAGTCATAGCTACACTGTTGGCTTTTATGGTGGAGGGGCTTCAGGTGCACAAGGCATGGGTGGTGGTGGTGGCCAAGGAGGAGGTCCACAAAATGGCAACGGTTCTGGCTCTGGTTCAGGAAGAGGAATCGCTTCTAGCAACCTTGCTGGTCCTAATGGCGGAAGCTCTACCATTGGTGGTGGAAGTGGTGGCGGTGCAGCTGGTGGGCATGACAGTGGATATGCCACTGGATACGGAGGTGGTTCAGGCTCTAGCTCGGGTCAAGGTGGACAACGCTAAGATACCATCATTCAATAAAACCGACATTTTTGGTGATTTCCATCAACGTTACAAATTATGTGTTGATTTCAATAAACCTTGAAAGAATATTTCAGTTTTCTTGATTACTGTAGTGATGTGATCTTATGTCTGTTACATTCACCAGTCTTTATGCTTTCAATGACAACCAAGAGGAGCATGAGTATACATTGTTGGAATACAATCGCAGGTCAACATATTAACTTTGTGTCCAAGTTTGAGTCCACCATATTTCCATATCTCATATGTTACTATGTTAGTCTATTTCCACGACCCACAATACACTACTATTGAAACCTTTTTAGGGATGGCCAAAAATCATTTTTGGAGGTAGGCAGCATATCTGTCTCCAAGCCTTGTTGTCACTGTGTTAATTGAGATTTACAGAGTCGGCGCAATTGCTTGCCTCCGTTTATCAATATTTACAGAGTCCACAAATATCCGCCTCCCAAAACAAACTCAGAAACAAAAAAATCCCACTAGCCAGCCAATCGAGCCCATTGACCTCGCTATTGTGTGCCTGTCGCCACTGTCCACCCGGTCGTCATTATAGCCTCCGTCCACCAAGATGTCTTCCTAGCTTCGCAGTAGCCTGATCTGGGGATTGGGCAATCAGATCCATGAGCGCTCGCTGGATCTGCATCGATAGGCAGGGGTGGGGGCCTGGGGGGAGGGGTTGTGGAGCTGCTGCTGTTCTTGTCGGAGCACTGCCAACCATATTTGCCATCGCCATGCCGGATCTGCCACTGCCCCGTGGTCGTGTGCCATCGTCGAAGCGACCGTGCCCCTACATGCCACCGTGTGTGTGCCGCCACAAAAGTGGGTGAACCACTACTAATGCGCCGCTGCCAGAGGCGCGAGCACCCCCTGCCTGCGGCCACCGGGAGGGGGCCTGGACCCCTGTGCGTTGCCTGGAGCGGGCCTTGGCTTGAGCACACACAAAGTGGGCACTTTCCACCCGTGCATGCTACAAGAAGGGAGGAGAAATACAGAGAAGGTGTGGTAGCTAATTAAGTGTGTTATATCGGGGAGCGAGAGAGTTGAGACTTTGCTTAGCTTATTGCGAACACAAGGTCGAGAAGTACCATTGTGTTTCGTTTTGTGATAAGTGATTGTCAATGTGATCCACGAATAGGTTGAGTTGATGACTAACATTACCATGACGAAAGCTATGTGTGCGACATGTCTCTTGGCTTGTGGTGTTTAGTTGTGGAGCTCGGAGGCGGTGGTCGACGGCGAGGTGAAGGTCAAGTAGAGACGTGCCGTGCCGATGGACCTGGAGCGGTGAAAGGCGGACGTGAGGCTTGGACCGACGGACCAGAAGGCCGGATGACCAGCTGCGGTGGCTGACATCTGGGACATCGACAAGTGCAAGTGTATATGGAAGTGACCGTGTTGACCAAGTCAGGACGGCGGACGCGAGTCGAGCGAGGCTTAGAAGGACTTGGCGGGCCAGCCGGTCGAGGACGGTGGTGACACGTGTCGAGTGGCGGGAAAACGTATGGAGTACGCTACTCGCGGCGGATTTCACGGGTTTGGGCCTCAAAACCCGAGCTGAGGTCCCGATGCGGACGGACGACACGTGGCGGCATCGGTGAGATCGCTTCGGAGCGAGGCTACCGGTGAGAAGGCGTGGTGGCCGTCGGATCAAAAGAAAAAGGACTTGGACTAGAATGCCCTGAGGCTAGCTAGTTCGCTCAAAAATATCTAGGTACATTTAGGAAATATGTAATATGTCTGATAAATAAGCCGGGGGAGTCCCCCATCTCGCACAACCCTCCCTACACATCTCTCCACCGCTTAACCCTGTCATTTTAGGCAACCCCTCCACCTCTCTCCCTCTCTCTGTCCCCTAGGTCTTCTCCTATAGTTTTTTTTTCTGTTTAGTCTTCTCTATGAACTAAATCTTTCATGGTGTAATTTTGTGCTGAGATTTGGGGTGGGAATGGAGACCCGAATCCTCCAGTTGTCCTCCGAGATTCACCTATTTTTTGCTGCGATTTTTGTTCACTGAGTTGTTCGTTTTTGCCCCATTTTCGTTCTTGACCACGATCTGATTTTTTCGGAGTTTGGATTGATCCCGAGCGATGATTTTTGGGGAATAGATTCATTTCCAGGTGAATTTGATTTGTACCAAACGTTTCATGGAGATTTGGATATGTTTTGGTTTAATTTTTGGCAGCAGCCCTGCTCGTTCGTATTCAAGGTTGGGATACAGGAGGAGCACTTCTGACGCCTAGTACTGTGCTTCCTTGAGCGATGCTAGTTCCTGGCCTGGATTAAAATCGTTGCTGTTGTGCTCTTCGTTCTTGCTGCTTTTACCTGAAAGCCAAGTGCTGTAGAAGTTCCTTCTGGTGTTTGGATTGGTGGCTCTCGAAGCTGTGCAGAGCAGTGCCCTTGCGTCGTTTACTTTCTGAATCAAGCTCACTCACGCCCCTGGGCTGGTTTTCGATTTTCAGTGAGTTCATCGTCAGGGGCTCGGCGGCGTGCAGCACGACCGCCAGTAGTTGCTCCTTCCCAGTTTGCGGTTTCATTCGCTCTGTGTTGTATCACCTGCACCCAGCGCCCAAGTTTTCTTCTTTCTCTATTCCTGTGCAGCAGGCAGTCAGGCAAATTTGGTCTGTGATTGGTCTAATTCACTTTGAGAGTTCAGCTCTTTGGATCAGTGTTTCCTGCACTTTTGTGTTCCTCTGACGAAGTCAGCTATTGATTGATTACAGTTTGAGGATCCTATCCAGCAGCAAGTTCTTTGCTTGTACGTGTTTGGTTTTTGCCCGATAAATTGATTTCTCTTTGCACTAATGAAGTACTACAGCAAGCAGAGCTCAGCAGGGTGTGGTTAGTGTTGTAATTGATTGCTAGGCTGTGCACCATCGAGTGCCGAGCAAATCCAATTCAGTGTTTTGTTTTGCAGGGATCCAGTTCTCGCTGGTAAAACATAGTGTTCCATTTTTAAGCCGTTATTCTTTCCGTTTTTCTTGGTGATTTTCTAATGAATTTTCTCTGGCCCTGATTTTCCGTTTTGTGCACATCTTAGTCGTTGGGACTTCGATTTGTATTTCGTCAATTGCTTTGAGTTTCTATAGCCCTAAGAAATTTCTTTAGGTACTTCCGTCACCAGTTGACGTGAGTATTCTAGTATTGGAGTTGTTTCGTGTTTGGTGTGAACTCGGGACAGTGGCCAAATATTTTCGAAAGAAAATTTGAGGCTCCCATTCACCCCCCTCTCGTCGCCATTTTTTGTCCTTCAATTGGTATCAGAGCCGGTTAAGGATCATTCCACCTTAATCGGTCCGTGATCAACGAAGGCGACATGAAGCGTGGTTCCGGTAAACCATCGTTCTTCGATGGAACAAATTATCCCTATTGGAAAATACGCATGTCTGCCCATCTCCAGGGGATTGATTGGCTAGTTTGGAAAATTTGTGAGGATTCTACTTTTGTTGTGCTTGAACCCCGTGCTCGAACCACGCAAGATCAAAAAGATCGGCACAACGCAAATAGCAGAGCAAGATCTGTTCTTTTCTCGAGTTTTTCGCTTCTTGAGTTCGAGCGTGTCTCTGATTGTGCTACTGCTCGAGAGATCTGGGTGAGGCTTCAGAGCTATCACGAGGGTACAGCCCATGTCAAAACCAGACTCTATGAGACGTATAAGAGAGAGTACGAGAACTTCACTCAGCTTGATGGCGAGTCCATCGATGCCATGTTTTCTCATTTTCAAACAATCATTAACAAGATGCGAGCAAACAAGGCACAGCTACCTTATGACGATCATGAGATTGCTCTCAAGCTTCTATATGCCCTAGATCGGAAGGTATGGGATGTGAAGATGTCCGCCATTATTGAGTCTTCGAACTATGACACCATCATTGTGGACGAGGTGTTCAGCAAGCTCAAGTCCACTGAGATCAACTACCAGACTCAAGCCAAGCTCAAGAATCCCTCTGCACTGACTATGGCTTTAGTCTCACGTAACAGTTCAAGTTCTTCAGCTAACCCTTCACAGATGTCATTTGCCTTGTCTTCTTTGGTATCTGTTTCAGAGGAGCAGTTGGAGACCCTTAGGGATGATGAGCTGGTGTTGATCATCAACCGGTTCTCACGGTTCCACAACAACCGCTTGAACCGCCGCCGGGGCGGTGATCAAAAGGTGGGCTTCTACAACTGTGGAGATCTCGACCACTTTGTCGCCCACTATCCCAAGAAGAACAAGCACTCCTCCGACAAGTACGACTCTGGCAAGCGCAAGGACAAGCGCGACTACACCTCCAAGAAGTACAAGTCAAAGAAGGGCTTCGACAAGGAGGCGCTCAAGAAGATGTACCGCAAGAAAGCCAAGGCGCAAGAGCGTTCCTTCCTTGCTTCCCTCAGCGCCCTTGACAACGACTCCGGCGATGATCGCTCCTCTTCTCCCTCGAGTGACGATGAGTCCGAGAGGAAGATGGAGGAGAAGCTGACCGGTCTTTGCTTCGTCGCCGACTCCACTCACGGAGGCTTCTGCACCATGGCGATTGATGAAGAG
>Ga0182004_10005154_pt1 | contig 10629 bp, 6 predicted proteins | sample Sormic07211540_1_FD_120479 | JGI IMG/M metagenome (GOLD analysis project Ga0182004, IMG submission 120479) | Endophyte microbial communities from Sorghum bicolor roots, Mead, Nebraska, USA - 072115-40_1 MetaG | ecosystem: Host-associated > Plants > Roots > Unclassified | place: USA: Nebraska...
AATTCAGTGATGAATATCTAATTACCCCTTTCCTACTGTCGTCAGTGCCACTAACCAAGACACGAAGTCAACTAGCCTAAAAACTGCGATGCTTAATCCATGTTACAACACTATGTATTATGTATATGACCATATAGTAAACTGACAAGTAAAGCTAAGCTGCATCTCCCATGTACTCTGCTGTTACAGCGAAACTATGATAGGAAGCTATGGCATCATCGCAGCTCACTCCCTGACAAGTAAATTATTATTAAGCTGCATCGCCCATGTATGTCATCAACATCCAATGATTGCAACTCCCTTCCACCCAAGAAACTAAAAATAGCAGCAAGAACCAGAGCATCAATGACACTTTGCTTTGCCACATTTCATATCTCTGAGAAAAGAAACCATGTTCTCTGCACTATACCTTAACTTCAGACCTTTGACACTGCAATGGCAAAACACATGTCAGAGAGTTAAAAGATCAGCTCAACATGGTTAGTATTGCATAACAAGATCAACAGGGAACACAGCAAATGTTCAAAGTAAATTGGTTCATGTAAAAATAAATAATTTCAGAACTCAGGCAAAAACATCTTGTTCAGGGGAAATGTAGCACAAGAATAAGACAACAAGTACCTGCTAATTCTGTACAAACTAGAGAAGAAGAGGTTGCTTTCGACTAGAACTGAACTTCACATGTTGCCTTATTGTGCCCTGTTTGTTTGCACCTGCTACAGAGTCGTACGAGAGTACTTATCTTGTTGGAGTTAGACCGCTTCCTTCTTGGTTTATCTGATGAGCGCTGCTTGGGAGGCAGTGGGAGTAGATTCGCACCAGCACTAAAATCAACACTATCCATGTCAGGTATTGGGAAGATTATTCCTGAGTATGTCAGATGGTAGCTTTCTATTCTAAAGAACTTTGGGCAGTAGTCATATAAATTGCGACCAAGCCTGTTGAACACAGCAATGGCATGCATGCAGGGGAGGCCAGAGAGCTGCCACCGCCGGCATGTGCATTCCCAATTCCCAATATTAACTACAAAAATTGCATTGCCCCTCACTTCAAACACAGTCTCAGAAGAACACAGAACAGTCATTTTGCCAGCCTTCAGCATCTCATCCTGCACTTTGTATTCCATAGTTGGTGTTAAAGGCCCTTCCCACGCCTTGCAAGCTTCAAGCCTTGATTCTATTATTTCCTTAATCTTCATTCTCAGTGAGTCTACCATCAGCACTATGGAACTCTCCTTCTTGGTTGGTATCCAGTTATCAAAAGCATCAGCAATGTTCAAGGAGAAATTATCATACCGGCAGCCTCGGAAAATGGCATCTGACCAATGCTCTGGCTTGCTCGCTATTATCCAGTCAGCAGCTTCACTGGATATATTCCTTATGCTCTCGATGGATGCATTAAAATCCTCGATGTTGCACGCTTGGGCTGCACGAGTGAAATCCTCAACCATCCCCTCCCTTATTTGTAGTGACCATGGTCCCTTCCTCAGCTCTCCTTTAAATTCCTCAATGATATGATGCAAACAGAAAGCATGTTCGCCATCCTCAAACACGTGAGAAACAGCAGCATCCAGACCCATTTGTCCATTGGACAAGAATGTCATGCCATTGCAAGGGTAGTTGTGAGTTTGGAGGGCTATTTTCAGATGCATTAAGAACCAACCCCAGCTATCATAATTTTCATCTTCAACCACATTAAATGCTAACGGAAAGACACCATCATCTGCATCAATGGCAGCAGCCACAAGCAACTTGTAATCATTCGTTGCTTTCAGTGGGACTTTGTCCAGAAATAAGAGGGGCCTGCACCCATTTACAAAGCCATGCAAACAAGCATGGAATGCAACAAAAAAGCGGCGGTATTTCATATCCACCACTGGAGACAACACACTTATACTTCCTGGGTTGGTCTCCTCAAGCCTCTGACAATACCAGGGTAACTGATCGCGAGTCTCCCTGATAGCATGATAAATCTCTTTCTCTGCTACTTCTTTGCCTCGCCAAACCTGTGAATATGTTAGTGTAACTCCGTATTCTTCAAACAATTCCTTTACAAGTTCCTTTGGCTTAAACTTTGGGTTATCATGCAGCTTCTCCTTAATGATAGTAGTCAACCACTGTCTTGTTGCTCGACGCTGACCCTCTCCACTTCCTCCGCTACAAGTATGTTCATCTGTCATTCTCTTGATAACAAATTTCTTGTTACGAGATGATTCAGACGCATGCAACCTCCAGGTGCAGCCTCCTTCTGCAGCACATTTTACAGTGACGCGACTGGTTTCATTTTTTATGAATCGGTACACAAATCCTTTCCCAATAGCATACTTGCACAACTGAGCACGGAAATCTTTCACATTATCAAATTCTTGACCAACTCCTTTGATAATGTCATCCCACAATGCAATAGGATTGTTAGGTCCCTGAGGCTCATGCATGATCTCAGAACCAACATATGGAATGAATGCATCATCAAACAGACTAACTGCTTCCCTGAAAAAAAAATCATACAAAATTGACAAAAATCTCTCAAAAAAAGTAATCCTTTTTAGCAAACAATATGGAAAGAGATATGAATGTGTAACAAGTTACCTGGGGATATTATCAACAAGAGCAAGCTTTTGCTGATCAAGAATATCTGATGTGAAGGAAGCGCCTCCAGCTGTGGTGGTAAATGCGATGTCATTCCCAAATTCCAACTGAAAAACCCTAGTTTTGATCAAGATGAAAACGGTAACTGGGAGTGGACAATGTAGTAAAAAAAATACCATTGACTTATGAACAAAGTAAATAATAGTACTGCAATAGTGTAATAGGATATAGTAACAGAACTGCAAAATAGACATTCAAGATGAACTAGACCACATGTCCACTGGGGACTTTATTTGATTAAACCAAAAGGTATGGACCGTAGTCTATAAAAGTGAAGCTATTCCTTGAAATGAAGAAACAACTTCAACAGATGGCAGTAAGTAGAAAAATTTTATACAGCTAAAATTTAGGATCACAATGGAAACGTTCGCATTGGTATGGACTGGTTCGTGGTAAGGGTCAGAGGACCAGAGAAAACGCTAGATTGTTATCGCTAACATTGAACTTGATACCTCTCATCATGAGACTCTATTAGCACTTATTTTTTATTTCTTTGCTTGAACCCAGGAGGAGATTATGTTTTTCATATGTAGTGAAGCTTTCTAAACGACACACTAACAACTTAACAGAGTGCACAGATATGTGCAGCTAACAGACAAATGTAGGAACTATCAGTTAATTCATAGCATCAACAGATGCATTTTTCTCAGCATTTACATTGAAAGTAGTTTATTCTGCATAACATCTCAGAGCAAAGAAGGCATAGGTTAAGCAATTGTGTGTAGGTTGATCCTGCACCTGTTGTCTTCATTTTCAGTAGTAACTGAAATTGGTTGTCTCAAACTATCTGTGATAACTTGAACTGCATTGCCAGGAGCGCTGGCAGCTGGCTTGCTGCTTCTGATTACCCTAGAAGGGATAGCATTGATTGTGATGCTTATAAGAGTATGGGGTTGTACATAATGTTGATAAAAAAAGACGAGCGATACCACATACTTGTTTTTGGAAGTGGGTCTTTTCCTTTTGTCACCACTAGCAACAGAGCCAGATGTAGCTCCAGATTGTGTTACAATACTCCTGATTATCCAGCATGAGACAAAACAATCCATCACCTCATGATATGCTTGACGTTTCAGAAAAAGGTAGAACCAGACATACCTGTTCTCTTGTCTGCTTATCAGAAAAACATCCACATGTGCAGCATTGGCAGTAAAATCAACCATCCTTTGCAAATCCCGGTCACATGATATAGTTATGAGTGTTTTCATATTATTGGGAAGAAAGTACTTGAGTGACATGTCAGTGACATCAACATGGAACACCTTGGACAGCTCATCCTTGAAGCCCTCCAGCGACGAATCACGAGTAACATCAACAGCATGCGCTTCTCCACCTCTGTATATCAGGTTGCCACTGGGGCCAGAAGCGAACTCTCCGCCGTACTGGCAAATGGCTACCACAATAGCCCCATCCGCCATGCTCCCTGAGTCACAGATTTAGTCAGTATAAAAGACACAACAGTTTAGAAAGGAAAGTGAAATTCATCTCTGTCCAGCTTCACTGGTATGGATTACACTGAATCGAATAACATGCAGTCAGCAAGTAAAATCAGAAGAGCAGCATATGCAAGTCAACTAGTCAAGCATGTCGGTTGAACTGCACATGATATTTCAGACAAAGCATTCATCAAAGCAAAAGATGGAGCGAAATCTAAGACAGACCTGTATTATATTATGTATTACAAAAAGGACTACTGGTTGAGTCACGTAACCAAAAAGTTTGCAACTTTGGAGCTGTCAAGTCATCGTCGTACTGAACTTTCAGAAGACACAGAATGTGAAATTGTGAATGGCTTCACGATGGACAACAAACTTGTCAATTTGAGCAGTCAAACAGTATGGTAATCTCAGCTACGAATTGGAAGCCTGCGAAACTAACTTGATGGAACCAATTCGCCTATGTGTCTGCCGTCTGCGTGTCTGTGTGACAGTAGTCAGGAGGAAAACATGGGGCGCTGTGCCATTCACTCCAAATCGCGGGTCCGCTATGACAACAGACACCAAAAGCAAGGTAGGTACTGAAAAAGAAAGGGGTCAAGTTGGGAAATTTTTGTTCAAGAATCCCCTACCATTTACACAAATCACACTAAGCGTTGAGTGCGAGACCAAGAAGAACAGCAGCCGCCGCTAAATAACCAACGCCGGGGGGCCACCACGGAAAAACGTGGAATCTCCTAGTCCTAGGAGAAGCACAGAATTCACTTAAACCCCCAAATTTTACGGAAAATAAACTGTGCCGGCGCGGTGTGAAACCAGCGAAGCTGAAGAACCAAAACGAACCATTGAACTGAGCAGGGACCTGATGAGTTCGATTGAGAACGGAACCGAACCCCGACTTCGCGCACAGATTAAGGAACGCACGCATGGAATCCAAGCAAGCAAGCAAGGAGCTTTGGAGACATACCAGCACAAGGAGGAGGACGAGACACCAATCGCCGCCCCAACTGGATCGGACGGGGTGAGGAGGCGGGCGCGGTAGGGGGCGCCGGCGGCGGCGCAGGGGCAGGAGGAAGAAGGGGATCGGTTTGTTAGGGCTGCGGATGGGAGGGGTATTTTTGATATTTTTCTGGACTACTAGGGAAAACTTGGCCGGTTGTTTTTACAAGTTTGCCATCACGTTAACGTGACCCTGCGTCCCTGCTCAATTCCTCAAGGTCTGATCTGATATATTGCACGCCAAGTCTTTTTTCTTTTATTTCCAACCCTCAGCAATTCTTTTTACGACTAGGCAGCAAATATTAATAATATATTTATAAATGGAAGGGAGGGATGATATTTTGGTAATTGGGCATTAAATGTGAGATATCCAAAAATCAATTCTTTGAGAAAATCTCTAGGATTTTGTCATTTAAGCCATGTTTTAGTCTTGAACTAAGGAAAGACGGGGTTGGATCTAAACTATTGGGTTTCAATCCATCAAATAGAAAATTAAAGAAGCTGGAGGTCTAACATTCATGTCTGCGAATATAAATAATATGTTTGAACTGTGAACATCTAGTTGCTACACAAGTATATGATATATATTACATAAAACTTGAAAGTTAAATGGATAGGCTTCTTGTTAGACTTCAATTGCAAGTCCCACACACAAATATAGAGTCAAATCACTATTGAAGTCAAGAACATAGAAAAGGGAAGGACTTTAGTACAACATGAGTGTGCAGGATTTGAACCTCCAGCGCGCACACCTCCTCACAGTAGTTTAGTCAAAAAAAATACAGCAGCTATTCTTCACAGACCAACCTCACCCACACACACATGGTTTCGCTGGAGCTCCATGGCCGCGGCGAGCTAGGGTTTCGCTGGAGCTCCGCGGCCATGGAGCTCCAACGAAACCATGGCTCACTCACAACACCACCTTCTCCCCCATTGGTCGCTGCCATGGCAGGAGCTCTCCTGCCCCGACTTGGCCTAGCCACCACTGTCGTCGCTAGCTCCCCTGAACCGCCTGCCAGTCATCCCCGCCACCTGGCCTACCTGCCTCCTCTGGCCGACCATTTTATACACGCCAGAGTTCGAAGAGATGATAGAGAGAGATCACTGTAACCCTAGCTTAGAGATTCGGGAGGACGAGGAGAGAGGAGGAGGCTTACCTTGCCGGATCCACCATGACTGGGGCCGGATCTGTCGGATCCAGCAGGGCCACCAGCGGGATCTGCCCATGGTGTGCTTGGGCATGGTGGGGCGCAATGGATGCTGGGAGGACCTCACCGGGCTCATGAGACACAGACGCAACTCGCTGAGGCTCGCGTGGAGAGAGAGAGAGAGTAGCATAGGGAAGAAAAGCGCGTTGGGAACAAAAGAGTCATGTGTGTGTGGGTGAGCGTGCCAAGGGGTAATAAAACACATGCCCGTAATTAAGGATTTTGGGAAAAGGGAAATAAAATGGGTTGAATACGAAGAAAGGGGAGGAAAATTTCCACACCAAATTTGACTAATCAATTTTTATTGACATTGTCTTCTCCAACGATCTAACGAATGCAACTTCATCAAGCTCCACTTAGGGTTAGATGTTGTGATTAGGAGTAGGGTGTCAAATTAGGGAGGGGATCTATGTTAGTGGGTTTAGAGGAATGGATAATGGAGCTTGCTTGAGTGAGATGGTGGTGGCGTATGGGTGGGATAGCTAACAGTGGTTGGTGTTGCCTGCCAAGATAATGAGGGTTGATTGAGAGGGTTGATGGTAGGGGCACAGTGGCTATAGTTTTGGCATCAGCGGCGATCATGGGAGAAGAGGATCTAATGGTAATGGCACTACCCAATTGAGAAGGACAAAGATGGACGATGGGGCAGCATTCGGGGAAGGATGTCTACATCAGCATCACTGCACCTATTAGCACAATGGTCATAGGAGAGTCAAATTTAAACATGTTATCTTGTAGGCAAGAATAGTGTGGAAGTTCAACATTCCATGAGGGCGTTGATGCTAGAGAAAGGCATGGTTGATAAATGGGATAGGGATAAAAGTGAAATTAACAAAGAAAGAGGAAGCTAGTGTTGAGTAGGAAGAAATGAGTAGAAAATAATGTTGGGTGATTGTGTGGCATCCACATAGGGGGTTCTTGTGTTACCACTAAATGGAGAGTACTCGCTCTAGTCACCTCCTGCATTAAACTAGTAGAAACACATATGGGCATAAAAATGTGTCTACTTCCTTGCTAGGCAAATAATTTTAAAGATCAACGTCATCACAATGGATTGAAGATGAAAGGTTGAGTGTGCCATGAGGGCAAGGAGTAACTAACTATTTAGCAAGTGTTGTTGTGATGTGTAGTTGAAGGGGTAATAGACACTACTAGATAAATGGGTTTTACAACACCACATTACAACTGACAATAAATAAACCAGTAGCAATGATACATGTCATTTCCAATTTGCATTTTGAGTCATTATAGTGATACTTAAAGTGAATATTTCTCTAATATGTTACTCTTATTTTGTAGTGCAAACCTGTTGCAATATAAGAGTGAGTGTTAAGGGAGGTCCTACCCTATTCCTTGGCCAATCAACCCAATTTTAGTTGACTTTCTCATCAAGTTACTTGTAGGCGAAGCATGTTCTGGCTAGGATGGATATTATCTCTACATGGCTTACTATAGATCGTAGAGGAGCTTAGTTGATCTTATACACCCTTGGATTACTGCGAAGACATATACAAATTGGGGGGACACAGTTTAGTGAGGAGAACACTCTATAAGCCCCTAATACCAACAAATCCAAAGATAACAAAAATTGGAGCAAAATAGTGGTAGGCCTAGCCCCTAGGGAAAAGATCAACCACATTTCTATCTTATTTTGCCAAATTTCCTTCCCCTTTGAACCACATAATCAGAGGACTATAAATAGGTCTCTCGAAACCTATGTTTCAACATAATCCGCTAAATGTTGAAAGGAGATCTTGGAGGGAGCTGAAGGGCATTGTCAATCCTCAAAGATTATTAAGAGATGGCCCAAGCTAGATCCGAGCTGCCATGCATGGTTGCCCAGTCTAGTTGGCCACGGTGGAGTTCTAGAGCCAAGCTTCAAGTTCATTAGAGCATGTAAGCACAATGATGGTATCAATCCTTATGGTGTCTTTGTCTTACTTTAAGTCTATTGCAATGCACATTTTATTCATATTTATGCAACGGCTGCCTAGTGGGTCTTCCTAGATTAAAAGGAATTGCTATTTTTTAGCCTGGTTTATAATCATAGCTGCCTCTAGAAATCGATTTGGAGGGAAAGCTGTTGTTGCTAGCCGCTTCTAGAAATCGATGGTTTCTAGCAACATACAACTACCTTGAAAAAGGCCGAACAGTAGCTAAATGATAAAAAATGATAATACGCCACAAACAAGCGCATTACAATATTATTTGCTAATTGTTCATGCTTCATTATTGCGCTCGGAAAAGTGATGGTTTAATAGGAAAAAACATTGCAGAGATTAAAGCAAAAAAACAATATAATTTGTTATATATTGTCATGGTATAACTTACGTCTTGAAAAAAAATTTGGAACTAAACAAGGCCTTAACCTAGTAAAACAAAGCCAACATGTCAAACTGAATAGAGAATGGTGCGAATCCGCTGGCTAGCATATCAGCGTCTCTCGTGCAAAACAAGCCAGCTGACGGGCTGAGTTTGGTCTCGTCCGCCATCCTCCTATATCTTCCGCTGGTTTGAGAACAGAAAAGTAAATTACATTTCATTTTGTTGATTTCACATGCAATTGGTGGTCCAAAATATTCTCGAAAGACTATCAACAGAAATGAAGCGTGTGTTCAGTCTACAGTACGTACACACATATGCGGCTCACTGTGTCGCCTTTGACCTAAAAACACGTAATAATCGAATCCTAAATACATTAGCCAAAGAAATTACAATCACATAGGTATAGTAGATATTAAACTAAAAATGTATTTTTCTTTAGATAAAGAAAAAAAATTAAACTTGGAAAGCCAAAACAAGTAAATCTTTGGCTTTGCAGTATACTTGGCTAAATGGGTGAGACCCATTGGGCTTAGAGATGTCAACGGGGAATTCCTCGTCGGAGAGTGCTTCCCCATCCCCATCTCCGTGGGGAAGAAACTTCCCCCATCCTTGTCCCCGCGAAATGTCACGGGGGAGATTTTCTCCTCATCCCCGTCCTCGTGCGGGGAATAATCCCCGTGGGATTCCCGTATCCGCGTTAGTTCATATTAGTTTATATGATGTTAACTATTCATATATTCACCAATTCATATTAATAGTATACAAACAAATCCCTTATACAAAGATTCACATTTGAGACTGAGAAAGTGAAGGATTAGGGTTTCAACTTTGCTTATATACCACAATTATTAGACCTTGCAAGTATATGAGCCTTCGAAATCGGGTCCCCGTGGGGAGTGGGGACGGGGGCATGCATACCATCCCCGTCCCCATGAACCCCGACGGGGACAACTTTTGCCCCATTTAATACCATCCCTGTCCCCCTAATGGGTGAATTCCCCGCGGACATCTCTAATATTTGGACTGGCACTAGCATGACACTAAAAAGCACATTGTAAGCATGGCCTGGCCCAAGGCCCATTATGCTCGTGCCTGGCTCAGAGTGGTGGTAGTGTCATGCATGGACCGTAAGTTTGGCCTGTAGTACCAACACGAGGGTCTACTTTGGTGTAGGATTTACGATCATAATTGTACCGGCATGGAAAATCCCTGTTATTAGAAGGCAATCTTAAGAAAGGCACGAGGGTCTTATTCAATCATTATATATTGAAATGAAATTATTATGTATTAAAATGAAAATAAGTAACTGTATAAGGAAAAACAATCCCCGTTGAAGGCAATCTTGAGAAAGGCAGGAAGCATTATTGAATCATTATGTATTGAAATGGAACAAGTTTTTTTTTATCACGAAATGGAACAAGTTGGTCTTCAATCAGAACTAGTCTTCAATCAGAACTATTACTATTGCGAGTTTACTAGGTTACTAGTCTGTCCACAATTCATTGGGGATCATTTGAAACTGCTGTGCGGTTTCTATCTGTTCACATTTTTTTTTCTACCGATAAGGGTATGTAACATGCTGCTTGCCTGGAAGCCTCCGTTCGTCCATGTTATGTGGATGGTACTTCAGGCATGTCACAATATTTAAATAAGTTTAAAAGAAAAGGAAAAGGTACCATGAATAATAAGTTAAGAAGCCTATATTATTTTCACTCTGTCAATTACTTCAACTCTATTTTTTTTTTGTGTCAACATCAAATAGAATGATAAGTTAAGAAGCCTTTATTATTCACCACTACCACACACGACAAAGAATCGCAACACGCGCGCGCCACCAACCAAATCATCAAAACACAAAGCTAGAACAGCTGGGATAGGCTACACCATATTACCCTCGTGCTGAGGGAGAGGGACGGATGATAACAATACAATGGCGGCTCTCCTAAGAAGGACGACTAGTAGTGATTGAGAGCAAGAAGCATGGGTGTCAGACATGAGTATACAAGTATTTGG
>Ga0182004_10005155_pt1 | contig 10625 bp, 12 predicted proteins | sample Sormic07211540_1_FD_120479 | JGI IMG/M metagenome (GOLD analysis project Ga0182004, IMG submission 120479) | Endophyte microbial communities from Sorghum bicolor roots, Mead, Nebraska, USA - 072115-40_1 MetaG | ecosystem: Host-associated > Plants > Roots > Unclassified | place: USA: Nebraska...
CGCTGTCGCCGTATCATCAAACGGGCATCTCCGATCCGACCGTGTCCATTCATTCGTGTTTTCTTCTAAAGCCGCAAAATTTTCAGCGTAAAAAGGAAGCATTCATCGACGTTTTCTTCACGCTCATCCACATCCATCCAGCGTCAAAAAGGACGCCTCATCAAGATTTCAACGACTTTGGCACGCCCGCGCAAAGATGATCGAGACAGACGTACGGTACTGTCCTGCTACTACTCAACCATCATATAGCTCCTCTGTCTTCTCCCACCAATTAACCAATGTAATGTAAGAAGGGCATGGCAATGTCGATGCGTGAGAGGAGCTTGCTATGTATGCTGGGCCTCTCCATCCTGACGACGAGCGTGAGCGGCGGCGATGAGGCCGCCCTGCTCGCTTTCAAGGCCGAGCTCACCATGGACGGCGGCGCGCTGGCATCGTGGAACGGCAGCGCCGGGTTCTGCAGCTGGGAGGGAGTGGCGTGCACCCGTGGTACGAAGCGGAACCCACCGCGGGTGGTGGGGCTGAACCTGCCCATGAGAGGGCTTGCCGGGACGCTCTCCCCGGCCATCGGAAACCTCACGTTCCTGCAAGCACTGGAGCTGGGATTCAACTGGCTGCACGGCGACGTCCCAGACAGCCTCGGCCGTCTCCGTCGCCTCCGCTACTTGGACCTCGGCTACAACACCTTCTCCGGCAGGTTCCCCGCCAACCTGAGCTCCTGCGAGGCCATGGAGGAAATGTTCCTCGACGCCAACAACCTCGGCGGCCGCGTGCCTGCGGGGTTCGGGGACCGGCTGACGCGTCTCCAGGTGCTCCGTCTCAAGAACAACAGCCTCACGGGGCCTATCCCGGAATCACTTGCCAACATGTCGTCGCTACGCCGCCTCGCCCTCGCCAACAACCAGTTCGACGGCCAGATCCCGCCGGGGCTCGCCAACCTCGCCGGCCTTCGGGCCTTGGACCTCGCCGTGAACAAGCTCCACGGCGCGCTCCCGCTCGCCATGTACAATCTGTCGTCGTTGAAGACCTTCCACGTGGAAGGGAACCAGCTCCATGGCAGCATTCCCGCCAACATCGGCAGCAAGTTCCCCGCCATGGAAGACTTCAGCCTCGCCAACAACAGGTTCACCGGACGCATCCCTTCTTCCATCTCAAATCTCACGACTCTCACAGGCCTACAGCTCTCGATCAACGAATTCACTGGAGTTGTGCCTCGCGATATCGGGAGGCTGCAACATCTACAGATCCTGTACATGCCCTACAATCAGCTTCAGGCAGACGACACGGAGGGCTGGGAATTCGTCGCTTCGCTGGCCAACTGCAGCAAACTTCTGCAGCTGAGCCTCAGTGACAACTCCTTCAGTGGGCAGCTGCCCAGATCGGTGGTAAACCTGTCAACCACGCTGCAGTATCTCTATTTGTCAGACTGTAGTATCATGGGCAGCATCCCCCAGGACATCAACAATTTGGTTGGGCTAAGTATGCTTGACTTTGCAAACACCTCAATTTCCGGACTGATCCCGGACAGCATCGGTAAACTAGCAAACTTGGTTCAGCTTGGCTTGTACAGAACCAGGTTATCAGGCCTCATACCATCTTCACTTGGAAACCTTACACTGCTTAATCAGATTGTTGCATACAGTAACAGCTTGGAAGGACCGATCCCCACAAGCCTTGGGAAACTAAGGAACCTGTATCTCCTTGATCTGTCAGAGAACTACCTGTTAAATGGTTCAATTCCCAAGGAGGTTTTTCTGCCATCCCTTTCTTTGAGCCTGGATTTATCACACAATTCATTCTCAGGACCCCTTCCGTCAGAAGTTGGTAACTTGGTTAATCTCAACCAGTTGATCCTGTCAGGGAATCGGTTGTCCGGCCACATACCTGATACCATCGGCGATTGCCTAGTACTAGAGTCGTTGATGCTGGATAACAACATGTTTGAAGGAAACATACCACAATCTATGCAGAATTTAAAAGGGCTGCGGGAACTAAACCTGACCGTCAACAGATTGTCAGGTGAGATACCAGATGCCCTTAGCAATATCGGCGCCTTGCAAGGGCTGTATCTAGCGCACAACAACCTGTCAGGACCGATCCCAGCATCTCTACAGAAACTAACGTCGTTGTTGGCATTTGATGCATCCTTCAATGATTTGCAGGGTGAAGTGCCCAGTGGGGGTGTTTTCGGCAACTTGACTGCCATATCAATAACTGGAAACAGCAAGCTGTGCGGTGGAATACCTCAGCTTCGCTTGGCTCCATGCTCCACGCATCCTGTAAGAGATAGCAAAAAAGATAGGTCAAAGGCTCTGATCATTTCTCTGGCAACAACTGGAGCAATGTTATTGCTAGTTTCAGTCGCTGTAACTATTTGGAAGCTTAAGCATGGACCGAAGAGTCAAACGCCACCTACAGTAGTTACTCAGGAACACTTCCCAAGAGTTACGTATCAGGCCTTGTTGAGGGGAACAGATGGGTTTTCAGAATCTAACTTGCTTGGCAAAGGAAGATATGGCTCGGTTTACAAATGCAGTTTACAAGGTGAGGATACACCAACACCTGTGGCTGTAAAGGTATTTAACCTTCAGCAATCAGGGTCTTCTAAGAGTTTCCAGGCTGAATGTGAGGCGCTGAGAAGGGTACGCCACCGTTCTCTCATAAAGATCATCACGCTCTGCTCAAGCATAGATAACCAAGGTCAAGATTTTAAGGCACTGGTCATGGACCTCATGCCCAATGGGAGCTTAGATGGTTGGCTTGATCCCAAGTACATAACCTCCACTCTAAACAATACTCTGAGCCTAACTCAAAGGCTAGATATTGCTGTCGATGTCATGGATGCTCTGGACTATCTTCATAATCACTGTCAGCCACCAGTTGTTCATTGTGATGTCAAGCCAAGCAACATCCTCCTAGCAGAAGATATGAGTGCCCGAGTTGGAGACTTCGGTATCTCAAGGATCCTGCTTCAAAGTGCAAACATAGCTGGGCAAAATTCAAACAGCACCATTGGAATAAGAGGCTCCATTGGTTATGTTGCTCCAGGTAACTAACATTAATTGTTGCATTCCTTTTAGCATTACCCTAGTTCCTTCATAAATATTTCATCTTGATTATTGTAATTAAAAACTTTGCTTAACTGCAGAGTATGCAGAAGGTTTTCCAATCTCAACTCTTGGTGATGTTTATAGCCTTGGGATATTGCTCCTTGAGATGTTTACAGGTAGGAGCCCGACAGACGATATGTTTACAGGATCATTAGATCTTCACAAGTTCTCGAAGGCTGCTCTCCCTGACAGAATCTTGGAGATAGCTGATCCAACAATATGGGTGCACAATGATGCCAGCGATAAGATCACAAGAAGCAGAGTTCAGGAATCTCTGATCTCTGTCATTAGGATTGGCATATCCTGCTCGAAGCAGCAACCCAGAGAACGAATGCCTATACGAGATGCAGCCACTGAGATGCATGCAATCAGAGATGCAAACCTGATGTTCGCCAGTTCTCTTGTAGTGGAACATGCACCAACTATTAGTAGTTGCTACGTCTAAAAACTCGCGCCGAATAAGGTAGACTGCAGAGATGACCACTTACTAGCTATATTGAGTGCTTGCAAGTGGATATATACGTCTGAAAATATAGCTGCTATACCAGGAACAACTCTTGGTGATGTTTGTTTGTATCAATCTATATATGGATTATTTGATGACTGTGCGGCCTAGACAATCGAATGCAATGCAGATCCTTATTTGTCTAGAATAAAAATCCGTTCAAGTGGGCGAGAACATTATATTGATAAAATTAAGATCTGTGAAAACCTGGAACACATCATGCAGTCTCACTTTGTAATACAGGGAACAAAAAAAAATATTGGAACAAATGTTTTGTACACTAGGAACAAAATCTTATTAGAACCACCAAGTTGCCAAGGGGGCCACGGCGCAATGCCAAAGGTCATTGGTTGGGGGCTCCCACCCAATGTTCAAATCCTGGGTGCGGCACTTTATTCTGGATTTATTCTAGAATTTTCTGGCGCTATGCATTAAGTGATAGGCGACGTGCCCGTCGACAACGAGGCGTCTGTGGTGACTCGTGAACTTTAAGTGGCGACGTATCTGTCGACAGCGATGCGCCTGTGGTGACTCGTGAACTTCAAAATTTGTCGGCTCAGTCCTTCGAAGGTACTCATAGGAGTATGGTTTGCGTACGTGTGTTTATAAGGGGTGAGTGTGCGTGCGTGCGTTGTACTGTGTAATCTCAAAAAAAAAAAAGAACCACCAAGTTAATCGAGAGAATCCAGATATTACCACCTTAATTAGAAAAAAAACTATATATGCTATTGGATTTTATGATGACCTAATACAACAAATAAATAGTAAATTTGGAATAATAAATTTTAAAATAGTAGTTTTATTTATGTCCTAGTTTGGAAAGAAACATGCTTAAATAAAAAGTCCATGTAAAACATAATTAGTAAAGGCAAAATTTCTACACCTTTGGATTTTATGATGATGTAACAACTTAGATTAAACAAAGAGTCATTCCTCAAGCCATTCAAGGACTTCTTTACAAATATTTTCCGGAGAAGAAAAACAGCAAATGCTCCTTTTGCTATCTATCGGTATGAAGCTCAATTTTTTTGCCTTTTAGATTAAAAAAATGCCTTTTGCTATCTATCGGCATGAAGCCCAATTTTTGTTTTTTATACACACAGATAGTTGCCTGAGTGTGGATATTTCCACCTTATTCGCTTGAACTTATGTGCCGAATCTGTCAGCCATTTAACAGTATTTTTCTTTCATAGCAAACCAGCGAACAATATTTTTAGCCAAGTGAACAGATGTTCCAGCTCCACCACTTTAGCCACTACCAATTTCAATTTTGTTGTTCAACCAAACAAAATCCAGCCCCGGACCCCTCAAAGATGAGGGGACCTCTCAGTCTCACCCCCATTACGCTGGTTGTGTGAGAACGCTGTGAGAGAAACAAATCAGCAAGAGAAAGGTCCCCGCCACCTTCGCACAAGAAAAGCATTTTCTCCTACCACTAAAGACGCTCTTAGCCCTTTGAGACTAAGATTCAATGGCAAAAGCATACAAAAATTATGCTGACAGTCTTCTGGAGTCATGAACTTTTGATATCCATGTACTAAATTTCCGTAATGCAACTCCAAATTTAAGGAGAAACAACCTTATTACAGAGTACAAAACAATGGCCAAAGCATACAAAGATTATGCTGACAGTCTTCTGGAGTCATGAACTTTTGATGTCCATGTACTACATTTCCATAATACAACTCCAAATTTAAGGAGAAACAACCTTATTACAGAGTACAAAACAATGGCTAAAGGTCATCATGGGTGCTACAATTACAACTCTCCAAACATTAGTCGACATAAGAGCTACATGGTGTATTATCTACATAATATATACCTATGATTAACTTTGGGTGCTCACCGGTCATCACCAGCCATATACAGGGTGCTGTACTTGAGGAGGCAAGAGACCCATATCTATACAGTGCTGCTTATCGTAGTCCCGGGTACCAGGAATGGCTCCGGTTGCCAGCCTGAGGACCTCATTGCCAGTTAAGCATCGATGGGCAAACGCCAGACCACCATCCATGATGTCAGACAAATTAGGCTGTGAGGTTCTTGTATTCTTTCTATTCCTACCTTGTCCAGGCTGAGCAGCCTCATTGTTCAGAACCTTGTCAAGGTCTGAGTACTCCATGAATCTCTCGGTCGCTGCCTCCCACGAAAGGTTGTATCTTTGCTCAGGGGTTAGCGGCTGGGGTTCTCTATCCATCGCCTCTTTCACTCTCGCAACGAACTCCTCTGAAGTCTTGTATGTCAAGCAGTTCGGAAATGTCATGAAAAACTCGTTTGATGGATGTTCTGCGCAGATGACGAATTTCCCCATTGCAAGAGCCTCTGCTGTTGCTGTGCACAGGACATCACTAATGCTCGGATTTATGAAAACCTTGTACCTGAAAATAACACAAACAACGAATTGCAGCATCAGTAATCAACAAAAAAGAAGTGGAGTACAGAATTAATTGAGCATTAACAACCCCTTTATAGTTTAATTACATACCCATGGAGTGAATTATCAGCATGATCCCTTCCCTTGAAAAAATTGAGACTCAAATCCAACTTTCTGGCAGTAGATTGAACTTCTTGCGAGTCCTCACCACTTCCATATACGTCTAACTTGAATCCTTCCAAATCGCTTTTATGTTTAGCCATCAAATCTATGAGTTCCCTATAACCTTTGGCCCAAACCATCTTCCCAAGAAAATATGCTCCCTTGGAAAATGGCGCCTCTCCAGTCTCCCTATTGGCAGTTATTTCCTCTCCAATCTTCAAGAACTTTGGGTTAACACCATGAACATTGCAAACTATAGACTTTGGTAAATCTTGAGTTGCTGCAGAGAGACGTAAGACCTACACATGGATAACACAAGGAGTGTTCATGGGCATTCGTGTAATTAACAAAAACAACTAAGCTAGACAAAGTACCTTGTCACAGTATGCTCTGGTCACCCAATTGTTGATGTGTTTAACTAGAAAAGCCTGAAGGGCTCCATTCTTCTCTCTCTTGATATATTCCAGGTAGTTTGTATGAACTACACCAACAACATGGTTGAACTTGTCAGTCCAGCGTTTCCCATGATGATACCAGTTGAGATGTTCTGGTTCTTCCAATATTGCTATATCAGCTTCTCTTGACGGTATGAACTGAGATGTATCACCAGCAGGAATGATGCTACGCCGCTCTTTTGAGAACTGTAATAAAGCATATAACATGTCAATATCAAGTCATTGAAAATATCAAATTTGACATAAGATGCACTAAATGGCAACCTTGCCAGGATAAAAGGATATCTTGAAGTTTGATTCAAATCCTAGTCTTTCCTCCAGCCAGCTCCTTATATAAGCTTCCTGCTCCTCTGGTGAATTGAAGGTCATGCTATTTGGGTATACCAGTTCTTGGTCTGATTTGCAGAGCCAAGGCACTACCAGTGTCACATCTTGTCTAGTACCTTTTGCAAGATATGCTGCACGGAACAATGGATTAACTGCTGTTCCTGTCATCCAAGGTAAACTTGCTGTGGTGACTACTGCCACATGTCTTTTATTGTCTGATACCTCATACTTTCCAGGATCACTCCAGAAACCATCATCAGCATGATAACCAGTACTTTGAAGCACGCTTGCGATTCTCAAGTCAAGTTCGTCTGATGACTTATCATTTACATGCAAGGATGTGTCTTCTGAAAGGGAATGATTTTGTTTTCTACACAATGCCTCCACTAGTTTGTCACACTGATCTGAACAGTATGAAAATATACGAGGGTGAAGGGTCAACTATTGATAAATGGAAGAAAATAGTATAAAGGTGCCTGTTAATGATTTTTATGTACCTCTCCGTATACCAAGTTGATCCAAAAATGGTTCAGACTGCCTTACTAGATTTGCCAGTATTTCAGGTAGATCCAGTGGAGGGATTTCCTGCATCAAGCACTAAGGTTAAGTTAACAACAATATATACTACGTAATGAAATATCTTTGCACTTCCATTATCAGGTACTATCAAATATCAAGACAAATGGTTGCTGCTTTCTTTTGGAAAGTTTCACCGTTCAGTGTCCATATCAGGCACAAAGTATATGTCTTCAACATCAAATGCACAGATAATATATCGCATAAAAGGAAAGTACTGGTGCCCATGCAGTTTTAAGAAATCACCATCCATCAACAAAACCAGCCAAGGGAAAATTAATGCCCAGAACACAAAATTCACCACAACTATGTCTGACAAAATCAAATTATGCAAGTTCTCATCAACTAACCATATAATCATAATTATAGTGGTTTTTTGGGCTTACCTTGGATCCTTGAGACTCCATGTTGAATGATTTCTGCACCAAAAATGAGTAACTATGAGGCTCACATAACCCAATATAAGCCAGCTTTAGCAGTTGAGTATAAATGTTGGACAGGATAATTCATTTGAGGTTTGCTCTATCACCAGCTTCTCAGTTGAGCAGAGATTTGCTGCAAGGTTAATGCAAATTTTAAGCAACCACAACTTAAATCTGATCACTACTCCTCTTCCATTGAAACAAGGGACTAAAGAATAAAAACTTGCTTAAGAACCGAAACCCATGCACGTAAATGAAACTGAATAATCCTAGTAAAGGTCAAGCATTTACAGTTGGGGTTAATTTTTTTTTTCATTCACTTTCCTTAAATACTAGCACTTATCATCTCCCAAGTCAAAAGATTAATAATAGAGCCAAGTGCTTGGTTATAAGCCAAGTTATAAGAGTCAAGTCATACAACAGTTGTCTCCTATTTAGATATAAAAAAGTTTTTACCATTGTATGGTACCATGTCTTGTTTAGGCCTTGTTTAGATCCAAAAAGTTTTTGGATTTTGACACTGTAGTACTTTCGTTTTTATTTGACAAACATTGTCCAATTATGGAGTAACTAGGCTTAAAAGATTCGTCTCGCGATTTACAGGTGTGCAATTAGTTTTTATTTTCATTTTATATTTAATGCTCCATGCATGTGCCACAAGATTCGATGTGACAGGGAATCTTAAAAAGTTTTTGGTTTTTGAGGTGAACTAAACAAGGCCTTACTTTCTCTTTCATACTCCTCACATATGCTATCATTTGGGTCCACATATGTCTATGCTTCTGTGTCTAGCTTGGTGCTAGAATAAGAACCAAGCTCTCTTATCTCTCCTCTCTTCTCTCCTCCACATCAGCAAAATGCTGACTAGGTTGGCTATAGGCCCATTATTGTACCTACTCTTATCATAACGTTTATCCCTGCTTTCACCCTAGTCATTTAATGATGTCTACATTCAGGAGGTGCTCTGCAGTTTCTTGATATAAATGAAGTAACTAGTGCCAGAGTTCATTACTATATAGCATATGATCCTTACTCCCATGGTTCAGATTATTCTTTAGAGCCTAATCGCATATGAGACATTGAGTTGGTTCCTAAAAAAACAAATTCTACAAACTTCCCAGGGAATCAAAGCAGGCCCATCAACATTTTGCTCAATTAACTATAACAATCAGCGAGATGGATGTGCAAAATTACCAGGCTGGACTTGAATTTCTCAACGAGCTCGCCGGTACTACGCAACCCCTCAAAAATCTCGCTGGTCTGGCTCCGGCGCTCGAACTCCTTGATGCCATCGCGTATCATCCTGACCACCTCCCACTCCTTCCCCTCTTCCGCCTCGGCCTCCCCGCTCCACACGGCGCGCCTCCAGCGCTCCCCGCCATCCACCTCAGAGACGATGGCGTTGCGGATGGCGGTGATCCCGGAGAGGTCGACGCGCGCGCGCGCGGGTCCCCCGGCCCCGCGCGGCGCCCACCCCTCGAGCACCCTGCGGCCGAGCTCCCGCTCCCGCGACGCGTACCGGCGGCGCAGCTCGGAGATCTTGGGCTGGATCCGCGTGCGCACGAACTCGAGCTCGGCTATGGGCGCCCCCGCGGCGAGCGGCGGCGGCGGCGCGGAGGCCAGCGCGGTGGAGGCGGACGCGAGGAGGTTCTCGAGCTCGCGGTCCGCGAGCGTGCGGAGGGAATCGGCCCGCGCGCGCATGAGGCGCAGGTCGGCGGTGGCGGAGTCCCGCACCTCGCGCCACCCCTTGGAGAGGAACGAGAAGGCGCTGTCGTCGCCCCGCCCCGCTCCGAAGCCGCCGCCGATGGAGATCGACGGACGCGGCGACGCCCTCGCCTCCATGGACAGACAATTCCTGAATCGCCGCGGTTAGGGTTTTGGCGTTTTGCTGTTTGGGGGTCGCGAGAAGAGAGCCGAGAAGTAGCGAGACAACACGCGAGGTGGTGGGAAAGAGAGGGGAGACGACGACGACGACGACGACGTCACGCGTTGATTCGGGCCCGACCGCCGGAGGATTGGAGGAAGGAAGAAGGCGCTGGCTGTGGGGTCGGCATGCCAGTGAGAGTGATTGGAGGACTGGATCTAGGGGGCCCATGGAATCCGGGTTTGTGGTGAGGTGGCACGGTGCTACGGTGACGTGGGCGTACGTGCGGTCGAGAAGGGAGCGGGGGGAATATGCCTACCTCCACGGCCTTGTGGGACGTGGGATGATGCCCTCTTTGCGGAGCATCATGCCAGCCGGCAAAGCCTCAGCCTCGAAGCCCCCAACGTACTTGTAGCCACAGCTTAGGAGCATTTTAGCTTATTTTCGAGGTATAAGGTCAGTCTTAGTGAAGAGTTTTATGGTGTTGTTTCCAAGACTGCCATGTCATGTGAAATGAAATAAAACTTGAATGAAACATCCACTCTCAATGGAGAGTTCTATTTCATAGTTTCATGAGCATTTAATTCCAAGACTCATAGAGAGTTGGTAATCGTGCCAAGAGAGTTTAATCTACTCCCTCCGTCCACGAAAGAATCAATTCCTAGGATCTGTGCCAGTCAAACTTTTTAAAGTTTAACTAACTTTATGAAAAGAGTAACAACATCTATAATATAAAATGCACATTATATGAAAATATATTCTATGATGAATCTAATAATACTAATTTGATATTATAAATCTTAGCATTTTTTTCTAGAAATTTGGTCAAA
>Ga0182004_10005156_pt1 | contig 10625 bp, 7 predicted proteins | sample Sormic07211540_1_FD_120479 | JGI IMG/M metagenome (GOLD analysis project Ga0182004, IMG submission 120479) | Endophyte microbial communities from Sorghum bicolor roots, Mead, Nebraska, USA - 072115-40_1 MetaG | ecosystem: Host-associated > Plants > Roots > Unclassified | place: USA: Nebraska...
GGGTACACGGTTCTCCTTCGATCTGGTCGAGGTTGTCGAGTCAAAGCCGTTGCCGTCGTACGTCATTGTTTTCGTTTTATCTGGTGCATGCATGTTTGGTCGAACGTGCAGGCTTGCAACGATCGATCGATCGACCGGGTCGGAGACGTGGTGCTAACTGTATCTTAAAGCACGTACGTGCTCCTAAATAATCGGAGGTCACCGTCGGATATCTGACCAGTGACCACATCAGTTTTTTTTTTTTACCACACATCAGATGTTGTACCCGCGTCATGCTGCTTTATATTAAAAATCAAATGCTGTTGTTTTCAGAAAAAGTTTAGTGCTGCACGTATTCGGAAAATGCAATTCGAAAGTATATAGCTTTATTAATTTTTTGCAGGAAAAAAGATGTTTTTTTAATAATTTCAAAATGCATCTCCCTCACTAATAGGCTGAGCATGTATACACAAACAAAGACATTTTTCAAATTAAATTCCATGTATTTATGCAGGCGTGGTTCATTTTCGCAACCAAAGATTTAAAACACAATTATATTATAGTTGGAGCTTAGTAGGGACGGCAGCTTTTTTGGCTGTCTGAGAGAGAGCGATAGATGGTTCATTCTCAAATTAGTAAAGTGTTAATTAGCGGTTCATGCATAGGGACGTCGAGTCGAGATCACAGTTCACAGGATGCTCACCGATGCGGCCCGTGCGTACGGTGGTGACAGCAATAACGCGTTCGATGCATGCGCCTCACGGCTTCGACGCGACTCCAAGATCATTTCAGATACTACCAGCTTCATTGCATGTCTGTCAAGGCCTTTTCACCCAAAAACTTTTCACTCATCCCATCAAATATTTAGACACATATATATAACATTAGATATAGACGAAAAAAATTAATTATACAATTTAGTTTTAAATCACGAAATAAATCTTTTAAGCTAAATTAGTCTATGATTAACTATAATCGCTACAGTAACCTACATATGCTAATAACGAATTAATTAAACTTAATAAATTCGTTTCGTAATTTTCAGACAAACTATGTAATTTGTTTTTCATTAATATCCGAAAACCCCTTCCAACACCTTTCTGAGACATCCAATGTGACATCAAAAACTTTTCTTTTCACAAACCAGGTCTTGTTTACTTCCAAAATTTTTTGTAAAATAGAAATTCTAGTACTTTCGTTTGTATTTGACAAATATTGTCCAATTATGGACTGACTAGGCTCAAAAGATTTGTCTCGTCAATTCCGACCAAACTGTGCAATTAGTTTTTATTTTCATCTATATTTAATACTCCATGTATACGTCTAAAGATTCAATGTGACGGGAAAACTGAAAAAACTAAATAAGGCCTAAACAAGGTCTGAAAAATCCTCTGCATCGTTTTTGCCTGCCAATTTCACGCGGTTTTGTGTGACAGGGCAAAATGGTAACATCGACCGATCTGTTGTTAGCAAGCAGCATATGAGTTTACAGATCATAGGCAACCAAAGGGAAAAATTGGACAGATCGAATGAATCTGGAGTTGCACGGCGATAAAGTTAAATGTGCCCGCATTGAGAAATACTATATTGAGATGTGTGTTTACACACTTCTCAATACAAAACTAACAGTGGATGAAGAACATATACTCTCACTCTTTCCACCATTGCATGGCTCACTAGCGAGTTTGAGTCGTGAAAAAAAAAAGAAAAAAAGGAGTCAGTTTTGTCAGTGCAATGTAGTGCGGCAGTGGATTGCAAAGCCCAGCTGGCACAAGCTGAACCATCAAAATTGTGTTACTGCCTGCCAAGCCAAGATGCATATTCCCAGCTGCGTGATGTGCCGTGTGCGGTGTGCCCTTTATGACGACTTACTCCTCTCTCGAGCCGTGCTTCTACACAAAAGATCGATTCATGTGCGTGCGTGCATGCTTTGCAAGGTATCATGCTTGCTCCTCCGGAATATGCCATGCCGGAAGCTACCAGTGTCTCTTCTCTTGCCAAGTCCTGTATACCTGATCGATCGAGGCGGGAGGTGATTAAATTTGTGATCTGAAATTTCCTATTCCATACTTCTGCATTCAAATCCTTTTCTTAATTGAGGTACAATTTTATTAAGAGAATTTTGTGCCTCTTTGTTCCAAATAATAAGTTAGTTCTGCTATATGCCTTTTCTATAGAAATATTATTTTTATTATGCATAGACTTACACTAAAGCAATGTATCTAAAAGAAATCCATCACATCTATTTTCTTTTGTGAACAAATTCACGACATCTATATATATATATATACTAAACAATACTGAAACACGAATACTGAACAATACTGAATTTTGCTCAGTATAATAGTTCAGTGTAGAATATATATATACTACTCTGTAGCTGGCTACAAAATAACTTATTTTTGTAGCCACTTTGAGTTACGATAATTACTATATTAATTTACAAGATTATAGTAACTCCTTACTAAGTGGTTTACTATAACATTACGGTAAATAACCCCATGTGTTATAATAACCCAACTATCGTAAATATGTATACACATTATCGTAAATTAGTATATAAAATTATCGTAAATAAAGGTGGCTATCAGAATACCATATTTTGTAGCTAACAGAGTATACTCTCCATATATATATATATATATATATATATATATATATATATATATATATGCGCGCGCGTTTTTTATGGCAACTGCTCTAATACTTCTCTTTTTTAAAAAAGTGCACAGATCTCAAAGCAACTTGTCTTACTAATTAATTTTTCTTAATTATTTTTCTCTTTGGGCCAGCCCATCCAAATCTAGCTCATGTCCAGTCGTGACCCACGCATAGCGTCATTGGCTTAAACCTACGCAAACTCGTCAACTCTGTTTGTTTGACTGAAGTATTGTTCGCTGATTTAGTGTAAGAGAAAAATATTGTTAAATAACTAATAAATTCAACAAATAATCTCAAGTGAACGAGCTGTTTCAGCGGAGGTGAGGCAGCTGCGGCCGTCCTGGTGTGGACCCGACGATGAGGTTGTGCCGTGCGACATTCTGCAGGGCTCCAGATGAGCGTGCTTGTATGTAAACCTGACAGTGAGTTGAGATCCAAACCAAACCCACACCAATCCAAAATATGTATATGTGAAAGTCAAATCCAAACCAAATTAGACCATGACTTCAATCATCCACACCAAACCAAACCACTTATGCGCTAGACCTATTAAAATATATTTCCAACCCACCATTTCACCGGCACCTCATGCTATTGTTTATATTTAGCTATAAACAAAAGCAAAAAATAAAAAGATAGAATAAAAAATCATTGTAAACTCTATTATTTACAGCCAAACCAGTTCAGCCCACTTTAATAGAGCCCAAACCAAACTGGTCCAACAGCCTTTTCAGCCTATTTCAATCCAAACCAATACAGCCCAAAAGTAAAACCAAACCAAAAAACCGGTTTTAACCCAAACCATTGTCAGGTTTACTTGTATGTATGTCATTACGTGTGCCTCTACCTCATCGCGCTCTCGGCACCGGCGGGCTCAAGTCTAGTGTCTCGAGTTTCAGCATGGACAGTTTGACGAATCTGCCGACGTGCTGCTATGGGCATCTTCTTCGACTGCTTCTTATAAGTTATATATAAGCATCGGCACACTCCTTGCTGTCACCTTCTTCGTCTATGTCCACGACCATGTCGGCTGGAGCTGGGCCTGTATATGGCATATGCACCGGCTCCATGCTCATCGCCATCAAGTCTTCGTCGTCAAGCACCAGGGCATCGATACTTGCTACAAGCGCAGCTCCGTAAGTCCTGTCGTGCATCCGTAAGTCCTGTCGTGCACACCCTCCATGTCTTCCCTCCGGACACCCAAAGGCCGCAGCAGAACATGAAGCAGTCCCTCACCGCCTCCACACTGCGCTTGCGCCTATTGTCATCGACTCATCTCCTTCGACGAGTAAACAGACGGAGCCGCCACCGAACAAATAAATGGATCCGGGAGTTAGACCTGGACACGGGCTGGGGCTGGATAGGCTAGCCCACGTAGGAATCAAGAGAAAAAAATATTAAAAAAATAATTAGTTAGATAAGTTGCTTTGAGATGTGTGCAATTATTTTTACCGAAGCAGTCCTCTTGAATCTTGATGGATTAGAAGGCTGGCCTATGCAACGTTTGACAATGCATAGACTAGCAGCTTGCTAGACTTGATCCTAATACTACTTGTTTATGATATATTATAATGAAGTTTCAATCAGTTGGTAGTTTAGTAAAATCTTTAATGTGATACTCGCAGGAAGTGTTTTTGCTGGTTTAGAGGGCTGTTACCTGCGGAAAGGATCTGGTGCTCGTGTTATCAGCTACAGCTAGTGTCTGGTCTAACTGCTTTGATTCCATTCGGGCATGTTTTGGTTTGTAATAATTAGGCATGAACTGTTAATTGGCATGGTTTATCCTTAGTTTGTTCGGTTCTTTTACTGCTACCTTCAAACAAAATGCTGCTCTACAGAAAGGCTGTGGTACTCTGGTTGTCTGCTAGTGTCTGGTTTAGCTGCTTTCAATCCATTCAGGCATGTTTGGTTTGTAATAACGAGACTTGAACTATTAATTAGCATGTTTTATCATTCGCTTCTTGGGTTTTTTTTTTTTTGCTCCTCTGCGTCAGGGCACGTACAGCGTGGTAGTATGCCTCGGCTGTTAGTTTTAGTTAGCAATTTCAGTTAGCAGTTGCAGCTACAATTCCAGTTTGCAATTGCAGCTAGAAATCTCAGTTAGCAATTGCAGTTAGCAATTTCAGTCCTATTTTTGGTGATAGCAATTCTGTTTTTAGCGATTTCAGTTCATGGGGAATGTGCTTTTGGTTATTTCAGTTCTGAAAATGTCACTTTTATCTATGTTCAGACTTGCAGATCACCCCCTTTTTTTTTTGTTCCATATCTCAAGCTGTTGGAATGCATGTGTTGTAGAGAACCCTCTCTAGCATATTATATTCAAAATTGATGAAAGATAAGGATGGAAAAAAAAACGCTAGCGAGAGTTCAAGAGGCCAGCCCGCATGATAACCACTTCTATGTCACTGCTTTCCCGTCCTTGTAGTTGTAGATTAACTCTACAACACAACTACACAAGGACATCAGGGTGCCCACTACTGCACATTCAGTAGAAGGGGAAGAGCTTCCGATGCTGATGCCGGGGATTTGCCTGCTGATGTTCCTGCAGCCAATGCCACTTCTGTTGCTGCAGGACGTAACAGCTCAGTAACCTCCCACTATGTGCGGGGCGTGTCCCCTTGGGTTTAGGCCTTGTTTAGTTCTAAATTTTTTTTAGAAAATCGACACTGTAGTATTTTTATTTGTATTTGATAAATATTGTCGAATCATAGATTAACTAGGCTCAAAAGATTCGGCTCGTCAATTCCGACCAAACTGTGCAATTAGTTTTTATTTTTGTCTATATTTAATACTCTATGCACGCGTCTAAAGATTCGATGTAACAGAGAATCTGAAAAATTTTGCATAATTTTTTTGAGAACGAAACAAGGCCTTAGGATCCCATGGTAGATCCAACCCTAGCGGTCGATCGGTCAGTCCATCATCGCACCTAGCTGGGCAAGGACGATCGAAAGACGCTTGATCTAGACTGCAAGCCATCCCAATCACTGAGAAAGGGTCATCCAAGTGGGCGAGAGCTCCCCTTCTGTCAGGTTGGTGGGATTCCATGGCCTTGTTGGTGAATCTTGAAATTATTTGAGATTTTGGAGCGAACTAAACAAGGTTATAGGCGGAGCTGCGGCGCGACAGAGGGCCAGGGGATGAGCGATACCATGACGAGGCACAGGGGGGAGTTCCACTATGCCCCTGGTGGTCCGGGGCTACACGTACGTACCGCATTCTCCGGTGACCTCCACCAAGGGACATTGGATTTTTCCTATGAGTGCAGTGAGAGTAGACTAAGTCCCATTTCTCACAAGCCTTTCAAATTTGCTAACTCCAATGTGTTTCAATATAAACACCTTCACCTTAGGCACTGAGTTAGCTCTTCAAAAATATTTTTTACTTGCATCTTCTCACCATGTTACAAAAATTTGAGATATAAAATTGGAGTAAGATTATAGACTTTGTGAGCTTATGTGAGTAATAGAGAGCTCAACAGTTTTTTAACGGCGTAAATCTATGGTGAAGCATTGCTACTTTTGGAGCATCACTTCTAGATGGCTAGGCATTGCCGGTGAGCACCAAACCGTGTGTTTGGTTGGAGAGCGGGGCGAGCCGGATCGGAGCGAACCTGTTCCCGTGGCTGTTTGGTTGGAGGATGAGAGGGTTGGGTTGGTTCCAGGGTGGAATATTTCTCTCAGATGCGGGTTGGACTCGTCCGTCAAAATCTGGCGGACGGAGCCGCTCCAACCGGGTTGAGTGGGTCCCGCACGACATCACTTCTCATGTTTCCAATTTCTTCAAACAAACACTGGACGGGTTGGCTCTATCCCTAAAATCAGAAGTGCAACCAAACACTGGACGGGTTAGCTCCGTCCCCAAAAACTAGATTGGATCCAACCCAACCCAACCCACCCAACCTCCAACCAAACACACGGAAAGGTTATGATGTGCTGCAACAAATTTGTACGGACAGCAATCTTGCCCTAGATGGAAAAAGATCAACTAGCAGGGGTAGGCGTTTGATCTTAACTAAATTATCTGGTCAGATACTTCGGGGTTTTTAAAATTTTATTTTAGTCTTTTCAAATTGGAAACTGAATTGTGCTAGATTTGGGCCTTGTTTAGTTCCAAAAATTTTTTAGAAAATCGACACTGTAGCACTTTCGTTTGTATTTGATAAATATTGTCTAATCATGGACTAACTAGGCTCAAAAGATTCGGCTCGTCAATTTCAACCAAACCGTGCAATTAGTTTTTATTTTCGTATATATTTAATACTCCATGCATGCGTAAAGATTCGATGTGATGGGAATCTGAAAAATTTTACAAAACTTTTTGGGAACTAAACAAGGCCTTAACAAAACCAGCAAATCGGTGTCTTGGTTTTAGGTGGGTCTCTTGGTTTCGCCCGAAAATACCAACAAATGGGTCTCTTGACATGAACATTCACAAGCAGAAACATCAGCAGGTTGAGGAATCAGAAGAGTCTCATACGAGCAATTCAGGCCTTATTTAGTTGGGGAAGGAAAAAAATTTAGGTGTCATATTGATTGTTTCGTAGGATGTCGAAAGAGATGTTCGGATATTAATAAAAAAATAATTACATAATGCAGCTAGAAACTGCGTTGAGAATTTATTAAGTCTAATTAATCTATCATTAGCACATATAGGTTACTATAGTACATAAGGTTAATCATGAACTAACTAGACTTAAAAGATTTATTTGATGATTTCTAACTAAACAGAATAATTAGTTTATTTTTTTATTTATATTAAGGCCTTGTTTACTTCCAAAAAAATTTGCAAAATAGAAATAGTAGCACTTTCGTTTGTGTTTGACAAATATTGTCCAATTATGGACTAACTAGGCTCGAAAGATTCGTCTCGTCAATTTCGACCAAACTATGCAATTAGTTTTTATTTTTATTTATATTTAATACTCCATGCATACGTTTAAAGATTCGATATGACGGAGAATCTGAAAAATTTTGTAAAACTTTTGGGGAACTAAACAAGACCTTAATACTTTATGTATAAAGTCTAAACATTTAATGTGATGGATGAAAACTTTTTGAGCAAAATCCTCGCACAGTTTGCACAAAAAGGAAAAAGTCCTCGATGCCTGCCTCTCTGCTGTGCAGGTGCCTAGCACCGCGGAGGCGCAAAGCTGAGCTGCCGAGACAGAGTGCTGGGGGCCGACACCTTCACACCGTTGAGTCGTTGACCCCCTCTGGACTGGTGGCGCCGCGGCGGCATCCATGTTAGCTCTACTGTTGCTGGCCTGCTGAGTACGGACGTGCGGCGTTTCCCGTGCTATGCGGCGGCTAGGGTTAGTCGTGGGCTTTTGTTGGGCTGATTCTAGTGGACTGTTTGCAGGTATAGGAACACTTTGTATAAGTTGCAAAACATCTAAACACGGTAAGACACCACCAAACACGTTGGATTGGATAAGAGGAGGAAGCCTGTTCACTTAGCTTAAAGTAATGTTCGCTCTTCTGAATTGCTGGTACATTCGACAGATGAAACTCAAACGAACAAGGACAGGTCCCAGAAAAACCGACCTACTAAAACCTTGTTTGGATGCATATGTATTCATATTAATCCATATATGTTAGAGTGAATTGTAATGAGAATTTACTTCAACATCTGTAGATTGAGGTAGATATACATGCATCTAAACAAGGCCTAAGCTGATTTTCTAAGGGTATGTTTGGTTATCTCGAAATGAAGACCTAGAACAATTTCTGACCAGAGTGATCGTCAGATTTGTATAACATTAGGAATATACGCCTCAATCCGGAGTAACTGAACTGGCCGTAAACAGGCTGACTACGCTTTTGGCTGCCAGCACTGTACACCCAAAAGTAAAGAACTCACCACTACGTGTCAGGAAATACCCTCCACAAATCACATAGCTTCCTTCTCCAGCTCCCCACTGCCCCACATTCTCACAATGAACAGAAAATTAGGACAGCAACGTAGACGGATACCTCATACGCTCATATCATTTGAAAAGCTACCAAAGTTTACTTGATAAATGGGGAAATGGCATGACAATTTTACATGGTGACATGTGACAAACAATTTACATGGCAAATTGTTAGCAATAAGGTTATTATATACGATAGTAAATACTGAACTCAACTATGAACATTATTTATGGACCATATGTAAAGCAACTTTCAGAGAATCAGGCCATTACCTGTTAAATCAGTACTATGTAAATGCAAAATAAAAAAGAATGGAACTCTAAGGTAAGGGGTTCCTTTTCCTTGATTTACTATCTGATGACCCCTACTAATAATAATTACACCTAACTCAACCGAGTCAATGCCCCCACCATAGTCCAGCAAGAGCCATGCTCATGATTCATGAACGGCTCAGCAGCCTAGTAACTGTTGTAAAACACACTCCCCGTGCAAAAACTGTGGGAGGCACAGTTGAGCAAGAATAGGTGGCCAAAGAAATCACAGTGCAAACAGAGCAGAGATTCAGAAAGTACTGTAATAACTTGGACAAAGGCAAGCCAAATCAAGCACGGGCATTTCAGACTGGTCAGAGTAAATAGTGGCACTGTGGTTAATCCTGGCCAAAGTACAGCAATTTGACAGCAGTTATCGGCAGCAGCAATAGTGTAGATCGACAAATTGCAGAAGATACCGAAACCGTTTGAATGGCATGCCTAACAGGTGAAGACAGAGATGAAAATCTCAAACAGTAACACGAGGTTCAGAGACATCATCCATCAGACCATACCATCAGATTTGCAGATCTAGAACTTAACAAACTACTAAGCTATTAAACCACGGACGAACATTCCTCGAAACACAAAGGTAACACAAAAGCATCCAGCAGCACCGGTGACTTAGCGAGGTAGAGATCAGTTCAGATCCAGGAGCTCATCGTCATCGCGGGCGGGCATCTCTACCTCCAGGCTACAGCTCACCGCAGTCGGCGATCTTTACCTCCGCCGTAGTAGTTCCGCTGCGCGAGCCCACCTCCTCTATGGCCTTGAGGACGTCCAAGCCCTTGACGACACGGCCAAAGACCGTGTGGCATCTGTTGAGCCAGGGGGTTCTCTTAAGGGAGATAATGAACTGAGAAGTATTGGAGTCGGGGCCTCCGTTGCACATGTAGAGGACCCCCCGGCCCACCCGCTGCAGCTCCCGATTGATTTCGTCGCGGAACGGCTTCTTGAAGACAGTTTCGCCGCCGGTGCCGTTGCCGTGGGTGATGTCGCCCCCCTGGCACATGTAACCGGGGATGACGCTGTGAAACACGGAGCCCTTGTAGTGGAGTTTGTTCCCGCTGTCTCCCACACACCCGCCGTTGCAGAGGTCGACGAAGTTCTCCACGGCGGCGGGGGCGTCGGGGGCGTACAGCTCCATTTCGATCCGACCCACCGGCTTACCGGCCACGGTCATGTCGAAGAAGACGCGAGGGTTGATCTTGGGCAACCTCGTGACGCCAGATCCCATCTTAGGGTGCATCTCAGATCTGGGCTGGAGGGGAGACGATGCGATGTGCTGCTGCATAGAGAGGACGGGAGATGCGATGAGGAGGCCGGCTTGGGTCGGAGAGAGAGAGAGGGAGGGAGGGAGGGAGAGGGGCAATTACGGCAAGACAGGGATCCCATGTAGTGGCTACTCACACCGCAACTTAAGCAGTGGGTAGAGATGAGCCACTCATCCCCTCATCAACGGCTGGGATGGCCTTTTACTTTTTTTTTTCTCATTTCTTTATCTCACCATTTACTTAAACGCATGGGAAAATCATTCAAGAGCACTAGCCGACGTCTCAACGTATTCAGAATATGAGTTAGCTGAATTGTGAGCCGTATAGAAAAATGTCCACCACATACATATTAGATCTTTTTTATCCATATCACTAATTTAATGCTAATTATAGTTAATCCAAAAGCTTAATGCAAAAGCTGAAGAGGAGAGCATATATGCACTGTTCCTATCTTCATGTACAAAATGTTATCACCTAATGTCACC
>Ga0182004_10005157_pt1 | contig 10625 bp, 9 predicted proteins | sample Sormic07211540_1_FD_120479 | JGI IMG/M metagenome (GOLD analysis project Ga0182004, IMG submission 120479) | Endophyte microbial communities from Sorghum bicolor roots, Mead, Nebraska, USA - 072115-40_1 MetaG | ecosystem: Host-associated > Plants > Roots > Unclassified | place: USA: Nebraska...
AAAAAAAAATCCCCGGTGTTTCGCCCTCCCTACCGCCACGTCGCTAATACCCCCAGTAATCATCGCCGCCGACGAGGTCGGACCGCCGCCACCAATGGAGATTGGCCTACCAAATTGCAAATGCATACTCCGCCCAGACGCCCTGCCTGTCTGGGTTAGCGTAGCGCCCCCACAACACATCGGTGGGCCCCACTCACCACCCTCTCCCCCCTGTCCGTCTCTTCTCTCTGCTCTGTGTGTGTGCCTGCCTGGGGCCTTCCATTCCATTCCGACGCTCCGCTCTTCACTGCCACTGCCATTGCCGCTCTCCTCTTCACCACGCCCGCCGGCTGCCACCCTCCTCACGCCGCTTCCCCCGCACCGGAGATTCCGATTCCTGTCCGGCTGCCGCGGACTCCTCGCGATTCGGAGTATCCCGAGCCTGCCGTGGTGGAGTGTGGCGTGCGGTTGTCTCGGTGTGAGCTTACTTAGCGGTTTGCAGGAGATAAGTATGGGCGTCGGGAGCTCGGCGGGCCGGCCGAATGGGAGTCAGCGGAGCGAGCGGGGGACTGGCGGACGCGAGGGCCCCGCCGCGGCGGCCTGCTGGATCCGCCTCTGCGTCTCCTCCTCCTCCTCCTCGTCCCGCGCCAAGGTCGACACCGCCGCCGCGACCGCCCGTGCTGCCTCCGGTAATGCCTCTCCGATCCTCACGGCTCTCCTCCTCTGCCAGCGTGTGCGTGTCTCTGGGAACGTATGTATGCTTGTGCCGCTTGTAGATTTTGTGTCTGCCGGTTGCTGCTCGGTGTGAGGGAACCATCGGTAAATGTCATGTGTGGTGCTGTGCTGTGCTGTGCTGTGTATGATACATACATACTACTGGCCATCTGTGTCTCTGCCACGGACGAATGTCATCTCTCCGTGCCTGCGTCCCAGGTTAGCAATGTGTATGATCCATGTACATGCCCATCTGTGCTGCTAGCTAGAGCTGTCCATCCTCTCCTCTGTGCATGTGTGGCAAGAGCTAGTCTGGTACGTTGGTTGATGCTTTCAACTTTGATGGTCGAGCTGAAGGTGTGGCCTGTTTCAGTCACCTGTTTGCACCAATGACTTTGGAATTCTTGTTTATTGTGCATGATGACAGGCACACGGTTTTCAAGTGTTGTCAGGTGTATGAATCTCTGTCATTGTGCTCCAGGTTTGGGTGCCCTGTGTCCTGTTGTCTGTTCAACGATCCCTGTGTAATGTTTCATGGGTGTTTGTGCCCCGTGTGCCGTTCAGTGATCCCTATGTGTTTTACGGGTGTTTGGGTTGGAGGAATTAGGGTGTACGCCTTGTAGATTGTGCCAAGGAAGCACTAGGCACCACAATTTTGCTTCAAGTTATTAATGACACGAATTAAGGCATATTTCCTTATGTTTAGCTTCACAAAGCATCTATTTTAGCTTGTTGCCTCATGCTTGGACAATAGTATGCTTATTTTGTAGCAAGTCCCATTGAGTCAGTCCAAGTTATGTCGTTTGGTTCATTTTGCCAAAGGTTTGTCAGTTACCGTAGTTTAATATTTATGTTTTTGGATGCAGAAACTAGAGGAAAGAATAATGGTATCCAGAACCAACCTGCTCAACAGATAGCTCCCGCTTTGACATTGCCTAGCAACTCTGTAAATATTTCACCCCCATCTATAGTTGCAGATGGGCTGATGGTATCATTCGAATTGCGGAAGTTTACTTTCAATGAATTGAGGATCGCCACCAGAAACTTCCGTCCTGAGAGTCTTCTTGGTGAGGGAGGTTTCGGCCGTGTCTACAAAGGTTGGATCGGGGAGAACAGAGCTGCTCCTGGGAGACCCGGCACAGGGTTAACTGTTGCTGTCAAGACCCTCAATCGCGATGGGCAGCAAGGGCACAAAGAGTGGGTGGTATGTTTTACTTGTCTTTGATACATAGAGATTTGAACTAACATTCTTTGTATTCAAATCTTAAATGGACCTTTTGTTTTCTCAGGCAGAGGTCAACTTTCTAGGAAACCTGAAACATCCGAACCTGGTGAAATTGATTGGTTATTGTCTTGAGGATAACCAGAGGCAGTTAGTATACGAATTTATGCCCCGTGGAAGTTTAGAGCACCATCTCTTCAGGAGTAAGCACCTGGCATCTGTTACATCTTTATTTTAAGCATATGTTGCTAGCTTCCTAAGTGGATGAGTTATCTGAATTTCAAAAGTCAAGGTATTGTGGAAGAACTTATATTTCAAATGGTTGCATTGTGCAAAGTGCCATCTATTTTTACATATGTAGTTGTTGCTTCATAAAATTGGCATCTATTGACCTGGACAGATCAGCACATGCACATATCATGCTATATTTGACCTTGAGACTACAGCTTATAATATGCCTTTCTATGATACTTTTTTTTACAGTTTTTTCTTTTCTCAGCTGCCATAGACTACAAACTTTGGATGAAAATATGCCCCTTTGTTGTCAAAATCATTTTGTGACTGCAGCCAGCTATAATGATGGTAGCTCATGACTCATGAAGTTTGCTGGTTATCATGCTCAAAAAAGTTTGATGGTTAGGTATTGAAATGTGTTTTCTTTTCTTTCCCTTTTCTTTTGGTGGGGAAGGTCTTGAAATGCATCGACCCATGAAATTTTCTGGTTGTGACTTGTTAGCTGTTAGCTACTCTCTTTTTTTTTCCACCTTTGGTGTTATTTCTCCAAATATTGGTACCGTGTAATGCTTGATCCACTGAAATTCATTTTGGTTTTTATATTTATGGTGAATGTCAGTTAACTTACTGTTTTATGCAATAACCATGATTAAATAGAGTCGGTGCCACTTCCATGGTCCACTCGAATGAAAATTGCACTGGGTGCAGCAAGGGGCCTTGCCTTTCTTCACGAAGAAGCTGAAAGACCTGTGATCTATCGGGATTTCAAAACTTCCAATGTTCTACTTGATACAGTATATATCTTCTTTATGCGTTACCTTTTTTTTAATGAAACACATTTACTTTTTTTTAGATCTTCATGCTTGTCGTTTGTTCAACATATTCTTTCATCCAGGACTACAATGCGAAACTTTCTGATTTTGGGCTTGCTCGAGATGGTCCCATAGGTGATAAGACCCATGTGTCAACGCGAGTCATGGGAACCTATGGGTATGCTGCGCCTGAATATGTTATGACAGGTAAGGCAATCTTTATTCTTTCTTTAGTAAAATAATTGAATTTGTCAGTTGGGTAACTTTGAACTCACAAACTATTGATGTCATCCCACTGAGCATATGCTGAAACTTGTATATCAAGATGTTTACTGATTTGCAAATTACTGTGTTATCTATATCTATTCCGGTTATATTAATTTCGTTCAAAAAAATCCCAGCTTAAAAGCTGTTAGTGACCGTTGGTATGTCAACCATAGCTTACCATCAGAGTCATCTAGGTTGAAAATATTGTTCCTAAAACATAGAGATGGTGGTCCTTGACTAAACATTGTAGTGATTTGACAAGAAAGATGCAGTCTGTATGCAGAGGTGTTATATCTGCATGACACATTTATCGCATGTACTATGCCACACCATCTTTGTATTATGTGATTACAGATATTTATGGTTCCCATGTGCACTCTAGGTTGTGCACTAGCTGTCGAGTTTGTTGCTACATTAAGTGGTCAGAGAAGCATCATACTGAGGTGGCACTGGGTTGGATTAAATTCTCTGCTTTGAGTTTCAAAATTTTTGGTTGGACGCCATTCAAACTACCAAACTGAATGGATACCTGTACACATCCTGAGCATGGTATAGAATAAACACCATTCAAATGAGTACTATACTGAAGTTTTTTTTAAGATAATGGAAGAGTACCATACTGAAGTGACTGCATAGTTTGCATACATAGACAGAATTTCCTAGTTTTTCATTGATGAAGAGTACCATTTCCAGGTCACTTGACATCCAAGAGCGACGTGTACAGCTTTGGGGTGGTGCTGCTGGAGCTCATGACAGGCAGGCGATCAATGGACAAGAACCGACCAGCGGGGGAGCACAACCTTGTGGAATGGGCTCGGCCCCATCTGAAACAGAGACAAGGATTCCAAAGCCTGATGGACCCTAAACTTGGTGGGAACATCTCCCTGAAAGGCGCTTACAAGGTGACCCAGCTGGCCCGCGCCTGCCTTGCCCGGGATCCCAAGGCCAGGCCTCTGATGAGCCAGGTCGTGGAGATCCTCAAGCCTCTCCCAGACCTCAAAGACATGGTGGCATCTTCACCCAGCTTGTACCTGTCCTTGCAAGCACAGCAAGCTGCAAGGCTTGGCTACCCGAGTGGCAGCCGGAGCATGAGCCAGCACAGCAGCTTTGCAACTCGGAACGGACAGCAGCAGGTGAGGAGCCTCTCCCATGGCCACCACGGTCATGGTTCTCCTTCTCCGTATCTGCAGTCGCCGATGCCGAGGAGCAATGGCAAGTAGAGCTCCGGTGATTGACTTGTCATCGTCCCCATACGATTGAACTGAAGATTGGGAAATTGGAGAGGCGGGTAATTTAGGGATGTGATGATGCTGTGATCTGCTTCTGTGTTGTGACTTGTGACATGTAGTCAACCGGGCAAGAGACTTTTCATGGTGATATTGATCGCGAGGTTACCTGCATCTGCGGACAGATTAGATTCTTGTGGCAGAGGTTTAGCTAGCTGTTACTAGCTCTTAACTTAGAGTTGTACATTTTTTTAGAAAATGCAAAACTTAGAAAATGGCGTGGTTAAGTAAGCTCCGCTGCGCAAGATTTTGGCTCCCCTCCTTGATTCAAAAAAGAAGAAGATTTTCCTTTCCCTTTCCCTTTTGAGATTGGCCCCGCAGCATTGGTGGCTGTGTATATCACTGGATTTGGGGTTAGACATGATTAAAGAGAAAGGGAGTAAAGCAAGCAAGCAACAAGAGGCTTCAGTAATCAGCATCATCATTCATTATTTATTATTATGGTGTTTGAAAGCAACTCTATGCTGTGCTATGATGCCCCCATTACTGTGCATGTGTGCCATTCACTCGTGGCAACAGTGGCAGGTCCTCCTGCCAACATTGAGCACATTCCATTCATGAATTTGCACTCTGCATCAACATATTCAGGGCAGCAACATCTGAATTCAGGCAGCATACATGACACATGAACATACTGCAAACTCATGCTGCATTATATTTATGATATAATTACCGGTTCCCTAAAAGGTTAGATAAAGGTTCTCCAGTCCCCATTGCATCAAGATAACCATCTTAGCAGAAGCAGATGGTTCTTAAGAGCACATTATATATGTTCCACACCTTGATCACCCCAGCTCCAGAGATATAGACGAACAATATAGACAAGCACCACACTGGTCTGACTGACGGGGTCATATAAATAGGTACCAAACTCCAGGAATGATCATGCTGCTCCCCTCAGCAACAGCAAACTAGTGCTGGGTGACAGAGGAGCCCTGCAGGAGGCCGTCGCGGATCTGCGTGGCGATGTCGCGCACTGCACCTGGGCCATGTGGGATGAACACTGATGAAGCCTTGGATGATGCGCCAATCTCCTTCATGGTGTCGAAGTACTGGGTGATGAGCACCATGTCCATGACGTCCTTGGCGGTGGTGCCCGGCACGTTCACGGAGAACCCAAGCACGCTGTCCCTCAGCCCATCAACGATCGCCTGCCGCTGCCGTGCAATACCCAGCCCAGACAGGTACTTGGCTTCCGCCTCCCCCTCCGCACGCTTGATCTGCACAATCTTCTCTGCCTCTGCTTTCTCGTTTGCAGCCGCCCTCAGCCTCGCAGCTGCCAAATTGAAAGGGCAACAGCAACCACTAGAGTGTCAGTGTCAGCATATGATAGATAACAAAGCTGGTCATGATGTCTAGTAGTTCTTATAGCTTGTTAAGCGTCAACCGACGAACCTGCGTTGATCTCGTTCATTGCGCGCTTCACATGTTCATCTGGCTCGATGTCCACAATGAGAGTCTGCACGATCTCAAAGCCATAAGCCGACATGGCCTTCTCAAGCTCTTCCTCCACAGCCTTTGCGATCTCGTCCTTCTGCTCGAAAGCATCGTCCAAATGGAGCTTGGGAACGCTTGCTCTGATAACTGTTGACAGCAACCACCGACATCACCATGAGCAATAGGATAGCGTGAGGCCATGAGCAATTCCACAAATTAACAGAGAAAAAAACAGCACATAGATATAGACAGAGTGGTGTCTGCTATGTTAAATCTTCAACTGTTCTAAGAATTCCTACCGTCAAAGACGTAAGCTTGGATCTGGGACCTTGTGTTGCTCAGTTTGTAGAATGCATCACTTGCTTTGCCAGCCAGAGCGCGGTACTGAATAGATGCCACCACATTGACAAAGACATTGTCCTGCACAATTTCAGGTGTTAGCAGCATTACCATAATTGGCAATTCAATACAACTTATCACCATTCAGATACTAAAGTAGATGTGAACAAAGCTTCTGCATTTATTTTTTGAGCAAGCAGTAAAAAGCTTCTGCATATGCAGAATTCATATCAGTGTTGTATTCTCAAGGCAGGTTAACATGCATCTGATCTATTAATTGAAAGAACTTATCAAATCAACAGAATACAAGCTTTCAAAAGCATCTAGTTTGTTTCACCACCTATCCTGGAACAGTGTCCTAGAGTACTTTTATAACACTTTTGCCAAGCTTTATAACCCAGAAAGGATTAGAGCATCATTAATTTCATGCTCTCAAACTAATGCTGCACCAAAATGACAGCTCTCCTCTTTGCTCATAAAAAATGAAGGGTAAGCACGACATACCTTTGTTTTGGTCTCACAGCGCACATCCAGTTGCTGCAGCCTGAGTGTGAGATGACCAGCTACACGCTTCCCAACGAACCAAGGCATGCAGTGGCATCCTGGCTCAAGCACGCCGTCAAACTTGCCAAACTGCTCCCTGATGGCCACAGTCGACTGGTCAACTTGAACACAGCAGCACAGGTTGCCCATAGCTGCAGTCCACGGATCACTTCTGCTGGCACCTGAACATTTCATAAATCATAAAGCCAAATTGGTAGTTAGTACTGAGAATAGTGTGAATAAGCACTGCAATTTAGATTACTAGCTGGCAATAGCAACTACTCTGTGGTCAGCACAAAGTACCTAAGACTAAGACGATTTAAGGTTCACTGCAGCACAAAGAACAAAGTGAGTGGCATGTAGCACCTGAATGTTTCATGTATCATAACATTTTAGTACTGAGAAAGGTGCAAAGAAGAACTGCAGTGAGATAACTAATCACAAATAACAACCAGGCAAGGCATAATGCTTTAAGTCAAGTATTCTCCTTAGGCACAACAAGAACAGGCATCACTTTCCTCAAAGTAAAGCAGAAAAACTCCATCTAAACTTGTGCACATAGGAGAACTGTAGTAGTGTAGTACCAGAATGATTCAATTCAAATTTTCTCCTAGGACGCTCTAATCAGAGATCAAGCATCTTTTTCCTCAGAGAAAAGTAGGACACAATCTAAACTTGTGCTTCCAAAGTAGCATCATCATGATTTTTCCTCAAAAACGGAGTTGCATCATGGCCATGATTAGTTGATTACTAAGGAAACAGCATAAAATTTACTACGGAAACAGCACAAATATGTAATCAATTCCATAAACTCAAACTTTACTCTAGAACACATTCTCACTGATACCTATTCTAGTTCCGATGGCCTTAAATGATGTGCGCAACTTAGAACCTACCGATTCAATCTCCATGAGGCATTATTTTTCTTTGTCAGGAATTAAAACCTTGTTGTAAAGCAATAGAATTTAAATTGCCTGTAAACATTCAGAACTCCAGAGGCTATAGCTTAATGCACAAACAGGGATGAACAAGTAAGGAGAGCTGTGTAGCCCAAGCCCCAAGGTAACTAAGACCAGCTACCGTTACCCAAAAAAATAATACTAAGACCGGTTACAAGGTCCACTGCACCATATATAGAACAAAGAGAAGCAAATACCGAATTAATTCTACAGCACACAGTCAAAGCAGAATGAAGATTGTAAGAATGCAGGAAGAGAACCTGCCCTCGCTGAAACGGCAGAGCAGGAAAGAAGACCCTGATGGTATCAGGACAGAGCTAAAATGCCTAAATGACAGGGTGGCGTTATTTGTGAGGCAGGGAAAGTATCTGCACTTGGTACCTTAAATACAGTAGCAACTAATTTCAGTAAAGCCTGCTCAATTATTAGCTGTCTCCACGACGGATTCATCATATAACACATAGAAAGGAAGCAAACTGGGCGGGTCAGCATCATCTAGGAGGTTGACCGATCCCCACTCGAAGAATTAGAGCAAACATACAAGCAGAACATGTCGCTTTTATTGTTTATATATAATAATGATAATAATAATAATAATAATAATAATAATAATAATAATAATAATACAAAATCAGTATGCAATTGCGTGCTAAACGCTCGACCTCCACGTTGACGAAATTCAGAAGACTTGCGAGGAGTGTTTATATACGACACAAAAACCTCTGCTTTGCCCCCTTTTTTTTTCTTTCGAAGGGAAAACCTTGGAAATTTCGGTGCGTAGCAGTAGCCATCAAATAAGTTGAAAAATCCGGTGCTAGGCCGCAACTTAGGGGAAGATATCTGGGGGCAAATTACAGGCACCTCCACACGTTTGAGAAACGGGGGGGAAATTGAGGGCCCGGACAAAAGGATATGACTGGATGGGTGGATGGTGTCGGAATCAGAGACTGCAGCGGATAGAATCCAAGTTTGCAGTAGACTTTGGAGTCGTCGCGGCAAACAAGAGGAGGAGGATGTGGTGAAGAAGACAGGGCGGCTAGGATATTTCCAGACGAAATTGTAGAACAGGAAAAAGAAAAAAAAAGGTGGCAAAATGGGGTTTTGTTGGAGGAACGGATTGGGGTTTTCTTGGCAGCAGACAGATTGCAGGCAAGTGAGTTGAGACTGGTAACAGGCAAAGCAGAAGAAGGCAAGCAGCAACAGAAACAGAGAAAAAAAATTCAGAATTGGAGAGGTCCGCCACCGCCCTAGAGAAGATGAAGAGAAGTAATCCATGGAGATGAGGGCAACCCAAAAGAAAAGGGCAAGATTGGGCAGAAGGCAAGCAACAAGGAAACAAAGAAAAAGATTGAGAATTGCAGAGTGGAACGATCCACTACTCATCTCATCAGTAAGCAAAACCTAATAAAGGAAGAAGGTGTAGTAGTGTAGAGAGAAGAGGGGTGGCGAGTGTGGCCATTACCTTGCCCTTGCGGGGTCGTGGATGGCAGTTGGCAGGCACAAGAGAAGAGGACGAAGACGACCAAGGAGCAGAGCTGCGAGTGAGAAAGGGGGAGTGCTCTGCTATGCCGATGTATAGTGCTCCGCTGCTGTCTGTCCAGACGTCCAGTTCTCAGAGGGTAGTTTAGTACATGATCCTCTCTCAGTGACAATGGACATTGGCATTCTTTAGGAGGTACTAATAGCTTGAATAAATTATAGCTAGCTCTTAGATTTTTTTTTAGCTTACTTTAGTCTTATTTTTTGAAATGCATAATCGAAAGAAATAAAATATCAGACGGACCTCACGTTCTCTGTTTCTTGTTTTAGCTCCACAACTCGCATACCTTACGTGTGAAGTTTTCCTGTTTTTAGGATCAAAGGGATAACGGGAACCCGATCCTATGTGATTGCGTTGGATCATATCATAGATCGACGGGTTTTGTCTCGTCAAACTAGTTTGTTCTTGTTCGTTTGAGCTTATCAGCCAAATCTGACAGCCATTCAGTAGTATTTTTTTCATAATAAATCAGACAACAATACTTTCTGCCATGGATCGGCGACCCAAAAATCACATACAAAGTGATGTCGTACTACCAACTAAAAGAAGTCACAAATTGCATTTGTCCATTCATTCATGATGTAAAGTCAAATGCAACCATACACACACATGTACACATGTTTGTTAAGAGAAACATATAATACAACATACAACTAGTGTTGTTGGAATTTAAATCATGTATGCATGGTAGTTATATTTTACCATATGGCATTCAATAAAAAAATCATTTCAAAATACCATAGTAGGACATATATTATTATATTGCTATATTGATAGAATCGAATCGAATCGAAACAAAGAGGCACATTTGGTAGAGATCCAGATTCTTGTAGGAAAACGTTCTGAATCCATGTTCTCGTATATGAAACAGAATCACCTTATGAGAAGTTTGGCCGGTAGACTAGATTCTGATTCATTAGAAAATATATTTTTTTTCTTAGAAAATCAGATAGATAAAAATAATATTTAAAAACTATGGAGAAAGAACAACTTAAATACAACCCATTTTGATTTGTTGCATTTTATAAACAAGTAGCTAAAAAATATGATTGTTAATACAAAGGGGAACCAAGAAGCAGGAGAAAGCAGTTCTGTGGCCGTTTCTAGTTCCTAGGCAGGAAAAACATGAAACGATTCAAGTGATTCTCGCAAGAAATGCTTCTCTCGCTACCTGTAAGATTCTAGTGTTTGACGCTAGAATCGGAACCGTTCCAGGCTCCCCCAATAAAAACAAAGGTAGTACACAGATACTAGCTGCTGGTATCCATCCAGCTTACTGATAAGTACTAGGTA
>Ga0182004_10005158_pt1 | contig 10624 bp, 7 predicted proteins | sample Sormic07211540_1_FD_120479 | JGI IMG/M metagenome (GOLD analysis project Ga0182004, IMG submission 120479) | Endophyte microbial communities from Sorghum bicolor roots, Mead, Nebraska, USA - 072115-40_1 MetaG | ecosystem: Host-associated > Plants > Roots > Unclassified | place: USA: Nebraska...
TAATATCTCTATGTAAACCCGACGTGTGGGCCTTTCTTCCGTATTTCCTGATAACCCCCTGCAGAAATAGACAAACACCAAAACTCGTGGAATTTTGTCAGATAAAACCCTAAGTCTGGGTGTCGGTTGCATTTGGATCCTTTTCTTTATTTATTTGATGATTATATTTGGTACTTAAGGACCGTCAACAGCGTCGGTCTTTGAGATGTCGGTGACAAAGTCATGGGACACTACCTCCATATCATAGGAGAAGCCCGAGAAGACAATTGCCATAGCCTGCTTCACCCCAGTATGGAGTGTGTCCCGCACTCGGTCTCTCAGAGTGGTGCCTAGGTAGCATAGCTGGTCGACCAGAGCGTCGCCTCGAGCCGCCTCCCCCATCTCATTTGCAGGCTCGAGCTCCCAAGAGCTCGACCTCTCCCTCAAGCTGTGCCTTAAAAGATTGGGAGTCAACCTGGGCTGCCAACAGATCATCCTTAAGCCCTGTAGAGACCGAGACACGGAATCAGACGATAGAAAAGAAAACAAGCTCCAACAAAGCAAACACAAAGGCATAGAAGACTTAACGCGGATCTTCTCCTCAAGAGCCATATTTTCACCAACCAGGTCGGTGTTGGCCCTCTCAATCTTCTTGTAGGAAAGGGCCAGCTCGGTCTTGTCAACCCATAGGTCCTCGATTAGCTTGCCAAACTGTAGGATAGCGTCCTCTTTCTCCCGCAACGCCTTCTTTAGACGATCGACATCGTTGGAAAGGTTCCGAGAGCGGGCCTGCTCCGCCACGAGATCCTCCCGGGCCTTCCTCTCGGCCTCCTCCACGATGCCTCAAGCGATCTCGCTCGTCAGAAGTGCCTCCTTCATCCTAGTGTAATTGCTCTGAGCGGCGGCAAGGTCTGACTCCACGAGCCTCTTCCCTTTGTATAGCTCAATAGCTTCACCCTTATACCGAGCTGCTTTCTCCCGGGCTTTAGCAGCCGCTTCCTCGGCCGAGGCAGCCTGCTCCCTCAATCGAAGGGCCTCCTCCTGGGCTTTTTCTGCTGCCTCCTTAGCGACATGGGTGTCCTCCTCTGCCCGATAAATCTTCCCATTGAGGCCGGCTAAGGTTTTCCAAGCTTTCGTCAGGGCGGTCCCCTTCTTCTACTTCTCCTCCTTGGCCGCAGCGAGCTCCTTGTACGCCTTAAGGAGCTTTTCTTGCGACTCGAGGAGCTAATCCTTGAGAAGAGGGATCTACTCCTAGCCACCCCTTGTCGCATGAATGAAGCCCGATTTCAGCCGAGAGGTTTCCTTCAAATCCTACAATAGAACGCGAGGTCGTAAGCACACCAACAAGGTATAAAGATCCGAAATAATGAAAGTCGAAGACGTCCTTACAAAGAAGGCCTGGCCCAAGCCGTTGTTGATGATGTCGGACATGAGACCCACGATGTGCTTCATCCAAAGACGAAGCTCTTTGAGATGCTCCCATTTTTCAGATTCCTCGTCACATAAAATCTTTAGACGTATATTTGTAACTTTAAATAAATTTATTCAAAAATTAGATTTAAATATCTATCTAATGATACTAATTTTATATTATAAATCTAATTTTTGAATAAATTTATTTAAAGTTACAAATATACGTCTAAAGATTTTATGTGACGAAGAATCTAAAAAATTTTGCAAAATTTTTTGGGAACTAAACAAGGCCCAACACCATAGACTGATGTTGCCCATGCGAGCAGCCTACCTCTCTCTCCACACATACACACTATGGCCTGACCTTATTTAGATCCAAAAACTTTTTAGATTTTAACACTGTAGTAATTTTATTTTTATTTAATAAAAATTATCTAATTATAAAGTAACTAGGCTTAAAAGATTTTTCTCGTGATTTACAGGTAAACTGTATAATTAGTGCAATTTACAGACAATAAATATCACAAATTAACGAATGTGCCACCAGAGAACGCAGAGAAAGCAAGGGGTGGACTGTGACAGGGAGCACCCCGCCATGATGCGCGGCGGGGTTGCATCCCGCCATGATGCGTGGCGGGGGTACTCTTTGCCACGTACCCCGCCACGTGTTAGCCACGTCAGCAGTTGTACCTCTAAACCATGCCACGTCAGCAGTAGTACCCCGCAGCCATGCATGGCGGGGTTCTGTGTATTTGCCCCGCCATGCATGGTGGCGGGTCCAAACAGCCTAGTTTTAAAAATATTTTCATAAGCGGGTTAAATTTGAAATATGTTTCAAATTTGGACTAAAAATAAAAAAAATCACCAAGGGCAGATAATTTTAAAGTCTTCATTGAGATCATGGATTTCTAAGGTGTACCAAAGGTGACCCGCTTGTAGCTCTGACAAGAGAAGCATGAGTGTTAGGAATAAACCCTCCAAGTGGGATCATGGTGGGGAGCCGACGGAGCGGCAAGCAGCGAAGAGCAGGGTGAGGCAAGGCGGGGTCCATGACGGGGTGTGGTTGGCGTGGCCAGACAAGACTGTAATGGGGAGCAGCTAGCCTAGGAGGACCATGCAGTACTTGCCTAGACAACATTCTACAATGAACTTTTACTTAAAGTGTTAAAGAAGACAAATTGTAGATGTTGTTGTGGGTAATCTAAATCATGGAATGGGTCTCTTGTTAGGCCTGTTTAGTTCCCCACTTAAAAAAAATTTATTTATCGAATCTTTAGACACATGCATGGAACATTAAATGTAGATAAAAAAATAAACTAATTATACAGTTTGGTTGAAAATCGTGAGACGAAACTTTTAAGCCTAGTTAGTCCATGATTAGCCTTAAGTGCTACAGTAACCTATATGTGCTAATGACAGATTAATTATACTTCATAAATTTGTCTTGTAGTTCTAGACAAACTATGTAATTTGTTTTTTTATTAGTTTCTAAAAATTTCTTCCGATATTCTTCCGATACATAGTGACAGTCGAAAATTTTTCATCTCCAATCTACACAAGGCCTTATCCTTGGTGCTGTCGGAAATAGTTGGATCTGCTCTGGCCGCATAACGGTCAAAGAACTGTGCAACGGTCGCCTGGGCGCCGCGGTTGCGCGGTCCATCTCGTCCAGCTCCCGTAACGTACACTTGCCAGCAATTCAAATCGAACGGACCACCGAAAGCTACTGCAATTACACTCGCTGCTTCCTCTCGGTCTCCCCCACCCGAATTAGAAAAGGCGGCGCTGATCGCACCAATCTGATATCGATCCGCCCTTTGTTCCCCTCAATTGCGTGCGCTTGATTTGCCCCCAAGGGAGTGTCGCAGTTCTCGCACAGATCCTACCCAAACCCCAATCTCTCCGCGATCTCCTCCAATGGGAGCCGAGCCGGACTTCTCGCTACCGCCGCCGGAGCCCACGCACTCGCCGGAGCCGGAGGTCTCCGGCAAAGACAGTCGGGTAAGCATCTCGTCCTCCTCCTGCTGGTGCTATTCCTGTCTTCCTCCTGCTGGTGGGATGTCTTCGGATTTCGTGACAGCTTACGTTTCTGTCTGTGCGTGCGTGGTGTGGGATCCAGAACTGGAAGGCGGAGATGATGTCGGCTCTCGGCGAGTCGGTCTCCTTCGGCCGCTTCCTCACGGAGCCGCTCGAATGGGGGAAGTGGTCCACCTTCGCGCACAACCGCTACCTCGAGGAGGCGGCAGTGCAGGCGCGCTCAGGCTCAGTCGCGCAGAAGAAGGCATTCTTCGAGGCGCATTACGCTAGGAAGAAGCGCAAGAGCGAGGACCACGCCGCCGCCAGTGATGATGTTGCAGGCGGTGATGGCGATCTCGAGGCGGCAGAGGATGGTGGTACCGCCTCGTGGTTGTTGTCTGCTGCGGAGTCTTCCTGCATGACCGATGAACCACCGGCACCAGCGGAGGAGGTGTGCTGCGGTTGGGAGGACGGAGTGGATTGTGGTGGCAGCGCCAGTGACAAGCCAGTACACGTGCCGGAGCAGCTCGCAGACATCACCGATGCCGTTGGGCCTTCTTGCAGGCCGGATGCGCCCATGGATGAGATGTGCGACATGGAGAGCAGCAACCAAGTGGTTGAAGCAGTTTTGCAATTGCAGAAGCAGGATTTGTGCATGGATAGTTTGACGGCCGTTGATGCCACTTTGAAGGTGACTGATACACTGTAATAGAAGAATACTATCGTGAAAATGTGCTATTAAATTGCTAACTGAAGTACGTGTTCTGTGTAGGAAATTTCCATTTTGAATCAGGATATCACAGATTCTGCCAAGAAAAGGAGGATTCAAACTGGGTCCCTGCTTTCAAAGCCGGCAAAGCTCAGCTCTCCCCCCACAGCAAAGAAAGGGCAGTCTTCTTCAGCTAAAAGGCGGTCGATGCGGCATTCTGCAAAGGAGAACTCACCTCCTAGTGCAGACAGTAGCAAGCTAGGAACAACTTCGACCCCCAAAAAGAGGTCAACACTGTCAGCCTTGCATATGTCTATGAATTTCACGAGATGTGAATCTGGCAATGCTTCCATGGACTCAAGAAATCTTGGTACCACAATTGCTGATAGGATTAGGCAGCTGGAGTATGCAACCAAGCCTGCAGAAAGCACTAAGCCTCATGATTTAAGGCTATCAAGAAAGGTATAAAGATCCTAAGCATCGAATGAGTTTACCTTTCGAGAGTAAAAATCTCAGTCTTACTTGCATATTGGTTTACTATGGTGATTATTTCAGACATTTTCCAGTGCTTTGCCTGAAATTGCTCCAAGGACATCTCAAGTGGATGAAGAAAGGTAGCACTAGAAAGCTGAGACCTTGAATATCCAAAAATATTGTAGGAGTTGATCAGAATTCAGAACAACCACCTTGTACCTCTATGTAACATAAAACTGAACATTCATAGAAGTCCTACAAGGGAACAAAAAGAGTCAGATTCCTTACTCCCAATGTTTATAATTCTCTAAAAAATACAAGGGAACAAAAAGAGTCAGATTCCTTACTCCCAATGTTTATAATTCTCTAAAAAATATGACAGTAGTAAATTAGTAAAATTAAAGCTTTCTTCTCAATATAATATTAGTACGTGGACTACCCACAAAATTTATAATTACTAATTGTATCATCTATTTCTCTTTCACCGTTCAGATCATCACATATAATGAAAATCAAAGAAAAGCTATTTGGTTTGACATCCCCAAGAGTGCATCAGAAATCTGGTATAACCAAAGAAAAAGAGGTAAGTATAGCTAAGTGTTAGCTTTTTCTTTTTTGACATGGACCTAAATGTTATGTGATTAAATAAAGGTCCCAATGATACATAAGAAAATAATTGAAATGTTATGTAGGTTACCATAGTGTTCTAACCAATTTGTAGAAGCAAGTATGCTAGTAACAATAATTGTTATCAATGTAGAAAAAACAAGATGTGATTGGCATAGATTGTTTGGGTGTGGGAAGAGTAGATTGTAATGCAAGGAGGTTGGATGGTGACGGACTAGTGCTCGGAGGCAGCTCGTGGCGCCCGTGTCGCGGGATGTCGGGTAGTAGCGCATAGGCGAGGGGTGGCATGTAGAGGGATGTCACAGAGGCCTACGTAGCTAGGTAAACTTGATGGACCTGGAGTTTGGCATGTCCATCAAAAAAGATGATGTCGTCGTCCATGGACCATGCTTAGGTTGTAGTATGGACTTAGTGATGAAATGCAGCTCCGTTACCTCTTGCACCATCTGTCTGATGTACGAGAGGGGTAGCTGATGTCAAAGGCATTGGGTTGTCGACATCCATTGATAAGTGCTTGAAGTTGTAGTGTTGGGGGCACTTGACACGCTTGAAGGCATGCCAATTAAATACATGGATGGTTGGGGTCTGTTTTGTCCCTATGTGCATGCATGTTAGTAGGGCCTTCGTGTCTGTGTAGCCAGCTTACGTGGGTGTCGAGCATGTCAAGTAAGGAGCGGGTGAGGGAACGAGAGAGAGGTGAGTACGGGCTGTTCTAAGTAGGACAAAGCAAATAGGAAGGGGGGAGAGAGCAACTAAGGGTCACCAATCTATGGGTGAGGGTGGCAATGGCTGCAAAGGTCTTGGCAAGGCAGGGCCCACTTGTTGGCCTCCCATAGAAAGCACAACAAATGGGGCAATTCAAGCCACCCGCTTGGGCTAATGGCAGCGTAGCCCAGCTGCTAGTGATGCGGGGAATGCATAAGGTGAGAGAGGGAGGAGCGATCCATGCCATCCGCACGTGACCAACTTTGAGGCGCCATGCGAGCACTTTGGTGCTAGCTCAGGGTAGCACGGAGGAAGCCAAAGGGGCAGGGGCAGTGTAAGGATCCACACACAGGTTAGTTGCCAATTGTCACATAGCCACGCAAGGTTCGGTTGCCAGCGTGTGTGAGTGGGAAAGGAACAATGCTGGGTTGGCTAGGCAACGTGGATTGGATGGAATGGATGGGAGGAGAGTGGGCTGGGGCCAAAAATGGGTCACACTAGCTTTTCCTTTTGTAAATTATTTTCTCTCTCCAACTCAATGCTTGCCCCTAGGTAATACACATTCACCTCATGAAGCATGTTTGTAGAAAATTTTTAAAAGTTACGATTTATTCAGGAGTTTCTGTGGATTGTTACAACCATTGTATAGGGCAGTGATGTTGTCGGGTCACTGTAGTCATTGTCATATTGGATGACATTGGTGCGAGCCATGCCAATGACATTATGTTTAGAGGTTCCAATAGTTCTGTTGTGTAGATCTTCACTTGTTGAAGCTTGCCGAGAGGTCCTTCTCATGCCACATCTGTGAGAAAGCACTTAGTGTAGTTGTCGATAGTGCCTATCTTGTTGTCTGCACGAGGCATATGTGTTGTTGCGCTCCTCTTGTCAGATGAAAAGACATGTATCACACCTTTTCATTATTGGGTGTCCACTGTCCCTAATGAACGGAGTCATCCTTGGAGCTAACTTGCTCCATAGTTGTGAGGCATTTGTCGACATTGTCAATGCGGCATTCCGAGTGTTGCCTTTGTCATTGGACATCGATACCTGGTCACTGGTACTAGATGTGATGAGTGTAGATTGGTTAGGCAAGCATAGATCGGTTGGAAGGAGAATGGGAGACCGTCGGCTGAGCAGTGGCACGAGCATATATTTTATCCCTGACCTATTTATAATTGAAGTTGAAGGCCTATTTGAAGCCTACAATAGTTATGAAGTTGGCCCATGTGGAGTTGTTCTTGATGGGTTTAGTACCACCTTGGAAGTTTTAGAGGGTGGGGGCCAACTTATAATCCTTCTCTTTCTAAATGTAGCACTTCTAGGTCAATCCTTTTAAACAAAGCAATTAAAAGCCTATAGTAATTATGAAGTTGGCCCATGTGGATGTGGAGTTGTTCTTTGTGGGTTTAGTACTATCGCTAGATACATAGTTGTAAACATGTAGAGAAACACCACACACCCTAACGAGGGGGGTGACCTTCATTATATAGCCAGGAAGGCTTGCAGTACATCTACAAGTTACAATGTGGTACTAATACAAGTCAGGCTAGGAGTACAAGGCCAATGGGTCGTAAGCCCAACATGGGCTGTTATAATTATATTCTAACACCCTCCCTCGGTCTAAGCGGGAGTGTCACAAACACAAAGACTGGACCTAAAATCAGTGAATAACTGTATAGGTAACCCTTTGGTCATAATGTCCGTGAACTGATGAGACGATGGAACATGGAGCACCCGAACCTATCCCAAAGCAACCTTCTCACGGACGAAGTGAATATCTATCTCAATATGCTTCGTGCGACGATGATGAACTGGATTCTGGGCCATGTAGGTAGCGCTGACATTATCACAGTAGACGATCATCACCGATGAGATGGGTGCATGGAGCTCCTGAAGTAACTGACGAAGCCAACAAGTCTTAGCCACAGCGTGCGCAACTGCACGATACTCAGCCTCCGCACTAGAATGAGAGACCGTAGTCTATCATTTGGAGGCCCATGAGACTAAGTTGTCGCCAAGGAAGACACAATAGCTTGAAGTGGAGTGCCGAGAGTCTGGACAACCAGGCCAATCAGCATCAGAGTAGGCGGTCAAGCTGGTGATGTTGCCTGTCCTGATTTGAAGACCGATGGACAGGGTGCCCTTGACATACCGCAGAACACGCTTGAGCATCGCAAGGTGAGGCTCTCGCGGGTCGTGCATGAAGAGGCAAACCTGCTGAACTGCATAGGCGACGTCCGAACGAGTCAGCGTGAGGTACTGTAGTGCACCGGCGAGGCTGCGGTACTGAGTGGCATCCGACACCAGTGCGCCGTCCGTAGCATAGAGCTTGGCATGAGTGTTAACAAGAGTTGCCGTAGAGTGACACTCAGCCATGTCGGTGCGCTGGAGTAAGTCCACAGCGTACTGGCGCTAAGGCAGGAAGAGGCCATCCACAGAACGCGTGACAGAGATCCTGAGGAAATGATGAAGATCCCCGAGATCTGTCATAGCGAACTCAGAGTGAAGGAGCTCGGTGAGGCGTCGAAGAAGCGAGGTCGATGAGGCTATTAGGATGATGTCGCCGACGTAGAACAGCAAGTAGGCGATGTCGGCACCCACTTTGTAAACAAAGAGGGACGGATCGAAGGTCGAAGCAGTGAAGCCAGACCGCTGGACGAAGCCAGAGAACTGTCACACCCTGGCTTTTAAAATAAGACTAGAGTCGTCATATGTGTGTCTAGGAAGTCCACACATACAACAAAGAATAGAAATATCAAAAACAATGTTATATATAGCAGAAAACATATTTATATTAACACTTACAAACATCAGAGTACGCGGAAACAGAAGCTAAACTTCTTAGGCTCCATTCTTCTCAGAGACGGTTGACTGGGGGGTCCGTACGCCAAGCACTTCTGATAAGCTTATAGAAAACTCCATAGCATCTCTATGTCCTTCTTCTGAGCAGCACTTTACTACACACTGGGGTGTGGGGGAAATAGCAAGGGTGAGTTCATGTCGAACTCATCAAGTACAGGCGGAATGTATAATGACATGCAAGGCTTAATCAAAGGAAAAGCGGACACTATTTAACTGCAGGTGAGCTTTTAGGTTGGTAAAGTTTTATTACAAATCTTTCATTAAAACAACCAATTACTAGTTGTGAGTAGAATATCCCAACCCTTATTTAGATGAAGGTTAATTAGCAATATTATTAGTCATCATTATAATTACTATTATTATTAAGATCGCCGAGGTAGCAACCTCGGATAGTAACTCGGGGTAGCAACCCCATTAAGGTCATGGGATAGCAATCCCAATTAAGAGCACAGGATAGCAATCCTGCCAACACGGAATTGCCATTCCGCCAAAGCACGAGGTAGCAACCTCAACCAAGTTTCGCCTCCAAGTTCCATGTGATTCCAATTTGCTCATCATGTGAGGGTCTGGGCCGCTCGTGACCGTGAGCACGGCTGATATATCAGTTTTACACTCTGCAGAGCTGTGCACTTTCACTCCAAGTCATGATTCCCATTCGCCTGGGGTCGTGACTCCCCAAAACACTACCAAGGTGAGCAGATAGGGTTTCACTACGAGATCTTTCACAGGGTCCAACTAATAGGATGCCACTCGTAAGTCTTTGCCGGGACGCGCGGTAGCCGTGCGCATAGCAATGGGACCCCGAACTGACCGACCTCTTAATATAAATACCCAAGCTACTTCCTTACGCCTACCCGGAAAGCAACACCCTACTAGTGGAGGTCCTGATAATTAGTTAAGCCAGAGCCATATAGCTTGGAGCTGCACTGTATGTCCCAGGGGCCGCTCCATGACTAAGTCCTTACGGAGAGCAGAGACGGGTACGCCTGGCAACCGGGCCAACCAACAATACCCGCTCCCCCTTTCCTCAACAAACCACGATACTCACAAGCACTGCAACATCTCCGTCACCGAAGTGACCATTGTCCATCATTTAAACATTAATCATCATTGAAGAATTCATTAGGCAAGATTATTACTTTTACTATCATATAAATTAGATGAGTAGAGCAGCTCAGCATAACTACTGTTCACTATACTACCCATAAAACCCAGGTATTCAAGGAATAGTAGTAGAGGGCTAGTCGAGTCCTTAGGGTTTGCAGTATTAAGACTCATGCAATGAAAAGTAAATGTAATTAAAGTTCATAGGTACAATATGATCAAAGGGTGCCTGCACTTGCCTTTATTCTCAGTGTATACCTGCTCAAAAATCTTTAACTTCTTTCTTGTGATCTTTATCTTCTACTGCAACTGTCGGTCCTCAGCTCCTGATCTTCACTGTTGACGAACCACACTTCTACTCGTAGCAAACAAGCAACACAAACAAACAAACAAACAAACAATCACGACTAAGAACAAGCATCAATCAAAAGAAAAGCTTTGAAAGAGAGCGTACTAAACGACACGGTTTGTTGCTATGATCTTGACAACGCAAGAACGATTGAGAACGGAGCTATCGTTAAACGGACACGACTTTCGAGGTTCGAAGTGTAACAGAGAAGACGACTACACGCTGGTCATATTTTATTTAATAAAAGAAGGTGATAGACTTTACAAAGAAATATATCAAAGTCGAATTGACCAGATTGTAAAGAATTATAAAAGCTGGAGTTAAACTTTAGTCATAACCTAATTACAAACCATTCTACATCACTTAAGTTAGTTTACTATTTATAA
>Ga0182004_10005159_pt1 | contig 10624 bp, 6 predicted proteins | sample Sormic07211540_1_FD_120479 | JGI IMG/M metagenome (GOLD analysis project Ga0182004, IMG submission 120479) | Endophyte microbial communities from Sorghum bicolor roots, Mead, Nebraska, USA - 072115-40_1 MetaG | ecosystem: Host-associated > Plants > Roots > Unclassified | place: USA: Nebraska...
TTATTACGTTCATAGCTGGTGTGAGCACATTGTTTAGCTGACGCTCATCAGACCTCTAGGTTCCTGGCTTGTGCCGAGATAAATTTGTTTGACTGTTGTTCATCAGACATCCAGTTTCCTAGACAGAGGAAAAATTTGTTTTGCTGGTGTTCTATGAGACCTCCAGATTCTAGACTATCTACAATTTTTTCTGTGAAGCCAACACAAGTTGCTTAGGACTCAATGAATCTCAGTATCTGGAGAATGTATATGTCGATCTCCACATCAAAGGAAGTGAAAGATTCAATTGCTCACTTGGGCTATATGTGGATTTGTAGACCAACCCACCTGCATAGATGAGTCTTCTCTGTAGTAGTACAGGGGATTGGTTTATATGTAACTAATCTATTGAAGTGAACTAAGTGTTCAGGAATATATATTACCTTGGAATTGATACACTACTAGCAAAATCAGACGTCTTAGATGACTTGGCCACTTTCGCCCAAACTGTAAAACTGAATTTGCAAACCCCATTTTTTCCTGGCAATCTTCCTGAGCATTAATTTGTTCTTAGAAAAACTATTCAATTCCATTTAAATTTTTGATGGCATGTGTTCATCGTACTATGCTATAATGTTCCCTGCTGCTTGCTCTATTGCATTGCTCTCTGAACAAATTACATATACAGGAACTTGTGTTAATACTATGAACAAGAGCCATTCAGTTCTGTCAGTAACAGAAAGTTAAAACAACAAGTCGACGTCTTCTCTACCAGTTCGCTCAGTTCCACGAGAAGCATCAATTCGTCATCTTAGGGATGAATTTGGATGAAGTTTCTTATTTACCACTCGGTTTAACATGTCTGTGTGGTATGTAATATGTAGTAATGTACATTGGATTTTTGGAGGGGGTCTGGGAACATAGGCTTCTAAAGTGTCATTTCTTTTGTCAGAGATGCTCAGTGTGTGTTACTCTGTCCAAAAAGTATTTGCTTCAATTGTGTTTCTTAGTTAATTTTGGTCCCCTGTTTTAGATTTCGATCTGCTGTGTTGGCTTCTATTCCCATCAGTTTATTTGATCTGTTAGGACGTACAATACGATAGACTCTTAGAAGATAGGGAATTAGTGCTGAGTTTAACCTACAATGCAAACTCTTGTTTCATAACCTCGTGTTGGGAATTAGCATTGAGTTTATTTGATCTGTGAACCTCGTGGTGTTTATTTGGGTGCTAGTTTTTCAATTGTCATACTGCAAATGAATGGAAAGCTATAAATCACTATAGAAGGGGGGTGTTTATCCTATTTGTCATGGAGTTTTAAACATGTGGAAGGCAGGGTGGGTTATTGGTTTAGTTTGCTCATGCTTCACTATAAGAAATCCTCCATAGGTAAAGTTGAGGAGTCATCTTACTGATCCAACATTTTTGAATCATGAGCAGGCCTATCATCCAGTATTTATATGTTTTCATGTCTTTTTGAAGCGCCTATTGCACCTATATAAATTTTCTACTGTAATTTAACTAGAATTCTCTATGGTGTTGTATCTGTTTTATTAACTAAATACAGAGCAAATAATGCTTGTCGTTTATGCCACCTTAGTATAAATCAAGTGCTAGTGTTCTGTTCTTCGTATATGTTTGCTAGATTTTTTATGGGCAGCTTTATTCATTCAAGAGGAAACAAAAAATTCTAGAAAATAGACAAGTGTCAGGCACCTAAAAGGTCTTGAGATATTGTGTATTTGTGCTGACAGTCACACTGAATTTTGTTACTTTGTATATGTCTGCAACCTAAAACCTATCATTCATTTTATTGCTTTAGTTAATTGGCTGAATCTCTATTTTATGACTGAAACTCTGTTTCTAACTGAAATCATGTGTTTTTAATTGAAAATTATATGCTAACTAGTGTTTTTCTATGTAACCATGAAGGATAAAGACTTCTGTTCTCATGATAAATCTATCGATGGGGAGAATGATGATGATTTTGATATGAACTCTAAAGAAAACATAGCTTCTTTGGATCCACATTTGTCAGAGGATGAGGTTGATGAAGCTGAACTAGTGAAGACTTGCAAGCATTTTCATATAGGTTAGTTGTTTTTATACTTGTTTCCCCCTTTTTCCTTTTAATTTCTCCTTTTACATGGAGGGCAGTCTGCATTGTGTCATTTTTCTTGTGCTAGGCTGGATGAGATGTGTGGGTCTTGTGGATGCAATGCTCGTGTGGTCCATGTTGTGGCTCCTTAACTTTGTACAGCTAGAGTACTTTTGTCATGGTCGAGCATGAGTAGTGCAGAAAGTGTTGATTGTATTGGGAGAGACCACCTGTTGCTGATGGAGAAGGTGTTTGCAGTTTAGCGGTAACGGGTTTCTTCGCACGCACACTTTGGTAGTCTGCGAGGCCCATTTTCTCTCCCAAACAAATGGCTGGTCGTACACTGATTGATATTTGTCTTGCTTTTGTGGTTGTACCCGAGTTTGTCTTTCTATTTTGTTAATGCTGATAAACAAGTCGTCCTTGCTGGCTTTTCCTGTGTTGTGCATGTTTGCTTTATTTCCCATTAAATTTTGTGTTTTCCATAGTAAATTTTTAGCAAAACACTTCTAATATGTTTTTTGCTGCCACTGATGCATCCTCTTTGTCTGCAAGACTTGTTTGGTACCACAAATTAAATATACTGTCAACAGGCTCCACATGCATGAGCCAGATTTTGTTTTATATACATATATAGTATAATTACATCAATAACAAGTAGTATTTGCACTGTTCGGCTTGTGCAATTTTCATATATGTGCTTTGTAATTTTTGAAGATCATAAATAGTATAATTGCATTAACAACAAGTTAACAGGTGGGGCTTTGCTTGCTTGTGTTCAATTGTATTTGTGGTATGCTTACAATTTTTGAGCGAGCTAGGCATGATGAGCAACTCCAACAGTTTGCTAAAAATACTTGGTATCCTAGGATTTTTGCTAAAACCACAAAAAACAGCCTCCAACAAGTTGGCAAAACTACTTGGCAATTTTGTGAGCTTGGCAAAATTCCTCCTTCACTTGGCAAATATGCCAAGTCCTCTATCACTTGGCATCACGTGTATCCCAATTTACCAACTAGTTTTGCCAACTTGTTGGAGGCTCAATTTTGTGATTTTGGCAAAAAATTTAGGATGCCAAGTTCTTTTGCCAAGCCCAAATAGCAAACTGTTGGAGAAGACCTCTTTTTTCACTTACCATTTGGTTTTGAGACTTGGCAAAATTATAGATTTGCCAAGTGAGTTTTAGCAAACTGTTGGAGTTGCTAGCGGTCTGCTTATTCAGAGGCTTCGTAGTGCATAGCTAATTTGTTACAGTACATGTTTTCGTAGAATATTTATTGCACTTTGCACTCTTGGAATAGCAGAATTATCACCATCATATTTTCCTTCCAAATAGGTTACACTTCAGTGTCACCCTTGTTATATTGCTAGTTGTCATCTTTCTTATCCTTACACTTGTATGTGTAAAATTTGACCACTGAGAATCTCACTATATATGCATAGCCATTATAGAAATTGTAGATATGAATGGTTGTAGTTAAATTTTGCCATACTCGATTGATTCTAAACCTTAACAAAACACTCCCTACTTCAAGTAAAAAACAGGTATCAACCTATAGGGCATAGGCATAGGAAAAAAGAATAATGCGGATTTGCTAGGAACTTGGTTGTACAGTACAACTCATTCCTGGTTTGTATTTTAAGAGGCAAACTTAGTTTTTGGTCCTCTTGTGCTTGGAACATGTGAGAATTGCCATCATCTATTTGTTTTCTTGTGCTTAGCATGACAGTCATGCTTAGTTCTTTGTGCTTAGTATTTTTAAGTAGATGTTTATTTGTGATTTGTGTCAATGCACATCAAATTTTTGTTCTTGTCCTTCCATAAAAAATATTTCATATGATTGTGCTAGCACACCTTTTCATCTGTTTATTGTGTTTTTTGCCTGCCCACACCAAGTTTTTGTCCTTGTTTTTTGATAGAAAAAATGGTCACTTGTGATTTGTGCTAAAACACCTTGTCCTTTATTTAGTGATTTAGTCCACACTAAACTTTTGTCCTTGTCCTTTCATAGAAAAAATTATCTCTTGTGATTTGTGCTAACACACCTTGTCATTTCTTTATTCTGATTTGTGCTACCACATACCACATCTTTGTTACTTGTGATTTGTGGTGACACATAACTTAGTTTTTTGCTTGTCTTTCCATATAAATAAATCTTTTTATTGTGATTTGTGGAAAAACAGACCTGATAAACTCACACTTACATCCTCTCTCAGCCTCTCTCGTGTCCTAGCCCTAGCAACAGCTAGCCAGAGGACAGCCACAGCTCTACCCTCTGTCACTCTCATCATTATTTATGCATCTATTAAGATGGGACTTCACTAGATAACTTTCCTTATCGTGTTATCTGTTTTCGGTGGAATTTGTGCAAAATAGCTCTATCCTCTCTCAGTTTTTCTGTTTTGTACATGATCTTATCACATTGTAATATATAGTGTTGTGATCTATTTTATTTTTTATTTTAGGTGCCAGCTACTATAAGGTTTGCATTAGACAGAGAAATGACACCCTATTTACTTGTGAAGGATCTGATTATGCAAGTAAGCTTACACGGTATGATATTACAATTTTTAATACTAGAAAATGCACTAGTTGTAATGTGCAATTGGTTTATTTTTGTTTTGTAATTTGTTTTGTGTTTTCATTTTTTTAGTGTGTTTGGCACCATGAATTGTAGTGGTTGTCCTGCTCTCCACCATTGCAGTAGGGGAAGAAGCATGGAAGGAAATATAAAGTAAATGGTGATCTAGCAGCATGTTGGGGCCATTTGGAGGTCTGCAAGTACTAGGTTGAGGAACTAGGGTGTGATCCAAATATGGCTGCAAGTGGAGGCTCATGTGAAGGTTCTTTTTAGTTCCTTTATGCTTCTGAAAATTGTATGCTTCCATATGTGTAAATTGTCCTTCCTTATAAAAATTGTTCCTTGTCTTTTTGTTATTGTGCTGGTCCTCCCCCCTCTCTGTGATTGTGTTAGGATGAAGATTTTTTTTTAAATTGTCCTTCCTTAGAAAAAAAATTGTCCCTTGTCATTTGTGATTGTGCTGATCCTCCCCCCTCTTTTTATGATTGTGTTAGGATGAACAAACAAAATTTGTAAATTATCCTTCCTTAGAAAACATATTGTCCCTTGTATTTTGTGTTTGTGCTGGTCCTTCCCCCTCTCTTTGTGATTATTTTAGGATGAAGAAAAAAATATAATTTTTCCTTCCTTAGTAAAAAATTGTCCCTTGTCTTTTGTGATTTTGTTGGTCCTCCTAATTGTGCTAGTATGAATAAATTGTTTTTGTAAATTGTTCTTCCATAGAAAAAATTGTCTCTTGTAATCTTGTTTTTGTGCTTGTGTTGTGTTAAGACATATCCTTAAATTTGTTAACTATGATTTGTATCAAGAATATAATGCTAGTTATATTATACCAGTGAGCAATCAAGAACTGAATTGTGTTCCAGTTTTTATTGTCAGACTGACCCTCGACATTGGTATGGTCTAACCTGCACTTCTACTAGATGCACTGCCAGTGTAAGCAGCCATTGTTCTAGTGGTACACACATTCTGTAATTCTTTGAACAGGAGTAAGCAGCCATTCTTCTAGTGGTACACACATTCTATAATTCTTTGAACAGGTTGGATATGGGAGAAGGGAAGGATGTCAATTTCGATGAGCATTGTTGTAGATCGAAGTTGCACAAGTAATGTTTCAAGTTCCTTGGCCCTCTAAGTTCCACTGTCTGTTGCACAAGTAATGTTTCAAGTTCCTTGGCCCTATAAGTTCCACTGTCTGTTCCTCCTCAGATTCAAAGTTTACAAACATTCAATCAATTGGCATCTTTTTGTGATTTGTGCTAGCACACAACAACCTACACATTTATTATCTATTTCTAGATTGACTGAAACTTTGAATCATACTAGTTAGTATCTATTTCTAGATTGCACTTTTATTAGTAGACAATTGCACAATTGTATTACTGGAATTATGGTATTTAACATGTGCAATATCCATTATTGTCACCTATAAGTTTCAATTTTGTTTATTATTTTCCATTTGACGGTGTTGAGGATTCGTCCCTTGTTCCTGTAGTGGTAGAGGAAGATAGGGTACAACAGAATTGAAACTTTAGGAAAAAAAACATAAGACAATTATAGCAGATTGCATATACAACAGAATCCGTGTGCTACTTTAGGAAAAACACATGATTTTTCTTTTCTCTACTGGAAATCTTGTGTTGTCTAGGCTAGACAAAATTGTGTGTCAGGTTCTGGAAAAACACATGATTTTTGGGTTCCTGAAATTCATGTGTTTTATTGGCACAAAACACCTATGTGCTAGTTGCCTTCAAAACACACGAGTGTTAGCTAGACAGACTCTAATGAGATACGAGAGCACTTCTGCATATTTGAGAAAATGCTCACATGTACAAGATTTTCATGTTAAAGAAAATTTTTCGTACAAAATCGAATTGAACCCCTTGTCTAATATGGATAAACTTGTCACATTTTGAGGACATATTGTCATGTAAAACAAAAGAAAAATACAATTTTCAAGCCTTTAATGCCAACACCACAAGGTCCAAAAGGATACTAAGGGCAACTTCAATAGAGTCAATAGTATCTTTTATAGTAGTAGGAGAGAGAATGAGCAAAAATAGAAGCACATTGTGGATGTGTAGAGTGTCGCTACACGGCTTTCCATACATGAGCAGGGCTTAACCACTTGATTCTTGTTCCAGTAGGGAGACGAAAAGGGATACAAAAGGATAAGTAGATGCTCCCTTTGTCCCAGAAAGATGGACGTCTTAGCTTCCTAAGAAAAAAAATAGCAGGCAAGGAAAATTACCTCGTTAACCTCACTGCAAAAGCACTATGCATCACTAAAGTAATATTATGTGAAACTGTAGGAGAAAGTAAAATGTGCCCTTAAGGGCATGTGCTTTTAGCACATAGACTATCGTGCACATTTCTCAATACCAATTTACACTAAGATATATGCACGCACACTTCTCAAGACTTCGAAACTGTAGCATCACATTTCAACATTTTCATCCTTGTATGCGCACTTTGGCTGCCCATGCACTGTGTGCATTGAGTGGAGTGTGCAGACAGTAATTAGGGGCCTGTTTGGTTCTCTTCTCATCCCAACCAGGCCAGCTCTAGGGAGCCAGGCTGCCTTTGGCCTGGCCGGATGCATACAAGAAGTCTAGTTTGGTTGCATGCATATGTGGAGCCAGGCTCTTGATTAGATGTTGTTTGGTTGACTATACAAAGGTAAGCTGTATGAAATAAAAATATTATAAGATTATGATTATAATTTTCATTTGTGTACGAATACACTCTTACAGGTCTTATTTTATCTAATTATATCTTAATCAACTTTAAAGTACACTAATATCATTTAATATTTACTAATCACGCACTGATACATCGTTAGCCACGTAAACGGTTGCATCTGCCCAGCCTGGCTGGCCAGAAACGGCCGATTCGGGCGTTCCTCCTCAGCCTGGCTGAGGGCTCCTTTTTGCATGCCCAGAGCTTGGCTCAAAGCTGCATGCAGACAACCAAACAGAGCCACGCTGCATCCCGAGATGTATATATGGTCTCATGCGGACAACCAAACAGGCCCTAGAGGGCTTAAGGCTACAACGTCATTCGAGACAAGATTTCAAATGCTATAACGCCCTTCTTTGTTACTATAACATAGGTCTCATGTATTTTTTTTTTTACCATTCTTCGTACTCCCTGCATCTCATAATACAAGCCGTTATAGCATTTAAATCTTATCTCACAAAGAATGACGTTAAGCTCTCTACTGGTGTCATGTACTACAATATTATAGAGAGTATGCTATCTATATTACTGCGGGTGCCCTAAGCCACATCATCCAAAGAAAGAAGAAAAGGCCGCTACAGTCAAGGCAAAGCAAGAGCACGCTTGAAAACTTTGTCAGCTAGTGTTATGCCTCGTTGAGCTAGAATTGGCTAAAGCAAGGGTGTATTCAGATCCTTTACCTTACCTGCCTTGACTCTCACGCCAGTAAGATTTTCCTTGCTATCTAGAGCAGAGAGGCAAATCGGCTCATCTGGGCTAGCAAGCGCCTCGCCACTCGGCACTCGTGCAATTCAGGCAAGATGAGCCTGGCTCAAAATTGAGCACGACTCAAATTTGGCAGAAGAAAGAAGTTGCATTCGTCTCCATCATGATTATGACAAGTCAAAGTATAAGTATGGAGATAGTTTCCAATACTCCAACTCGAGGACTTCAATTTTTTCTAGCACTCACCAGCATGTAAACCGGTAGTTGTCTTTGTTTTTCAATTCTTTGCATTTAGACTATGATTTATTTTTGGCCTTGAACTTTCAACATGGCATGTTTAAATTTCGAGTTTTCATTTCGCTTTGTACAGCAAATGAGCATCAGGTTTACATATTTTGTTCTGCGTATAGAAAAAGATAGCCCATAGTGGGCCAGCCCCACTTGTCATCTCCTTCCTTTGGAGCCTGAGCAGTAGAAGCAATTGCCCTGACAATTCCTTGGTTCAGATTTACCACCACGGCACCGCCATAGCATATGCATATTAGCATGCATTAAGCGAGATACCTACAATAATATGCATCTTCAGGCAGCAGCGTTGCACAAAACCCAGATTCGACTGTGTCGATGGTTGCATTTACACAGATAGTGAAATAAACATTCCTTCTGATGCTGTCAGTGTTCGATACATAAGTGGCTCTACCTTGTACACAGTACAGAAAACACTTGGTCATTTTACTACAAAATGTCTCATGTCTGGAGAGGCTAAGTTCCTCTACCGAGTAACTGATCGATCCTCCTCGAAGATACACATAGAAGTCCGAAGTCCCAAGGTTCCGGCGACTAACCTTCACTGACAACCTACGCGATCATCTTGTTCCGCCGCTCCTCTGAACGGATTCCCTGTTGCATTGTTCCAAGAAGGCAGAAGAATAGCTCAAGCCGGCTGCTCCAGGCATCATAGCTTTCATCTGCACTTCAGACTGCCCCTGCAGACACCTTCCGTGCCTATGAACAGAATCCCGGCGTTGTTGTTCCAAGAAGGCAGAAGAATAGTTCAAGCCGGCTGCTCCAGGTATCATAGCTTTCATCTGCACTTCAGACTGCCCCTGCAGACACCTTCCGTGCCTCTGAACAGAATCCTGGCGTTGTTGTTCCAAGAAGGCAGAAGAATAGCTCAAGCCAGCTGCTCCAGGCATCATAGCTTTCCTCGACACTTCACACTCCCTCTGCAGACGCCTTTGGTATTCGAAGTAAGAAAAGACATCATGTCCTGGCAGACCAGCAATACTTCTCTGCTGATACCAAGGCTGCTTCAAGAGTGCAAGGAGATCGGGAAATGTGGTTCTGCAGATTGGTAGAGGAATGCCGCCTGGAGTAGACAACTCATTCGGCAATGGTCCTGGGATGATGAAGCTTGGCTGTTGATGTCCATGTCCTGGCAGACCACCGATACTTCCCTGCTGGTACCAAGCTTGCTTCAAGAGTGCAAGGAGATTGGGAGGTGCAATTCTGCAGGTTGGCAGAGGAATGCTGCCTGGAACAGACAACTCATTTGGCGATGGCCCTGGGATGCTGAAGCTTGGCAGTTGATGTAAAGGAGCCCTCACAATGCCATCCAAGTTTAGTGAAAGACCTGGCTGTTGACTCTGAGCAACTATGTAGGGCTGCAGTGGTATCGGCATGCGAACTGTGTTAGCTGGTGGAGTAAAATGTAGCCAAGGCCATGCTTGAACAAGTGGAAATGAATGAAATGGCCTAGTATATGTTTCCAGATTGCAAGGAGGGGCATTGCTGCCTCCAAGGGATGAGGTTGAACCAGCATTGTTTCCACTCAGTTTCTTCTGTTTCTTCAAGTCTCCTATTTGAAACTTGAATGTGCAAGAAGGACCAAGATAGAATGCTTGGTCACACCTTGCACCATCTCCTCTCTTTTGGTTATAACCAGGATAGTCTGCTTTTTGGAAACTTTCCTTCGCAAACATAATAAGAGAAGACTCAGAGGCTAAGTGCTCAAGATCCCATCTTTCGTATGGCCCTCCTCTCTTGTGTCTGACATGGATTTCCCCACAAGGCATAAGAAGGTGGCGTGCATTGCTGAAAAAATCCCTCAGTAGTTTCTTATGCAATCTAAATGTCAAGAGCAAATGATTAATAGGGAGATAAGTAACAAAATAAGTATTAAGAATGTAACTTGTTAAATTTGAAGGAAAAAAATCAGTAAGAAACCATCTTTTAAGTACTTAGTTACCATTGTAATATTTTTTCGTCACAAGTATTGACCTTTTTAATATGTATAGATAGCATTCAACTAAAACATTCCAATAATTACTCTAGTATAGTCTCCCTACATAGAATTAACTAACAAAAAACTACTATAAAGTTCTGAAAAAAAGGATAAAACACAAATGACTATAAAACCACCAATACTGCCAGAGGCGGAGCCAGGATTTGAACATAAGGGGGGGGGGGGGGGGGGGGAAAACAAAAAAAAATCATGGTGGAAAAAAATTTAAAAAAAAAAA
>Ga0182004_10005160_pt1 | contig 10623 bp, 7 predicted proteins | sample Sormic07211540_1_FD_120479 | JGI IMG/M metagenome (GOLD analysis project Ga0182004, IMG submission 120479) | Endophyte microbial communities from Sorghum bicolor roots, Mead, Nebraska, USA - 072115-40_1 MetaG | ecosystem: Host-associated > Plants > Roots > Unclassified | place: USA: Nebraska...
CACGCGCGCACCTCGCCGTCGCCGTCGCCGCCACGCCGACCGCTCCCTGCCCGGCGGCACCGCGCGCACGCTGAATCTGAGCTGCATCTGCATGCGTACTCCATTATTGTAGTTTTGAGTGACTGCATGATTGCGCAGCCATCTGCACAAGGATTCCCTTCCCTCCGTGTATTTAGCAAGTTGTTTGTTTATGATTATGATTGCGCATGTAGTATGGGTATGAGCGAAGCAGTTTAGCTGTGTACAGCACGTCTTGAAGCTTGGCTCCTGATCTGGAAAAGCTGGCTGTGCTTGCACCAGCTCAAGAAAGCGATGCAGAGCATGATCTGTATGTCACGTTTACACATGATGACATGAAACGGAAGCCTTTAAATTTTTTTGTCAGCAAGCTGCACTTATACAAAAGTACTCCTACGATTTGGGATTACTCCTACACGATAAACAATCACTGCACTAGATATCACCCGACCAAGTGGCCCTATTGAAATATGTATCTTATTTTTACTAGGTAGTGTCATTGAAATTTGTATGGATCGTTGTATTCTTCAGGGTCTGTTTGGATTCCTGTCTAACAGGTGCATACTTACCTCCATGGCAATTAATAGCTCAACTATTAGCCCTTGTTACATGGTTGTGCTTGTTTAATGGACTAATAACTAGCCAATGGCTTAGCTAATTTTCACCCTACTGTTAGTCATCATGTTTGGATCACCTAAAACTAATTTTTAGCAGCTAACAGTTATCCCCAATATTAACAGGCCCTTAATCCTAAGTATCAATTAGCCCTGTGCTCCAATAGTTACTAGTGTCACCAACTAGCCCCCAATGTTTTAGAGAGATGCAATTCTAGCTTCTACTAAATTTAATAGTACATCTTAACTTCTGACTAAGTATATAAATATATATATATATGATAACAAATAATTACAATTAGATGTATTATGATTTTTTTTGCAGTATGTCCATTTAAAGTCATAAATGGTAATAATATTTCTATTACAATAGAGGATCCAATCATATCCTAAATATGGAAATACTAGGACGAAGGTTATTGAAGTACTGCAAGTAGAACGTGAGCCAAAAGCAAAGCATACAGTTCCATACTACTGGCTGCACTAGCCCACATAACCATCCAAGGTAGCCCTTTTGGGGAACAGAAATCACCTTGCGGTGACCATGACCAGACATGGGGGATGGGGGGGGGGGCGCGCCTGACGGGTCACGAAATTTGAGGCATCCTTTTTCACCGGAGGAAGCCACGCGGTGACCTTTTTTTTGCGTCGTGCTACTGCTACTGCTGTGGATTTCTGAAATCGGCATGGAGACAATCTATCTACTGTAATGAAACCTGAAAAGGCGCGAACGCAAGGATTGCTTGGCAGGCACACCAATCCGATCCTCCGTCGTCGTCTTCTTTCACAGCTTTTCACAAGCTTTTGTCCTCGATGATGATTGCTGCTGGATCCCTCATCCCTGCATGCCTGTTCCTAGCTACAGTACTCGTAGGGTGCACAGCAGTGCAGGAGTACTCCTACGTGATGTCCTGATCAGGATTCAGAAATCAGACCGGGTCAAGGAGCCGGACCATGACGAACATTTTTCTGTTCAAACTCAATTCAATGACATGGATGGGTTTGGACCGGGGTTAGGTGTTGAGAATTGTCGCCTGACCGCTCTCCGGCGTGCTGCACGCGACCATGCCCCCCAGCTGCACGTTGAAGCGTCGGAGGAATAGGTTAGGCCACTAACTATAGCGTCCGTACCCCCTAGACCCCTCCTAATGAATGGCCATGGCCATGGTTTACTACAACTGCTCTGACACAATTACCGGGCCATGGCCATCATGATTCTGACCTCGGTCAAACCAAGGCTGGATTTTTCAACGAAAATTACCAGGGCTATCGTCACAACAAATCTCCGCCAGTCATGGCATCCTAGGATGTTTGCTTGACGACCTGGCCTGGAAGCGATCTACGCATGGGATCGCTACCTGAACCACGTAACCAGTCCCAGACTCACGAGATCACTGCCTCAACCCGCCAAGCTTTTCGGCTGAAATTACTATTCACTGATCTGAAAAGTGGTGGCTGAAATTATTGGTAAAAAAAATACGGCTAAGCGAATGGGCTAAACTAATACTGATGCTAATATATTCTAAGAAAAAAACACGATTCTATAACTGAAAAGTAGTAGTTAACAAGCTCAAGCGGCCCTACAATAAATATGGACCACCAAACACTCAAAATTGTGGGCTCCGATTGCAGCCTGGTGAGGCATAATTTCCTAAGCAACAAACAGCTCCATGCTTTGTCTCCTCTAGAAGTGTTAGAAATGTTGTTTTTTTAAAAAAAAACTGTACTTGTATTATTATTATTAAAACATCATTAAGAAAGTTACTTAAAATAATCATGGCCTTGATGTCGATCCATAAGGCAGAGTCTAGCTAAGGGTCCCAGCCAAAAAGGCTCGATGTAGGACAGACAATCCCTTGTATACAGTAGCTACACATGCATTCCGCTGTCTATAGACGCGATGCAATTATTTGTTGCAGTCTTTCTGACTTCTGAAGTACAAGTACAATGGTACTATACGTCTAAACTACTACTATATTAGAAGCTGGCGTCCTAGCCATCTTAATAATAGATGCGAATGCGATCAAAACGAAAACACATCGCAAGACGCCTAAAAAACTCACCCAACAAACCAAACTCGAACGCACCGGGTCGAGTGAATATACATAACAGTTCAATCTAAGGCCAACGATGATAAACCCCTTAGAGGCAGAGGTCTCCCCGCTCCTTCAAAACTCACTGCAGGTTCTTCGATTGCGCTCGGAGTTGTCTGGCTCAGCACCAAATGCTCCTTCAAGTCCTTGTACGCAGCCAGTTAATCAGGCCTCACTTGCATGGGCCCGGGACAATGTGGCTTTTAGGCCCCCTCCTAGTAGTATTTAAGGGAGGCTTGACCACATCATGCTTCTTCGTTTTCGTCCTCTCTCATGTCCACGATTTCTTCTTGGCAGTACAGTGCATTTAGCTCTTCTTGCAGCTGGTAGCAAACACAGGGATCATAAGTGAGACAAGCACACAATTGCCTAAATTAATCATTTATTATGGTGTTGAATGCATGTTTTGCGAGCCATTGCAAGGATGCAATATCTTACTAGAATGGGAAAAGGTTCTCTAGAAGCAACTGCAGTCCACAGCAAAATAATACAGTAAAATAACCCAGGGTTTTAAGAGTTATAGTGTTAATAGTTACTATCACTATTTTTTCTTGAGGGGCTATTAAATAATGCAAATAAAATAATATGAACCTACTCTATCTCTATGTGTTTCCGAGTGCCATACAGTCATACAGACCTGAACATGCTTCAGCTTTGTCGCAATTAATTCGTCGGTTAAAGAAATCATCCTGCAATGGGAGAAAACATTACCATCTTTGACCACAAATAATCATTATTCCCTCCATTCCAAATTATAAGATGTTTTGGCTTTTCTAAATACATTACTTTTATTATGTATCTAGACAAAGTGTATATCTAAGTGCATAGCAAAAGCTACACATCTAGAAAAACCAAACATCTTATAGTTTGGAAGGGAGGGATTACTATACAGGAAAAACAATGAAACGACAGAGTTAGTTAAGAAAAAAAATATTAGAGCTTCTAGAGCGTAATAAACTCAAAAACAAGAAAATCCATCGGTCCTATTGGTTGCGTATGATACTTGTCACTATCAAAGTCTCAAATACCTTTGAGGACAAACTTTTTGAGGCAACTTGATCCATTTTGCAATGAGATCAGTTCAAAATACAAGTCCCAATCTATTCAAGTTCACAGGATAACAAATTCAGATGAAATAGAAAATTACCCACTATATCTCAGTTAAATATCAATCAAGATGTCATGAGACATTAACAACAGATACAGATAGAAACATTGAACGAGGCAAAAAAAATTATTGTTCCAAACATGAGAGAGAGATTCAAAATTCAGAATTTGAATTCTTGAAGATGCAATTGCCACCTTATAAACAGAACGGGCCTACCTAGATTGTAACTCAAAAATTTTAACAAGTAACGAGTGTTCTCTCTCAGCAGTAGCAGCTTCAACCTGCCAAATTATTCATGAATAGATTTATAAGATTGCCATCGTTTTTTTTCCCATGAAGGCAAATTCTGATATTAAGCTGACCTTGTACTTACCACTGTATCACTCCCTGTGCTCTGAACTCTTGACTGAGCTGCTGGGTAAAAACAATAGTTTTAATAATAGTTGAAAAAGGAAAAGTGCATTCAGCAGCACAGGAGAAAAAATTGTACCATCGACTCTCTCATTTTGCTGCAAGCTACTTAGTAGGTTCGTAATCAGATCCTGTAGCAAGGAAATTTGAAACCGTTACAAGGCTATAAATAAATGGACATGTTTAAAATAAATTGAGATTGTTGCATACTTGCTGGAATGCAGTCTGCTTCACAAGGTTTTGAAGATGGGGAATCAGAATTGATGTAGATACAGAGCTATTGCAGAGTTCCTTCCGTTGATGATTAGTAGACTGCAAATAACAAAATTCCCAGTGACAAAACTGTGTGCTGTTTCTTGAAGAGCAACGAAGCAGTTTTGCTTCCAGAAATAGAAAAAATCCCAACAACATTGTTCTGAGATAAAAACTCAAAATTTAGCATTTAAATCTGCCAGCACAAAGGGTATTTAGAAGTTTTAGTCTGTAATAAGCACAACTCGAGAAGATAGCTTACCGTTGTCTTATCATTCACTGACCAATCACCAACACTGGCTGATTTTCTCAGTGAAGGCCCCTGAAAGCCCCAGTAATGGTCATGATCAATGGATATATCTGAGTAGAGTGTAACAGTGCCTTATGAACAATGGACCATGGAAAAATTCTTACCTCTTGCAATTTACGTGGGGTACTGCTCCCTGGAATTTCTTGAACCTGTGAAGTAGATTTTAGATTATTTGGCTGAAGTGATCTGCTGATCTTGTTCAGTTAAGGGAGGGCTACCCACCTTTGCAAGATCCACATTCTCAGATGTCACTGAGAAGCGGCCTTTAATTTCCACCATAGTGCGCTTAGGCTTATCACCCAAAGAGCCTACATAGCCTGTAAAAGAGCAATTGGCATAGTAAATAAAGGGCTAGATTTACATTCCAAAAGTCAAGCACATTAACAACAATGTACAGGCAAGCCTATACACAGATAAAAGGAAACAGCAATTGAAGGTTTAAATCCTACCTGCAGATGATCGAATAGGAGCAGAAAGACTATTTGCAGAAGCGCGAGTTGAAAGTGACAGAGGACCACTAAGATTATTCGTTCTTGAAAGAGAAAGACTATTTGCAGAAGCACGAGTTGAAAGTGACAAAGGACCACTAAGATTATTGGCTCTTCTTGTACCATTCTTTTGTTTATCAGATACAGATCGAACTCCAGCATCCCTGCCATGAGAAATATTGATGATAAAGAATCTTTGAATATAGAATGCATAGGCTCATGTCAACTTTTGTTTTTCAAGAACTCAGAAATCAAAATGATGTTTAGTGCCCTTGGACACATGTATCTAAATTCTGCGATGTTTCTTCAGAAGCCAAGAATTATTGAAGAGTTTTTATTAACAGAAGGTAAGTCAGATTAAAGTAAATCAGATAGTTAAAATGGAACATGTTCAGTAAGTTTTGTTAGGCACACCTTTCAATAATGTGGCCCCTTTCAGTCATCGAACTATCATGCGGACCAGATTGCAGAACTGGACCTGAGTATGTCCTTTGTTTTTGTCCGACTTCACTTCTGTAATCTTTCCCATCAGGATCATGCTTCGATGTAGAGGGCAATGAATCATTTTCCGGTCCTGGGTTTTTAGGTCCATCAGCCTTCCTTTCACTATAGGTACTCCCATTGTTGGAAGACAATACTTCGCTTGTTTCGGGGCCATTTGGACATGGATTTGCTGCCGCAGAAGAACGCTTACTGAAACATAACAGAAAACTATAAATGAACTACCCTACGGCAACTGAAATATGCATGGAGGCCCACTCCACAGGTCCCTCTGTATTCAAGGTATCAGTATGGAAAATGAGAAAACAGAAAACTATTGGGAACCAAAGGATGCTAAAACGTTATAGATTCAACCGACCTGCAGTTATTACCATTCGATGGTGTTGGCTTTCCAAAATAACCGTCAGAAGATGTATCCTGGTAATAGCGCATTCAGAAATGACTTGCACATCAACCATATACTTTTCTCTTGCTATAAAAACACACAGAGCAAGCAGATGTCTTTTGCAATTTCAAAATTCAAGTAGTGAAAAACTGTGAAATATAAAACAAAAGGATTGCATATCTTTTTTTCAAGTACCCAGTGGAGTGAATCCAGAAATGCATCCACAGATCTACACAGAGCATTTCGGCCCCGCTTAAACATGTCTTACTGTCTGAATCCAACATATGGTGATCTATTTTCTCCTCTTTTTTGAAAACCACATGGTAACATTTTCCATAGTGAATAGTATATACATATGATAGATGATACTGTTATGTATGATTTGTTCAATCATTCTGTAGCTTTCTTGTGAAGCTTACATCAAATTTATGTCATTATTCCTAGTAGACAGAACTAAGGTATTTCTTAACATAAAGAAAAAGAAGTCAAGCAAACCTTATCAATGTCAGTTATTCTACCAGTGTCATCGTCTTCTTTTATTTCAGGTGGATCATCATCACAAATCTGCAAAGTTATACAGCTTACTTGTAAGGCAAAAACACCGCCAACTTTAACACATACAAGTAAGGTATCGCAGCGATAAAAGATACGAAAACCTAATGCTTTACCAGTGATGCCTGAGCCTTCAGATCCTCAATATCGAAGTTCCATGCACTGACACCTCGTTGGTACTCACTCTGTCACATAAATCATCGAACCTTCAGAAATAGTCGCATAGATGGATTGAAAGATGGAAGTAAATAGTGCGCCTATGCCTATGAAAATACATGATGGTGTGCTAACGAAACAATACAGTAAGGGAAATACATCTTGTGAGTAGTCATGGTATTATCTAAGCAACTAAACAGAATAGTTGATTGTTTATTTATGAAATGAATAGTTGATAGTCCATGTGAGTGTTGTATCCATATACTGGAGTCGCACAGATCTTGCCACCTTGGGTGTCCAAGAGCTTAGCTTTCAGAATCCACCCTTGGTTTGTGCTTTCAAATTTCTGTAGCTCTTAAGAGGTACACATAGTAGGGAATAGAAATGCCTCCCTATAGAATAAAAGAAGTTTGTAGCTTCCTGAAGAGCTATAAAACATGTTTTAGCAGCCATCACTTTAACACAAAGTCCCATCATCTAGCTTAGGTGCCATTGTTTTATAGCATTAATTTTATCCCTAAGAAACTAACATCGTATGGGTTGTGAAATGAGTCTTATTTTGTAGCATGGTTCCTAATTGCTCTCCTCTAGTCCTTGTTCAACAAATAAACATTAGGAAATACTAGCATACTCAGGCATTGACATAAAACTCTCACAATCTAAATTTACTTTTTTCAATAAAGCAACCATTTTGCTCATACATATTCCTACCATATTTTATGAAATTTGCTTTCAAGCTGCATCTTTAATGTTAATATGGTCCAAATAAAATGAAGCATAAGAATCACCAATATGAAGGATGCATCTAGCATGCTTCAGAGAGAAAAAAAAGTTCGAGTAGAAAAAGGAGGCAAAGTACACTTTCACGAACCATAGAAAGTGCTTCTTGTTCTGAAGAAGGCATTCTCTTCAAAGCTAGCTGTGCAGCATCCTTTAACTGGAAATACAGAGTCATTCACTAAGAAACACAATCACAAGCATTGAGAAAAAGAGAAATAAGAAAAAAAATACATAAAAACAAACCTGGAGTGCCTTTACACGGTCCCAAAGAGGGGGCAAATCAGTCAAAATGCTCTTAACAGTTAGCTCCGGAGGTTTTACATTCTTGAAAAAAGAATGCTTAAGTAATTTTTCGGCTGTTGGCCTCTTTGTTTGATCTTTCACCAAGCACATCGCAACCATTTCCTTGAAGGACTGGTCACAACTGAAAAACTTTCATTAGAAGAGCAACTACAATAATCTAACCTAATGCCCAGACTCTGTACAAAAGGACTAGTACTACCTTTGAGAACCTTTTATCACGGTCATAGTCAAGACCTGGAGGAGCATTTTGGAGCGTCATGAGAAGAACCTGAGCCACCAAGGACGTCACCAGTTAATACTGAATTCACACACATGATTAGGTGAACTTCATGAAATGGTTATTGAGCCGGAAAGTTTGTAAAGTTGGATAGCTAACTTCATGGATAAGACTATCTGACACCTATAATAGTTTTACAAGCTGGTGGCAATCAGCAAGTCTAAATAAGTATTCGCAAAAGAATGTGTGCCCATGGGAGAATCTCTAGGTTTTCTCTATATTTCTAGTGTGTCCTGTGAGGATTAATGTAGAGGCTACAAAAAGAGACTCTAATTAGTAATTAGTATGATTGAATAGCAAAATGATTAAGACCACATATGCTTGCACTGTAACTTTAAAAATAAGGTACTTCATGAAATTTCAAATAAGAGAAAACTGATGCAATCAATCATCAAGCATTCACGCTCCCTGGGAACTATTATTACATTGCTCTATTCCATAAGAGAAAAAAGGAAAAAAGATTTAAGATCTTAATTTGTAAAGGCAAATGACTCGTTACCTTCATGGGAGGGTACTTCGAAAAGGGAGCATGTCCATGTGCCAGCTCCAGTGCAGTTATTCCAAATGACCATATATCAGCTCTGTACAAAGGAGTCGATAGCTGTTAGAAGATGTAGCTTACAATAGCAACCAAGAAAATTAAAAGTGAATGTAAAAAAGCTATGATGCGTTAAACAAACATGATTATTACATCAGTACACTCATAAGCAGTATAATTGAAAACCAATAATAGGGAAGTTTTCCCAGGACACTCAAACTAGAACCAACCAGAACCTAGTGACACCCAGTTTCTGGGAAGACGGAAGAGTTCCAACTTGATGATGTGCTGCACTCATATTTGAACACACGACAAGTAAAACCAAATTCCAGTGTAGTATTTGCTCGATCTCAAGTTTATTAAGCAAAGCTAATTGTCAAGCAGAACTGCATGTGCGCATAGAAAACATAAGATAGTATTGATATTCAGCACGCACTTGAAATTATATCCAGTTCCAGGCTGGAGAACTTCTGGAGCCATCCTAAATACCAAGTAAAATAAGAAAAAACATGTCAAACTATGCATAAATAATTAGTTTTTATTGAACCACTAGCAGAAGATATTTATAGAAAAGAAACATAGTTACCAGCATGGTGTTCCAACAAATGTATTCCTAGCCCTTTGCCTATCACCCCTGTCAAACATGCAAGCAGAGACACCAAAGTCCCCAAGCTTGACTACACCAGGATTATCAATAAGGATATTACCTGCCTGCAACAATGATACGTTGAGAAAAAGCACTGTCAAAACTAATCTCAAACGAATCGTACAGAACTAACCTTCACATCACGATGAATATGTCCTTGCCTATGGAGGTAGTCTAGAGCTTTGAGTGTTTCCTTTAGAATAGAGGCGATAACTGGCTCCTCAAAACCATCGGGATATGCAACCTTCATTAGGTGCAAACATGAACCCTCTGACATGAACGGCATTACCACCCAAAGATTATGACCCACAACAAATGAGCAGTAAGACCTGATGACATTAGGGTGATCTATCAAGCTCATAGTTTGAGTCTCCTTTCTTACATCATCCTGCATACAATAGATATATATACTACAGTGAGACATTGATTATAGTGTTCATTTTACAAAGGGGCAGAGCAAGAGAACCAAAATAGGCTTGAAACAGTCCATGTGCTTAGTTATTAATTCTGAACACTGGTTTCATGTACAGGTTCTGGTGATGTTAGGCTAGCTAACACAAGATGCTGCTACGATCCACGCCAAAGGGGTACACTTTTTTTTTCGTAATAAAAGCTACATTAAAAAAGGATATAGCATCTTTGTAGCACAAATAATCGAGATCACTAAGAAGGTAACTGCATCCCATCCTAGAAGCCCCAAGGTAGCTGCAGGCGTAATTGCAAGTGGCCAGCATCAACTGTAGAAGCGAGCCAACTGAGACTCGTAGCAAAACTAAGAATTGAACGGCCAAGTTTCCTGATTATCCCCAACTCCGCTAACTAGTGAAGAGCCCGATTGTTGAGCTAATCGCTTCAGCAAAACAAAAATTCTACAGTTAGATCGATCATTCAACTAATCGCATCAACATCAGGTGCTTCTAATCCACCTCTACATCCATCATCAACAAAAACCAACAATCACTATCGAACCCTAGGAATCGAGCGATGAAGGAATGAAGTTTCCAGAGGAGCTCACGAGGTTACTGTTGACCCGATCGAGATCCAAGCACTTCACAGCGACCGTCCGGCCGGTGGGAATGAACTCCGCGCGGTAGACGACGGCGTTGGCGCCGTAGCCAACTTCCTCCAGCAGCCGGTAGTCGGCGGGAGACACGGTGAACGCCGGCGCCGCCACCCGGGTGGGCGTGGGCG
>Ga0182004_10005161_pt1 | contig 10620 bp, 9 predicted proteins | sample Sormic07211540_1_FD_120479 | JGI IMG/M metagenome (GOLD analysis project Ga0182004, IMG submission 120479) | Endophyte microbial communities from Sorghum bicolor roots, Mead, Nebraska, USA - 072115-40_1 MetaG | ecosystem: Host-associated > Plants > Roots > Unclassified | place: USA: Nebraska...
GTGTCAGAATCCAAAAACTTTTTGCATCTAAACAAGCCCTTGACCGAACCAGGACCAAAGCATCACCTCTGAAAGTGAGCAACAGCCACCCTTGGGACGCGATCATCCATTTTCGTTTAGATCTAAAAAATTTTTGGATTTTGTTTGTATTTGATAATTATTATCAAACCATTAATTAACTAGGTTTAAAATATTTGTTTTATAAATTATAGATAAATTATACAATTAGTTATTTTTTATCTATATTTAATACTTTCGTAAGATTCGAAGAGACGAATAATCTTTAAAAGTTTTTAGATTTTCGGTATAAGGCCCTGTTTAGTTCTCCACCCAAAAATTTTTCGTTCATTCCATCGAATCTTTGGACACATGCATGAAACATTAAATGTACATAAAAAATAAACTAATTACACAGTTTGATTGAAAAACGTGAGACGAATCTTTTAAGCCTAGTTACTCCATGATTAGCCTTAAGCACATGTGCTAATGATAGATTAATTATGCTTAATAGATTTGTCTTGTAGTTTCCTGATGAGCTATGTAATTTGTTTTTTTATTAGTTTCTAAAACCCCTCCCGACATCCTTCCAACACATCTGATATGACATGCAAAAAATTTTTATCTCTAATCTAAACAGGGCCTAACTTTGGATTCTTCGAACGGACCATGAAGATCTTTCCGTTTGGAAAATCAATGGTCTTGTTTAGTTCACCTCAAAAACAAAAAACCTTTTCAAGATTCTTTATTGTATCGAATCTTGGGGCACATGCATAGAGCATTAAATATAGATAAAAAAATAAATAATTATACAGTTTACGAATCTTTTGAGTCTAGTTAACTGTGTAATTATTTATTTTTTTATCTATATTTAGTGTTCAATGCATATGCTGCAAGATTCGATGTGACGAGGAAGAGTGCTAGGCCGTTCGTGCTCAACGCATATACTGTAAAATTAAATATTTTAGGAAAGGCCTCGATGCTTGCCTGCAGAAGCAGATTCTTTACAGGTCCGTAGCAGTAGCCCTGCATCGTAGCACTACCTTTGGCCAGGCCTAAACCTTAGCCCTGCATCCACTGCATCGCTTCGCCTGCAGTCGCAGGCCGCAGCAAGCAAGCAGAGACGCAGAATTGCGTCGGGCACAGGCCGCAGCAAACAAAACACGAAAGGAAGAGGAGCAACCGAAGTGTGCAAGCCATCGCTGCTGCCTCTGCTTGTGAGGCGCATGGCGTGCGTGAGCCGGAGGCGGAGGGGCACCCACCATCCCCCTTCCTCCGTCCTCCATCCAGCCGGCCGGTTGAGTCTCCCTCACGCCACTGCGACTGCGACCGCGACCGCGACCCTCCCACACTCCACTCCTCGCCTTCCTCCTCCTCTCCTACTATAAATTGATCCCCGTCGTCTCCCTCCTCCCTCCCCCCTCCTCCCCCCTCAACTACGCACGCAAACGAAAAACTCCCCTCGATTGTGCGGGTGCGGCAAGTAACCCACCAGTCGTCCACCAACAACCCCGAGCCGTCAACCGTCCCCCCTGCAAAGATCGAGCCTTTTGTGCGTGTCGTGTCCACGCGCGCGGCGGCGTTAGTTGTCGTCAAGGAGCAGCGCGGGCGAGAGAAGGGGGTGAAAAAAACACTAGTTGTTGGTCGATTTGACCCAGGCGTGTGGTCTACTGCTACTGGTATTTGCTTCATTCGCATGCGATGGAGGTGAAGGATGCTGCGAAGCCGAGGCTGCCGCCGGGGTTCAGGTTCCGGCCCACGGACGAGGAGTTGATCGTTCACTACCTCCGGCGCCGCGCGCTGGCCTCCCCGCTGCCGCCCGCCGTCGACATCCCGGACGTCCGCATCCTGGCGCACGACCCTTCCGACCTGCTGCCCCCAGGTGAGTGAGTGAGCTTCGCGCGGCCACTCGACGGCAAACATATTTGGATCTCGCTCGGATTGGGGCTGATTGGGTGGTGATGGTGGCTGGCATGACAGGGTTCAGCGAGCAGGAGCGCTACTTCTTCACGTGCAAGGAGGCCAAGTACGTGAAGGGCCGGCGCGCCAACCGCGCCACGGGGGCCGGGTACTGGAAGGCCACAGGCAAGGAGAAGCCGGTGGCCGTGGCGGTCCCGGCGACTCGGGGCGGCCAGGGCCAGGCCGTGCTTGTGGGCATGAAGCGCTCGTTGGTGTTCTACCGGGGGAAGCCACCGACGGGGAGCAAGACGGACTGGGTTATGCACGAGTACCGGCTCGCGGGCGCCGGGCTCGCCCCGTGCCGCCGCGCGACAGCGCAGCAGGACGGCGACGGCGACGCGGCGGTGTCGCGGCCGGCCGAGGGCTGGGTGCTGTGCCGCGTGTTCCGGAAGAAGAAGGGCTCCGCCGCCGCCGCGAGGCCTGGCGACCGGAGCGACGGCGACGGCGATGAGGGCGAGGAGGCCGGCGAGAGCGAGAGCGCGGGCGCTGGCGGGCCGGGGTTCATCGACTTCTTCGCGCGCGCGGACGCGGCGGGGCGGCGGCGTCGCGCGGCGTCGCCCGTGGTGTCGAGCAGCTGCCTGACGGACGCGTCGCCCGAGCGGCAGCAGGGGCGGGAGCAGGAGACCACCAGCAGAGGCGCGTGATGACAAAGACAAGCGTCGGCTGGCGTGGCGTGAAGCAAGGCGGGCAGGCAGGCAGGCATCCAAGCAGAGCAAGCAAGCTAGAGAAAGAGGAAAGCTTTTGTTGGCCTGCATGAGCAAGCAGAGAAACTGTTGCAGTGCCTAATCTGGGCGTCAGTAGGAGTAAGTAAAGTCATTAGCAACGAGAGAGCAGCAGGGAGAGGAGAGGCCTGAGAGTCTTGAGCGTAGATGCTTGCTGAAACTAATGTAGCAGCAGTTCAGTTGTACTCCGTAGTAATGTATACCTACCGTATCGCCACCACCCTGATCAATCAAAAGTTCTCCGTCCATGTAGAGTGCCGCAAATCACAACTGACTCATCGTGCAATTTGGGTTGGCCTGGTAATGTCAATGTTCCCGCGCCTGTTGAAGAAGCAATTAAGCAATCAACGTCGCCAGTGGCGGGCAGCAGACGCAAACACACCAGTGTCTGGTACTGATAGCCATGCGTAATCTATTGCCGGACTTGCTTTTCTTTCTCTAATCGATGCCGTATACGTAGAATATAAAATATAATATGGCTCCGGCTTGGACTACTTGCAATCGATCTTCACTTGAAGTGCCCCTGCCAGCAGGGCAGGGCAGCGATTCACAAAACCGCGAGCCGCCAACCGTGGTGACGACGGGTGGAGGCTGGAGGGGGTTGGGATACCCGGGCAAGAAACCAGCAGTCCCCGGGTAGACGAAACGCAAGCGGATGGTGGCATGGTGCGTGCGCGCGGGGTTAGCGAGCTTGCTTGGGCGAGTCGGAGTCCAGTCCTCCACTGGGCAGTGGGGGCACTGCACCTGCCGAGTCGGGTTTCGTGCACAACGGATGGCGGTCAAACGTCATGGCGGGGCCTCTCGTCGACCGCTGGCGTGGCGTGGGCGAGCGACGGGACGGCCCCGGACGCGGACGGGCTCGGGGCTCATCTCGCTCGTCCCGGTCAAGAATATTTGTGCAGATCTCGTGTTGACCGCGCGGGGCGAAAGCAACCACATGCTGCACGGAACCGGGCGCCGCGCGGGGCCTACTACTGCGGCCGCTGTGCCGTGTGCAGGCAGCAGGCAGGCAGGATCGGGTCGGATGGACGCCATCATGCCGAGGGGACGGGGACGGGGACGGGGGTTCGTCCCCCCAGCTCGCTCATTTGCTGGCCGGATCGCTCAGTGCCCAACTCAAGCACGCACCTGCTCAAAAAGAAAAAAAAAAAGAAACTCAAGCACGCACGCACGCACGCACGCCACCTGCTGATGCTGCGGTTGCGTGGGCGTTTGGTGCACGAGCTGCAATTGCCAGTTGCGTTGCGCGCGCGGCCGGAGTGTGGGTGGTGCATGTTGATGGGATATAGGAGACGTCCGAAGTTTGCGGGGTTTGGCTGGCGCGTGGTAGAGCAATTCCATCCGTTCCGCCGCTTGTGTGTGTCCATCCGGGTTTTTTTTTTTTTTCCCACGACATGTTAGGGCACTCACAATGCACTCAGTCTAAAGTTATTTATTACATCGAACAATGTGGACTTCGAGTCTAAATAAGACTTGGAGTCTTATTTTTTCTATCTCTTTATTCAATAAATATGCTGCCACATCAGCAAAATATCATAAATAGTATGTAATTAATTGTCTTGGACTCTGTGATAAAGTCTTGCATTGTGAGTGCCCTCATGCGCGCTGCCTATTTGAGTTTATCAGTTATTTAGAAGTATTTTTTCTAATAGTATTTTCTACTATGGCAACCAAACGAACTGCCGCTTGGCATGGTCTCCTGCAAACCAGCACGGTCAGTGCAACAAACCCCACATTCGTTAATGGTTAACCCTTCCCTTATTTTTCACTAACTCGATGAAATGGGCTCACCTGCTTTGATTCAAGGGCGGGTCATTTGCACTTGTCTCTCTCCCTAACCATCATTTGAGCACAACAAACCATTGTTCATCCTACTACTTCCTCTGTATTAAGAATAAAAGCATGTTAAGTAGGATTCAGATGAACAAATTGTTGTGAAATTTTGCATTCTAGCCCTTAGAAAGTGTAGGTGACACCACTAGAGAGTGTAATAATTGACGCAATATTCGAATGAAGCCAACAACAAGAGTAGCAATACAGATACGACCGTAATTTTATAGCACAATCAACAAACAACTTTTATTACATAGGTCTACATGCAAAGTAAATGCTACTCTCTCTGTCCAAAAAATATTCTCGCTTCCAAATAAGTTAGTATTTTTTAACTTTGACCAGTTATATATAAAAGAATATTAATATCTATAATATATAATTAGTATCATTAGATAGATCGTTAAATATACTATCGTAATAATTTTTTTGAAGATATAAATATTGCATATATTTTTCTATAAATCTAGTCAAAGTAAAAAACTGACCAACACGTATCCCATAACATTATTTATTTTGGTACAGAGGAAGTATATATTTCTCCATACCTATAAAGAAAGTCGTTTTAAACAAGGTTTAAGTCAAAAATTGAGAATATAAATCATGAAGTAACTTTTAAGTTATTGGTATGGAAATGTGAAAACCATATAAATAGATTTGTCTTGAAAAGTATTGTCATAAAAATATACATATACCATTTTTTGATAAAAAAATATAAAAGTATGGAGTCAAAATTAGACTTTAGAGACCGTGTTATTGTCCTAAACGACTTTCTTTATAGGTATAGAGAGAGTACTTAAAACAGTTAAAACGACATAAAATTTGAGACAAATGTTGGTATATGATTGGTACAAAGAAAGCTCGTACTGTCACAGCCCCTCTTCCATATTTCTCTCGCTCCACCCCCTGATCACGTTTGTTCTTCGTGTGGACTTGGATGCCAGACTATATTAAACCTTCTAATCACGTTTTGTGAGTAGGGTCGTTTTTTTATATATACTACAAAAGTTTGCGAAGAGAGGAAACGACTGCCAAGCAAAAACAACCAAGGCCTTGTTTAGTTTCGAAAAGTGAAAAAATTTCGGTACTGTAGCACTTTCGTTTGTTTGTGACAAATATTATTCAATTATGGACTAACTAAGATCAAAAGATTCGTCTCGTGATTTACAGCTAAACTGTGTAATTAGTTTTTATTTTTGTCTATATTTAGTGTTTTATGCATGTGCTAAAAAATTCGATGTGACGGGAAATCTTGAAAACTTTTTGGTTTTCAGGTGAACTAAACAAGGCCCAAGGGCGGAAAAGCAGGAAAGTCAAAACACCCGAGAGCTTCTGCAATGACTAAAATATACTCCGTACGCTACAAGTATCCTCACGAGTGGCCACACGCCCACACACCACGCACCTCTGCGTTCCCCCAAACAGCCGTGATCTCCCAGGAGAGCTCAGCGCCCTTCTCAGCTCGACAAAATCAAAGAGACGACGCCCCCTGTGCCGTGCAATCCAGGTAATCATGCCTGGTTCAGATGGCGAAATTTTTTGCATTTCGCTACTATAGCATTTTTGTTTGTGACAAATATTATTTAATTATAAACTAACTAGGGTCAAAAGATTCATCTCGCGATTTACAGACAAATTATGTAATTAGTTTTTATTTTTGTTTATATTTAATACTTCATGCATATATCGTAAAATTCGATATGACGAGAAATCTTGAAAAATTTTAAGAACTAAACAAGGCCTCAATGGCTCAATCAATCTCCCATAAAAGGAAGCGGGCTATTGGTTGGAGGGGCTCACGGGCATAATAAACTCTCGGCGCGGACACTTGTATGCATCCTGCACACAATTCGCATCCTGCAGAATCATCATCAGGTGGACCCTGCCGTGAATAAAAATATTCAAAACATGCATGATCATAAACAAACCTTAGAGCAAGTACAATAATGGACTTATAGTCAAGCTAATACTGATGTGGAGGAGAGAAGAGAGGAAAGAGATGATAGCTTACTCTTATGTAAGCACCAAGCTGGGCACGGATGCATAGGTAGTGGTGGGTCCAAATAATCAGTGTTGTGAGAAGTAATAGAAAAGAGAAAATGTTTTAGAGACAAGTATAAGACAACTTATGGTATAACTTAGCTCTAATCATTTGGCTTATAGCCAAGCACTTGGCTCTATTATTGACCTTGCTCTTAATAGAGATAACTGCATTGTTAAACCAGAAAGCAACACCAAGCAGGTAAGGCTGTCTCTAATAGAGACTATAGAGTTGACAAACGGGGACTCAAATGCAAAATGTGTCCTCCACGATAATTTAGCTGAAGGAAACACGCTCTAATAGAAGATGCATACAGGGAACCCATTTTGCATAGTGGATGAACCAGAACACAAAAGCACGTCGCCTCTCTCCGTGAAGCAAATCTAGCAGGTAAGCACCTCCCTCTCCTCTTTCTTCTCCAACTCCCACCAGCCATTTGCCTCGGTGCGCGCCGCTGGTTCCCACCTCCACCTAGATGGACCGAAGCAACGCGATGGCCTCCCCATGCAACGCGACACGCAAAGCCCCTACATAGGTGACGGCGAGGAGTGTTGTGGCATTTGCGTGGCCCCGACGAGGAATGGCGCCGCAAGAAAGGGCGGCTTCGAGGAGGAGGAGGAGGAGGGCGATGGGGGCAACGGGTGGAGCGGAGGCTGTGGACAGCGCTCGGACAAGACGGGGCTTCCTCATGGCAGGCCGACAGCTGGCAGGCTCGATGACGAAAGGAGGAGGGCGCCGCGGCGGCTTGGTTTCAGCAAACAAAGCTCTTGTGTCTGCTGTTGGGGAAGGCAGGTTATGGGTCAGACTCTTTTACTGTGCACAACGCAAATCGTCAAATGTGTCTTGTGTTTGGGTTGGGTCTATGGAGACCGTCTAAGGCCCTAGTTAGGCCCAGTTTAGATTGGAGATTGAAAATTTTTGGGTGTCACATCGGATGTGTCGGAAGGATGTCGGAAGAGATTTTTAGAAACTAATAAAAAAATAAATTACATAACTCGTCTGGAAACTGCAAGACAAATCTATTCAGCATAATTAATCTATCACTAGCACATGTGGGTTATTGTAGCACTTAAGGCTAATCATGGACTAACTAGACTTAAAAGATTGATCTCGTGATTTTTAACCAAACTGTGTAATTAGTTTATTTTTTATCTACATTTAATGTTCTATACATGTGTCTAAAGATTCGATGGGATGGATGAAAATTTTTCAGATGGAGAACTAAACAGGGCCTTAGATGGCTCTAAAATTTCAAAAGTTTATAAGATTCTCCATCACATCAAATCTTGCGGCACATGAGCATTCAATATAGATAAAAATAACTAATTGCACAGTTTGGCTGTAATTCGTGAGAGGAATCTTTTAAGCCTAGTAAGACCATGGCTGAATAATATTTTCCAAATACAAACGAAAGTGCTACAATGTCCCAATCAGGCCTTGTTCACTTCACTAAAAAATCAAAAAGTTTTCAAGATTTCCCGTCACATTGAATCTTGCGGCACATGCTTAGAGCATTAAATATAAACGAAAACAAAAATTAATTCCATACTTTGTCTGTAAATCGCAAGATGAATCTTTTGAGCCTAGTTAATATATGATTGGACAATAATTATCAAATAAAAACAAAAATGCTACGGTATCCTAAATCAATTTTTTGGAAACTTAAACAAGGCAGATCAACAGGCTTTAAAGAGAAAGCACAATGCGGCAACGAAGTAGTTCATAGGGAATAAAATACTCTCTATCACCTAATTGAGATATTGTAAAGGTAGTCTATATAGCAGTCTATAACAAAAAGTACTCATAGCTCTATTAACTACCCATAAGTAATAAAAAAATGATATTTTCTTTCTCTATGTTCTCTCTTGTCATGATACATAAGATGGTTGGAAAGAATAATTTTTAATCTTTAGTGAAACTTACTTTATAGATTACTTTGTTGACCAAATATTGTGATTAAATAATAATAATTATAGATTACTTATGTAAAGTCAGACTACTTAATCCGTAGTGGCCTCTGACGCCATGTGATTACTCTCTGTTCCTTTTAAATTGTCGTCGTTGGTGTACGTGCCATAAGTTTAACTTGATTTGTAGAAAAGACGTGCAACATTTGTATCTCTAAATAAATTTGTTAAAAAAATAGATTCAAAGATCTTTCTAGTGATACTAATTATATATTATAAATATTAATATTTTTAATATTTAATTATCAGTAGTTGTTTTTTGAAAACGCATGCGACAATTAAAAGTACGGAAGGAGTACACGTTTACCATCCCAGTGCGTCGTTTACATCTCGACGGCCGTGCCGTTATGGCATGGATCATCATGAAAAAAAAACCCCGTGGGTGAGGGTGGTGCGGTGGCAGAGCATCCTGAGAAGAGCAGTGATCATTCCCATCAAGTCATGGACCTGCCGTGAGCCCGTGACGCATGCATGCATTCGCTCCTGCCGATGTCTCGTCGCTTGCACCACCGTTTCTTTCTCGAAGCGGCCGCGGCCAGCAGTCAGCGTAACAGTGAAGCAGGAGCCCACACCCTGGCCTTGTAAAAAGAATTTACAAAACTTTTTAGACGTCGAATCTTAAGTCGAACATTAAATATAAAGAAAATCAATTATATAGTTTATCTATAATTAATAAAATAAATCTTTTAAATTTAATTAATTTATAATTAGATAATATTTATTAAATACAAACAAAATTAATATAGCGTCTATTTTAAAATTTTTTGGAACTAAACAAACTCCTGCATCGACGTGTACGTCATGCAAAGCTTCATGCGAAAACTAGCGGCTGGCTGGCTGGCGGGGTTTTGTATGTCAAAGCGCCCGCGGCACACGCAACGTCGATCGGAAAAAAAAGATGAGCCGGGCTCGATCGATGGCGACTCGCCGCTTTGGCACAGCGTTGACGACGAACGCGGTGACAAGGCTAAAGTGGAAAAGGGATCGTTTAAAGTTAAAAGGACCTTTTACTATTTTGTTTCAAGTAAAGAAAAGGGCCTTTTGGTATTGATTGATGATTATATATACATACTGATGATGACCAACACGTTTGCTCGTGTCGCATAATGTTTTGTCCTGCCTTTTTTTTAATCATTAACAAACAGAGGTCGATCGGATACCAAAGCAACCACACGCATTGGTGAGGTTTTATAACTACATGTTTGGTTGGAGATGTTAAAGTTTAACATAGTATTTTTATTTTATTTTAATTAATGCCTAATCATAGACTAATTAGATTTAAAAAATTCATCTCGCAAATTATTCTCTAACTGTATTTTTAGATTCATAACTAGTTTATATTCAATATTTTATATATATGTTCAAATATTCGATTTGATATAAGTTAAAATTTAAGGCGAACTAAATGGGCTCTTATACTACCGACTTGTTCGGTAACTACAATATACTGGCTGTGACTTGCGAATAACCAGTCACGGCCTCAAGGAAAAAGGAAATAGTAGCCAGTTTATTAGTTCGCGTTTTCCATATTTCCAAATGATGGGAATTAAAGTATGCATGTGTTACATGTACGTAGCTTGTACGGCCGTGCTTTGTCTTTAGTTTGGCCGACCTCCTACGCTTCAGTGCTCTCTGCTCCAGGAGTCGTCGTCAGCTTCGTGAACCGCATCAGGCTGGTTTCGAGTAGTATGTAGCCAATCCAAAAGGACGACGAACCACCACCCCTGGGTGGCAAGTGGCAAAACCCTCGTCCTCGTGAATCACACACACTCCAAATAGAGAAGGGCGCAGCTACAGGCAGAGCCGGCACAAGAGCACCGTGCTACTAATTAAACTGCTAATAGTTAATTAATTGGCTTAGCAACCTGCAGACGCACCATGCATCCGGGCGGGGCAAAACATCGGTAGGCCAGGCAGGCTGCGAGCGAAAGCTACGGTTACTTGCAGCGCAGGGCAAGCGGCCGCGGCCACACACGAAAATTCTCGCGCTGGCCGACCAGACCAGGTCGGCCGGCCGGGCCGGCGGATTGCTTGCGTGCGGCCATGGGCTCGTCGTCGTCCACATACATACATACATATATATATATATATATATATATATATA
>Ga0182004_10005162_pt1 | contig 10618 bp, 7 predicted proteins | sample Sormic07211540_1_FD_120479 | JGI IMG/M metagenome (GOLD analysis project Ga0182004, IMG submission 120479) | Endophyte microbial communities from Sorghum bicolor roots, Mead, Nebraska, USA - 072115-40_1 MetaG | ecosystem: Host-associated > Plants > Roots > Unclassified | place: USA: Nebraska...
ATGGAGTAACTAGGCTTAAAAGATTCGTCTCGCGATTCTCAACTAAACTGTGTAATTAGTTTATTTTTTTATCTACATTTAATGTTCAATGCATGTGTCCAAAGATTCAATGAGATGGATGAAAAATTTTTGGGTGTGGAACTAAACAGGGCCTTAATATAACCCGCGTTCTAACTTCCTATACAAAAGCTAGTGCTAAACCACTTCTTGAGGGTTTACTGCATGCTACTTCCACGGCCACATGTTCAGTCAGGCAGTAGAGCAATATATATATATATAGTCACCATCCTGAGTGCTACTGCAACACACCAGCAGCATGCACAGCTGAGCAGCTAATGGTGCCAAAAGCAAAAGGGTTCGGCGTCCAACCGTAGTTAACGCCAGGCCAGGGCGCGCAGCGACTGAAGGCAAGCTCATCTCCACAGCTTGACATACTTGTCATGGCTTGTGGAAGCAACCAGGCCGGAGCTTGACGAGGCCAAAGCTGAGACGAGGCTGTCGTGCGCTGCAATGGTCATGCTCCGGTTCTCTGACATGTCCCACAGCTCCAGAGACTGCACCATTCAGCACAGGACCACGAGTAAGATATCTCAGAGATGAATGAAGGGTGCAGAAAAATAGCAGTTGCAGTGGTCATGGAATTGTGCTAAACTATTATTCACTCGTATGTATCAGAGACACTTCATGGCAAAAAAAAAAAAGACACTTCATGGCAGCAAATGTTCATAGAGTTGTCCAACTACAACAGCTGCGTGACATATTGATATTTGTGACACTTTATACAGTACCACTTCTGTTAGAATATGGGCATTTTTCTATGCTATTGTAAAGTGTTTGCAAGACACGGCTGGCGTTTTACCAATAGGCTTGCATTCTAGTTTGTGATTCCTAGAAAAATTGTTTGTTATCATCATGCCTCAAAACTTTGTGTTTGAGATTCCCTGGTCTGTGTTACCCTAGCCATATGCATTGATCGATGCAGAAGCTGGGATATATTAATATATTCCCTTTTCTAAAAAAAAAGCAGCAACTAAAATTTATATTTGAATAGTTGAAAGTTAGTGTATGAAGTTGAAAACGACCATTTGACAACAGGCACCCTAGGTCCATGCGACCCGGTTTTGGATGAACTGTGAGTGAGTAAAGACATGCAAGGGAAAGTAACTTGCCTGGTAACAGCCAATGATAAGCAAGGATGGATATGTAGGATGGAAAGTACATGAAGTGAACTTTCTCCCGCCGCAGCTAAGCTCATTCACAAAGCTCTCATCGTTCAGAGACCACACCTTCACTGTGTCTTCACTGGCAGACACCACATATTCGCCAGTGGGATCCCAGCACACGGAATCAACACCCTTAGTGTGGCTCTGCAATTTCCAAGAAATCAGATTATCAGGGTTGCTTCAAGTGATCACTTCTCAATAACAGGGGACTTATAGTGATTATATAAATGAATGCTGACTACAGTTAGCAAGATTTTTTTTAGATAAAGGATTATTCCAATAAGGTTCCAGCCTCTGCATCAAGTAGCAGCGCACAGCTAGCAAGGTGTGACTTGCAAACATACTCAAGTTAGCAAACTGTCCTAGGGTGCACCTCAGTCACTTACGAACCTCAAATCTCCTCACACAAGTTTGTGTCTCCACATCCAGGATAGAGACTACATTATCTGAAACTGTTGCAAGATATCCTCCATAACGAGGCTGGAATCTCAGCTGGGTCGAACCTCCCTACAAAAGGTATAGCATACAGAAAAATCCTCTTACTACAATTGTTGTGCAGCTCTCTACATGTTCAAGGAAAAAAATAGAAAAACACAGGAGATAGTATTGTCACATTTGAGACAAGTTGCCGATTATGCCTGGCCATAGCTTACTCTTTTACTGTTTTACAGCATGCTACTCACAATGGTATACATATATTATCAATGCTTGCTGCTCAGGTGGACAACTCTTTTGTGTGTTAGCAACAAGAAGAAAATTACAGGTCAGCAAAAAAACTAAGTCAAGCTGAGAAACCTTGAAAATTCGGACAACATTTCCATGCTTGATGCTCCAGAATCGTATCTCATTGTCCCCATCACAAGAACAAATGAGGTCATCCTTGTTTGGGTGGAAATCAAGTGACATAACAGATGCTGAGTGCCCAGTGAATGTACGAATTGAATAATCATGCTGCAAAAATCAATTCCATGGAATTAACTAGATATAGAAAACTGAAAAGCAGTAAAACGCGAACATACTTTGCTGCAATTACAGCTTTGAAGAAAACAAGGGCAGGCATCCACATCACCTATTAACTCCATTTCATATTAAGGAACAGATGCTATGGGCCTTCACAAAATACAATCATGAACAGGGGTTGCTAACTGCTTTCTTTGTGGCTTCACATCATAATCAAATACACATTTCTTTGTGGCTTCACACCATAATCAAATGCACATAGTTTCAGTGGAAAAGGGCAATGTGAAGCACCCTTAGATTTCAAAATAAAAATGAGCAATGCAACATATCATTGAATGTTACTGGCAGGTGTATTAATATAACGTAACTGCATTTCTCGCCAAAAAAAACATAACTGCATATTACATGACAGAGAATGTGATCATCAAGAGAAAATTATCACATCTGTGAATCATGAACTGCAGAGTAAAAGAACCTAGAGCAAGAAAGAAAATAAATACAATGACATGTATTAGTATGTGTTAATTGACAGTTGTGCAATGCAGCGTGGTGAAACACACATCGCCTGACATAAGCACATGATCGCGTGGGGGGAAAAGGGCAGGAAAACCTGGACTGATAATAACACTTACATTAGCGGCATCCCAAACCCTCACAGTTTTGTCAAATGAAGAGGTGGCAAGGTGTGGAGTGCTTGGGCTGAAGCGCACATCAGTTATGAGCAGAGAATGCTCCTCTAGCATTGATTTTTGTTTCAGATTGTCAGCATTCCACAGGAAAACCTGCATTGGGAGATACAGAAGGTAATTAGCAATTACATATTACTACAATACTAATGATGATTTTGAACAAGTTCCACGGCTATCAAGTCCACTAAATAGCTTAGCAAGCACAACAACACGTCATTTTACCTTCTTATCATGACCTCCAGTAGCAATTAATTTTCCATCTGATGAGAAATGACAACAAAGAACACTGCTTGTGCTTGCTTGGGCTGAAGAAACCTCTCGAAGGATATATCCTGAATGCATGTAAGAGAAAATAAAAGCATATACTACTAGCCATTTGTGACAAAAAAAAAATATCCCGAATCACTAGGATGTCCTCAAAGGGTTTGCGTCAATTTTTAAGAATGGGGTATTTCTGTGTAGGTCTAGTGCCGACAGTTTTTGTTACAAAAACTTACACAACTGATTGTTAGGTTGATGTATAACTAAACAGATAGTCAGATAGGATATGCTACAAACCTTTTCCAGAACTGATGCAATGGCTGCCAGCAGCTCTTGGATTTGTGCCGTTATGTGACAAGAATGGTTCTAAATTATCTTCCATGGAGCCATCCTCCACATAGCGATCCATATCAACCTAGAGTTAAGAAATATCATAAATAAACAAATAAGTAAAATTCAACAAAACAACAGACTTCCCAGGCTTCCATATAAATGTATGTGCAGCTACCTCACCAAAGAGTGTACTAGCATAGAGCAACTTACAAGTTGGTTGGCTGGTGATCCTATTGGCAGCACCAGGCCCTCAGAACCGTGAGCAACTAAAGCCGTACATGAGCTTGCATTTTGGTGCTGCAGTGGTGTTGATATGGTCTCTCCTGGAGAATGTGCGGAAGGAGTTGAGGGTGTTGAACTGGGGGAAGCGCCAGCAGTATTTGTAGTACCAGAGCTATTAGCTGGGCCAGACGAGGAGATAGGATGTTTGCGCTTTCGCCCATTTTGATTCTTAGAAATCTGTGAGACAGACCATAGGAAAATATGGATTCTTATGGTTCTGACAGAAACTATAAAATTAAGAAAGGAACAGATGAATAAGACTGTGATCTGAGGAAGGGAGGGAGGGAGGGAGGCGTGGAGAGACCTGTTCATTTCCAGCAAAAGCCACCGTTACAATTCCAGCACCCATTTTTTCCTGCTCGCCTGCAAGATAATTTGAGCTTTGTTGTTGCTGACTCAGTAATGGATGTTGGAGTAGCTGTTGCGGATTGTTACTCTGTTGTTGTTGCTGCAGAGCTGCTATCTTCTATACAAGACAGAAGATGTAGTAAGGCTTAACTGAAAATATGAAGGATTTATTTCCCCAATTGCGGCTTTGGGATACATCTGTAAACATATACACTAGCAACTAGATCACCAAGTGATCATAAAAATATCAGTACATCTCATTTTGACACTGCATATACAATTAGTTAATAAAAAATTATCATTATCAATAACCCGCTATATTCATGATTAAACATTTAATTTGCAACAAGAAATTGGATACTGCAGAAAGCTCTCAAATGGTCATTATACTTTGGTTTTGACAACAGCCAATGCAATGCATTATACAACTGTTAGGGAAAAAAAATGAGAAATCTGGTTATGTTCTTGGGAATGGGATATTATAGTTTGTATTCGTGGAAGTCCATAACAATGTCACGATCAAGAAAATTTCAATTGAACTCAATTACTGTTTAGTAATGATCACCCAATTAGAATATGTTAGTATTCTATCTGGACATTGATATACATAAAAAAGGAGTCATCAGATGAAACGTGCATCTTTTTGGAGACTTGAAAATCTTAATAGTGAGAACAGAATCAAGAGAAAAAAGATAAAACATTTAATAATGTAAGCCCTAACTTAAAGAGATATTTTAAATGCTTAGATTTGATTTGTGCCATAACATATGACAAAGAAAAATCCTTGGCATTCATAGGTGTTACTCCCTCCGTTTCAAATTGTAACACGCTTTCGCATTTCTAGATACATTACTATTAATGTATTTAGACATAGTGTATAGCAAAAGTTATCTACCTAGGAAAAAAACATCTTACAATTTGGAATGGAGGGAGTAACACGGAAAGGTCCTAAGTTATCATCATCTCAAGGAAAAGGTCAAAACTTACCATCAAAGTGTATCGCTTTTTGTTTTTCCTAGCTGATACTGAATTTATCCTTGAAAAATTTAGAGCTGGTGTAATGTGTCCTAGAGACCTAGACTACTAACTCGATTCTTTTCAAGAAACTTAATGTTGATTCAGCAATCAATCTAAAAAAACTTTCTTGTTCCAAAAGATTTTAACAAATGTAACATACTGACACATGATGCATCCGCATAAATATGAGTGACTATGCATGCATAGTTAGGTACAACTAATAGAAACCTACCTTCATCAGCATATCTGTCTCAGCACGCTGTGTAGGTAAGCACATGTTTTGCAATGACTGGCCAACACTGGGAACAATTTCAGTGAATGCATTTGATTGACCATCTCTCCCAGGAACCAAGTTTCGGCTGCTAAAAAGCATCCGAAGTCGTCTGTTATCCATGTCTCCAGGTGAAGTGACATTTTGTTGTGCTTGAACTTGAAGCAGAATTTGCTGCTGCTGCTGAGGAGTGAGAAACTGGAGCTGGTGTTGTAATGGTTGGGCTTGGTGCATATAAGATTTGTGCTGGAAAAGCCCAGACCGAATATGTTCTAAACCCTGAATAGTTATGATCAAAAGGGCACGTGTCATAAGAGCACAAGAATGTGTAACAGGCAAACTTGCTTCCAATTATAACTTAGAATGCTAGTGACTGGAAGCCTAGAAAATGTGAAGAACTAACTGTGAGAGGCCACCCTTTCAAGGTCAAATTGTTCCCTGCCTGATTAGAGCCTGCCAAGCATGAAAACAAAGATGGAAAAGTATGTTACAAACATAACAGTGCAGCCCTTGTGTTGTTCGAGAAAAGAAAAACAATGCAGCCCTTAGAATCTCCATTAGACATGCAGACTAAAGAATATCCCAAGGTTATATTTTATTTTGAATTCTACATTCAGAAGGGCTGTAGTTGTGAAAAAACAAGTGACTACTAAACAGAAGCATCAAATAACAAGAGAGTTCGATGTCAAACACCTGGTGCTCCAAATAGTGATCCATCTGCACCTGCAGCTCTCAGGTTCAAAGCTACATTTGTTTCTGCCTTCAAATCCTGATACAAACTTCCCCCATCAATTATGGATATTAACAGTAGAAGGATATAATATCTGAATATGAACTATAATTATGGATATTAACAATAGAAGGATATAAATAAACTATCAACCTGTGTTGATCCCAGAAGTGACTGGCTCCTGACCTGAGCTTGCTGTAATGAACCGGACACGCCACCAGCCGATCTATGGAAGATTTGCCTAATAACAGTTGGAAGAAAGTCAAATCAAATTTCACAAAGGTTTGCACTAGATATGTCCTCACATGTAAATGCTACAGAATAAAATTGAGTAGACAGTACCCTGAAGCTAGAGATGATCTTGCAGGTGACTTTAGCATTGAAGTTGGGTTTGATTCCAGTAATGGGCCAATGCTTTCAGTGAGCCTTTGCTGCATTGTAAATAAAACAGACCATTTTATATCAGTGTACAAATTAGCAAGTATTGAAGCAGCCGTGGATAATATAATTGAGAAAAATACCTTCATTAGAGCCTCTTCTGAAACGTCCCTCTGAACAGTAATTTTCATCCTATCCTCATATATCTTTGAAGATAAAGCACTTGCAGTTGTATCATTTTGTCGCACTGGTGGATCAGCAGCAGGAGTACCATTCTGGGCAGTAGTTGTAAAATCAGTGTTTTCACTGCACTGCTGTTGCTTCTGCTGCCGCCGTTGCTGCTGCTGCTCTTGCGGATGCTGTTGTGCATGCCTCTGTAGCAAGAGTTGTTGCATCTGGATCTGGTGCTGTGATTGTTGCTGCTGCTCCCGTGCTTTAATCGACTGTGTGGGCATAAATTTATATGCCATCATACAAAGGAGCACAAGAGTATAACACAATGCAACCGGGAAAAAAAAGTCATAGTTACTTCTTCCGATCACAGATATCTATAACTTTGACCTAAGTCATAAATTCTCCCAAGTCAAACTTCTGTAATGTTGACCAGCAATATCTTTGAAAACATATTGTTTCAAATGAAAAGAGTTATGAATTACAAAAGTAGTTTCTATAATGAGTCTAGTAAAGTAGTAATATCAAGCTTGTCTTGTTAATCTATATAATTTAGATATTTATAGTCAAAGTTAAAAGCTTGACTTAGGACAAACCTAGATGGATTTATATCTATGATTGGAGGAAGTACTGTGTGATGATCACAGCAGATCTCTAGCAATGACAAGTAGCCACAGATAATCATCCCACTAGATCATAGTCACTAGAAAATAAACTAGTATGAGCTAGTAGCCACATGCAGGGAACTAGACCATCGGGCTCTTGGGACCTTGATTATTGTTTTCCAATCAGCTGCAAAGTAAATAACAGCTGTATAAGACCAATAGCTGGAAGTTGGCACAAGTACCATCTATCCATGCCAACAGTGGGAATTGGAAAAGGTGCATAATATTTGAGTATTATCCACAATTTTCTACTCAAAATTTAGCAAAACCAGTTTTTTTTTCTCAAATGACACAGGAGAGAGAAAAAATGCTACAAGAGCAAGGCAAAAGAGCCCCATCGGATCACACACCCAATTACCTAGAAACACACACCACTGACTATAGGAGAACACAACCAAGGGGACTAGATTGCCAAGCAGAAACTAAGGATCTGTGGCAATCGACCTTAAGAGCAGGTGCTTTAGGTTAGAAGCAACTGCCAAGCACCATAAACTAAACTCATAGGCTACATTTTAGCAAAACCAGCTGAAAAGCCAGGCAGTACAAACTAACTACCAAGTAGAGAAATGATATACATAGGCTCCAAAACTTTTTTAAAAAGCAAATTCGTAGCTTTACTTGACAGTTACACAGTTGTCTTCTATTTTGCAATATGGAAAAATCTTATGAATAATGTGGAAGCAACCAAGCACTATTGCCTAGGTACATTAATTAATTTGTTATCCTTTTTCTCAGCATCAGTGTGGAACTTTCTTGGGTTTTGCTTGTCCAATTGATATGGATGTAATCGGCCCTAGAAATGTGTATTCACCATATAAATGTGCATACAAGAGGGACACGTGTGATGAACACAATTTCAACATTTCGATACTAGCCTGTGAAGTACAAGCAAGCCCAGATGAGGCAAGTAATAATGCATGTTCTATAATAACCACTAGTTACTGTCTCAAGGAAAGAACCTCAAGGTAAGAAGCAGCAGAATCAGAATGCTTCTCATTCGTCCTTGCAATGAAGATGTCCCAGAAAACCGACCACCATTCGAAGAGAAAACCCCCTGGTGCATCGATCGCTGTTGCAATGTAAAAAAAGAGGTAATACTATCAAATACAAGGAATTATACTACATCGCCCCAACACACACAAACCTAACCAAAAAAAGTGTCAGTCAAAATACAAATGCCTGCCCCAATTTTATTTGGGAAAGGGGGGCCTGTTTGGATCCATTAGTACTAAAAATTAGGTAGCTAATAGCTAATAGTTGATAATCTTTAGCTAGCTAATTTTTAGGAGAGGGCTTTTGGATCCCCTGCTAATAGGTGATTGGATAGTGAATTGAAGGTGCATATGAACTATTACACCTATTAGCAACTCAAACCTGCTATGGAACTAGTAGTTAGCAGCCCTCCAGCAGGTCTGTTTGAATCCACTAGTACTAATTTTAGCTGCTACTTTTTAGTGCTAATGGATCCAAACTTCAGTGATTGGACCAATACTTCAGTGCTTGGCTTCAAACTAATGCTTCAAGAAATCAAGTTTGGCCCTTTATGCCGAAAGATAGAAACTACGAAACTAAAATGGAAGCACATCTAGAAATTTTTATAATCTGACCACAGCACTCACAAACAGGAGCGGAAGGCACATTGCTTTCGGCTAGGAACGCCTTCGCCGTGTTCTGCAGGTTCCTCTTCAGCAGGTAATCATAAATGTAGGAATCCAACCTGCTTCTCAAACAACGAGCATAGCAAGCGTTAGTCAAGATAGCAGGAAAACTGCGCTATTAGTATGCACACAAGAGTCAGACAGAACCAGCCAAAAAAAACGTCTTAAGAAATAGGCAGATAGGTAGTCAAGATAGCAGGAAAACTGCGCGACTACTGCCTCTAATGGAGAAGCAGAGAAAACCCGGACGAGAAGACAGACAAATAAACAAGTAGCGTAATAAGTCAGCACCGTCAAGCACAAAACGAAGCTTACCGGATGAAGAAAAGAGCGAAAAAGAATCGAAAAAAAAAAGCATAGCTTCTGCGAAACAGGCAAAAAATGCAGTGTGGAAAAGCGGAAATTCCAAGAAAATAAAGTAATTATTAAGCATCTGAAGCTTATCACAAGTGCTACCAGGCAATAACCATTAAAGAATCAGAAAAAAAGGAATAACGATCAAGAAACCTAACTGTAAAAGAAAACCATCAAGAAAAATGCTGAAAGCGGGGTGAGGGATTTCAAGGGCCGTGAAAAACGACCCAAAGCATACCAAAGAGTGAAGGTGGGAAGAAAAAAACAGCTTGTTCACTGATCAAAGCAGTCCGATCAAGGAGATCAACTAGGGTACAGATTGAGAAGAAAAGGCAAACTCACATCTTGTCTGCCTCCCACACATTCTGCGCCATGGCTGCTGCAAACTCCTCGAAGCCACACTAAAGGCAAGAAATCAAGAAGGGAACACCTCCTCAGGGACTAGGGGAAAGGAAGGGAAAAAGTACAGCTCAAATAAGATAAAAGATGACTTTGACAGCTCACATTCTGCCCCAAATCCAATGTCGATGCCGCTTTGCAAACAAAAACGCCGGAAATGAAATCTTTGGTTGCAGAAGAGCAGGCTGGTGAGTAGTAGAACGAAATAAGGCGGTGATTGGGGTACGGAGAAGAACGGGGAAAAGAAATGGATGAACAGGTGAGGAGGAAGAGGAGGTTTTAAAGCTCAAGACGCCAGAAAACACCAAAAGGCCAATTCTGCTGTTCATTTCTACTGTTTAGTCCTTCAGTTCTCGGTGATTTTCTCGTTCCGCTCCCTGTACTATAATTTCGATTTTGCCACTGCCTATTTTGCTTTCCCATGGCTTTCCCATCGTTGATCGGGATCGGTTCTGGAGTCAATAGCTGTTAGCAGGAAACAGCTACTAAATTAATGCCGCCCTATTTAAAATAAACTAGGACCAGTGATGAGTTAGGACTAGTAATTAGTTAACTAGTAGTTAGCTCACTAGTGATTATTAATCCAAAGGCTAATAAGTAGTATTATCTTAGGCGTTGTTTAGTTCCAAAATTTTTTGGGAAATGGACACTGTAGCACTTTCGTTTGTATTTGACAAATATTGTCCAATCATAGACTAACTAGGCTTAAAAGATTCATCTCGTCAATTCCGACCAAACTGTGTAATTAATTTTTATTTTCATCTATATTTAATACTCCATACATGCGTCTAAAGATTTGATGTGACGGGGAATCTGAAAAATTTTACAAAATTTTTCAGGAACTAAACAAGGCCTTAAGAAAAAAATTATTTCAGTTTA
>Ga0182004_10005163_pt1 | contig 10617 bp, 19 predicted proteins | sample Sormic07211540_1_FD_120479 | JGI IMG/M metagenome (GOLD analysis project Ga0182004, IMG submission 120479) | Endophyte microbial communities from Sorghum bicolor roots, Mead, Nebraska, USA - 072115-40_1 MetaG | ecosystem: Host-associated > Plants > Roots > Unclassified | place: USA: Nebraska...
ACTCCTGTTTATGCTGAAGGATTTCAAACATTGCTGCTTGTAATCCTCCATGGCTTTCGCAATAGCTTGCTTCTGCTCATCTTTGAGATTAGCTTCCGTCACGGGGATGACATTCTCCAAGTCAAAATCGCTAGTCGCCATGTCGATCTTGATCTTGACTCTGGTCCCACCGGGAGTGCCAAAAGATGTGTTGATGCAAAAGCTGATCTGCAAACACAAAGGGCTAATACCCGATTTATACATTAAGGCGTGCCAGCCGATTTGACCTTACTATCGGCAAAGGTGATAACTCGAATACTTTGGTCCCGACAACAGCGATCGCCCGGATGTCACGGCCAAGAGGTACTCATGCGGAACTCGAGAATACGCCGAGCTTAAGTCGACAAACTCTTAAGAACTCATAATAAAAAGGAAAATATGATGAAGTCGTCGAAAAAGTAGATGCTGGAATATGAGTAAAAATTTGTGTTTGATTGATTGATAGATATCTCATTATAAGGCCCTAGGGTCTACATTTATACTCTGCCCAAAGAGCTACAATCAGACACGACTAGGACTCGAGTTCCAAATTAAACGGAATCTGTATATAAAATGAATTAAAATATCTATGGAAAACATAAAACTATCCTCCCGTAACAAACCGAGACACCACCATAGTTCAATCGGCAACCTTCATGTTCTCCTTCCGAGTCATCGGCAGACTCCTCATCATAGCCATCGGCAAAGACTAACGCTGACCATCAGCACGAACGTGTCACCACTTCTGGACTTAGCCACATTCGGCTGTCTCTTCATCGGCAACCACCCTCATCGGCAACTCCCTTCCAGACCAATTACTGTTGCCCCATCTTGCCGATCTATACTTTACCGATTACTGGGTACGTGTCCAACAACGGTGTCAACACTTGTGCTAGAACACCAGCCTGAGAAAACGTTGTCTCCTAAGCTCCACTATCCTAGGGTCTGTGCTCGTGAAAGCATCCTATATGGACTTGTTGATCATCTCCAATACTGCCTCATCTCTACCTTTCTAGATGAGGCTTCATTGTATCTTTGCCTCATGTGGTAAGTGCTGGTGTCGGATTGCTAGGAATCCATGGTCTTCCAGCTCTTCCTTGAGGATATGCCATGGACGCGGCCGCGGTGCTTGGGGTTTCCTAACACCTCGGTTAGTATGTCTCCATCTCTACAAGGTGAGAACACACCGCTCTTGGAGGCTGTTGTGACCTCTGTGATCCTCTTCTCCTTCTCCTCCATATGTGACTCATTGAACATTCTCTTGCCCACCTTCAACTTTTTCAGCTCAGGACCTTTGATGATGTTTTTTGACATCAAATCCAAGTCTTTGTAAGGATTTGGCAGCCCGGCCTTAGCTAAATCCCTTTCTTTTTCCCTCCACCATGGCCTCATACTAGCATACCCTGTCATGTCGATGTGGTGGTGGTGCTGGTTCTGCTTAGCAAGCTTGGAGAATTGCTCGTCCTTGAGCTTTGCTTCTGGGATTTGCTTTTGTTTGACAAATTTTTACCAAACTTCAGGCATGACATAATTGTACTTCTAGCAGGGTGACCTCCCTATTTTGCACATAGTCCTTGTTGAGCTTGTACCTAAAGCTATGAAGTGCCTTTCTTGTAAGCACCAAGACATGTTGTTTGCACTTATCTTCATCAAAGCCATCTAGATATGTGAACCACTTCAGCATCTCTTTCCACACATACTCCTTGAGTGCTTTTGGGACTTCCTTCCAATTCTCATATGTGATCTCAACCTTCTCCCTAACTAAATCTAAGCACCGGTTGCTGAATTTTTTAAGGATCTCTCTTGGATGGAATGGCTCTCTCAAGGCCGCACCTCGGCTATCATGTGAACATCATTGTGCTTCTCTACAAGGCCCCAGTTTGGTAGGGGAGGACATTTGCTTGAGCCCTTGTTTGAACCACCTAGAGATAGGGGTGTCACATCACCTAGTGCTACCCTTATGCCTCCATGTGGACTATTATTGTTGGCAGGCAGATTATCTCAAGGACTGCTGCCTAGGCCACTAGCATTATCATTGTCATTGCCGCCATTATCATCTTCGTCATTGTCATTGCCATCACCTAGGTCATCACCAAGTGGAGACGATAATGAGTGTGAGGGCTGTGACAATGGCATGGGCATCTTGAATAAGAGATCTGCCTTACTCAATAGCACCCATGTGCCGAGAGCAGCACGGATCATTGTGTAGCCTTTTAGTTGGAATGTCAAGTTCTTCCTGCTCATATTCTGCATTCATCCACACCATGTCCACCATGCAATAATCAGGCAGGATGGGCTTGCCATTGTACAAGGCACAACTTTTTGGTTGCACTAATGCTCCCTGGGCCACTTCTTCTTCTTCCTAACCCTACCAAAAGGCACCTGGAGCATGCACAATGTAAATTCCCTAATGTCATTGACCAAGTACCTTGGGAGTTGTCCAGTACCTAGAACCATCTACCCTTGTACCATGGATGGACAGTCTTGTGGCGGAACACCAGCCTTAGAAAACATTTGTCTCCTAAGCTCCACTATCCTAGGGTCAATGCTCGTGAAAGCATCTTGTATGGACTTCTTGATCATCTCCTTCACTACCTCATCTCTGCGATTCTAGATGAGGCCTTCCTTGTATCTTTGCCTTGTGTGGTAAGTGCTAGCGTCAGATTGCTAGGAATCCATGGTCTTCTAGCTCTTCCTTGAGGATATGCCACGGACATGGTCTTGGTGCTCAAGGTTCCCCAACACCTCGCTTAGTATGGCCCTATCTCAGCAAGGTGAGAATGCCCCACTCTTGGAGGCCATTGTGACATCTGTGATCCTCTTCTTCTTCTCAATATGTGGCTTGTTGAACTTTCTCTTGCCCTCCTTGAACTTTCTTGGCTCACAACCTTTGATAAAATCTTTTGACCTCAAATCTAAGTCTTCATAAGGATCCAGTAGCCTGGCCTCAGCTAAAGCCCTTTCTTGTTCCCTCCACCACAGCCTCTTACCAGCATACCCTATCAATGGTGTTGGTTCTCCTTAGAGAGCTCAAAGAATTTCTTGCTCTTGAGCTTTGCTTCTAGGATTTGCTTTTGTTTGATGAATTCTTCACAAACTTTAGGCAAGATGTAATTGTACTTCTAGCAGGGTGACCTCCCTATCTACACATAATCCTTATTGAACTTGTACCTGAAGTTATGAAGTGCCTTTCCTGCAAGGACCATGACATGTTGTCTACACTTATCTTCATCAAAGCCCTCTAGATAGATGAACCGCTTCAACAGCTCTTTCTACACATATTCGTTGAGTGCTTTTGGGACTTGCTTCCCATTCTCATATGTGATCTCAACCTTCTCCCTGACTAAAACTGAGCACTAGTTGATGAATTTACCAAGGATCTCTATTGGCTGCAATGGTTCTCCGCAAGGCCCAACCTTGGCTATCATGTGCACATCATTTTGCTTCTTGTGCCTTCCATGTTGTCCCCTTGCCCTTTGTGGCTCATCACAGGCAGATGCAGTTGTAGAGGTCACCGTGGATGGAGGGGTTTCTTCCATGTGGGCCCTTTCTTCTTCTAGTTGTTGGTCCAAGACATCCTCCAAATTCCAAGGAACCAATCCCATCTATCGAGGCCCAACACTTGCATTAGCTACATACCAGACACTATGGTAATAATTAACATGATTAATAGTGCATGCAAGTACCTTGAGCCCTAGTGTTTTGCTATCCTCATTTGGAGCAATGATGCATTGTTGTGGCCAAGAACCTTCTGACTCCACCACTGATTGAAGTCAGTATCGTCTTTTTCCTCTATATGAGATTTCTTTGATAGCCACAATGGTAGTTGTTCGCTCTCATATGAGGTAGGCATGCCTCTATTTGAGCATGGGGCACTGTATGTTGATGACCCTTCATCACTATCCTTAGGGGTAGCCTCACGCCACTCGTGCTTAGCCTCCGATTCATTTTCCATTCGAACCTAATAAGATACAAATGCATGAATATTGAAGAAAGATTATAGAAGAAAGAGACAAATGTAGTTAATGCAGAAATAATCATTTATTTGCATTGTTGGCTCATATTTGCCATGTGAGCATGACATGGCAGTCATGTGAGTTGTAGTTGGTCATTGTGAGGTCTTTCATCGAGACTAGGCTCTTGATGTTGGAAGAGAGACCTATCGGCACCTTGACACCCCTAAGCCACTAACACATAGCCCTCCTCTCATCTATCGTTAGCTTGTAGCCCGCACCTAGGAGATAGACCTTTCCATTCTGTGTGAATGGTTGTGGGTGAAGGTCATCCCTAATGCCTACGTTGACAAGATCCATTCGTGACTTCTAACCATCCTTTGTCTTTTTCTTGATGTCTAGCAGGATGCTGATCATGCTTTCGAATACATTTTCTCTAGATGCATGCAATTGATGCATGGTATGTGTTAAGTGTTTTCTAGTGTGACAAGTACTTGAAAAAAATCGACTTCTTCTTGAAAGGAACGATGACAGATGGTTCCTCCTTCTTATCCTGCTTTCTCTTCCTTGTTGTCCCCTCTGTCTCTTTATTCTTTCTTCTAAACTCGACCTCATTCATATCCTTGACCATAGCAAAAACTTTTTCCCCATAACTAGTACATTGTGGTTCACCAAGTTAAGGCTCTGGTTGATTGTCAAAGTATTTAATCATCGTATCCCTTCAGTACTTGTGCTTCTTTACAAGGAACCGTTTATGCCTTATGTAGACCATCTTGTTGCATCCATTTAGGTAAGTGTAGTAGGTACCGTTGATCCAAACTACACAGTCGGTATTCCCTTTGATCTACCTAATAGTGAAAATTGACCTTGGTAATCGATGATGTTCACAAAGATTATGGCTTTTAGAGTGAACTTCTTCTATAGGGATGCATCCATCATCTCGACCCCTTCTCCCATGATTTTTTTCATGTCTTCCATGAGTGACTCCAAGAACACATCTTTGTCATTATCGGGCTGATTAGGTCCAAAAATAAGCATGGCAACAGAAGGTACCTGCGCTTCTAACATATCGAAGGAGGCATATTGTAGATGGTGAGGATGAATAGTCAAGTGCTATGTGAGCTGCTAAGGTCACTGAATGGGTTCATTCTATCAGTACTTAGCGCGAACTAACATTTCGTGCCTCTTTGCCAAACTCTAGGAATGTGGCATTGAAATCCTTCCACTGCTTGCCATCAGAATGGTGCCGCAGCTTGCCATCATCTTTTGTGCGATTACTAGATGTAGCTTGCCTTCTTCTTCTTCTTTGACCCACCCATGACTCCTTCATCATTCCCATCCATGTGACAACCGACGTTCATCTTATATCAACTCACGCCGTAGTGCAGATAGCTCTCCAACTTCTCATACTGCAAGCCTTGATAAAGTATATAGTGGTTAGGGCAGGCGTCAAACTTCCTAAGTTTCATTGCCACTAGTCAGATTAGCGTCTTTGCCTGATACGTATTGGCTAGAACCTTGTTGTCATCTGGGTATGTGTCAGCAAGGACACTCATGAGGTCATTGAAGCTAGTGTCAGATCAGCCATGCCAAGACTTCAACATCAGCATCTGTAGGTCAAAACGCAGCACTATCCAATGCTTTGGACAGCCCTTGTAGAGAGGGTCAATTACAATCTACTTCACACTAGTACATAGAGGTACTATACAGGCGGTTCGCAACCCCTTACTACAGGCGGTTTGGTGAACCGCCTGCGCTGGTGGCCTATGAAAATAATTTTTTCACAGGCGGGTAACTAAGAACCGCCTGTAGAAATTCATTTCTACAGGCGGTTTAGTTATGTCAAGCGCCTATAGAAATCTTTTTCTAGAAAATATGAAATCGGTTTTTAGAAATAGGAAAAAAGATTTTAATCCCATGAAAAGCCCATAGGCTAATCGCAAGTCGCAAGTCGCGCGTTTTTTCGTGTAAATCACGTGCTACGCGGTCAGTGGGATTCGAACCTGAGACCTTGCCCTCGCGCATAACCTCCTTTACCACCCCACCTATCACTCAGTTGTGTCTATATTAGAGTTTAGTTCCCCACATATTATCCTAAACCGAACATACATTGATTATTTGAGACCCTAAATGAATTCAAATAGAAAAGTTGTCAACTACAAAGTTTCACAACTTTTCAAGATCTACAACTTTTATATTGGTAGTTTCTCCATTCGAGGTCATTTACAAAATTTGAATTTCAAATTTGAGAAATTCAAACGTAGTTTTCAACGACAAGATGATTTCAAATGAAAAAATTATCAACTACAAAGTCTCATAACTTTTCAAGATCTACAACTTTCATTTTGATGGTTTTTTCAAGCGAGGTCATTTGAAAAGTTCAAAAAATTCAATTTCAAATTATTTCTACCGGCGGTTTTCTTAATAAACCGCCTGTAGAAATACGGTTTTGTTAGGAAAACCGCGTGTGAAAATTGATTTTCATTGGCGGTTTTTGAGTTAGGCCCGCCGATTTCTTTTTACAGGCATTCTTTAATTGAAACTACCTATAAAAATTAAATTCCACCGCCAGCGTAGAGCTTTTGTGTACTAGTGTCATCTCTCTGAAATTCTCCAGCCACCTTAAGTTACCAAACAAAATGTCATGTTCTTCAAGATGGTAAGCTACTTTTGCCATAAGCTCTATACTCTCAGGGTTAGCATCCTCATCACCATTCCTACCACCATCCTCTTGGAGTAAGTCCTCAACCATGATATAATCATGAACATTATCATCACTGGCTGCTGGTGCGACCGATGAGGAGGCAGGTTGTCATCCTACATGCTCCATGGTTGATGATGTCAAGTTGCCTCTAAATGCATCACCCACAGTCACATCCACTTCTTTTTCTCCATGATAAGTCCATATCGTGTTATCCTTAATAAAACCATACCTAATCAAGTGAAATTGCACCTCACTATCTGTGTGGGCTTTCATGTTCTTACAATGTGTTGACACCGTTTTTGGACACGTAACTTTGGACACGTATTTGGGACTTAATGAGGCATAGATCGGTAGGCGAAAAAGTGGTGACTAGTTGACAGAAGAATTGCCGATGAAGGTTGATACCGATGATGAAACGACAGAATGTGGCCAAGTACAAGAGAGGTGATGGATCTATGCTGATGACTGATGCTGATGGTTGCCGATGGCTATGAAAGGTGATTCGCCAATGGTCACAAAGGGAGGCGCAGGAATTGTCGATCAGATGGTGATGGTGTGTCGATCGGTTGTGGTGGATAAATTAATGTTTTCCATAGTTATTAGTGTTTGTTTTGTATGTGGATTCCGTTCAAATTGGAATTCGAGTCCTAGTCGTGTCTGATTATAATTGTTTTGAACAGGGTATAAATGTAGACCCCGTAGCGATGTAAGAAGGAGAGATACACAATCAATCAAATACAAGTCTTTACATCAAAATAACATCTACTTTTTCGACGACTTCGTCAACTTGCGTATTTTCCTTTTACTACGAGTTCTTAGGAATTCTTCGAGTCAACCTCGGCGAGTTCTCGAGTTCCATGTGAATACCTCTTGGCCGTGACATCCGGGCGCATCGCTGTTGTCGGGACCAAAGTATTCGAGTTATCACCTTTGTCGATTGTAAGGTCAAATCAGCTGGCACACCTTAATATCAAATCGGGTATTAGCCCTTTGTGTTTGCAGATCTGTGTTTGCATCAACACATCTTTTGGCACACTCGGTGGGACACAGATTCATCGTCAAGATCAACATGTCTAATACTGAATTCGACTTGGAGAACGTTATCCCCGTGACGGAAGCCGATCTCAAAGATGAACAGAAGCAAGCTATGACAAAAGCTATGGAGGATTACAAGCAGGTATGTTTAAAATCCTTTAGCATCAACAAGATCGGCGAAGTGATCCAAAAGGAAGCATTGTCGATGCCTCGGCAAATCACTTTTGAAGCTAATCCGGGTAAACTGCAAGAGATGGTTGACAATGCTATCAATCGTGCTTTAATCAATCAATCTAGTGTACTGTCCAACATAGTTTTCAATGCTTTTCTATAACTTTTAAGGAAGGACAAGTACCACCAGCTTATGTAGGCCTAGCCTATCATCAGCCAGGATCATCATCGGTTACAGCTCCATCGGCTGCTCCAGCCGTTGCGGGTATAGAAGTTACCTCTCCTCCAAGCACACTAGGCGTAACCAATGGACAATCCACACCGATGAGAACTAACCCAACAATAGCAGAAGGGCAAATCCAACTTACTACAGATCTATTGGCATCGGCAATGTCAAGATCTGTGTTTAAAAATTCTCAAGTTCCTCCCAACTAGTGGGGATATGGTATGCCCCCGGGCTTTGGTGCAAATGGTTCTGGGACATCTCAAGTGGCTGGCACGACAGGCAAGGCTCCTATGGCATCGGCACACCCAGTATCGCCGATGACTCAGAATCCTCATTATTCCACAACTACCACTGCAAGATGCCTAACGCATCGACAGATCCAATGCCGACGCATCAAAGGTTTATGACGCAGCCAGGGTACGTCAATTCAATGATGGTGCCCAATTACCAGTCATCGGCAGGACCTACGCCGATGAACGTTAACAATGGATGGACAAGGCAGTATGTCTTTCCACAAATGCCCCAGCAGAATCATCAGGCTATGGGATTTCAGCAGGGACCAATGCAACCTGGATTTTAGAATCAAGGATTGATCAATCAGCCGATGCATCTTGATCAGCAAGTTGGTGGTCAACAGGCATTGGCTAATGCCATGTTCCCTGGAGATTGTGCACCACAGAGACACATGGAAGCTTATCAGCAGGTGCCAGATCCACAGCCAGCCCATCGGCAAGATGTCGATGCTTATTGGACCGACAAAATAGCTGAGGTGATGAGAGATCAATTTGGGATAAAACCCAAAGTCAACACTTACTCTTATCGGACACCGTATTCTCCTGCATACGACTTAATTCCACTTCCAAATCGGTACAAGGTGCCAGATTTCACTAAATTCTCTGGGCAGGATGACACGTCAACCATGGAGCATGTTAACAGGTTCATCATCCAGTGTGGGGAAGCTGCTAACAGAGACGAATTAAGGGTTCATTTATTGTCGTCATCTTTATCTGGATCAACCTTTACCTAGTTTATTTCATTACCTCCAAACTCAGTGATTACCTGGGCCGATCTAGAAAAGCAATTCCATAAATACTTCTTTTCTGGAGTTCATGAGAAGAAGATTACTGATTTAGTCAGGCTAAGGCAGCGCAATGATGAATCGTTTGAAAGTTTTGTGCAAAGGTTGCGAGATGTTAAGAATAAATGCTATAGTCTGGTTCTGGATGATCGGCAGCTAGCCGATTTGGCTTTCCTAAGGATTGTTGCCACACATTAAGGACAAGTATGCTTCTCAAGAGTTTGAAAGTCTTAGTCATTTAGTGCAGAGGATTTCTGATCAAGATATCAAAGCTTTTGAACCTAAGAGAGCATGGAACAAAAAGGTGTCATTTGTTGATGAGGCAACAAGCTCAGATTCTGATGAAGAACCAATCATCGGCTTGGCAGAGTGGGTAAAAAATAAGAAGCCGATGTCTTGCCCTTTTGGGCATAAGGAACCAGAAAAGTTTGCATTTGACATTACCAAAGCCGATAGGATATTTGATTTTCTGCTTCAGGAGGGGCAAATTAAATTGTCGCCTAACCATGTGATTCCATCAGCAGAAGAATTAAAGAAGATCAAGTATTGCAAGTGGCATAATGCAACATCTCATAGTACAAATGAATGCAAAGTATTCAGGCAACAGCTACAATCGGCCATAGAGTCTGGGAGAATTAAGTTCGATAGCTCCAAAGCTCAGAAGCCGATGAAGATCGACCAACATCCTTTCCCCATAAATATGTTGGATGCTAAGGGAAAGACCAAAGTCTTGACATTAGAAGCAGCTGAAAGAAGTGCATCGGTAGATCCTTAGTACCAGATTACTGCCGATGACGCCAAAGGCAAGGGCTTGATCCAGGAAGGTACCAGCTCAGGAAGACCTCCTCAATCTATTATTGTTATCACTCATAGGAGACATCGGGAAACCTGGCAGCAGCGTGAGGATCGGTATCGTCGCTAATAGGAAGATCATCGTCGGGAAGAAGAAAGACGCCGACAAGAGTAGAATCGGCATAAAGATCATTGGAATTGCCCATTCTTCATCCACTGTTGGGAGCAAAACATCAAACTACCAACTGTTGGAGACTACCCTGAATGCAATGGTTATAATGGGTATGATAGACCAAATCGGTGACATCAAGATGATGATCGGCGTTTTGGTGGGCCGATTAGGGGAAGAACATCAGTTCATGATCGGCTGGGGGGCAGACTCAGTGTGCATGACAGGCTTGGTGAGCGTGTCAGCTATTTTCCTAGAAACCAAGAGGAACTTGAGGAGATGTCGGATGCACGAGTTTCCGATGAGTTCATATTTTGCAGGGATGCTAATACTCATCAGGTGGAATCAAGGGAAAGCCATCGTCAATCGGTGTCGACGAAAGCTAGTCGGCAGTCTACCTTGGGGTATACCCTCGGTAGTAGTTTATCGGTAGACGGTGCGCAAACTACGAACTCGATGGTGACGCAAGAC
>Ga0182004_10005164_pt1 | contig 10617 bp, 9 predicted proteins | sample Sormic07211540_1_FD_120479 | JGI IMG/M metagenome (GOLD analysis project Ga0182004, IMG submission 120479) | Endophyte microbial communities from Sorghum bicolor roots, Mead, Nebraska, USA - 072115-40_1 MetaG | ecosystem: Host-associated > Plants > Roots > Unclassified | place: USA: Nebraska...
CGAGCACTATACGCTCGGGGACTGGTCGACCAGTCTGCCAGTTTGGAGACCTGGAGACTGCACCGACCACCGAGCACTATACGCTCGGGGACTGGTCGACCAGTCTGCCAGTGTGGAGAACTGAGGACTGTACCGATCACCAAGCGTTATATGCTCGGAGACTGGTCGATTAGTCTATACGATGGCAAACGAGCATAATATGCTCGGGGACTGGATAGTTCTAATTCTTTAGACTTTGCTACAAGGCTCATACTTCGCCTTCCAGCAAGCTCGGGGACTACATCGCTACGATGCATCTGGCGATGCATCTCAGTTTTAGAATTTCTTTAAGGACCTTTCTTTTGACCCTGGCACCACGTGCTTACGACACCTACTACCAGGCTCAGGGACTAAGTGGGCACACTTCACCTTGCGGTGAATATGCTTGCTTTTTGAAAGACTATACTTTTTAGAAAAGTATAGTGGGCACACTTCACTAGAAAAGAATTCTTTTTTAATTTAGAGCACCATGCATTCTTCGAACAGCCTGCTTCTTTGATGACAATATTGATCAACTGTCTTTTGAGCTAGTCAAAATACCGTTGCAACTGTTTGGGTGACTTTCCTGCTTATTGAAGACGTCAAGCCTCACTGATCGAAGAAGCTCAAGACGGCGTGTTACATCACAATACATGGTGCTAGGGGACTAGTTGTGGGGGTATAAACCCCTATACCCTCACGACTAGACTTGGGCCAGGAGGCTTGGCCCATTACGAGACAAATTCGAGGCTTGATCCAACTGCTTGGGGTTTCGCACAAGGAAACAAGACGTGGAGATCAAGTAGAATTCTAGTCGGTTAGAATAGGAATTGATATCGTGCTATCTATGGCAGTTGTAACCGACTAGGATTAGTTTTCGGATCTGTAACCCTGCCCTCTGGACTATATAAGGAGAGGCAAGGGACCCCCCTAGGACACATCATTATCTCAACACAAATCAATACAACCAGACGCAGGACGTAGGTATTACACCCACACGGCGGCCGAACCTGGATAAAAACCTTGTCTGTGTCTTGCGTCACCATCAAGTTCTTAGCTTGCGCACCGTCTACTGATAAACTACTACCGTGGGTATACCCCAAGGTAGACTGCCGACTAGCTTTCATCGACAGAAGGATACCCTATCCCCTATTAGAGTACTGTCCACATCAGGCAAGTGTTGTTTCAAACAATAAGTACGCACGACACTCTAGGAGGATCAGTACACCTTCACTGCTGGTCAGCAACCTCATTAGACTATGTCAATATCTAGCTTGGGGAAGAGCGACCCCCATATATCGAGCTAAGTATCTCTTACTTACTCATCTATGTATTCCTAGTGTGTTATGACAAGATAAAAAGATAAATAACCTTAGAAACCCAATAAATATTGTACCTTTCATAATTAATTTTGCTAGCTATTGAGAGATCTTAATGAATTTGTTAAAATGAACCTCTAGAATAAACTCTTGTATGGAGATGATGAATAGCTGCTCTGCCGTAATTCCTTGCAAGTATCTAGTTTTCAACCTTGTACTCTCCTAAGATTTAGACATAACTGTTTAGACTTAAGATTTTGCTCTGAGCCTAAAACTTGTGCATAGCAATTGCTTGATCTATGTCTAGGTAGTTGACGGATATGATACGGGAAGGTTTTGAGCTGCTATCAATCTTGCTCCTTGAGATGCTAGAGTTCTGGAGAATTTTATTTTCAAAAATCTTAAAGTGCTACATGATGAGTTCCTTTATGACAAGAGTTTTAAAATGCCTACCACAGCCAAATACTCATGCTTGCTAGATTAGGAAAACCTCCACTTATATTTCAACCTATAAGCATTTAGGGTAGTTAAGCTGTGTAGACCTTACGGAACTAGTCATGCAGTTAAATTCAATATTATGTCATCTCCATCCATTGATCTTAGCTACTTCTATCCTCAGAAGTATGCAACCACTTACATCCACCACATTCACTATATGCTACTTCTGTTCCTAGAAGTAGCACCCACATATACGTACTACACTCTGTGCTATTTCTATTATAGAGACACGCACTTATGCTGCTCCTACCCTGGGAGTACGCATTCCTCTATTCATCACCCACATACATTTCTCATCTACTTAGAAAATGTTCTACTCCTACACTAGGAGGGAATACCCAAAAATATCCATTGCCATTATGTCTTATTCTACTCATCCAATAATGCTCCAGTTATTTCAGTTGATACTCTCTCCTATTATCAGTGCATTAAAAGGGTTTTTTGATCTCTAAAAAATGAGAAAAGAAAGAAAGAGGACCAAAGTCCCAATGCAAAAGAAAGACAGCCAAGTCCTTATTCTTAGATTACACTACTACAAAAAACTTTTTGGGAGACACTTTGGTTTGGGCCACGGAGGTGGGCGGGCTGGCGGCCCGCCTCGGTTAACCTGGGCTGGGCTGCCAGCCGGGCAACCACCACAGATAATACGTTAACCGTGGTAGTCACTATAACAAAACCACCATGGTTAATCTCCTATTAACCATGGCGGTTGGCCTAAGTAAACCGTCACGGTTAATGAATTAACCGTGGCGGTTGTGTTACAGCAACAGTGACGGTTAATCATTTAACCATGGCGGGTAACTTAAAGAAACTGTCACGGTTAATATATTAACCGTGGCGGTTGCTTTCACTACCACCGCCATGGTTAATAAGTGATTAACCGTGACGGTTTCTTTAACTTGCCCGCCACGGTTAAGGCTATGCCTATAAAGCAGCAGCCCGGCCCCTTTGTCAGCGTTTTAACCCCGGGGGGTAACACCATCGAGTGAATTTGTGTGCGTGTTCTCCTTTCTGGATGGTGATGCAAGATGGATACAAGGATTTATCCTGGTTTGGGCAGAAGAAGGCCCTACGTCCAGCGTGGGAGGTAGAGTTTGTATTATCTTGCACCTAAGTGCTTGTATATGGGGGTTGCTCTCCCCCAAGCTGGATGTTGACATAGTCTGATGAGGTTGCTGACAGGTAGTGAAGGTGTACTGATCCTCCTAGAGTGTCGTGGGTTCTTGCTGTCAGAAACAACACTTGCCTGATGTGGACAGTACTCTGACAGGGAAAGGATGTCCTTTTGCCTATTAATTATTTTTTATCCTTTAAAGCCTGTGAAGCTCAAATAGACAACAAAGCTTGTGGAACTGATTAAGTGTTAGTAATAAACCTCTAAGCCTTAGGAGTCTAGAACTTTCTTATACGCATTTATCTTTTAACAGCATCAAAGTATTTTATGCTTTTATGATTGCAGACTGGGAAATAAATATGCTAAAAATTATTTTTGTGCCTCCACAATAGATAAGTATGTGAGCTGTTGCGTTACATATTAAATACATGGGGCTTAGCAATTTTCTAGATGCAATGCAAAACATATTTATTTTCTTTTATAATGCAGCAATAAAAATAAAGATGCAACTTCTAATGTAATTAAGAGAAGTAAATATAAAGGAAAATGTAGATAAATACCAAGTTATCTCTTGGGCGGCGTTCGGTAATTTTAAGTCCTCTGAATAGGACCTTCTTGTTCGCTTACTTATTGAGGGGCGCATCAGACGGCACCACAAGTGTTGTGTCCTATGCATGATTTATTTCTAAATTTACCTTAGGCTTCCATACCTGCCGTGTAGGTGATTGAGACTTGAAAGAGAGAGTGTCTGGAATCACTATCTCTTCTTATACTAGTTCCTCGTCCTTAACAATATTTTCTTTGTTAGGGTATCGATCTTGTATCTTAAAACCTCTCCTTCATAGTCGGCCCATTCACCTACAACATTCTTCTTCTTCTGGTGGCCGGTGTGTTGCCTTCTTCTTGACCTATTCTTCTTGGGATCTTCCTCAATTATATAATTGGTATCGAAGTGTAGGTGTACCTTCTCTGAGGGGAATTAGAAATGGACCTCTCCAGTTCCAATGTATATGATGGCTTTGGTAGTGTTGAGGAACGGTCTTCCTACGATGATGGGTGGATCATATTCTTCTCTCATGTCGACGACCAAGAAGTCAATGGGGACATAGTGGTCTCCAATCTAGATAGGGGCATTTTTGGCTATCCCATCCACAAAGTGAAAGGACTGGTCTACCAAGTGTAGCTGCACATAGGTAGGGTCCAAAGGCATAGTACCGTATAGGAATTCATATGTTACCTTGGCCATGATGTTGACGCCTGATCCGGTGTCATAGATAGTGTTATAGAAGTAGCATTTGTTGATGGAGCATAGAACGGTCAAGACACCTGGATCGTCCTTCTTGATCAGATGTGGAGACTTGAGGAGGTGGTCATACTCCATGCGGATTGCAGTGACCATCTGTGTTGTCTCAGCCTTTTGAGCCTTTTGTTTGCCCTTGTTCTTAGTCTTGGCCTTGTTTTGGGTGTTGCTCTTGTTTCTACTGCCGACTGTCTCCTTCTAGGCAGGGATTGACAATGTCTTGTTCTTCAAAGAAAAAACTTCCCTATTACCCTTGATGTTGAAAGAGATCTTGGCATTGCTGGCGTAAATGATAGCTCTAGGAGTGTTTAAGAATGGTCGTCCCAGAATGATAGGCGACCTCTCATCGGTACCAGTGTTCACCATTGTGAAGTCTGCATGCACATACAAGTTGCTCACTCGCACGCACATCTCTTCTATGATTCCCATGGGGTAGCAGAGTGACTAATCTGCAAGCTACAAACACATGGTTATGCGTGACAAAGGATAATTGACAAGTTTTTTGTATATAACCTTAGGCATGATGTTGATGCTTGCACAAAAATCGCAGATTACCTCATCAAAGTTTGTACTTCCAATGGAGATTGGGATAATCAGTCCCGCTAGATCACCCTTCTTGGTTGGTAGAGATGAGTCTAACCATGTTCCTCTTGGAGGGTCACTCCAGTAGCTTCTTGCATTAAAGATGTCTACAAGATTTGCAGTTTCTAATTCTCCTGGTTGTCTAGGAATCTTACCTTGATCATTGGTAGCAGCAAAAGGAGCAAGTTGTTGTAACTGAGATTCTAGCATCTTATTAAAGCTAAGCTGTTTCTTGGTAGCATTTGAAAAACTTTTCATTCTAATTTTAATTGATTCCAAAGTTTTATCATTAGATTCTAGTTTCTTAGATAGGATATCCATTAGCTTACCCTGATGAAGCACTAACTCTCTTAAAGGTGGTTGATTAGTGTTATTATAAGAATTATTACCTTGGTAATTACCTGAGTAGTTAGGTTGTTGTTGCTGGTTCCAACCTTGATTTTGCTGAGGACGGTAGTACTAGTAGTAGTTGTTGTTGTTGATGTAGTTCACATTCTCCTTCAGCTTTGGGCAGTTGGTACCTGAATGCCTAGTTTCTCCACACTCTTCACAGGTCATGCCAGAATCATGAATGTGCATGACTTCTTTCTTTTCAACGGTTCTCTCATCAAGTCTTTTGATCGGCAGGTCCATCTTGGCAGCTAGCATGTCTACCTCCCTGAGCTGGTGCATTCCTCCACCTCTCTTGCAGGTCTGAGTTCTTTCATCACTCCAACCTTGATTGGAGGCCATCTTTTCCACAAGAGCAATGGCTTGAGAGATAGTAAGTGACAAGAATGCTCCTCCAGCGGGAGCATCCATGGTTTCACGAGTGCTGTTGCTAAGCCCATGGTAGAATTTCTGCATGAGCAGCCAATTCTCCATCCCATGATTAGGACACTCGAGTATGTAATCTTGAAAGTGCTCCCAAGCTTCTAGGACTGTCTCATCATGTTGTTGCTGAAAGCTTGATATCTTCCCACGCAGAGCATTGGTCTTGCCGATGGGAAAGAACTTCGCTAGGAAATTGGTGGAACATAGTGCCCACGTGGTATTATTCTCCTTGTTGGCATAGAACCACTGCTTTGCTTTCCCTAAGAGTGAGAATGGGAAAAGTCAAAGTAATATAGCATCTCTGGGGACATCCTTGATAGTGAACATGCTGCAGATCTCCAGGAAGTGTTGGAGACAAGCACTAGCGTCTTCATGGGCCTTCCTGCAAAACTAGCTTACTCGCACCATGTTGATGAGTGCCGACTTGAGCTCAAATGACCCTTTAATGTCCACAGCTGGTCTAGTACACATGTTGGCTGTAGTGGGAGCTAAGAACTCACGAAGTGACTTGTCAGCCATGACGTCAATCTCTGGTGTCAAACTTTGAGTAGGTTGATCTTCTGACTCAGGAAGATTGGCAAGCTGAGATGTTGATGATGTTGATCCTTCTCGACCTAGTCTTTGTCTTCCTGATCAATGTCTCTAGATTATCAACAAAGTTATCTGAGAGATCAAACCTGTCCATACATTACCCAGCATATGATAAAAATAGACAAAAAGACAAGGGTAAAGCTGCATGAGTGAGAAGGGTGGATGGTGCTCAATCCTTGAGTGGATACAGTGATGCTCATTATCCTTTATTGCTTTCACCTTCCCCGGCAACAGCGTCAAAAATGCTTGTTGACCCTTCTTAACGCAACTACTAAAAATAGACTTTAAACCTATCCCTAGCAACGGCATTAAAATTACTTAACATCACTTAAGCTAGGTTGTCATCCCTAACATGATGTAGAAGTGCTGGTATTAAATCTATATGCTTTTCTAGGAATAAATAAATAAATAAATGATCCATAAGCGCACAGATAATACCTATGTAGCATTTTAACCAGGAGTATTCTAGGTATCATTATTTATATTTTTACCACTGGGAAGGAACTTGCAATGGATAATGAGCAATGAGCACTGCATGTAATCATGGAGACCTTAACCATGTCTTTATCTATCTCTCATGCAGGGTAAGTGTCACATAAAATAAATATATGAATATGAATAATAAGTGACAGAAGATAAATAAAAATTCATAGCCATAAGATAAACATGATAATCATCTCAATTAGATTACTCTAAGTCTATAGCACTAGCATGGTATTAGGACAATCTATAAGAATAAATCCTAAGTATTCTAACTATATTGGCAAAGCATACAACGATTAGTGCAAGTACACTAAGCATCATCACTAGAAAAGGTTATATCTATGCATAGTGATATTAGCAAGAAAGATCATAAACATAGCAAAAACTTCCCTGTAATAATGGTGCTCTACAATCCACATAATCGGGAGAAAGAATACAAAGGACTCAACAGGACTGTCACTCCCGTGATCTACCTTAAGCTCCGGACTATAAGGGGTAATCGCAGATAAATACGGTCTAGGCACCTCGCCTACACAATATGTATCACTTACCCATCGGCCCAATGAGTAAGCGCTATATGATCCTATGTATAAACATAATTCCAATCTAACTATGCTAAGCATATAATCAAAGTAGACTAAGAACAATAAAATTAAGAACATAAGCAAATAGAATAAAGTCAATTCCAATATAATCAAATAGATCAAAGTCATATTCATAGTAGCAAGAACCAATATAAATATAACAAAGAGAATAAGAGTTTACCAGGAACTGAAAATTGATCTGGACTCCAAGATTAACTTGACTCCTTCTAGATCTATTCCTTTGTAGCTATGATAAAGAACTATAGAGATCTAATTGAGATGGTGGATAATAATCCTATAGAGACAAATCCATTGGAGGGACCCATCTCTATCTAATTATTCTCTTGATCTTCTTAGAGAATAATTATGAACTCCTCCTCTAGGGGGTTCATGGTCTTTATATTATAGCCCACTAGGAAGCACCATAGCCCTTGGATCAAACCGACTTAAACGTGCGCTTAAGATTATTCCTCAAAGTCGGTGGAGGCAGGATCTGCGAGGTTCAACCTGATTGGTTGAACCCCCTAGGCGACCGCCCGTGACAGAGTGGGGTGCCTGCCCATGCCCTGTGGCAGGTGGGTCCCACATTTCATGTGGTGTCTTCTCGAGCCTTCTAGAGTATTTCTGAGTTGATGTTTCATGTGTTCTCTCTATGTAAATCTGACATGTGGACCTCCTTTTGTTCTTATTCTGAAACCCTCTATAGAAATAGACAATCACCAAAACTTGTGGAATTCTGTTAGTGATAACCCCTATAGCTAGATAGTATTCTAATTTAAGTCCTTTCTCGTGCTATGTTGACGGTCAAAAAGAGTACTTATCTACCGTCAACACTCTGCCATCTCCATCGACCCACTGTGGTGGCGTACCCGATCGACTAGGGTGGGGAAGGTCCTAGTGTCTCCTCTAGATCCAGAGGTGCCGGCCCCACCCGCCCACGGCTGCTTACTGGCAATGTAGCCGGGGGCGGCCGCATCGGGGCCATACAACAAACCTCGATGCATGGACTCTCTGCTAGCCAGCCGATGCAGGAGCAGCGCCATCGCCATGACCCCGTCCTTTGACTCTTCTACAGGATCTTCTTAGGCAAATGGCTACCCAGCTCTTCTCCATGCCGAGATGGCTTCCCCTGCATCTCCTCCTTTCACTGCTGAGGGGAGCTCGAGGTGTCCCACACCCCCTGAGGCTCGTCCTGCTGGGGATGTGGCTGACTCGAAGCCACCTCGAGGTCCTCGAGCTAATGCGGGGAACTCAAGTCCCCTTGCTGTTGTAATTGTAATGTGAGCAGACTAGAGTGTAACACTGCCCCCTCATGGTGCTCGTCAGGCCGGCTCGAGACTGACCCTTCCTTCGGCTATGGCGGCAGGCTCGAGCCCTTGGCCTCTTGTTGCTATTGTTGTTGTTGTTGTTGTTGCTGACTCTTGAGCAGACTCAAGGCTAGTGCTCCTTCTTTGTGTTGATCCTATAGTGGTGCATCCTCCTGCTGCCCTTGCAGCTACTTCTACTCCTCTTTTTTCTTCCTCTCCTCCTCCATTGTGTGCAGCCTGACCGGCCATGGCTTCCGCTCTTGAAGCTAATGAGCCTCGACATTCTCCACGAGAGGGCGCTGTACCTCTAGCGGGGGTGACTCCACCGTCTCTTCGTTGTCGATGTCGATCAGGGAAACCTCTATCCCTAGCCTTTTGGTCTCGGGGACTCCTTCCTTGCACTAAAAAATGGAAGCCTCGGCCTGGCTCGAGGCTAAAACCGTCGCCATTGAGGCCTAGAGGTCAGCCCCACCCCTGGTGTCTGAAGTAGGGCAGTATCACCCCCAGCTATGGTCCTCGAGGCAGACGAGCCTACAACCAAAGCAGCACCATTAGCTTTCCACGAGCCATGGCATCTCGTGGTCGAGCTACCCAAGTTGATGCATGAGGTGGTAGAGAAACCCTACCCTCAGTAGCGCCAGACATCCTAGCGGCCACATCTGCCATGAGTCTCTTCGCAGGAGAGGGGCTCGCCTCCTCCAACTAGCGCTTAAGCCTGAGCCACCAATAAACAAGCAAATCATGCAAACATTAGAACAAGTAACCAAGAACAAGATAGGGAGATCGGATCTCAAGTACCTACCACATAGGGAGGACGATTCTCCTCTCGGCTCCACAAGAACCGCTCAGGGGCCTCGACGCTCCACCCTAGGTCAGATCCTGTTGGGTACCGGAACCAACAGAGGTGGCACGCTGCGCCTGTGGCACCCTATGGTCCCCTAAGATCGAAGACCCTCTACGCTCCCCACCCTGGCTCGAGGTGGGGGGCAGCTCGCTCCACCGAAGCCGTATGCCCCTAAGTTCGGGGCCCCTGCATTGAAGCCTTAGGCAGAAGCGGGGGTAGGCCAGGCTGGCCTCGAGTCTAAGCTAGTGGAGTACTACCGTGTGAGCATCGGGATGAAGACACCGCACGAGATGAGGAGCCACCATGCCTCCCTTCCTACGACCACTCTAGGATGTCCTCCTATGTAGAAGACACTATTGGCGGTCCTTAATGCTCACATTTAACCGTCAACTAATCATGGAAAAGGACTTATATGCAACCAACACCCAGACTTAGGGTTTTGTCTGACAGAATTTCATGAGTTTTGGTGTTTGTCTATTTCTACAGGGGGGTATCAGGAAATATGGAGGAAAGGCCCACACATCGGGTTTACATAGAGATATTAACGTGCCGTATAATTTTCTATCATCTAGAAGACTCCAAAAGCCACGGGAATGAAGCGGAGGCAGAACGGGGCCTGGCCCAGGGCGCCCGCCCTAGAGACCAGGGCGCCCGCCCCCCTTTGGTGCCCAATCCGATTCCTCTTCGGGGATCATGCTCCACCGACCTAAAGGATCAAAGATAACTGTTCAATCAATGTCGGTTTGATCCGACGGCCCAGATTCATCTGAAAAGACTATATAAGCAAGGCCCCCTAGCCCTTGGAGAGCATACCTCTTCTACAGAATCAAAGTTAGGGTTTCAATTCTTCATCCAAATCGAGAGGATCCCTCTAGTTCCTCTACTTCTAGTTCTAGTTCCTCTAGTTCTAGTTCTAGTTAGTTCTAGTTGTAATCTAGAAAACAGGGAGAGAGAAGAGGAGAGCGGAGGAGGTGCCGAATATGTCGGATCTTCCTCAACATTGTACTTTTGCAGGAACTGGTTCGTTCTTCATTGTTCTCTAGGTTCTTCAATTCATAATTCCTGAGTTCTTGAATTACTTTTATTTACATTCAAGTTATTTATTGGATTCCCGCTTGCATCAAGTGCTCTAGTCTTTATAACGCTAGAGTAGTAATTAATAGA
>Ga0182004_10005165_pt1 | contig 10616 bp, 16 predicted proteins | sample Sormic07211540_1_FD_120479 | JGI IMG/M metagenome (GOLD analysis project Ga0182004, IMG submission 120479) | Endophyte microbial communities from Sorghum bicolor roots, Mead, Nebraska, USA - 072115-40_1 MetaG | ecosystem: Host-associated > Plants > Roots > Unclassified | place: USA: Nebraska...
AAACTGATGACATGGCACAAGAATGGCAAAAGATACAGTGACAAGATGGGACACCCATCGGATGGTGAAGCATGGAAGTACTTCGATGAGCAGCATCCTGGCAAAGCTATGGATGCTCGGAATATGTACGTGTAGCGATTGCAATAGATGGGTTCAACCCGTATGGATTGTTCATAAGTAAGTAACCATTCATGTTTTCACGACTTATTCATATGACATGTTGAAAATCGAACTTTACACTAACAATTCTTCTTAATGACTCGTGCAGGTTTAAGGTTGTGAGTGCAGGCAAATTCCGCTATCCTAGTAGCATCCAGGGCCTCCTGATTAAGAAGCACTACCCTGGTAAGGTCACTCACAAAGGGAAAGATGAGCCACCCTTCACATGGGACCACTTCTACAGCGTGAAGGACAAGGACAGAGTTCCTATCGCGCAGGTCATCAAGGCTGAGTTCTGGGTGAGTCGTCATCGCACAGCGTTGCTCAATACTATGCATTTGTTCTTGAAATACTGAAATGATGCATGATGGCTATATGCAGGAGTGGTTCGTGTGCGAGGACGGCACCCCCGAGGACAGGGTTGCATACGCGCAGGAGGAGACATGCAAAGACCGAGTCAAGGACATGTACCACGAGGCGCCGCATCCAGTGCGTCATCACCTGCTACAACGCCGACGTCCTTGGCCGGTCGGTGACGAAAAGCTAGGCTAGGGGGATGATCCTTGACCCCGAGACCAACATCACCAGGGAGTAGTACCTACAGGTAAGTAGGAAACATTATTTCTGATTCCGTCCATGAAAAAATAAGTACGCTACATTTCTTTTGATTCATCTTACGATGTGTCAAATGCATGTTGCATACAGTTTCCTGCTGAATGGTGCAAAAGCCACCTGGACTGCTGGGTGGCCATTGTGGACTGGTGGAGAAGGCCGGAAGCGTACGCCGAGCGGAGAACCAGACGGGGGTACCACCTGCAGATGCCAGGGCTGGCTCACCACCAAGGGAGCCGCTCCCTCCCAGCGTACATGGACACCTAGGTACGCTTCTATTGATTTCATTTATTCATTCATTTATTCATTTATTTATTTATTTATTTTAGCGCTTCATTCTCATTACGTGTAATCATCTTTTTGTTTTCCTCGCAGTCCCAGTCACATGGTGGCCTGGTGATCAATGAGTACGTGGGGTACGCCCTTGCTCACAAGGGCTGAGCGAACGATCCAAACAACGTCTATAGCAGACGGGGCTGAGGCATACACCAACCCGAACGCCTACGAGAAGATGGCCGACTACACCACGGCTGCTCGCGCGCGCTATGGTGATGACTTCAACCCCGCCACCGAGCCCCTCAATACAGAGATCCTGATGAGGGCGGGAGAAGGGAAGCAGCACGGTCGGCATTATATGGCCCACAGTGCCATCGACCCGACCACCATGCCCACGTTCCGCCAGGTTCGATAGGCGAGTAGCACGACCTCCTCCGACGTCCCCATACGACCTCGGTAGCCGAGTTTGACGGCGGTCTAGGTAACTAGAGTTTTACTCGTCGTTCATGGGCTTTACATGTATACCTTTTGCATTGTTAAAACATCACGGGTGCAATATTGCAGTCCCATCTGGCCGAGTTCTGGGCCAGGCAGGAGTTGGTGGAGGAGGCTCATCGGCAGGAGATAGAGCGCCAGCTGGAGGCTAGAGAAGAGGCCCATCGCCAGGAGGTGGCGCGCCAGTTTGAGGCTTTCTAGGAGCACCAGCAGCGTTAGATGCAAGACTTTGCCAACTACTTTCACTCCCTTCAGATCCCTGGTGTGGTCGTGCCTCCACTGCCTCCCTCACTGTTCGCTCCACTCCCTCTTCCTAGCCCTTTAGGACCTTTAGTGCCTTCTCCGGTGAGTATATATGTTTGCCCATTGCTTTGTCTTCTGTGGCCATCATACAGGTACTAATGACATCGCTCCTACTTTGTGCAGGCACAGTCGGTGGGGGCTTCGAACCCGACTCCTCGAGACGACGCTTCTCCAGGCCATGGGTGGCCGGTTGGGCAGAGTTCACACCACACGTGGCCAGGTGGCGCTCCTCCTCCGCCTTCGACGCACGGGTGATCTCCATGGTCAGCTAGCGCTCCTCCACACCCTCAGCAACACGGGTGGTCTCCGTGGTCAGGTGGCGTGCCAGGGCCTCAGCACCTTGCAGGTTGGCCGCACAGCTACGCGCAGCAGGGGTGGCAAGGTGAGGGCCCTTCACACTCTCAGGGACATGGGGACGCCGGGTCGCAACCGGACCAGTGATGTAGGGACTCGTTTGTGATATGGACTTGTTATGGATGTTGGATGTGAGCCTCAGGATATGCGATGTTGAACTATTGTTGCATTTGTGACTATATATGTGGATTTGTGACTATTGATGGATGAATGTGTGGATTTGTGAATATATATGTGGATTTCAATTATATATGTTATGTGGATGTCTATTACATGTGTTGTGATAATTGTCTATTGTGAATTACATGAAAAAACAGCAAAAAAATGAAAAAAAAAACAAATTTCCCAGCTTTGCCGAGTGCAGGCACTCGGCAAAGCTAGGCACTGCCAGTGCACACGCCAGCTTTGCCGAGTGCCCACGTGGCACTCGGCAAAGAATTTTTCAAAAAAAATTAAATAATCTTTGCCGAGTGCCTTCTAGAGCAGCGCTCGATAAAGAATTTTTCAAAAAAAAAATTAAATACTTTTTGCCGAGTGCCTTGCCGTTCGGCACTCGGCAAAGTGCCGTCAGCTGACGCCTCCCGTTAGCCAGCCGTCAGCCTTTGCCGAGTGCTGACATGGCTCTCGGCAAAGCCTTTGCCGAGTGTCTGACACGTGGCACTCGGCAAAGAATCCCTTTGCCGATTAATTCTTTGCCGAGCGACCTTTGCCGAATGGGCACTCGGCAAAGCCTTTGCCAAGTGTTGGAGGGGCCTTTGCCGAGTGCCTGAGCACTCGGCAAAGTCTCAGAATCCGGTAGTGTTGGTGCCTTGGTGGGCTCCTTGTTGTCCATGTTTTTTTCCCTCATTTGAGTTTCATGCCACGAAACTGTTCCTTCATTTGACTTTTGACTTACCATGAAAAAAAAAGGTTGTGGTTGTGGTTGGTCGACATTGCCAAAATGAAGAAAATCACTGATAATCCGTGTTTTTTTAATGATGACCCTCCATCTGTTATGCGTCTGTTTAATAAAATACGTGTCGCTGATGTATTAACCTCAGTGACGCTTTTTTACGTGCCACTGATTTTTTTTTGTCAGACATAAACTTTTAGACACATTTTTCCCATGTCCCTAATGAAGTTTTATCCGCGTCTCTAATAGTGGTTCTGGCGTAGTGGATATGATGGAGAACTGTTTATAAACTTTTAAGAGCCAAATGAGTGGCTGAAGACCACTGAGAAGTCACCCCCCACCCCAAAATACCCCCAAGCACACACACCCCTTGTAGCACAGATGGTGACGTGGTCAGTCTAGGCCCTCTAGTGCTGGCATGATGCATAGATTGAGCGACACCATACATATGGTCAATTTGAGCCCTTTGGTGCTTGTACGATACCAGAGATTGAGCCACACCACACGTGGGTAGAGCCCTGTGCTCATGAAATGCACAATGTTCTGATAGCATATAGACAATGTTCATTTATCTCTTGTATGCATATATGATGTATGCACAATGCAACTCTAGAAATTCTTTCAAAAAGGATACAACGACCTTAGAAACGACATATTCTTCACAGGTCAGCTAGCCTTTAAGCTAATTACACTACTAAAAAAAGATAGGACCTTGATTAAAACAGACGAGCATTTTTTTAGCCTTTCAGCTAACGATGATTATGTTGCGATGTCATCCACCTCCTTAGAGGCATCGCTAAAGAGTTTATATGTCTTGGTGTTGTACTTTCTTCTCTTGGGTGTATCTATGGTTGTACCATCGATCATTTGCCCATGTGCTGGGGCATGATTGTTGTTTCCCATTAGTGAATATGTCACAATCTAGCCCTTCTGCTGGGGCTACTATTTTTGTTTTAGTCCATTTTTTAAAATTAACCAGATGGCATGGTTTTTGCCTCGTTCCCTAAAAACAAGACTGTTGATGATAATCCATACTATTCAGGTGGGATGCTCACGGTGATGGTTAAAAAAAAACTAGTTTGAGCCTAAAGAATGAAACTCTCAGCATTTTGACTGAACCAGTTCTAAGGGAAAATGTGTGATCACATCGTATATAGTGTTGGGTTGGGTTCAAACAGCTCAAGCCGGATGCTCAGGATATATATTTCAACGGAGTGACAATTTTGATTTGTAACTTCATTTGTCTCACTGACTAATTAATGGGGTTTGAACGCCGCCTAAGCCAGAATAGACACAGTTGACCATCTTTATTCCTTGATAATAAACTCCTAGAGCTTGTGGCAACATTTTCAAGAACAAGAAATGGAGCGGACTGCACAGCGCAATTCTCCCATCCTACAGCCAATGTTTATCTAAAAAAAAGCACCCCACGTTTTTCACGCAAAATTAATAACAGAAGTACCAGACTTGTACACCTGTACACATCAGCCGTCACTATCTTCTTTCATGCCATCCATCATTTGACTAGTCTCATGCATGCTGGGGCTGTAGATTCCAAAGCATTGCTGGTCCACAGTGCCTATAAGTACTGGTGCAATGAACCACAGATAGACCACCAAGAAATCTAGCTGTAGACCAAAGATCTCAAACTAGGGAAGACATCTAAGACTGAGGTCTAGAAGATGTCGCTGACACCTGCAGTTTGCTCCGTCAATGATGTTCAGGGGCTGCAAAAGGATCTGACGACCTACCACCCAAGTCTGTGGGGCAATTTTTTCCTGAAATACAAGCCGCCAACTGCACCAAAGGTAACACTATTATGCTGGCATCAGAACAAAAGTTGCATCGAAATTCCTGATCAACAAAACTGACTAATATTTGCTTGTCCAATGCAGCGTGGATACATGACAGAAAGGGCTGAAGTGTTGAAAGAAGAAGTTAGGAAAATGCTGAAGGCTGCAAATGAAGTAAAAAATATATTAGAACTTATAATCACATTACAGAGGCTTGGACTGGATAATCACTATGAGAATGAGATCAATGGACTGTTGAGCTTTGTTTACAATTCGGGTTACGATGACAAAGATCTGAATTTAGTCTCACTGAGATTTTATCTTCTACGCAAACATGGTTATTATGTTTCATCAGGTAATCAACACATTTAGGCCCATTTGAATTGTGGGAATTTTTCTGTTTCCCGCGCTTTTCCTGTGAGCACAATTAATTGATTCCTGTGAAATTCCTATACAATTCCTATGAAATTCCTGCATCCAAAGGGGCCTTTATTGTTTATCAAGCTATTTTGATATCCATGCTTCATCTGATGACTACAGTAACCTTTTTTGGGTAACTAGTATGTGATAAACTTGGATTTGTTATCAACATGTGTATATATATATATATGGATACATACACCAACAGGACAGCAGCAATAATGCACTGATATAAAATCAACCATGTACTTTAAACTGCTCAAGATAAGATAATATATGACATATGCAAGCAAACAGAAATTATATATCATTATAAAATATTCCCAGGCTGATAGAAACTTTGGTATTTTGCATTTAATCCATATACTTCTGGAGATAAAACAACATTTCTTCATTTGATTGTGTTTGCAGATGTCTTTACAAGTTTTAAAGACAAGGAAGGAAATTTCGTGGCAGATGATACAAAATGTCTCTTGAGCTTATACAATGCAGCATACCTTAGGACTCATGGGGAGAAAGTACTTGATGAAGCCATTATATTCACCAGACACCAACTTGAAGCTTTATTAGATTCTTTGGAATCAACGCTAGCAGATGAAGTATCTGTTACCCTTCAAACACCTCTTTTCCGAAGAGTTAGAATACTGGAAACAAGAAACTATATCCCAATCTATGAAAAGGAAGCTGCACGAAATGAAGTCATATTAGAGTTCGCAAAATTGAATTTCAACCTTCTTCAGCTTATTTATTGTGAGGAGTTAAAAAAGGTCACACTGTAAGTTAATTAAAACTTTGAATTGTAAATTTCTTATACATCAATAAGTTTGCAAAGTTTGCCTAACGAACTTCAATTATTCAATGTGTATTTACCTTAATATATATCATGACAGATGGTGGAAGCAGCTTAATGTTGCGACAAACTTAAGTTTTATTCGAGATAGAATTGTTGAATGTCATTTCTGGATGACAGGAGCATGCTTTGAACCACAGTATTCTCTTGCACGAGTTATAAGTACGAAGATGACAGCCTGTATCACAATATTAGATGACATAATGGACACCTACAGTACAACTGAGGAGGCCATGCTCCTTGCTGAAGCAATATACAGGTACAGTGTGAGCCTCCTTTCCATTCTAACGATCTTGTACTTTCATCATGTCATCCAACCCCACCACAAATCGATCAGTGCATTTTTTTTATATAGATTGTATATGTAAGTCACCTGTGCCATGGTGAGGACTAGTTTCATGGGTAGTAGCTACTGCATATTAGATTCCAAGCATGATGATCAGGGACTGAGGGAGTGGTATATTAGGTTGCCCCTTCTCTACTAATTTAGTTAAGAAGTTATCTTTAAGAGTGTAAGTCTATTTAGGATTCTTATCTAGTGTAACTAGTTTATGTGTATAGTATGTATAGCCTTTGGCAAAGTATATGTGTGGTACATGTTGCATTCTTATACATCAAGAGTGCTACATTTGACTATATAAATGAAATATCATCTTCTTTTAAGGTAGTGATGTATTTCCCCTATCTCTCTATTTTTCTACATGTTATCATGAGACTGCGATATTTTAACATTCTCCTTCCTCTACCAAATCCCTAAACCTACCACCGCCAATCTTGTCCAGCTGACCTTCTCCCAGAAGGGCCTAGCCCTCAGTGTTGTGACCATCTCACCAGCAGAGATGGAGTCATGATCACATCATGTTGACTAAGTCAAAACAGCGATGACTGAGTCAAAACAGTGAGCATCTATCCTAATCAGTGAAAAAAGGGGGAAGTTAGATATGGCTACAAAGGATATTTGTTCTGAAGTTCAATATAGTTAATAATAAAGTCTAAAATCTCTTTCACCAGCTTTTAATTGGATCCTTCCCATCCTCCCTAGTTCAACCGTATGCACAATTACCATGCCCACACATAAGCGATTGAGTCTTTGATGTTTCAGCTATTCTCGTCCAATGGATAATATCCATTATTCATGAATAGATACTGAATTATTCACAACAAAGTATAGTAAATTTTGATTCAAAATTTTGCATGGGGGTGCACTCCATGCAGCTATTCTGATTCTCATATGGTTTGAAAATGGATTGTAAAATGCAGATGGGAAGAGAATGCCGCAGAACTACTTCCAGAATACATGAAGGATTTCTATCTATACCTATTGAAGACAATCGATTCATGTGACAATGAACTAGGACCAAACAAAAGCTTTCGGACATTTTATCTCAAAGAAGTGGCAAGTCTTGTGTTTGTTCTTAATTGCTAGTTATAGAGAGCAAATGCATGCACCTTATAGTAGTTAAAGGGGAACTGGTAGCCTAGGTCCCTATAGGTCATTGTTCACACCATTCCACATACTCTTTATACAAAGACACTTCTTTGGGTATTCCATCTCTCAGGTATCCCTTTTATTTTCCTCATCCATGTTAGGATTGGTACAGTGTGCATGCCCTTGCCTGTTCTTTACACTATTAGCAAACCTTAGGATTCCGCCTCTACACAATGGTGAAGTGCATCTGGACGCCTATATTGGTTATGTCCAAACCATATCAAAACATGTTGATCAAGATTTTCATCATTGTTGGCACCCAAGCATACAGCCATACCTCATCACTTATATAATAGTGTCGAACTTGATTTCTAGTATGACCACTAATCCAGTGAAACATGCACATCTGTTTAGTAGGCTGCTCTTAATTATTTTCCTTGAAATATTGTTTGAATAGATCACACACTACTTTAAAAAAGTCATCACAACTGGTTCTTAACCCCCATCACCGCCGGTTGGTAACACAAACTGACAGTGATGATGAGACCTACTTTCACTATGATAATCCCATCACCGCCAGTTCGTAACACGAACTGGAAGTTAATTATCACCACTGGTTTTAGGTGAAAGTGTGGTAGGGAAAGACCATTTCTGTAGTAGTGACACATATTGTACATGTACTAGAAGAATTCAAAACTTATCTTACATGAACAGCAAGCTTCACGAATTTTAGATATATATTCACTACACACTACTGTCTTCATGGAATCCGCCTGACTTAACAATCATGTGAACATAGAACATGAATTCACTTATCTGATTGTTGCATGCAGTTAAAGGTGTTGGTCCGAGGAAACTCTCAAGAGATAAAATGGCGTAATGAAAATTACGTTCCAGAAACAATCAATGAACACTTAGAACATTCAGGACGATCTGTGGGAGCCTTTCAAGTAGCATGTTCTTCATTTGTTGGGATGGGTGACAACATAACAAAGGAAATTCTTGAGTGGTTTTTGACATATCCAGAACTTCTCAAGTCTTTCACGACTATTGCACGACTATCGAATGATATTGCATCAACAAAGGTATTTGCTTCTATGTAAAATTGTGCTGGAGCTTTTTGTCTTGTGAATTTTTGCACCTATATACTATCTTACTAAATTTAACTTCATCAAAATATATAATGCCATAACCAAACTACTTCACATGATACAGATAAAAAAATCATTAACTGTAGCAGTGAATATATCTAATTTATGAGAGGCATATAATTTGCAGAACATGCATGTTAAATATATTGATGTTTTCTGTTGCAGCGGGAGCAAAATGTGGGGCACCATGTTTCTACGGTCCAATGTTATATGTTGAAGCATGGGACAACAATGGATGATGCATATGAGAAGATAAAAGAGTTAATAGAAGACACATGGAAGGATATGATGGAACTCTACCTTACACCAACAGAACAACCAAAACTCGTCACACAAACAGTCGTTGATTTTGCAAGGACAGCGGACTACATGTACAAGAAAACAGATGCATTCACTTTTTCCCACACACTCAAAGATATGATAGCAAAACTCTTTGTGGAGCCAATATTATTATTCTAGACACTAGAGTGAAAGCCCTTGTTTCATAGCTATTGTACTCCAATTAAATTATCTAATCTCACTTTCAGTTATGTTGAATAAAGTGATCACCACCAGCTGTCTTGTTTTTACCAGGTTGTAGAAGTCAGCTATTCCATATAGAATAACAAATATTGGTAATTTCTAAGTTAGAAATGTTCCATCAGCTAATTAAATGAATTGAGTACCTGCTCAAACAATATGATGTTTGTTTCATATGATGCTCTGTTTTCAATCTTTGTAAAAATTATTGGGTAGTAAGAAAATCAGATGTAGTGAAAGATATGTTAAAAATGTTTTTGTGAGCAGGGGTTTGTTATCACAGTTATATATATTGTTGTATATGATCAACATGACTTCGAAAAAGTTTGTAGAAATTTGTTTATAACTTAAAAATGCCTATTTGACTCTATGGTTTTAAGATTAAGGAAATGTAAATTAAAGTAGAGTTCTGATCTCTGTAACAATGCAGTACACACAACCATTACAAATGAAATTAAAAAAAGATGAGATCCAATATGCTTTAAACATCATAAGATGTCATACTCAGGGTGTAGCTCAAACCACATATCAACCTATGCTCCGATTACAAATAAAAAGTTTGACGTAGTTGTTTTCCTTGTAATACAAAGAGAGATGGTCAAATTGAAGTCCATAAAGTCATGTAAGAACATAATGGGCAAAGACGGGGTGTGAATTGGGATCCAAAAGATTGAAGCAACAACCTTAGCCTATGTAAAATCTACACTACCAAGAACTATGACACCTAAGTTCTTCTACAAAAAGTAATCTAAGTCATTTGGGCCATCACATCTAATCATGTCCTTGACAGAAGATCACACTAAGAAACGAGTCCTTAGGAACAAGAAGTAAACAACACACCACCATGACATTATGCCCGTGTGCACGCGTGCCTCGAAGGCCCAAGGCGCCACATCATGTTCATGCTCACGACTCATTACACACATACGCGGACATGAACATGTGCCACTACACAACACGCATGTTGTGGACACACCCTATCGGTTTGGCCTTTCATTTATGTAACACCCGACCCAGGGCTTAATAGGATTAATAGGAGGACTCATACCAACAAGTTGCAACTTCTTTTCCGAAAGCCCATCTTGATAGAACTCTAAAGTTAAGCGTGCTTGGCCTAGAGCAATTTAGGGATGGGTGACCGACCGAGAAGTACTTTCCGGGTGCGCGCGAGTGAGGACAAAGTGTGCAGAAAAGACAAAGTGTTGGTCTGTGGGGACTGACTATGTCCTAGAAAAGCTGCCAGATGTAAGCGGGCCCGGCCTCGTGGAGGCGGGACGTTACAAATTGGTATCAAAGCCATGTTGACTGTAGGACGCAAGCCTAGGTAGCAATGGTCGATATAGTATCTTTGTTTTATTTATTT
>Ga0182004_10005166_pt1 | contig 10616 bp, 7 predicted proteins | sample Sormic07211540_1_FD_120479 | JGI IMG/M metagenome (GOLD analysis project Ga0182004, IMG submission 120479) | Endophyte microbial communities from Sorghum bicolor roots, Mead, Nebraska, USA - 072115-40_1 MetaG | ecosystem: Host-associated > Plants > Roots > Unclassified | place: USA: Nebraska...
CATTCAGAGAAGTTAGAATGAGTACAAGGCGAGCTGGGCTGACGGCGAGCAGCCAGCAAACCGGCCGACGACGCGCTCTGAACAAGAAAAGAAAAAATGCGCAGCACTGAAATTTCCTATTGCAGGCAAGAATTGAGCGACCCGGGAAGTGGGGGTCCTCTAAACTTGCACTGTTGCACAGAATTTAACTTATTGTTGACCAAACTTTACAATTGACTTTTCTTCTAGTCTGATACGAGGTGGTTCGAATGCGAGGCCAATATGCCTATCAAATGCAAGGCCACCCGAGAGGAGACGGTGGTTCGAATGTACTCCTTAGGGTTTAGGGTTTAGAGGAGGCGGTGGTTCGAATGTACAAAATTAGCCTCAATACTGTGAACGACATCATTTGCCGCAAATTGCCTGGCCTCCACAACGACATCTAATTACGATACGGAGGGAGTATCACAATCAACAAGACAGACACTCAGCTGAAGAGAAACTTTTTGTTTCCCAAGAAAGGTAATCTCAGCAAAGCAGAAACTGCATCTATTGGCGCCACTCTTCGTAAGCGGTGCATGAACATATGATAGGAGTAACACTGGATAAAATGTGGTAGACAAAGAATCCACCGCGGTCAGAAAGGGTTTTCTAGAGACCATCTCTTCGCTACACCATGTACAATGGCCATCTGAATCGTCAAATCTAGGCATGACAAAACGCAGTACAAAATTGCGGACGACGAGAGTATTAAGTGGCACTTAAACATCACAAGAACTACGTGATAACAGCTCCTGCTGCAGCGAGGATCAATGCAGCAATAGGAATGCCACGGGAACTGGAGACCTCAGCGCCTGAACGAACCATTGACCCAGCTGGTGGAACTGCCTCCATTGGACTGGACATTAACTCAGGGACAGCAGCTGCACCAACACATAAATATCAAGATATTAATTCATATATATAACCTTCATAGGAAGGCAACCATACTATAGAGAAACTCAAGTGTTCATTACCACAAAGTAGTACACAATAGTCCATACATAATAACACAAATTACAAAGCATTCTTCGTTATGACACAGTAAAAATAGTTAATATAAACAATAACTAACATTCGTGTGGACAGAAAAGCAGTGAGAACCTTTTTTTTAAAAAAAAAATGGTGTGGTAAGCTGAAGGAATATGTTCACCTGGGGAAATTTCTTGCCTGGTTGTTGACTGGGGCATGAAATGCAATTGCGGCAGTGCCTTCAGTTCTATGTTCAGGAAATGAAACAACAAAATGATCAGTGAGAAGTTAACGGGTTGTGCAATATTATACTCTTATCTCTTTTTTATACTCTTTATCTCGTTTGTCATATGATTAGGACAAGCAGTACATGCACGATCTGCATGTCAAGAAGAAAGATGGCAGCTTCTAACATAACAAAAACAGGTGAACTAGTAAGGGAGACAAATTTCCCAAGCATCAGGTAATGTTTGTCCCCTGCTAAACCATCAGGATATAAGATGAAGATTTAGCATCAGGATATGACATGAAGACAAGACAGAACTATCACATTGTTACAATAAATTTCTTTGAGAAAAGAAAGGACTCCCATAAATCAAAACGTGGAAAATTGATTAAGATTAGTAGATTTTCAAATTGGGGCATTCCCATTTCCATTAGATGTCCAATGGAAATACAGAGAGCTTAGACTGTTTAAGAAGAAAAAGAAAAGAAAAAAAGACATAAAAGACCATTCATCTTACAACTACCCCCAAAAAAGATAAGCCACCAGCCCAAGAAACCAGAACCCACAAAGATAGTCCAACCAGCGGCCAACGTACAAGGTTTAGTAGATGACTAATCATGGTTCCAAAGAAACTAACATTTTGTTTAGCACATACCAAACTGATGGTGTATCTTAAATTATGAAAGAGAAGGGTGAAAAAAGCACTGTTGCCTTATATTACAAGAATGAAGCATGCTAGCTGCCTTTTCACTACACCATGCTAAACAACACAACAAATGAACCAGTCTTCCTAAGGGTCTATTTGAATCAGCTAAGCCTAGTTACTAGTTCAGGCTAAAAATTAGCCGAAATTAGATCACATATTAGCTTCCTGTTTGGATAGGCTAGAGCTAATTTGGGCTAAAACTTAGCTGGCTAATAATTAGCCCTATGCATCAAACAGGCCCCAACACAAACTAAAATGAAAGGAGAACCTGCCTGACTCGCATACAATCGTACTCAAGCAAGGAATTCTAAAATACTTGAGGCCAAACATCTGGATATGACATTATGACTTGAGGCCAAAAATAAAATCATGCTAAGAACCAGTACCAAAGAGCAGAAATACTACTATTGCAGCAATTAATGTCAGGACAAAACAGAGTCGCTAAAATTTGAAAAAAAAAAAAAATAGACGACTGGTTAAGTTGACGACTAGCCATCAGAGAACAGAACGATAGTGGCGCGTCTAGGAGGCAGCAAGCAAGCCAGTGCTATTAGTCATCCACAGCTTGAGCTAGTGCTCCATATGCGGTTGCTGCACAGCAAAAGCGCGCAAAGAGCATTGCGACGAGAACGTGTACAGGAACCTGACGCAACAATGCAGATGATTCTTCAATCATGGTGCGAGAGGGGAGAAAGGCACGAGGGGGCGTGAGCGTGACTCCCTCACCACGGCAGGCGTCGGCGAAGAGGGTGGCGGCCTCCACGGTGGCGGCGGCAAAGGCGTTTCCCGCAGCGCAGGCAGGGAGGAGCGCGGCGAGGCGGGCGGCGTCGATGGGGAAGCCGAGGAGAAGCGGGTTGCGGAGCAGGTGGCATAGGCAGCCCTCCTCTCCGCCTCCCGCCGCCGATGGGGATACGGCGCGAAGGAAGGCGACGCAGCAGGCGTCGGTGGGTGCGGGCGGGGAGCCAGCCAGCGGCGGCGCCACGGCCGCCACGTGCGGCAGGCATGGCGAGATGGACACGATCGTGGCCACGCACCGCGTGGTCGCGTCCAGGGCGGAGTCGGCGTCCACGGTGGAGGTGGAGGCGGAGGCGGGGGAGGCGAGGAGGAACATGGCGACGAAGGGCACGAGGCGAAGGATGCGAGCTGTGGTAGGGCCCATGGTGCGTGGCGGTGCCGATGGGGTTGCCGGTGCGGCGCCTCCAGACGCGCGCTCTCTGAAAAGTTGGTATTGGGTTTGGGTTTTGGGGGACGGGCATGGGACATTGGAGAGAGGGGGAAGGAAGGGTGGCCTCCACCAGAGGAATCGCTGTCTAAGGCTTGCCAAAAATAAAAAATAAAAAATCCAAGATTTTTCGTCACATCAAATTTTACTTCATATGCATAAAACATCAAATATAGATAAAAGCAAAAACTAATTATACAGTTTGCCTATAAATCGCGAGATAAATCTTTTAAACCTAGTTACTCTATAATTGAACAATATTTATCAAATAAAAACGAAAGTGCTACAGTGTCAAAATTAAAAAACTTTTTTATCTAAACAAAGCCTAAACTATTTACTCAATGTCTAAATCCATCCTAAATTACAAAACGTTTGATTTTTTATACCAAATTTGACCACTCATCTTATTCAAAAACTTTTACAAAATATTACTTCTTTTATCGTTGCTTGGTTTATTAACAAAAATTCTTCAAAAATGACTTAAATTTGATTATGTTTGTACATTTTTTTGAATAAAACGAGTTATCAAATTTTAGGTAAAAAAAAAGTCAAACGTCTTATTATAATTTGGGATGGAAGAGGTAAACGTTTAGCACTAGCAATCCTCCTGATTGTCCATAGGTTCTCTTTTCGTGACACGTGTACTCCTGTGGTTGATGATAACTCATTTTCTTGACTGAATACAAGCTGAATCAATTATAGTAATAGTTTTTTTAGTTGTGACACCAAATATAACATTAATAGACCTGGCAACCGAAATGGTCTAAGATAGGCCGTGTTTCTCCTATATACACATCTACCTTTGGAGTTCCCAGCTAGGGCATCTAAAAAAACAGTCGGGTGCGTCTATGATTACAGCATGATTCTCTGTACATCACAATCACATCGTGTTGCATAGCTTGCACATAGCAGATGTTAAAACAGTCACAACATAACCATCAGGCTGTGCTATAACGATGTTAAACTCATGAATCTTGTGCTGAAGCTTCACTATTTAGATGATAAAAATGGAACAAATTGTTCCTTAATGATTTGTTTAGTCTCAAAACTACCTTGACCCTCTGAATGCTACACAATAATCTATCCTGCAGGATTGTATACACCGTACAGTGAAAGAAGATGCCCAAGGGAATGAAAACCTGAGACCTGAGGGCAACTCTAGTACAATACAACAGTAAGACCACATTCGAAGATGTCACCAAATTGTTCTCCTCCCGGGTTTCAAAAATCTTCTTCTATCAACTCCTCAAATGACATGCTGGCCAAGCACATGAGATCAGGTCATCAGGAAAGCCATTACATCAGATAATGGGCATTCCTGTAGTATCTGTTGATGTACCTAGCCTGCAGAAAACAATAGGTACAAAGTTAAATATATTCAGTTAGCTTTAACTGAGGAATGCTTAATAGCAACACTGCATACCTTTACATTGTTTACATCAGGTGTGTCTGGGGTTTTTACAGGATAAAATTTGTAAAATTTGATATTCTCGAATGCTTCTTTCATTTTAGGATCCATGTCGTCGATAGCTTTCTTCCTGGCTTCTTTAGCCTACAAAAGTTTGTGGAAACATTGAGTACTAATGCAACAAATCTCCTGTGAATAAAATAGATAGTTCCCATGATTGTGAACCTGTTTCAGCTCTCTCTTCCTTTCTCTAACCTTCTCCTTGAGGAACTCCTATCAAATAATGTGCAACTGTAAGTTTAAGACACAAAATGTAACCAATTCCTGAAGATTAGCATAGCCACAGATTAAGCACAAAATACAGTACCTTGAATTTTTCTTTCTCGCCCTCTGGCAGGCTACCTTCTTGCACTTTCTGATCTGAAAAATCCTGTATTGCAAGACAAAAATTGAAGTCATTCAACACGGATGCACTTTCATGGGTAGCAAAACTCTAGCATATTGAGCGGAACAAAACACATTTCATGACAAACCTCATAATCATCCATTTCCCAGTCGAACTCATCTACTATCTGCAGCACAGCACAAAGTAAACACAGTGATGCATGACAACAATCTACAGCTATATGAAATCAAAACTCATGCACAAATTAGGAGGCATAACTATCAAGTACACTAATGTTGGATGGACCAACTGATAAAATTGTTAAAGTGGAAACCACGGTGAGGCGGTGAGCACATTTATTGTCAATTCACACAGTAGAGGAAAACTTCAAACAGCTCAAACCTTCCATTTCGGTTTGGACTGATTAATACTCCTCACTGAAATAAATAAGGAATCTTACCGGGGGTTCTAGAGGATATAAGAAATTGATAACTGTGTCATCCTCATCTTCAAGAGGTTGTAGAGGCATATAGTCTGCAGAGATTATAGACAAGGTTCATACACAGACGAGGAGATTACTCAGGAAAAAGAACATAAAACCAGATAATGCCAAACATATTTAAACTAAATGACTTACAGACTTATAATTAATAATTAGTACAATAGTTCGAGGATGTGTGAATATGCAAGATTGCAAGAACACATGTAGAGCTTATAAGGGTGCTGGAATGTTAGGTTATTTGAAATGATTGTCTGCTGTTTTAGAAGGTGTTGACCCTCAGCCACCTAGACGGTTCCTGAGCACCACCATCCCACCTAGCTTATGATTTCTGCCTAGGTTTAGGTCGTCATTGCACATTATATGCCACATCAACACTTTCCTAAGGATTTTTATAACAAAACATGTTTAGACACTCTACAACATAACTACAAAACAAGCACAACACTTATTACAAAAGTTAATTTCAAGCCATAAACAGCACAACAATCAGCCAACTAAGAGATTATAAAGAGTTTAGAAGACACTATGTTTCTTCGTGGCCACGTTATTCAACTGTCATTCCAATGAATTAACTGACATAGAGATTAAACTTACAAGGCATGCAGTAATCAAACTTCTTGACTCTCTCAATTTTGAGATGCTTCAGCGCAGACCTACAAAAGGTGTAAACCAGAGACTTCGTAACTTGAACCAGCGGTAACAACAGCAGTGCTTAAAAAAAGGAAATATAACACAACAATGGATGAGCACAAATATATATAAATCCTAAAGCATGACATTGCAGAACCATAAATTTGCACCAACCTTCGCTGTGTGCATCCGAGAGTGAATATTTTTGTTTTTAAACTGTCAATCCTGCTAAGCCTACAGAGAACGCAAAGCCAAAGCTAGAAAAATGAGTTGCAATGACTTGGGAGAAGAAACAATAAGCAGAAAATATCATTCAACATGATAATACAAAAGTACCGGTCCTCAAGTGGAACATAAGGCACCCATGCCATTTTCATCGCCTTCATTGGCACGATTTCCTCATTTTCCCTTTGGACTGAGTTTATACCAATTTTGTCTGATGGAGGGAAAGGGCAGTCTACCTGCAAAATAAAAGAGTTCAAGTGTTAAAATGAGACCAACACCACCCAGAGATAGATAGCAAAATATTTTTCTCAAACAACAGATAGCAAAATATTTGACCCATAAACAAATTGTTTTGATAGAGCCATCATAAACTGCAAATATAAAAATCAACACTTGCCACTACATTTTAGACTCAAAACACTAATGAAAAGAAAAATGTCACCAGCCAAAAACTTTTATCTGGACAGCACCAATATTGTTAAAGAACAAAAATGATTTAACATACTAAATCTGCCTACCAAAATATAGTTCCATTGGTATTTGGTAATATCAATGGACAAAGGTAGATTAAGTCTCTTGCCATTTTTTTACTTTTCACAATGTTTGTTGCAATTTTTAATCTTAAAGACTGATATTTTCAAAGTTGTGCAATTGATAGTACCAAAAAAATGGAAACAACAACCACCCACCAAAGATGGTATGAATTATTTGCTAATGCAAAAGTACAAACAGAATTTCTTAATTGTTTAGCTGGCATATTCTATGACCTAGATGAGTAGATTTTCATGTCCAGCACTTATGTGGTTTGCTTCTATGGCTAGAGGGTAGCTGGTATCCCCAGCAAGTGTACATTGAACCTTATTTTCTTTCAACAAAAGCAGAGTTATCCCGCGATATAGAAAGAGCTAGATGTTCATCATAACATAGTGTGGAACTAAAGGTGGCATTTTCAATAGGTGTGTTTCTAATAGCATGTTTTGCAACTCAAAATTGTGGAATAAATATACACACAGGATAGCTGTCCAGCAAAGAGGGTAGACAAGAACTTACAACAACTACAATTGGAATAAGCACTATCTTTGATTCTCCATTAACATCCAGTAGCTGGGCTGCATGACAACAGGAGCCAATTAGTCTTGTGTAGAACAATATTCAGCAGGCCCGTAAAACTAGTAAGCAAATGAAACATATGGCCTATACTAAAATCCAGTTTATAAATCCAGCACATAAATAGTGTTGCACAGATAGAATTGTCGAATTTACTAAACTAATAGCTCGAGATTAAATTGAGATTAAAATTAACCAAGATAGCAGTAGCACTGGTGTAAACTATAACAAAGATTAACAAAAATACATCAAGGACTAGTGGCAGCAAATTAATTTTGGAAAGTAGCTGAAAGCAAAGTGCACTTACGCTCGGTGCTTCCAAACATATAAACTGTCTTCCCATGAAGCTCTCCCCCTTCTTCTAAGGCTTTCTGTTCACGAACAACAACCACATATATAATCATGAAGGGGGAACTAATAAGCACTCAAAAAGCAAAATAGACTAAAACATTAACTTTGATCGCCATACCTCTAAATTTTCGAAGCTCCAATTGAACTCCTTTATCTTATCAATGTTTTCCCACTGTAGATAATATGGCAAGGTATATAAGTTGTTAAGGAAAAGATGTGAGCTATGTCCAAATGTGCATCACTAACATACAGTCATACACACTACTACAAATTAAACAAGGCAGGGATGGGAGCAAACCTCAGTACCAACTGGGAAAGCAGATAACCAGAGATCCTCCTGAACATAGCAGCAAATCATTAGTCAGAATTCACGTAAAGTAAATAGCAACATCATCAAATATAGGGCAGTCAAACACAATCTAAATCGTTATGGTGACTTCCAAAAATAAACCTGTTTGAACCAACAAGCGAGAAAATGCTTCTAAAGCCATCATGTTCTATTTTTTAGTGGTAATCATACATGGTTCTCAAGCCTTATATATCAACCGCAACCAATGGACGGAAGAAAATGCTAACCTATCAAACTGCACTTGCATCCCAAAACACACAGATTTGAAAATTTTCATGCATAACGAATTCCTAACGCCACAGTAGTGCATTGCGATTTCGTACACAGATGAGGAGAATCCAATAGTAAAACTCAAAGTATAATCCTACATAACCATGGAATGCCACATTTGAGCATCACCAGCGGCAGAATGGAGCCATCATTCCCCAGTTTTTGGACCAATCAAAGCACTGCAAATCTTGCCGCTAGAGCAACAATCGAAAGTGAAGCCGCCCGCGTGCTAGTCAGATCAGGGCCAAACGACTAATCGGGGAAACCAAAAACCTAACCCGAGCCAGGCCATCCTGGAAAACAAACTCACCAGATTTCTCTTCTCAGGGAAGTAGTCCGTCTCGGGCTTGGGCTTGGGCGGCGCCTTGACGCGCTTCCCCCGCCCCCGTGTTGCCGGCTCCGCCGCCGCCGCCTCCGGCTTGCTCGAAGCACCGGCGGCGGCCTCCAGCTCGACCGAATCAGTGGCGGCCGCCTGGGACGCCGTGCGCTTCTTACCCCTCGGGCGCGCCATCACTCGCGGTTGCTAGGGTTAGGGTTGCGGGCGGCTCGCGATTGGATTGAGCGTTGTGAGAGGTGCGTCGGTAGTAGATTTGGGTACAGGGGCGATAGGGCGTGGAACCAACGCTACTACGCAAATTTGAAGGAGGGGGGAGGCGGCGCGGGGCGGGGGCGGGGGGGCTCGTGGCTTTGGCCTTTGGATGTGAGTTCGGCGGGCTGCAGTAGCCGTTGAATCGAACACGCGGCCCAGTTTTGGGCCGTCCGATGGCAGTTGGTGTGGTTTGTCGAGAGAGTGCGGGATGAAGGAGACACGAGAGGGACAGAGGCGAAGAAAATGCTTTTGGGCACTGCTTGCTGGAGATCCGCGTCGTTTGGCAGCGAGATTCAAATTAAGCGCGGCTGACACGTGGGCTCCACCTGTTACTGATCTGGGTTCAAACCTTATTTTAAGGTACTGTCTTTTTTTTTCCCTTCTGGGAACTATTTTAAGCTACTGTCAAGCCAGGGCACTAACTGTGTTTGTGTTTGTATGGGCTAACTTTGGGACGTTCGTTTCCTAATCTCAAACTTGAGTGTTCACAATTAGGCTGGTCAGTGAAAGTTTCACGTGAGTTTTATTCACATTCAGTAGGTTATCATATATGTATTTTTGATGATATGGCAGTATATTTAAAAAGAGAGAAAAAATAAATTTTATCTAAATAAAACTCTCTTGGCACGATTACTAACTCTCTATCAGTTTTGGAATTAAATTTCTATGAAACCATAGAATGAAACTCTCCATTGAGAGTGAGTGTTTCATCTAAATTTTATTTCATTTTCACATAACATAGTAGTCTTGAAAATGTCGTCATAAAACTACCCACTGAGACTAGCCTTATATTTTTCTTGCTAGTGTGTTTTACTGTTTTCTCACAGGCCAGTCCACCACCATTTTTATTTGTCTCATTTCGCTGAAATTAGCTCATGTTGGTGCTTATGCTAAAATTCTGTAAAAGAAAAACATTGTTTGTTCGCTGAAAAGTACTGCTAAAGTAGTACAGTAGAACAAACCTATCTCACTTTATTTAGTTTGCATAACAAAATAAAAAGGGTGATTCATCGACATCTTTCCACCTTATTCCTAGAGCTAATTAATACAAGAATGAGAATTGAAAACAACCTGCCAAATTTAATCTGAACGAATATACCCTTTTCACCTCATTCCCACGAGTTAATGGTTGATATAAGCATGAGTATTGGATTCATTCTGCCAAATTTAATTTGATACAGTGACTTATGATAGTCAGCTACTCGAACCATCACCCTATAATTTGTCATAACTGGCCAGAGCATGAAGCGCGCAAACCGTGACGAAGAGCACACATGTCACAGAGCTCAGAATCAGATGCGCACATCCGACACAACATAGGCCTTGTTCAGTTCAAAAAAAAACTCAAAATTTTTCAAGATTCTCCGTCATATCGAATCTTGCGGCATATGTATGGAGCATTAAATATAAATGAAAATAAAAACTAACTACACAGTTTGCCTGTAAACCGCGAGATGAATCTTTTAAGTCTAGTTAATCCATGATTGGACAATGTTTATCAAATAAAAACGAAAGTGCTACAATACCTTAAAGCAAAATTTTTTGCGAACTAAACAAGGCCATAATCAGGCGTCGTGGGCTGTCGAACAATAGCGGAAATTGGAAAACAAGCATCACAGTGCACCAATAGTCCCACTAATAATGGGAGAAGCTGAC
>Ga0182004_10005167_pt1 | contig 10615 bp, 12 predicted proteins | sample Sormic07211540_1_FD_120479 | JGI IMG/M metagenome (GOLD analysis project Ga0182004, IMG submission 120479) | Endophyte microbial communities from Sorghum bicolor roots, Mead, Nebraska, USA - 072115-40_1 MetaG | ecosystem: Host-associated > Plants > Roots > Unclassified | place: USA: Nebraska...
ACTCCTTCTAGTTCTAATCCTATGTAGCTATGCTAAACTAGAGATCTAATTGATGTGGTGGCTCTAGGGCTTGATCAGAGGCTTCTTCTCCCAAGATGAATAATGAATTAGGGGTCTGATGTCCTCTCCTCCAGGGGCCAGGGGGTCTGCTTATATAGTCCTTCCAAGTGAATATGGGCCATCGGATCAAACCGACATTGATTGAACTGTTCTCCTTGATCCTTTAGGTCGGTGGAGCATGATCCGCGAAGTTGGCTCTGATTGGCCCCGAGGCTAGGGCGGGCGCCCAAGGGGGGAGGGCGGGTGCCCTGCCCGCGAGCCCGTCCGGTCTCCCGTTCGTTCCCGTGGCTTCTGGACTCTTCTAGATGTAGGATAATTGCGCGGTACGTTAATATCTCTATGTAAACCCGACGTGTGGGCCTTTCTTCCATATTTCCTGATAACCCCCTGCAGAAATAGACAAACACCAAAACTCGTGGAATTCAGTCAGATAAAACCCTAAGTCTGGGTGTTGGTTGCATTTGGATCCTTTTCTTTGATTATTTGTTAATTAAAATTGATACTTAAGGACCGTCAACAGTAGCAACATGTGTTTCATTAATGGCAAGATCATAAGCAAGCTCAAGATTATCATTGTTCACTTTTAAAGTTGTGAACTCTTCCTTCAACGCTCTATGTCTAGTAATGAGCTCATCATGCACACTCTCAAGTTTATCATGTTTTTCTTTGAGCTCTTTTAAGGAGAGTTTGAGCTCCTTGAGTTTGGTGGCCACGAGTTCATTTTGATCTCTAAGCTCATCACTAGACTTAAGCTTTGCAAGAAGAGATTAATTTTCATTTTCAAGCTTTTCATTTTCACTTCTTGTCTTTCTTATGATTTTTGAGTATTTGTTTACCAAGTTCACAAGCTCATCATAGGAAGGTGTTTCGAACTCACTATCACTCTCACTTCTCTCATCCTAACTTTGTACCTTCTGGTCACCCTTTGCCATGAGGCATTGGTGTATAGAGGATGAAGATGGTGGTGAAGATGGTGGAGATGAAGCATCAATATCAATGGCGGCCACCTTCTCATCATCACTCTCATTGCTGGAGGAGTCACCACTTGAGCTTTCAATGTTGGTGAGCCAATCACCAACAATGTATGCCTTGCCATTCTTCTTCTTGTGGTACTCCTTCTTACCACCTTTCTTCTTGTATGACTTCTTGTCATTCTTCTCATCATCACTTGAGTCATCTTGGTCTTTGCCCTTCTTTTTGTATTTGTCCTTGGGTTTAGGACATTAGTGAGCAAGATGACCAAGTTCACCATAATTGTAGCAATCCATCTCAGAGATGGGCTTTCTCTTGCTACTAGTGAATAACTTCTTCTTGGAGTCGAAGTTGACTCCATTCTTGTTGAGCTTCTTAAGCATCTTGGTGGTTCTTCTCACCATGAGAGCAATGGTGGTGTCATCATCACTTGAAGTTGATGATTTAACTTCAATCTTCTTGATCTTGCCCTTGTGAGAGGCCTTGAGAGCCAAGTCCTTCTCTTTCTTCGACGATGAGGAGCTATCTTGGGGGTTGATGTGCATGTACATCTCATGAGCATTGATCTTCCCTAAGATGGATGTCGGTGTGGCGGTTGAGAGATCTCCTTGATGAAGCATGGTGACTATGTGCCCATATTTGTCAATGAGAAGGACACATAGAATCTTCCTTGCCACATCCGCTGGACTCATCTTGTTGAGTCTAAGTCCATTGAGCTCCTCTACAATAACATTTAAGCGAGAATACATTTCATTAGCATTTTCTTTTGGAAGCATCTCAAATGTATTAAGCTTATGCATGACAAGATGAAAGTGCTCCTCACGCTCACTCTTGGATCCCTCATGGAGTGCACAAAGTTCCATCCATAGTTCATGGGCGTTCTTATGGTTCCGCACACAGTTGAACACCTCTTTGCAAAGACCTCTAAAGATGTGGTTTTTGGCCTTTGCATTCCACTTTTCGTTCTCTTGCTCAAGTGGAGTAAGAGTGGTGTCCTTAGCTGGAGGATTAAATCCTTCAGTCACGGCTTTTAGACACTTGACATCGCAAGCCTCAAGGTATGACTCCATCTGTATTTTCCAATACGGAAAGTCATCACCCTCGAACATGGGTGGCGGTTAATCCCCGTGAGACATCTTTCTCTAGGTGGTGAAGCCGAGCACTAGACTCCGATGCCAATTGAAAGGATCAAGATGCCTAAGAGTGGGGTGAATTGGGCTTCTCTAAAAATTTAAGCAACCTATAAGCCTCAATTCAACTCTTGTGCCTAAGTGTGTTCTAGAGAGCTACCGGATAAAATGTTTGCAACCTAGTTCCAATCCTATTCTAGCATGGCAATTCTAGGAATGTAAAGTACTCAAAGTAAATGCTAGAATATAAAGGATGAGAGGAAGAGGAACGGGGTGATGTTTTGCTGAGGTATCGGAGAGTCGCCACTCTCCACTAGTCCTTGTTGGAGCACCCGCGCAAGGGCCTTGCTCCCCCTTGGTCCACACAAGAACCAAGTGCTCTCTATGGGCTGATTCTTCGATACTCCATCACAGTGAATCGCCCCCAGCTGCTCACAAGCTTGACACGAGCCACCCACAAGACCTCTAGGTGATCTTCGTGCCTCCAATCACCACCGAACCATCTAGGTGATGGCGACCACCAAGAGTAACAAGCAAAGAACACTAACTTGACCCTAACAAGGCACTAGAGAGTGGTGGATGCACACTTGAACTCTTGGTACTCACTAGAGAAGGATTCACATAAGAAATCATTCAATTCTCAATCCTCTCTAGGCTCTTGCTTCTCTCTTGCACCACAAGGTGCTTCTCTCTTGGACGAGGTGGAGGAGTATAAATACTCACCATCGAGTCCAAGGGCCGGCCACTCGAATTCAACAGAAAAGAGTGCACCGGACGCTCTTTATGTTGCACCGGACGCACTCCACAGAGTGTCCGGTGCAACTCTAACGGCTACTTGTACTTGCAAAACTGCTAGCACCGGACGCTCCTCAAGAGTCCGGTGACCTCACGCGTGAACCGTCCGGTGAGAACACCGTTTTGCAACCCTCTCTAGGTAAGGGACCGGACGCACCCTGTAGGGTCCGATCCGTGCGTCCGGTGCCTAACCCTAGGCACTCGACGCGCTGGCTCAACTCCAGCATACACCGGATGCGCCAACAGTGACACTGTGGCATCCAGTGCTAGCGTCCGGTGCTGCTTCTCAACCTAAACTTCATCAAATCATGAACTTTAAAAAACGAAGTTTGGTTCCCTTGATCTAAGAACTTTCTCAGAGCTACCTAGTTCTAGGTTTACCAAGTCTGCGCCACACCTAAAGCCTTGTCTAGGTCAAGCTACCCGTTCCATGCGCCCCTTAATAATACGGTTAAAGGAAAAACAAAGTGCTAAACTACTCTAAGTGCCCTTCAACTCCAAATGGCACTTAGACCTAGTCTAGTCTTGACGATGTCCAACAATCCTTTGAAAACCGAAAACGATTTCCACCACTAAGTAGGCATGAACGTCCTAGTCCATCAATCACCATTACCATGACCTAACTCAAGATTTGCCGCTGCAAAACACACAGTAGTTATAGTAATCAACATTGTCATTAATCACCGGAACTTATTAGGGGCCTAGATGCTTTCACATACACAAAATGGTTTAGCAGAATCTCCTATTAAGAGAATTAAACTCATTGCAAGACCGTTATTACAAGATTGCAACCTACCAACTTCATGTTGGGGTCATGCAGTTTTACACGCTGTTGACTTAATTCAATTGCGTCCAACTTCATATCATGTAGTCTCACCATTTCAATTAGTACGTGGGGATATGCCAAATATTTATCATCTGCGAAAATTCGGTTGTGTTGTACATACCGATCTCACTACCTAAGTGTACCTCCATGGGTCCACATAGGAAACTTGGTATCTATGTGGGATATCAATCTCCATCGATTATCAAATACCTCGAGCCTCATACGGGGACGGCCCGGTATGCTGACTGCATATTCAATGAGAACCATTTCTCGGTATTAGAGAGATATTTCAAGTACCAAAACAAATGCGAGGAAATCAACTAGAATGCCCAAGGCATTTCCTCTTTAGATCCACGTACTCTAGAGACTGAACAAGAAGTTAAGAAAATGATAAACTTGCAATTATTACAAATAACCTGCCAGAAGCATTTACTGTTTATAAGGGTGTCACTAAGTCCTCTTATCCTACTCGCAATGCGCCCCAAAAGAGTGGAGGTACCAATAAAAACCATTCAACTCCCACTTCCAAAGAAGAGGGGGAGAAGTATGGTCGCTCCTAAGGATAATGCTCCAAGTAAGCGTCTGAGGAAATCAAGAGCTAAATTCTCCAAATCAGTAAATCCAAGCCAAACTCAAGTTGGTAGATAACCATAGTGGATAAAAGTCCAACACTAGGACCAAATCCACAACCCGGATCAACGGTGCATCCAAATTCTGATCTTGGGACATCAGAACACCCTAACTCCATAGTTTTGGGAAATGTTGAGTCAAATAATGGGGTGAAAGAAATTTCCATCAATTATATCGATTTTGGAGAATCGTATGATCGTAAGACTACTATTGTCGACATGTACACCGCAGCAATTGGAGAAATCTTTCTCAATGATATTGATCCCAAGAACATGGTAGAGTGCAAAAAGCGCTCGGACTGGGCTCAATGGAAAGAAGCAATTCAAGCTGAGATATCCTCGCTTATTAGAAGAGGGGTATTCACATCTGCAATACCTACACCTTCCAAAGTCTTTCCTGTAGGCTTCAAATGGGTTTTCATCTCGAAACGAAATGAGAACAATGAGGTGGTGAGATACAAAGCAAGGCTAGTAGCACAAGGATTCACACAGAGACCTGACATTGATTACAATGAAACCAATTCTCCGGTAATGAGTGCAATTACTTTTCGATACTTAATATCACTGCCAGTTCAAAATCATCTATCTATTTAGTTGATGGATGTGGTGACAACATATTTATATGGGTCACTTAATTCAGACATATACATGAAGGTTTCCGATAGAATCCAAATTCTGAATCCAAACGCAAATCGTAACATGTATTGTGTAAAACTACAAAAGTCATTATATGGCTTGAAGCCGTCGAGACGAATGTGGTACAAATGACTGAGTGAATTCCTTTTAAAGAAAGGATACACCAATAGTGATGATTGCCCATGTGTTTTCATTAAGAAATCTCAAACGGAATATTGTATTATATCTGTATATGTTGATGATTTAAATATCATTGGCAGTCCAAAGGATATAGAAGAAGCACACAAATATCTAAAGATGGAATTCAAGATGAAGGATTTGGGCAAGACCAAATTTTGCCTAGGCTTACAAATTGAGCACCGTCCTTTAGGGATTTTAGTGCATCAATCAGCTTATATCCAGAAAATATTGGAGAAATTCAATATGGATAAATCATACCCTAATAAAACCTCGATGGTTGTTCGTTCCTTAGAATTAGGGAAAGATCCATTTAGACCATGGGATGTTGGGGAAAAGATGTTGGGACTAGAAATCCCATATCTCAGTGTCATTGGCGCACTTATATATCTTGCAAATTGCACGAGGCCTGACATCGCATTTGCAGTGAACTTACTAGCTAGGCATAGTGCGGACCCGACTTGTCATCATTGGACAGGAGCGAACTGTATCCTCAAATACCTTAATGGCACAAAGGATCTTGGTTTATTCTTCAAGAAAAATCATGATCCCAGTATGATTGGCTATGCGGATGCTGGTTACTTATCTGATCCTCATAACAGAAAATCCCAAACAGGATTTGTATTCCTACATGGAGGTACATCTATTTCATGGAAGTCTTCTAAGCAGACTCTGACGGCAACCTCTACTAATCATTCTAAAATTATTACTCTATACGAGGCATCACGAGAATGTGTATGGCTTCACAGAATGATTAACCACATACAACAGTCATGTGGTACTAGTTCAATTGAATCACCAACAATTATCCATGAAGATAATTCCACTTGTGTTACACAGATGCAAACAGGTTACATAAAGAGCAATATCACTAAGCATATTGTTCCTAAACTGTTTTATCCCCATAAATTACAAGAAAGTGGGGAAATAAACATCTTGCAAATCAAGTCATGTGATAATCTCGCTGACCTATTTACTACGTCCTTACCAACTTCTGTGTTTCAAAAATTGGTACATGGAATTAGTATGCGGCGACTTCGAGATTTGCCAAAATTAGGGGAAGACATCTCCTAGATGCCACCTGTACCAACATCATATTATACTCTTTTCTTTCACAAGTTTTACTCAAAAGGTTTCTTGTTAAAATTTTTAATGAGGTAATATTAACATAAGCATTTGTCATATTTTCTATTTTCCTCACAGAGGTTTTTGTGGGAAATATCAAAGACACACATTGCCCTCACAACTCATCCATGGTTTTTCCCTGAGAAGGTTTTTTCATGTGAGTTACCCAAGAGGCAATACCAATAATATGTCATCACATTTTCTTCTAATTTTCCCACTGGGTTTTTATAGGAGTTTTAGCGGCATCACTTTATATTGCTCCTCATATTTTTCCATGAAAAGGGTTTTGAGGGAAGTAATCAATATGTCGTATCTCCAATATTTTTCCCCACTAGGGTTTTTAATGAGATATCAATGACATAGTGATTTGCTTAAATCACTCATATATGCTATTTTCTCCTTATTTTCCTATAAGGTTTAAAGGAGCCTTTATGGCATATCTATACATACATATTCCTCAGGATTTTCCCACGGGGTTTTTTGAGGAATCCAAGTTTATTAGCTGCATTGATCTCAAAGAAAATTCAATCAAGGGGGAGTGTTGTGAAACGACGTCTATTCCCAATAGGCATCCATTCACTGATGATCTCATCTGTCCGTACGGATTCGTATGACATCCGTACGAGTAGTTAGGATTAGTATTAGAGATTAGCAGTTAATCATGTCACCAAAGAGCATGTCCTTTGGTGAACGGTTGTCTCTTGGAGACACTCCTTCACTTGTATATATTCTATAAGATCAATGAAAAATAACAGTTGTTCCCAAATGACTATTCATTTACATTCACTTTCAACAGTCTACGCACCACCATACTAAGGCACCTGCAATGGATGACTCATAAGCTATCTCTAAGCACTTTTTCCATATTTAATGAAAGAGACAAATTAGCTCTTGATCAAAAGCTAGGCTCACACATATTTCAACATGTCAGACTACGAGCCATTATTAAAAGCTAACACTATTGAAGAGATTGACTTAGAGTTAGTAACTGATCTTACTGTTGTGGGCGCGCCCTTATACGAATATATTCCATCTTATATACGGAAAACAAATGGCACTATAATACAGACAGTTTTGTGTAATTATAAACCCATACGGTGCAGACGGTCCATGCACACCAAAGGTTATCACACAAGCAGGTTGATACAGTTGTATTGTATCGGTGTCTCACTGTACACAAAGGTTTCAAGGCATCGTAAAAATAATAATTCTGCATACACTTCTATTTTTTGTAATTAATCCAACAAGTCTATGCAAACAGAGCTTTTCTCCTCGGTCCCTATCCTCCTCGTGTCACCTTGGAGACGGGTGACAAATCTAAACTATGATATCGTTCCCTTCGTTCCGAACACAAAGATAACCAGTATTTCAAATCTAAGCCTATTCCAGTATAGATGTACATCCACAAAGATATCGAGAATATTTTGGACACAAACAAACCCAAATAAATTCAGAACATGTCACATGGAACTGCAGCACTTGCTCTTAGGGATCTCCTGAGCTGGGCCTGGGACGATGACCTTCTTCCCTGCCAGCGAAGGTGCAGCCCCATTGGCCTTTGGGTCTGCTGCCATGTTCTTCTTGCTGTGGATCTTAAAGATCTCTGTCAAGACGGTCTGGAAGGCATTCTCGACATTAGTCGCCTGCAGCGCAGATGTCTCGAGGAAGAAGAGGTTCTCCTTCTCAGCAAACTCCTTGGCATCCTCGCTGCTTACAGCGCGCTCCTCTTCAAGGTCACTCTTGTTGCCGACCAGCATGATGACAATGTTCTTGTCAGCATGGCCCCGAAGTTCTTCCAGCCAGCGAGGTATGTGGTCAAAGCTCTGGCGTTTCGTGATATCATAGACTAGCAGAGCTCCCAAAGCACCTCTGTAGTAGGCACTTGTGACAGCTCTATACCTGCGGTAGTTGAAAAAATAAGCATGAGAAGCTACTAGTTAGTAAAAGATATGGCGTTTCAGATAAAAGTGTGAACTGCTATCACATGATGTATCAACTGCAGCGGTGCAGCTGGGTTGCAATGGGTCAACCCAATCCTAGACCAACCTCCATTTAGCTAATTATTAGGTTTGGGCCGACCAAATTCATTGAGGTCCTGGAACCAATTGGCCCAGTGGTTCAGGGAGAAGCCAACCACCACACATATGTGCACTCCAGCCTGTCTTTTTGCTGCTACCTGATCGCAACAGCGGCAGCACAAGAAGCAAAATCTCAATTTGCTACAGGTGCAAGCAGGCAGGGAGGGAGGGCAGCTGATCCACATCACCTTGATGCAGATAACCATCACGAAGGGACGATGGGCCCGTGAACAAGGATGGTGCTGGAGCCTAGTTAGTCCGTCCATGGTTGAACAATAATTATCAAATACAAACAAAAGTGCTACGGTTCCCGAACCCAAAACTTTTCGCGAACTAAATGTAGAATTATGGCAAACACCTCATACCCCTTGGGTTGGGTGGCTTTGATTCTATAGTCAATAATGACTTGAGTTACAAGTAAGCAATATACAATTAACCCCCTAGATATACATATATCTAACACTCCCTGCAGTCGAAGCGAGAGAATCACGGACGCACAGACTGGACCTAAAATCACTGAACAACTGTACAGAAAGATCCTTAGTCAGAAGACCCTTAGTCATGATGGTGAGACGACGGTACATGGAGGACCCGTATTTCGCCAAGAGTCACCTTCTCTCAAACGAAGTGAATGTCGATCTCAATATCTTGGTCTGGCGATGATGAACAGGGTTAGCTATCATGTATACAACGCTAACGTTATCACAGAAGGCATCAGAGTACACCGTGAGAGAGCGAACAGGACCAGTGCCAATATGCAGACCTTGCGAAAGGGTACCCTTGACATAGCGAAGAATGCGCTTGACGAGAGCGAGACGCGGCTCTCGCGGATCATGCATGAACAGACATACCTGCTGAACTGCATAGGCCAAGTCTGGACATGTGAGCGTCAAATACTGCAGCGCACTAGCAAGGCTGCGGTAGAGAGCAGGGTCGTCGTGTCATGTGCGGTCGCACATACGTCAGGCGCAGGAGAGCCCGCGACGTGTGCCGGGCGGCCAAGCGAGCAGGGCCGAGCGCGCAGCCAAGGCGCAGGAAGGGCAGGCGAGTGGCTAGGAGGAAAGTTAGCTAACTGATTAGTTGTTTCCTTGTTGGATTAGTCCTACAATCAAGGAGAGCCTTCGCCATCTGTTAGGCCACGGGCCATATATGCTTGTACGCGGGAACAGTTGAGATTAACGAAGAAGTTATCCCTAATCTCCCTCCCTCTCAGTTAAGCCAACGGCCGAGGGGCATAACCTCGCCGGCGTGACGGACAGCGGCTACGAGCTACGTAGCCAAGGTCCAGCCAGTCAGGGGTTCGAGGCCCTTGACCACCTGGTATCACGAGTCCGGCGATCTTCGCCGCCTCGCTCCCGCTCCACCAGCCTACCCACCACAGCCGCACCATCAACCTCACCACCGCCATCCCCTTCTTCCTCCACCGCGTCCACCGCTGCCCAGCCGATCATGGGCGACCAGTCCATCGCCGACCTCACCAAGATGCTCAAGGACCTGTCCGCAGATATGGCGTCCATGAAGGCCGACATGGCGGCCCTGAAGGACAAGTCGAGCTCTTCCTCAGCGGGTACCGACGGCAACCGTCACAACGACCGGCCACCGCGGTTACAGAAGATGGACTTTCCGCGCTTCAACGGCAAATGCAACCCACTGATCTTCATCAATCGATGTGAGTCCTACTTTCACCAGCAGAGAACCATGCCGGAAGAGGTCTGGATGGCCTCGTACAACCTCGAAGACATGGCCCAGCTGTGGTACATCCAGCTCCAGGAGGATGAAGGCACGCCGCGCTGGAGTCGGTTCAAGTAACTCCTCCATTTGCGGTTCGGCCCTCCTCTCCGATCGGCTCCCCTGTTCGAGGTCTCGGAGTGCCGGCGCGCTAGGACGGTGGAGTACTCCAATCGGTTCCAAGCACTCCTTCCCCGTGCAGGTCGGCTTGACGAGATCCAACAGGTCCAGCTCTACACTGGCAGCCTCCTTCCGCCTCTGAGTCACGCGATGCGCATCCACAACCCCGAGACACTCGCCACCGCGATGAGTTTGGCGCGTCAGGTGGAGCTCATGGAGATTGACAGGCAGACCAAGGCCCCGGCTCGGCCAGCCGCGCGCGGTCTGCTGCTGCCGCTGCCGCCTTGCCAGGCTCTTCCCGCGCCGCCACAGCAGCTGGCACTGCCCGCACCACCGGCG
>Ga0182004_10005168_pt1 | contig 10615 bp, 10 predicted proteins | sample Sormic07211540_1_FD_120479 | JGI IMG/M metagenome (GOLD analysis project Ga0182004, IMG submission 120479) | Endophyte microbial communities from Sorghum bicolor roots, Mead, Nebraska, USA - 072115-40_1 MetaG | ecosystem: Host-associated > Plants > Roots > Unclassified | place: USA: Nebraska...
GGAGCAAAGAAATGATATGATTAATCATAGAGATTGGACAAGATATTTGGAAAGAAGAGGTTGAGATCAAACCCTAAGTGCATTTGGAAAATTGAAATTCATTTTCCACACATAAACACAATGGAATGGCATGAATGCAACAAATCACTAAGTTGAATTGCAAAAATTTTAGAAACCCACATTTTTCCACTATCTAAAATTTTGGCAACATAATAAAGTTGGAACATTTTATAAAATATTAAAATCTTTGTCTTTGTTTTTAGTGTTTTCTAAGTCACATTCCAAAGTAGGAATTTTGGGGTGCGACACGTGCATAGAACTGGCAACCCTCGCAGGTCTGGACAATCTCTGTGGCGTCTGCCACAGCGATGGGTCATTTGAAGCCTTGCCGAAAGGCATTTCCTACCAGCGTCCGAGGCGCCACATGCTGGCCACAAGCCCCCAAGTGGATTTCTTGAAGAAGTTCTGTTCCCTCTTGGCGGGTGATGCACCACATGAGGATACCCGAGGGGCTTGTACATCTCGCCGTCAATGAGGACAAAGGTCTTGGCACGACGTGCCAGTCGTCGTTCCTCGACTTGGTCTAAGGGGAGAGTCCCGTTGACAAGACGCTACAGGAACGGAAAGCGCCAGTCCGGCAGGTCGTCAGGCGCAGGTCCCTTAGTCTCGATGTCCATGGCCTCGGGCTTGGGAGCCGTGGAGGCCTCGAAGCCTGAGGCAGGGTCGCGTGGGGAATGACCCGAGCCCCTGTCTTCTTTATAATCGACGGAGGGCTTGTGGAGGTCACTGACAAAGACATCCAAGGGAACCATGGCCCGCTCGGATGCCATCTGTGCGAGTGCATCGGCGGCTTCGTCGTATTTCCTCAGCACATGGTTGAGTTCGAGGCCGTCGAATTTTTCTTCCAGATGTCGGACTGCCTTGCAGTACACCTCCATCTTGGGATTGTGGAAACTCGACTCCTTCATGACTTGGTCGATGATGAGCCCCGAGTCACCTCGAACGTCGAGTTGTTTGATCCCTAGCTCGATCACGATGTGGAGGCTGTTAACAAGGGCTTCATGTTCCGCCACATTGTTCGAGGCCAAGAAGTGGAGCCGGATGGCATATCACATCCTTACTCCGAGGGGTGAGATGAAGACGAGGCCTGTGCCGGCCTCGGTCTTCATCAGAGACCCATCGAAGTATAAGGTCCAGCACTCTGACTTGATCTAGGGTGGGGGGAGCTAGGTTCCGGTCCACTCAGCCACGAAATTGGCTAAGATTTGGGACTTTATGGCCTTCCGAGGCTCATAGGTGATCCCATCACCCATGAGTACCATAGCCCATTTGGTGATTCTGCCATTGGCTACCAGGTTGTGGATCACTTCACCCAAAGAAAAAGATGATACCACCGAGACCAGATGAGACTCAAAGTAATGGCGGAGTTTGCGCCGGGCTAGGACTACTGCATACAGTAACTTCTAGATTTGGGATATCGGGTATTAGTGTCGGAATTACCTCGCTAACGAAGTATACCAGTCTTTGGACCGGCAGGGCGTGCCTTCCTTCCTTTCAACCACGATAGCTGCGCTGGCCACTTGGTCAATGCCACGACGTAAAGAAGTAGCGGCTCCCCCTCAGTGGGAGGTACTAAGATACGGGGGTTGGTGAGCAAACCTTGAGCTTGTCAAGCGCTTCCTGGGCCTCGGGGGTCTAGGAAAAGAGCTCAGATTTTCTAAGCAACCTATACAGAGGCAACCCTTTTTCCCCGAGGTGAGAGATGAATCGGCTGTGAGACACGAGGCATCCCATGACTCTCTGTACCCCTTTTAGGTTGCGAATCAGGCCCATATTCATGATGGTCGAGAACTTTTCTGGGTTGGCCTCGATCCCTCGCTCAGAGACTATGAACCCAAGGAGCATGCCTCGGGGAACCCCAAAAATACACTTTTCAGGGTTTAGCCTGATTCCCTTGGCCCTGAGGCATCAGAAGGTTTCGTCTAGGTCAGCTACAAGGCCGCTTGCCTTCCTAGACTTGACTATGATGTCATCTACATACGCCTCTATCGTTCTTCCTATAAGGTCCCCGAAGACCTAGAGCATGTATCGCTGGTATGTAGCCCCTACGTTCTTGAGGCCAAACAGCATGGTAACATAGCAAAACATTCCGGAAAGGGTTATGAAAGAGGTCGTGAGCTGGTCGGATTCTTTCATTTTAATTTGGTGGTAGCCGGAGTACGCATCAAGAAATGATAAGGTTTCACATCCTGCAGTAGATTCAACTATTTGATCGATACGAGGTAATGGAAAAGGGTTCTTAGGATATGCTTTATTTAAACTAATATAGTCTACACACATCCTCCATTTCCCATTTTTCTTCTTGACTAGTACAGGGTTAGCTAACTACTCGGGATGAAATAACTGCTTGATGAACTCGGCTGCCAGCAGCTTCTGGATCTCCTCCTCAATGGCCTGATGCTTCTCTTCATTGAATCAACGCAGGCGCTGCTACACGGGTTTGGAGCCAGCTCGGATGTCCAAGGAGTGCTCGGCGACTTCCCTCGGTATGCCCGACATGTCCGAGGGACTCCATGCAAACACGTCTGCGTTCGCGCGGAGAAAGTCGACGAGCACTGCTTCCTATTTAGGGTCGAGGCTGGAACTAATCCTCAATGCCTTGCCCTCGGAGGCCTCATGGTTGAGGAAGATGAGCTTGGTCTCTTCAGCTGGCTCGAAGCTCCCGGCGTGACGCTTGGGGTTGGGGATGTCCTGATCGAGAGCGTCGAGGCTGGTGATGACGGACACCGTCTCGACTATCGACTAATGCACTCGATGTCGCACTGGTAGGTGTGTTGGCTCGTCGCTGACGGTGATGACACCGTTTGGTCCTGGCATCTTGAGCTTGAGATAGGTGTAGTTGGGGACGGCCATGAACTTGGCATAGCATGGCCTTCCCAGGATCGCGTGGTCGGTTCCTAGGAACCCGACCACATCAAAGGTGAGGACCTCCTGTCTGAAATTGTTGGGGGTCCCAAAGCAGACAGGCAGGTCGATCTGCCCGAGGGGGTGGGCTCGGTGCCCAGGCACCACTCCATGGAATGGCGCTATGTCGTTCCTTAGCCAAGACTTATTGATCCCCATGAGGGCTAGGGTCTCGGCGTAGAGGATGTTGAGGCCGCTGCCTCCGTCCATCAGCACCATAGTGAGGCATGTCTCGGCGATGATGGGGTTGATGATGAGCGGATAGCTCCTAGGGTTTGGGATCCGGTGCGGGTGGTCTCGTCGATCGAAGGTGATGGCGTCCACCGACCACTTGAGGTAAGATGGTGCGGCTGTGTTGACCGTGCAGACCTCTCAAAGCTTGCGCTTCCTCTGACTCGCAGTGAGGCGAGCCGCGCGTCCCCCAAAGATCAGGAGGCAGTTCCTGACGTTGGGGAAGCCTGCCCCCTCAGGATCGTTGCCCTTATCCTTAGGGGGCTCTTCCGTGTTCTCCTTGGTCGTGGCGCCGGAGTAGAAACGACGTAGGACGGTGCACTCCTCTAGGGTGTGCTTGGTGGGACCCCTATGATAGGGGCATGGCTTCTTCAACATCTCGTCAAAGAGATCGGGGCCAGTGGGAGTCCGCTTGGCGTTCTTGCGATACGCCGCGGCAATGAGGTTGTCGTCCGGCCGACCCTGCTTCCCCTTGTGACCCTTCTTTTTTCTTTTTGGGGTCTTGGGAGCTCGAGGCCTCGGTGGCCATGGCTTTCTGTTTTCCCTTGGCGCTGCCATCGGAGATCACCCCAACAATGTCTTTGCTAGAGGCAAAGTTGGTGGCAATGTCGAGCAGCTCGCTGGTGCTTGTGGGGGTCTTACGTCTAAGCCCGTGCACCAACTCCTTGCAAGTGGTGTCAGCGATGAATGCCCCAATGACGTCGGAGTCTGTGATGTTGGGGAGCTCGGTGCATTGCTTGGAGAAACGCCTGATGAAGTCTCGGAGAGACTTGTCAGGCTTCTGCCGGCAGCTCGTGAGGTCCCACGAGTTTCTAGGGCGCACGTATGTGCCTAGAAAGTTCCCGACAAAGATCCTGACCAGGTCGGCCTAGCCATGGATCAGGCGCTCAGGGAGGTGCTCAAGCCACGCCCTGGCCAAATCAGCCAGGTGTAGTGGCAAGTTGCGGATGATGAGTTGGTCATCCTCCGCCCCGCCCAGCTGGCATGCCAAGCGGTAATCTGCGAGCCAAAGCTCAGGGTTCGTTTCCCCCGAGTATTTGGCGAGGTTTGTCGGTTGCTGAAACTAGGCTGGCAACTTGGCCCTGCGGATTGCCTCGCTAAAGACGTAGGGGCCTGGAGGCTCGGGTGATGTGCTGCAATCGTGCTCGGGGTCGTACCCCCCGCCTCGGCGTGGGTGGTACCGCCGAGATTCAACCTCATCTTTGTCGCGGCGTCGAGCCTCAAGGGTGGCTCTGACGTCCACGTTTGTTCCAACTCGCTCATGGACTGATGGGGTATTGGCGTCCCCCGTGGGTCAGGGGGCATAGGGCCTTGCACGGATGGTGCTCGGTCAGGCGAGGGTCGCTCCCCTTGGCGTCTTGCCTGTGAGTTGTCATGCTACGACGTGGAGCTTTCCGCGTTTTGCACCACTACTTGCTCCAGGACTCGCCGGAGTACCTGGTGTACTCTCCTTCCCTCAGGGGTCGATGGCTCGAGCATCGCCTTGAGGAGCAGCGCTGCGGCCATCACGTTTTGGCTGGCCGTGCTAAAGAATGGGAGGTCATCTCCCTCGGCATCTTCGACGATGCCTCGATTGACGTCGCGGGAGCGACGTCTAGCTGCTCCCCCGTCTCCTCGGGTGGACTGGTCCTGCTCCAGGGTCTCATGCAGCTACCATAATCGTACGTGTTCTTCTTCGAGCCTGGCCTCTAGCTCGTTGAGCTGCTCGAGGTCAGGCCATCGAACTTCCGCTAGGGCAGACGTGGCTCTCCACACCCTAGGATGACCTGCGGGGTCATGTTGGGAGGAGGAGTCGTGTTCCATCGCTCCGAGGGTCCTGCACCGCCTTGATTAGCTGGGGCTGCTCTGTTAACCTTGAGGTTGAAGCACTCTCGGGATGGATCGTAGTCGTAGTCATCTCCATCAGAGTCTAAGTAACCAAGGCAATAGTTACTCGCCTCGAGGAAGCACATGAAAGTCTCTGGGTCACCGAGACCAAAGAAATCAGCACCGACCCATGTGTCCTCGCCTGAGGTAACTTCCTCAGGATAGGATGACACGGGTGGGGTGGCAATGAGATCAAGGGTAGACCTCAGGTGGTGCCCCGGGAGATCCGCATACACGCTCATCGAAGTACTTACGAAGGAAGCGTAGGAGGTAGCTGCGTTCTTAAGCCCGTAGGGGAGCACAAGAGGCGCAACCGCGAGCCCTCCTGCCGTCACCTCTGGCTCTAAGGGAAATGTGGGAGGGAGCTGTGAAGTTGAAGCTCCTGGGTCCCTCTTTCGAAGAGGAGGTGGGACGGTGCTTTGCCCTTCGGTCGAGGCAGAACAGGGGGGTCGTGTTGCCCCCCTTCCAGTCCTTGGAGCAGAGCTTGAGGCTCCACGGGACCTTCCCCTAGAGCGTCGTGGGACAGAGGAACGTGCGGGGGGAGAGCCGAGAGCGTCCTGGCTTCAGCAGCGGGGTCAGAGATCCTAGACCTCTGGCGCCCACGTCGGGCTCCCCCTGCATGATGTCCCGAGCGTCTCCCACGCACCGGCTAGGGTAGGAGTGGCTCAGGACACGGCTTAGCATCCTCACGAGGCGGGAGGAGGACCATGTCATAGCCGGAGCCGAGAGACATGAACTCCAAACTCCCAAACCTCATGAGGGTGCCGAGGCGAAGTGGGCGAAAACCGTCCGCCATCCGGGCTTTTCCTGATGAAAAAGGCAAACACGTAGAAGGCCCCTACCTGGCACGCCAACTGTCGGCTTCTGGACTTAGGGTCCAGGTGCTAACAAGTGATGAATCTGCATGTCCCTTAACCCGAATGGTGATGCAAGAAAACATAGGGAGTTTATACTAGTTCTGGCTGATGATGCCCTACGTCTAGTGAGAGGGTCAGAGCCTGTATTGCCTTGCACCAGAGAGTGCTTGTAGTAGGGGAGTACAAGCTTGTTGCGAGAGAGGGATGAGTCTCAGGTCTTGGCTTAGGAAGTGTGTGAGGAGGTGTGCTTAGAGTCCTGAGGTGTCTAACTCTGTGTGTCTGTCTGTCTATCTGTCTGTTCGAGTGTTCCTGTCCCCTATGGGGTGCCCTGCCTCCCCTTTATAGCCACAAGGGGAGGTACATTTTTTACATATGTAAGTTTGGTGATTCATCCTCAATGCACAGGGGAATTATGGTGTCGACACTGTGGAGATCGGCCGCCACATCCTTGTGATATGGGTAGTGGCATGGTCGTTCCTATTGGTGGTGTCACCGAGCCCTGTTTGGGTCGTGGCCATCGGATCCGAGGCCCTGTACTCTGTCCTGCAATAGTAGAACAGTAATTGCTAGAGTATGGCAACAGTGGCGCGGGTTAACTCCTCCCATCCCTCTTACTGTCGTGCCGTACCCATAGTGACAGAGGTGAGGTGTTACAGGGATGGGAGTTGGTGAGATAGTGGGCGACGTGCCCTGCCGCGGCATGGGAAGCATGGCTCGCGTCACATTAAGGGTACGACCGTCGTGTGTGAGAAGCCTAGTGCCGAGGCCGGGGCTCGGGCGAGGCGTTGATTGCGCTTGAGGCGAGGCGTTGATTGCGCTTGAGGCCAGGGCTCGGGCGAGGCATTGATTGCGCTCGAGACCAGGGCTCCGGTGAGGCGTTGATTGCGCTCGAGACTAGGGCTCGGGCGAGGCATTGATTGCGCTCGAGGTCAGGGCTTGGGCGAGGCGTTGATTGCACTATGGCTCGAGCGAGGCGTTGATTGCGCTTGAGACCAGGGCTCGGGCGAGGCATTGATTGCGCTCGAGGCCAGGGCTTGGGCGAGGCGTTGATTGCGCTATGGCTCAGGCTTGTCCCTGTAGATCCAAGTTCCTTTTTGCCGCTTTTTTCTCTCTTGGTTAGCGTATCACAATTTATGGTACCTGACAGGTGTAATATTCTAATTTAGTCATATTTGTATGTTATGCATGTCTACGTTGGGATGCTTGTGTGGTGCTTTATGATATCGTCCAGTCGGCGAGTTACACGTGGTGGATCAAGAAGTAATTCTTTGAAGGTTTGAGGATGAAGAAGATCTAAACTTAAAGCATGGGATCATCCTTGTTACTTATTCACCTTTAATCACTTAATTCATGTGCATGGGTCTACGTGTTTACCACTAAGGATTTCCTAGTATTTGTACTTTATTTGTACCTTGACACCTATGGGTTTATGCATTGGGTAGTATGATGCTAGCGCTCAATTAAAGACGATGATCTTGTAACTTGACTAATGGAATATGCAATAAACACTAAAAGATGCTTTTTAGCAACAAGGAACAAGGGGGCTAGAGCATTGGACTATTTTTATGATGCTCTAGTTTCTCTCTCTAAGGACTTATCTATAAGTGGTCAACCGGGACTTACGGTACAACCATGAGTGCTACATGCTCTAGCTTTAGTCAAGTATGAGGACCTTTTCTACTAGCTTGGTAGCGGTTACCTTTATGGCGCAAGAGGGGTGTGTTTCGGGTTGGGTATATTGCGGCCTCTGTCCTTATATGTATAGGTTGCGCGTCATTATGACATTCGGAAGGGAAGCCACATATTTGCAGGGCACAGAAACCTAGCAGTCGTAACTTGTTAGACGAACCTATGAAAGACTTCATAGTGAACCCTGCCAATCTTTCTTGGTAGTGGGTCTACAACTGTTCACCTCGAGCGAAAGGGTAAATCATGGCTCATGGTAAAGATGTACAACTTTTAGAATAGCCGTGTTCATGGTCACGAGCGGCCTTAGAACTCTTATGGAATAGATGATGATCACTGATGATAATTATGTTTATGCTATTTATTATTTATGTTTTGCAGACATCAACCACATTGTGTTAGTTATATATAAGAATGGACACAGTGTTAGTCAAGAAGTGCCTTGCAAAGGATTTAACTTTTTTTCCTTCTAATTGATAATACTTCTATTAAAGTATTTATCAATGAGATGAATAATATCAAGATTTTCCTTGACATAAGATTTACGTTTTTTTTCCAAATACAGATTTCTACTACCCAATTTCTGCCCATAGAGCCAGCCCACACGGAAGGAAAATAGAACCTTCTTCTTTGATCTGTGTAACTCCTGGGTCTTGAACCACTCATGATTTTTTCTTACTTCCTCTCGTTTTTCGTTGACTGAACCACAAATGCGTCCTATGGTTCTTCGCAAAATTCTCATTAGTCAATCAACATTGGCTCATAAATTAAACGTCCATGGAATGACGGAGTAACCAACGCCTAAGCTGTGTATATATAGCGCTACTCTCTGTCTGTCCAAGAATCACAGAGCAAGGCAGTAAACACGCGTCCGGCCGATCGAAGAAGGCGACGAAATCTTAACTTCAAGCACGACGCTAACTTACTGCAGGTGCAGGAAAAAATGTCAAGTGCAGGCAACGAGCTGAAGCTTCTGAGCACATGGTTCAGCCCGTTCGGGTCCAGGGTGAAGCTCGCGCTCCACCTCAAGGGCTTGAGCTACGAGTACGTCGAGGAGGATCTCATGAACAAGAGCCAGCTCCTCCTCCAGAGCAATCCCGTGCACAAGAAGGTTCCCGTCCTCTTCCACAGGGGCAAGGCTCTCTGTGAGTCCATGGTCATCGTGGATTATATCGAGGAGGCCTTCCCTGACGCCGGACCGCGGCTTCTCCCCTCCGACCCCTACGAACGCGCCGTCGCTCGGTTCTGGGTTGCTTTTATCGAGAACAAGGTACGTACTCCTATATATGCATGCATTCTGAATTCATTTACTAGCATTTTAATCCATGCACATATGTTGTTGAATTGGCGACTCGATCGATACTGGAGAGACTTGAGGATTTCTTTATGTTTGTGCGCGCGCGTGCGTGCATGCAGTTTGTGGCGCCGTGGTGTCAGATGTTCGATGTCACCAAGACGCGCGAAGAGAAGGCCGAGGGGTTGAAGCAGATTCTTGCGGCGAGGGCGACCATGGAGGGCGCTCTGGAGGAGTACTCCAAGCAGGGGAAGCCCTTCTTCGGCGGCGACAGCGTCGGGTGCGTTGACATTGCGCTGGGCGGACTGCTCGTGTGGGTGCGCGCGTCCGAGGTGCTGTCCGGCGTCAAGTTACTCGACGCCGCCACGGCCCCGCTGCTGTCAGCATGGGCGGAGCGCTTCGCCGCGCTTGACGCGGCGAAGGCCGCCCTGCCAGACTTCGGCAGGGTGCTCGAGTACGCCACGAAGATGCGAGGCCCCGCGGCCGCCAAAGCTGTGGCGGTGCTGAACAAATGAACCTATGAATCTTGAGCTCGATGAAGGTTTACAGCAGCGTGCAACACCGAATAATGTTAACGAATACAGGGTTATATATATACTCATGTCGTGTTCTTGTGTTGCATCGTGCATGTTGCAGTTAGCCAGTTAGTGTGGTCGTATGTACGCGCATGCATGGTTTACACCGTGTATATACGTGCTTTTCCCCTTTTCTAGGCTTCCATGCACGGTTTATTAATCAATAATCTTATAATCATAGACGTTTAATTTGGATGTTATGGGCAACGGGTTTCTTTGTACTGTTTTTTACTTTCTTCATTCCTCTTAATGAAAAACGGGTGAAGTCTCGTTCTCGAAAAAAAAATAACTGCGGCAGAATACAAGAGACTCGCAGCTTTTTCTAGAAAAAAGGGGGAAAATCCGGTCTCTGTAATCTCTATAACTCATAGACTTAACCATTCATCATTACACGTCTAGCATCCAGTTGAGAATACCACTATTAGGTTACACGAGTCGCTACACGCTAGCACAAATTAGTTACCACGTAAAAATAGGATCATTTCCACGTATATGATCATAGATTATACTTTTCCAACGAAAGATGTAGTAGAAAACTTGGCGAAATAGCATTGTCGATGTAGTCAACATTGAGGAATGAGTCATATTGTAAGACATAGTGCGCAATGCAGCAACACCTGGTCCATACGTACGGAGAAGATTAGAGGTGGTGCAATGGAGTGTGCTACCACTCAACACCGTGCTTAAGGGACATCAGCAGTACCAACAGCGTCCTTGGATATATGACAGGAGGAAGCTCAACACCTAGCTAGGATGAGCTCTCACTTGGGTTACGGTAGATGCACGTTGATTGTTATGAACGGAACCACCCTGTCCATAGTTTACATATGGAAGATGACGTCAATCGGTGGGATATGGTTGTTACACATGCATCCACTCATGCTCGATAATATTTCTGTAGAATTAGAGTAAATTGCACGGCCGGTCCTTAAAGTATTACGTAGTTTTTATCTAGGTCCCCAAACTATGAAATTGCACGTCTGACTCTCTAATGTATTTAAGTGATCTTATCTAGGTCTCCAAACTACAAAATCACACATCTGACTCCCTAATGTATTTAAGTGATCTCATCTAGGTCTAAAATACACATAAGGAGGGTTAGAAGCTGACATGATCATCCATATGGATATGATTTAAGCACA
>Ga0182004_10005169_pt1 | contig 10615 bp, 10 predicted proteins | sample Sormic07211540_1_FD_120479 | JGI IMG/M metagenome (GOLD analysis project Ga0182004, IMG submission 120479) | Endophyte microbial communities from Sorghum bicolor roots, Mead, Nebraska, USA - 072115-40_1 MetaG | ecosystem: Host-associated > Plants > Roots > Unclassified | place: USA: Nebraska...
AAATTTTTACCATAGTTCAAGCATATAATAATGAGCCCACCATAAAAATTTTACCACAATTGGACCACAGGAACTGCATATATGAATTATTCAAATTAATTACAGAAAAACATAGATTTAAAGGTACAACAAAAACTTTATACTAAAGTATATCATATTATATATTCACTGTGTAGATCAACTCATTAGGAGTCCAACAAAATTAAATTTTCAGTTTATAATTTTTTTATTATGATTTTTCGAAGATTAAGTGAAAATAAATTAAAAAAAAAGACAAAATCACCCTCCAAAACCACTCGAGGGGGTTATTTGACTGGTTTTGAAAGTTCAGGAGATAGAATATTCGGTTTAATAGTTCGGGGGGTTAAGTAGTCCACTCTAGATAGTTTGGCGAGTTATGTAGACTTTTTCCTTTTATTAAATGGCTAAACAATAAATTTGGCTATGCTCTAATGTTTTTTTTTTACTTTTTCATTTTAGTAAGAGAAGATAATAAAAAAAGTAGACCGAAGCAGCAATTTTTTTTCTATATATTAGTTTCTATACTAAACAATTTGGCCCTCCTTATTTAATTCCTAGGCTCCGCTGCTGCTATCAATAGAATAGACATTCTCTCTGTCCTAAATTAAAGGATATTTTGTAAGTTGTCACAAAAAGGGAAAGGGAGTGTTTAATTGGGGGTGTTAAAAATTAATAAATACTGTGTTATTTCATTTTATTTGATAATTACTTAATTAGTGTCCAATAATAAATTGATTAGGCTCAAAAGATTCGTTTTGTAAATTGTTCTTAACTATGTTTTTAGTTTCGTAAATAGTCTATATTTAATATTTTATGCATGTGTTTAAATATTCAATGTGATAAGTGATAAAAAATCAACCACTCAACTTAGATAAAAAAAAAGACCCTAACACCTATAGAGGAATCGTAAATGTTAGCTGTAAGAGACGTCTGCAGCAGCATGCATGCATCTTGATAGCAACACTGACTGGGAGCCTCTTCTTCCACACCATTTGTTTCTTTTCATTTTTTATTCGTAGTGGACGACAGGAGCTGACCTACGATAGGTACTGCTAAGAGCATCTCTAACGATTTTGCATAATTATATTGACATTTGTTGTTGTTTGCAAACTCTCAAAACAAAATGCAAAGTATAAAAATAGGTTATCTCCAAGGATTTTGCATAATTGAGTTGGCAATTAGCCAAAGTGGACCCGGCTGCGATTTTTTTCCTTGGCGCGTGCTCGCGATCGTCTTCCCACGCGACTATCCTTCACGCACGTAAAGTCGCCGCCGGTTTTCGCGTTTTTCTCACAGGTCGCGGCGCCAGTTCTTCCTGCTCCCCACCGCTTGTCGTAGGTGCCACCGCGACGACTCGTATTAGTCTCATTGCAAGTGCTGTCGCGGTGCCAGCCCGACGAATACGACCTGCCCAGCGATCGAAAGTCTGGGTCGCGCGGGAGACCGGGAGACGTGCACGATCAGCCGGCTTGACATATATGCCAAGTTTGGTCTCTCATTTGACAAGTTGCCCAAAATGCAAACTCTAAATGCAAAACCATTGGATACTTCTTTTTATGGTTTTTGACAAATTACAAGAATGCATAGTCTAAATGCAAAACCCTTGGAGATGCTCGAGCATGTTTAGTGTTTTAGTAAGTACTTTAGTATTTTTATTTTATATTAATAATTAGTGTTCAATCATAGGCTAATTAGGCTTAAAATATTCATCTTATAACTATTCTCTAGTTTTGTTTTTAGTTTTATAAATAGTCTATATTTAATACTTCATGCATGTGTCTAATCATATGATATGATGAAAATTAAGATTTAACAACGCCAACCAAACATGACCTAAACCGTAGTCTATTGACTATCTCCAACAACCGTCACCCAAAATACAAGATCTATTTATCCTTTGGGTAGCGTTACAGATAAAAGGTTCTATACCTATTTTTAGTCTTCTCCAACAACAAGACCTAAAAGACAACTCTCTCTGCAAATGGGTCTCGAAGAGAGAGGATACCCAAATTTGGGTTATGCCTCTCCTGATACCCAAAGTGGGTCTTCTGTATGGGTATTCTGTTGGAGGCTATAGGTATTGTGTTGGAGACCTATTTTGTCTTTGGGTTCCCAAATGGGTCTCCCGTTGGAGACAACAAGCAATAGAAGCAAAAGCGCCTTCCTTTCTGGTATATTTTTTAAACGCTAGAACGTGGAAGGGAGTATGCATGTAGGCACGTACCACCACACCCTGGACACCCCATCCTTGATGCAGAATTCACGCGACAGGAAGGGCGAGTGAGACCGTTTGGTTTGAACTGACAGCCACCGCGAGCCTGCCGGGGAAGTTTGAACGGTGGTTGGATTGCAGCAGTCGAAATGGCGGGTTGAATGAGGATTAGGAGCTCATCTGCCACCGTGACAGCTCCCTTTATTAGCTTCACTCGCTCTCAAAGCCAGCGCTCTGAAGTCTGAACTGGCTGAACATCATCACATTCGTGAACGGTGAGTTCTTTGATCCATCGCCACAGTTCACACTGCATTTTCAAGGTGTACTTCGGTTACATGAACAGTTTGCCATGTTCTGCATGATGATGCGCAGAGACCACGATGGCTGTGGTTCATGAACTGGGCAGTCCTCTGCTTGGGTTTGAAAAATTCAGCAGCAATGAGGTTGATTTGGTAATTGCACTGTGCACCGGCTACGACACTGCAAAAATTATATTCCTTGGATTGGATTCTCATGCAAGCATTGCGCGGATGCAGGAAAGTCTGCCCCTGGAAGAGGTTTTGGAGCAGCTCAACACATCCCGCGGCGGGCTTTCGTCGTCAGATGCTGCAGAACGCCTGGAGCTGTTTGGTGCGAACAGATTACAAGAGAAGCGTGTGAGTTCACCATTTTAGATCCCCATTATTTGCATCCTGAATTCCTATTATATGTTTTCCCGTGATCCCTTCTCCTTTTATGTATGTTCTATGGCAGGAGAACAAGGTGCTGAAATTCCTCAGCTTCATGTGGAACCCTTTGTCCTGGGTGATGGAGGCAGCAGCAGTCATGGCATTGGTCTTAGTTGGCGGCGTAAGTTCTGTGTTGTGACGTTCTAAAATCTGGTCTTTGACTTCTGATTTACCCGACAACTCTTGGAAAAATGTTACCTGACATACTAGTTTCAGTATCTTCAGCATCTTCATCTGCCTTTGTTCAGAGCCAGGGTCCTGACTGGGAGGATTTTCTTGGAATCGTCTGTCTTCTGGTTATCAACTCAGTCATCAGCTTCATTGAGGAAAACAATGCCGGCAACGCTGCTGCAGCTCTCATGTCTCGCTTGGCACTGAAAACAAAGGTTTGTATATAAACAAAAACTGAAGTATTTCATTCCGATCTTGCGGTGCTCAAAGAACATGGGTGTGATCTACTGATCTTTAGGTTCTCAGAGACGGACAATGGCAGGAGCTGGATGCTTCTGTCTTGGTACCAGGAGATATTATCAGCATCAGGCTTGGTGATATCATTCCAGCGGATGCACGCCTGCTAGAGGGAGATCCTGTTAAAGTTGATCAGGTAATTACCCAATTCAGGTTAGCAGCTAGTGTTTTCATATAGCAGTAAGGCAGGAGCTGCTGGTATGTTTGGGTCAACAAACATGTCAGCTTGACTGATCTGCCCAATTCCTTAATGCAGTCAGCTTTAACTGGTGAATCCCTTCCGGTAACCAAAAGGACTGGTGATCTAGTGTTTACCGGTTCAATCTGCAAACATGGGGAAATTGAAGCTGTTGTCATTGCAACCGGCATCAACTCTTTCTTTGGAAAGGCAGCCCATTTGGTGGACTCCACAGATGTTGTTGGTCATTTCCATAAGGTGAATTGTCAGATCTTCACAATATGATCTAGGGCACTGAAGCTCTAGTTGCCCATGAATGCCTGTGGTTTAACCTAATCCAACAACTAAAATTTCAGGTTCTAACCTGTATAGGGAATTTCTGTATATGCTCCATTGTGGTAGGGGTAATTCTTGAGGTTATTATCATGTTCCCAGTACAGCACCGGTCATACCAAAATGGAATCAACAATGTGCTTGTTCTTTTGATCGGTGGGATACCTATTGCGATGCCAACCGTTCTTTCAGTTACTCTTGCAATAGGTTCTCATCACTTATCTCAACAGGTGTTGTTGCGCATTGCTGTCATCTTTCTTCATATATAATAGTTGCTAATGCATCGTTTGTCCTTAAGTTTGTTGTACCATTTTGCAGGGTGCTATCACTAAAAGGATGACAGCCATTGAGGAAATGGCAGGAATGGATGTTCTGTGCTGTGACAAAACTGGAACTCTTACCCTCAACCATCTTACAGTCGACAAAAACCTAATCGAGGTAACTTCTATGATAAAATAAAAAGGTACAGTGTATTTGCTTTGGTGATAATTAGCTAAGCTGAATCATCATTCGTTAACTTCAGGTGTTCAGTAGAGAAATGGAAAAGGACATGGTAATTCTTTTAGCTGCAAGAGCCTCAAGAGTGGAGAATCAAGATGCAATTGATATGGCCATCATTAACATGCTAGCTGACCCCAAAGAGGTTCTGAATTTCTAATCACGTTTGCAGTGGTTCATGGATGATATCTGTTCCTTTTTTTTTCTCCTGAATGATGGGTCCTATCTTATCTGCTATTCTGGCCTTGTCAGGCACGCGCCAACATCACCGAAGTTCACTTTTTTCCGTTCAATCCTGTCGATAAGAGAACAGCTATAACATACCTTGATTCCAACGGCAATTGGTTCCGGGTTAGCAAAGGTGCTCCAGATCAGGTACTCCTGTTGCAACTCTGCACTGTATCCCAGTGCATTTACCCCAAACCTTCATACATCAAGATTCAGAGCTCCTTTGTTGCTGTGGCGAGGCGACTAAATGCTACTATTCAGTGATCTCAACTTCTGATGTTGTTTATCTTCAGATCTTGAATTTGTGCTACAACAAAGATGACATTGCTGAAAAGGTGCAGATTGTAGTCGACAGGTTTGCCGAGAGGGGCCTCCGTTCACTTGCAGTTGCTTACCAGGTACCACATGGAATTCAAGCTAGCAGATTTTGTTGGTCATCTCATCCCTGCAAATTGAACACTGAAGTATCAGTTGCTACTTCCTAATAATAACTCTGTGAAAATTCAAAAAAATGTGACTTGTCTCAGGAGATACCAGAAAGATCAAAGCACAGCCCCGGTGGGCCATGGACCCTCTGCGGTCTTCTGCCGTTGTTCGATCCGCCGCGGCACGACAGCGCCGACACCATCCTCAGAGCTCTCGATCTTGGTATCTGCGTGAAGATGATCACTGGTGTGCATGCACATGGCCATGAACTTTGTTCTCTGCTAGTTTCTGTAGCGTGATGGTAAGAACCTGAGCAGCAGCTCCGTCCGTCCGCGCAGGTGATCACCTGGCCATTGCAAAGGAGACCGGCCGGCGCCTGGGGATGGGCACGAACATGCACCCGTCGGCGTCACTGTTCGGCCGGCGCGAGCGTGACGGCGAAGACGCCGCGACGGTAGTCCCCGTCGACGAGCTCGTGGAGAAGGCTGACGGGTTCGCTGGCGTGTTCCCGGAGCACAAGTACGAGATCGTGAGGATCTTGCAGGGGAACGGCCACGTGTGCGGGATGACGGGCGACGGCGTGAACGACGCGCCGGCTCTGAAGAAGGCGGACATCGGCATCGCGGTGTCCGACGCCACGGACGCCGCGAGAGGCGCGGCCGACATCGTGCTCACGGAGCCCGGCCTCAGCGTGATCGTCAGCGCCGTCCTCACCAGCCGTGCCATCTTCCAGCGCATGAAGAACTACACGGTCCGGTTCCCCTTTCATCTCATTCAGTGGCCTGGCCATGCGCACGAGACAGAAAAATTCAGTGGTAAAACTGGCTCATTAACCTGTTTCATCCCTGCAGGTTTACGCTGTGTCCATCACCATACGGATAGTGGTAAGAATCATATAGGAGCATATGAACCTGTGATACTGAACTCTTCCATTGCAACTCTGACCCCTGTGCAAGCAGCTAGGATTTGTTCTCTTGGCATCAATATGGGAGTACGACTTCCCTCCGTTTATGGTTCTGATTATAGCCATACTGAATGACGGTGACGCATCTCTGAATTTGTCATCATGTCATCACAAAATGACTGCATGACTGATACATGAGGTTTATGGATGGATTTGGACTGTTATCTGATCAGGGACCATCATGACGATATCGAAGGATCGTGTGCGGCCATCGAGAAGGCCGGATAGATGGAAGCTGAATGAGATATTTGCAACTGGCGTCGTCATGGGAACCTACCTAGCACTGGTCACGGTGCTCTTCTACTGGGCAGTCACAAGGACCGCATTCTTTGAGGTAACATTTGCAGCATCCAGAGCTGAAGATATTTTTTTCGAAAGCGTGCTAAGCACGTGCTTCTTTAAGGGAAAAAGGGGTTCTTAAATACATGAACGTCCGGGAAGGGCGAGATGCCGTATCCGGAACGCCCCACACACTACACAAAGCACCGGCTAGAACGGTGGAGCGGGAACAGTTGTACTTCTAACAGGATGGTCTGCTGGGGGGGTAGAGAGCGTGATCTAAGGCACGAGGGAGGCGAACGCCGCTAGGCTACGGAAGCCCGCCGCGATCCAGGAATCGGCCTCCTCCTTGACACGATCCAGCAGGGTGGTCCCAGGGGATGGGTCGTCGTCGAAGATATAATATATATATATATATATATATTAGATACACCGATCGACTGAAGATCTCTCTCTATATGTGCAGTCACATTTCAAGGTGAGACCTCTCAAGGAAGACGTGGAGATGATCTCGTCCGCGATGTATCTACAGATCAGCATTATCAGCCAGGCTCTGATCTTCGTCACACGCAGTCGTGGCTTGTCTTTCCTCGAAAGGCCTGGAGCTCTGTTGATCTGTGCTTTCGTTGTAGCACAACTGGTAACTCTCTGAACCTCTGGAGAAGAAGACTCAAGACTAAGCTGTACCAGAGTTTAGCGTCGTATTCATGTCATCAGACGTGCTTTGCCACCACTCACGTTCTTGATCTGCAGGTGGCCACCCTTGTTGCCGTCTATGCGACAATCGGCTTCGCATCGATCAGCGCCATAGGATGGCGCTGGGCCGGCGCCATATGGCTATACAGTCTGGTGTTCTATGTGCCACTTGATCTGATCAAGATTGCCGCCCGGTACATCCTCAGTGGTAAAGCATGGAACTTGCTGTTCGACAGGAAGGTACCACACTGCACAATCGTACTTGTTGATCTCCTCGTTCACAAATCAGAAAATCGTTCATGGATGCACTGTTCATGGTTCAGACTGCATTCACAAGGAAGAACGACATCTGGAAGGAGGACCGGGGCGCCAGGTGGGCGCTTTCACGGAGAGATGTTCAGCGGAGGGCTTTCTCTGATCATCTCCTCAGCAGCACAACACCATCTTCTAGGAGTAGGATCTCAGATCAGGCGAGGTGGCGCGCCGAGATAGCCAGGTAAAAGAGCCGTGGATTGATCGATTGGGATGGGAGATACGATTTTCATGCTGGGGCAGTGACAAAAGGCAGGAAACTGAATGACAATCCGGAGGAATTTGTTTGCAGGTTGGGAGAGAGGCATGCACTGAGAGCTAGCGTGGAGTCTGTGATGAGGCTGAAGCGTGTGGACTCTCACGTCATCCGGACTGCTCAGACAGTCTGAGCTGCTAGCTGCTTTGAGCCTTGAGGTGGTGGTGTTTTGATCAGAGTGAAAAGGTCGTGTAGTTCCTCCGAAGCATAGCTTGAAACTAGTTTTCCTTTTTTATAACTTAGATATTTTCAGCTTATCATATCTCAATCCATCCATCTTTAGATATTTTTTTTGGAATTTTTGGAATCTTAGAGGCATTTTTTGTGGTTTAATAAACTTATATAGTATTCACCTGTTTTTTAGCTGAAAAAGAACAAAACCGCCATCAAAACCACTTCAAACCAATATTGGGAGATAATTCGAACGTCTTGAGAGTTTATGGTGTAAGATGTCTGGTTCAGAGTTTTTTACTTTTATTTTTATGGAAGAAGACTCCTTACACACAGTGTCCATACAAATTACCATACACAAGATGAGCTACATGGTCCAGTCCATCCAGAACAAAGAACTAGCATTATAGTTCATACTTCATCCCAGGGCTACAAATGAATGTGCTACTGAATTGCATTCCCTTGGACACCGAGAGATAGAACATCTAACAAAATCGCATAACAAGTTTGCTCTAATCTCTATACAAAGTACTTAGAACTGATCTATCTAAGTAATCACCCCCAATTCCATTGGCAATAATGGTAACATCTGTCTCCAATATCATATTCACCATTCCCATTGCTGAAGCTTGCTCCAAGCCCTTCAAGCAGGCCAAGGCCTGGGCATGTTAGGAACTCAGCGCAGTACTACTTAAGATCGAATCAAGGTGCTGTTTGGTTGGGACTTTTTGGCCCGTTATCCCTTTACACTGCTATTTGCCATTGGAAAAAGTCTACTTTTTTCTCCCCTAATTTTTTAAAAAATCCGTTTTTCCTCCCTCAACTCTAAAACCGGACAAATCATCTCCCTCAACTTTTCAAACCGTGCATTTTATATCCCTGGAGTGGTTTTGAAGACAGTTTTGCTACCGTAAATAGTAGTTTGTTATGGTGACGGTGGTTTTGTCTTTTTCTTTTTTTATTTATTTTGGCTGAATCTTTAAAAAATCATAGTAAATCGCAGAAAAATCATAAAAGGGAAAATCCAATTTTTTTTGGACTCCACATAAGTAGATCTACATGGTAAACATATAATTTGGTATGCTTTAGTACAAAGTTTTTGCTATAAAGGTTTTTTCCTTTTCTTTTATTTATTTATTTGGCTGAATATTTGAAAAATCATAGTAAATCATAGAAAAAAGATAAAATAGAAAATCTAATTTTCTTAGACTCTGCATGAGTATATATACATGACGAACATATAATATATCTACGTTTTAGTCCGAAAAAATAATTATAAAAGTTGCAGCTATGAATTATTTCAATTAATTAGAGAAAAGCATAGATCTAAAGTTACAACAAAAGAATTATACTAAATCATACCATATTATATATTCACTATGTAGATATGCTCATGTGGAGTCTAATAAAATTATATTTTATATTTTATGATTTTTCTATAATTTACTTTGATTTTTCAAATATTTAGTCGAAATAAATAAAAAAAAAGTCAAAACCTTATAGCAAAAACTTTATACTTAAGCATACTATATTATATGTTCATTGTGGAGATCTACTTATGTGGAGTCCAACAAAATTGGATTTTTTATTTTATAATTTTTCTGTGATTTACTATGGTTTTTCAAATATTCAGCCGAAATAATTAAAAAAGAAAAAGACAAAAATACTTTAGCAAAACCACTATTCACCGTAGAAAAACCGCCTTCGAAACCACTCTAGAGAGATAAAAAGCACGGCTTGAAAAACTAAGAGAGATGATTTATCCAGTTTTAGAGTTGAGGGAGAAAAAAACAAACTTTTGTGAAAGTTGAGGGACGAAAAGTAGACTTTTTCACCTTTGCTATTTGATAACGTTGCTTCTTGTTTGGTTCAGTTGGGCTGGAATCGGCTCCCACGGTAACGGATACGGGCCTTCGCAACAACATTACCCCTTGGCCGAATTACCAGGGAACGAGTCTCCAAAACCCAGCCCAAAACTATCACTAATCTAGCGCCAGCCCGCCCTGCCGCGCCCCGTCCTCGAGCCGAGCGGCCGCACGCACTCGTCCTCCGCGAGCCGCCCCGTGCCCCCCATCAGGCCGCTGCCGTCCTCGCGAACAGGGTCGTGACCCCGCCGACAGCCGACTCGCCCCGCCGTCAGCCCTCCGGCCTCCGCTCTTGGCCTCCGCTCGGAGGCCACAGCCAGCCGCCCAGGCACCCACGTGGCCACGTCCCACGCTCCGCAGTTCTGCTGCTCGTGTCGTCTCTCCTGTTGCAGGCTGCTGGTATGCTTTTGTCTCTTATTAAACAACAGACAACAGTAGATTTTAGCTGAACACAACTCTGAATTTGGTACTAAAATTACGGTTGACGGCGTCTAGACTCGCGGTCTAGGCACTAACAAGTATAAATCTGCGTGACTGACCAAGCTTGGATGGTGACCAAGCTTGATGCCCCGCGAGCCCTTCCTCTAGCGCCGGCTGGACCGGAGGAGCGGGCGACCTGATGAGGAACATGCGGGGGGAAGACCGGACGGACCTTGGCCTCAGTGGTGGGGTCGGAGATCCTAGATCTTTGACGCCCCCTCCGTGGGCCCCCCGCATGGTGTCCCGAACGTCTCCCACGCTCTGAGTGTGGTGGGATCGGCTCGGGGCTAGGTTCGACGTTGTCACGTGGCGGGAGGAGGATCATGTCGTAGCCGGAACCGAGGGACATGAACTCCAAACTCCCAAACATCATGACGGTGCCGCGACGGAGCGGGTGAAATCCGTCTGCCATCCAAACCTCCCCAGTAGGGACTGGAGAGCGTCACGCAGAAGGCCCCTACCTGGCGCGCCAACTGTCGGCGTCTAGACTCGCGGTCTAG
>Ga0182004_10005170_pt1 | contig 10615 bp, 13 predicted proteins | sample Sormic07211540_1_FD_120479 | JGI IMG/M metagenome (GOLD analysis project Ga0182004, IMG submission 120479) | Endophyte microbial communities from Sorghum bicolor roots, Mead, Nebraska, USA - 072115-40_1 MetaG | ecosystem: Host-associated > Plants > Roots > Unclassified | place: USA: Nebraska...
CCCCCTGCAGAAATAGACAAACACCAAAACTCATGGAATTCTGTCAGATAAAACCCTAAGTCTGGATGTTGATTTCATTTGGATCCTTTTCTTTGTTTATTTGATAATTAAATTTGATACTTATGGATCGTCAACAATTGTTGGCTTAGGTGGGAGCGTGGCAGACGCATTAAATGCCCTGGCTTCCATACCCGGGACAGGCGGTGGGAGGCGCTTTTGCACTCGAGACCCATCGATTTGCTCGGGCCACTTCCGTATTCGACGGTCACAGTTCATTGAGCCTCTGTTGATTCGCAGGACCTTGCTTCCGTGTATGAGGCCATGCTCGACTTATAGTCTCGATTTGCTCACGAACCCTCTCGTTATGAGTGTTGGTTGGGATACCCCTTATTGGTATCCTTGACAATAGATCAACTCAACACAATTCAACTCATCTCAGATTAATACAATCAGATGCAGGACATAGGTATTACGCCCACACGGCGTCCGAACCTGGATAAAATTCTTGTCTGTGTCTTGCGTCACCATCGAGTTCGTAGGTTGCGCACCTGTCTGCTGATAAACTACTACCGTGGGTATAGCCTAAGGTAGACTGCCGACCAGCTTTCGTCGACAGTACCACATTGAGAGTGCATGGCTTTTCTTCTGCATGTAACCCCCTTCTTCCTCATCCTCGGGAGATGGGATCTGCTTCTTGGCCGTCTGGATCTTCACCTTCTTCTTCCCTCTCTTTGTTGGTCCCTCATCATACGCGTCTACATGACAACTGGCATTCCACTTATATCGGCTCGTGCCACAGTGTGGACAGCTCTACAAGTTCTCATACTTACCCCGATATAGAATACAGTGGTTAGGGCATGCATGATACTTTTTAAGTGTCATCACCACTGGCTGGATCATATTTTTTGCTCGGTAGGTATTGGCAGGCACCTTGTTACCCTCTAGGTATGAGTCAGCAAGCCTCTCTAATAGGTCATTTAAGCTCGTGTCGGACCACCCATGGTGAGCCTTCAGCATGAGCATCTAGAGGTTAAAACCCATAACCATCAAATGCTTTGGACAACCCTCATACAGGGCATCAATTGCTGCCTACTTCATCTCTTTGAAATTCTCCAACTACTTCAGATTTCCAAACAGAACGTCATCTTGATCCATACGGTTAGCAACATTTAAAAAAATCTCCACATCTTCGGGCCCCAAGACAACATCACCCTACTCACCATCATCACGGCCACTGTCTCCAATTATATCATGGAGGCTGATGTAATCACGGTTCACACTATCACCGCCCGCAGATGCAGATGGTTGTCGTCCCCCATCGTTCAATATTGATGAGTTACCTCCGCCGGATGCACCGGTCACAATTGGATCTCCTTCTTCACCGTGATACTTCCAGATGGTGTAGTCCTTGACGAAGCCATGCCAAATCCAGTGAGACTACACCATGTTATCTTCCTGTACAAGGTTGTTCTTACATCTATTGCACGGACAAATGATGCACTCTCGACCCAAACGCACATGGTGCTTTTTAGTAGCGACAACAAGCTTTCTCACATGTCCTGAAAAAGCCAAATCGTTGCTGACCCTCGGTATCTTATACATCCACTCTTCCCTATCCATAATGGTTGTGGCCACCTTGCACACATAAAGGGAGGAAAACAAATAAAGACATATAAAAACATGTGAGTAGCCCTAAATCTTGTTTTATCTCTCCTCCATTTGGATCTAGATCTAAAACATTGGGATCTAGATCTAGCAAAACCACCTAAATAATGCAAAAGAGAGAAAAAGAGAGTTAGAGAGTAAGAAATCCACCTCTTGCAGTGCCCCCTTCACAAAGGCAAAACGTTCTCCCCTCTAAGATATCAAGTATTAGGGTTTTGAGGTCAAAACCCTAATAAATGGAGGAGCCACGGGGAGGAAGAAGGGGCCAGGCAGCTGCTTTTATAGGCACACCCTTAACCATTGCGGTCACTGCAATAAAACCTCCACGGTTAAACTCTTATTAACCATGGCAGTGGCAGTTAAAGCAACCGCCAGAATTAATAAATTAACTCTAGCGGTTTCTTTAAGCCACCCACCATGGTTAAAAGATTAACCGTGGTGGTCCCTCTAAAGCAACAGCCAGAGTTAACATATTAACCATGATGGTTTGCTTAGGCCAACCACCACGGTTAATAAGAGTTTAACCGTGGTGGGTTTTTTTTACAGTGACCGCCACGGTAAAACTATTATCTGTTGTGGTTGCCCGGCAGGCAGCCCAGCCTAGGTTAACTGAGGCGGGCCGCCAGCCGCCCGCCTCCGTGGCCCAAACCAAAATGTCTCCCAAAAAGTTTTTTGTAGTAGTGTATTTTAACAAGGTTCTTTTCCATGATAGCAAATATAGCCAACCTTGACCCAACACCAGGTCCTAAAGGTCGCAGGTGATAGTACATCACCCGACTTCTACCGGTTAAAGCATGGCTAAGCTGCTACTCGATCGTGACTCTACACTAGGGTAGGATAGTATATTTGGACAAGGTAAGATATAATACAGCAAGGGTTTCATAACAACTCTTAAACGTAATGCAGCAATATATAGATTCACTAGCATATTATACTCATGTCATGCAAGAGAAACAATGCAACTATAACATTGGGGTGTTACACTGACCACATCAGCAAGTGTTGTTATAATAGTAGGGTAGTTAGCTGTGTAGACCCTAAGGAACTAGTCACGTAGTTCAAGTCAATACTATGTGCTCTTCATCCATTGATCTTAGCTACTTCTATCCTTAGAAGCAAGTTATCACTTCCATCCACTTTACTATATTGTCTATGTGCTACTTCTGTTCCTGGAAGTACCACCCACATATACACACTACACTCTATGTTGTTTCTATCCTAGAGACACACACCTATGCTGCTCCTACCCTAGGAGCATGCATTCCTTCATTCACCCATACATATTCCACATCCACTTAGAAAGTGTTCTACTCCTACACTAGGAGAAGACACCCAAAAAAATTTGTTATGTCTTATTCTACTTATCCAATAAAGCACTCCCTCGTGGGGTTGTAGCTGTCGGAGTCGGAGTCGGGGTCTGGCTCGGTGGTGTAGAAGCACCCATGCCACTCCTCCACCAACTGCTGCCTCAACGTGGTGAGGGTTTAGCACCCGGGTCCCAAGCGTCGAGGCCTGCGTATCTGGGGAAAGCCTAGACATTCAGCCACTGGCTGAGCTTCCTGCCGTGCCTCCGTGTCGCGTGGGAGGGCCAGTGGCGTTCCACGTACGTGCTGGCACCTGGACATATTGTGTTGGCGAGTGACCTTGCGGCATTGTCCATGCCGAATGGGAGCATTCGCCCAGTGGTGAACAGACCATGCGGCAGCAGGGTGGATGGCAGCGACGGTGCGCGGGGAATGCTGTCCTTTGGTGCCATCGGGTGGCCGCTCCGCTGGTTAGCCGTCGTGACTGTTGTCTTGGTGCGCAGAGCTGTCGGCCCCTCCACCGAGAGGTTTTTCTATCCTGCGCGGGGTGACGATCGCATAGCAGCTGTGGGGCGGTGACGATGATCAAGCCTAGGTGGGGAAGCATGGTGGTGAGGCTATCGTGGGGCCTTCGATCATGCGGGCATGATGCAAGCCCTCTCGGTCCTCTGACTTAGAGCAGGATCATGTCATAGCCAAAGCTGGTGGACATGAACTCAAGGCTCCCAAACCAGATCACTGTGGAGCGTGGGATCGGCGAGACGTAATTGGCCATCCGGAAACAGATGGCAAATCGTCAGTAACATGCAGGGCCCCTACCTGGCGCGCCAACTGTCGGTGTTTTGACCCTAGGGGGTAACACCAACGAGTGAATTTGTGTGCATGCTCTCCTTTCCGGATGGTTATGCAAGAACGACACAAGTGTTTATCCTAGTTTGGGCAAAGGAAGACCCTACGTCCAGTGGGGGGAGAGTGTGTATTATCTTGCACCTAAGTGCTTGAGGGGCGAATACAAGTGAATTCGATTGAGGGTTCTATGTTCTAGCTGGTTGTGGGAGTGTAAGAATGGTGTTCTATGTATGTTTCCTTTCCGTTATCTACGCCTGGCGTCCCCTTTTATAGTCCAAGGAGAGGCTCATGCTTACAGAGTATAGGCGTTCGCATAGGATTCGATAGAGGTATGGTGCCGACCTACTCGAGACCTCCGTACCGGCGTGGCCTCGAGCCATCTTGTTAGGATGCACTTAGGTAATGATTGCACACGCGTTTCTTGAGGTTATCCCCTGTACGTCATATGTGCATGCTCGTACGTCGCCGCAGTCGTCATGCCTGTTTTACTGTACTGGCACGTACCTTTCTTCGTTTTTGAGGATAAAAGCTGGGAAAGAGGGGATTTGACGGGTGCATATTCCCCTATCATGCTTCACGTGACTGTCAGGTTAGGTGGGAGCATGCTAGTCGCATTAAATGCCCTGGCTCTTGTACCCATGACAGGCGGCGGGGGAACACTTTTGCGCTCGAGGCCTGTCGATTCGCTCGACGCCCGTTTCCGTAATCGACGGTTGGTGGCTATCGAGCCCTTGGCCATTCGCTCGACCATATTCCATGTTCGGGGCCAGGTCGACATCACGCTGTGGGTCGAGTCGTGGCGTCAACGAACTTTTGTTTGCAATAGATCGTCGATCCTGATCCTCGAGTTGTCTCTGGATCTTTTCATCAGGAGCGTTCGCTGGGGTACCCCCTGTTAACACCCTCGACAGTAGCACCCGAGACCTTGTTTGAGCACTTGTGCTCGAGCAGGGGTTTTATTAATGGTCATATTTCCGTGGGGGTCGCGCGAGCGACCCCCGCAGGGGTAGCCCCTAAGGCCTTGGAGGAGTGATGGGACTCCTTCGAGGGTTGTATTGTTTTTTCTGATCTGAGCATCTTCGACTTCCCTTTGGCTAAGGGGCATTAATTCTGGTAGGGAGCTCCCGAGCCTCATTTGCTCGTGGTTCGTAGTCCGGAGACAGTTGCTGATCGGTGCCGACGGCTGATTTTGAGGGTTGCCGATGCTGATGAAGGATAGTATGCGGATGATGGTGAAGGAAGACATGGGGGTCGTTGGGAGGACAATGGTGGTGTGCTGATCACCCAGAATAGATAGATTGTTACTATCCATAATTGTTAGAGTTTATTTTATGTACGAGTTCTGTTTGGTTTGGAACTAAAATCCTAGTCGTATCCGATTGTAACTCTTTAGGACAGAATATAAATATAGGCCTAGTAGCGATGTAAGAGGACAATCAATCAATATCATACACAAGTTTTACATCTACTTTTGCTTCTACTTTTTCGATGACTTCGTCAACTCGCATATTTTCTTTTACTTACGAGTTCTTAAGAATTCATCGAGTCATACTCGACGAGTTCTCGAGTTCCGCGTGAATACCTCTTGGCCGTGGCATCTGGACGCATCGCTGTTGTCGGGACCAAAGTATTCGAATTACCATCTTTGTCGATTGTAAGGTCAAATCAGCTGGCATGCCTCAACGTTTGAATTGGGTATTAGCCCTTTGTGTTTGCAGATCCACTTTTGCATCAACAAAATCTGTAAGAAGTGGGACACGTAACTTCCACGACCACGAAGGGCCCTTCCCAAGGCGTGGATAGTTTGTGCATCCCTTCTTGGCTTGTCTTCCACTTCAGTACCAAATCTCCGACCACAAAAGAGCGCTCCTTGATGTTTCTGTTATAGTATTGTCATAAGACATCAAGGTACTTGGCTGTTTGGACGCAGGAATCTAGCTATTTCTCCTCTGTACAATTGATTTCGACTTCTCTAGTCTTGTCCGCTGAAAGCTAATCGAAACGCTCGACCCATGGAGATCCAAAATTTATATCAATGGGGAGAACCGCCTCAGCAAAGTATATCATGAAGTAAGGGGATACACCCGTGTTCCGACTAGGTTGTGTTCGGAGACCCCAGACCATGGCTGGCAGTTCTTTCGTCCATTGCCCCACTGCTTTGTCGTTTTCTTTGTACACTCTCTTTTTTAAAGCGTCCAAGATCATACCATTAGCTCGCTTGACCTGTCCGTTGGCTCTTGGATGAGCTACTGACATCGTATAAGTCCCAAGTGCCGATGAACTGAGTCCCTAAGTTCGTGATTATGTTGTTAGGGATCCTGAAACGATGTATGATCTAATTGAGGAACTTCATAGCCTTTTCTGACATTGCTTTTACCAAGGGCATGTACTCGATCCATTTAGAAAACTTATCGACCAGTACGAACACAAATTTGAAATTACCGGGAGCGGGCTTGAATGGCCCCATCATATCTATAACCCAGCAGGCGAATGGCCAAGATGCGGGTACTGTCTAGATCTCGTGAGCTATGACATGAGTTCTTTTGGCGAAGAACTGACAACCCTTGTAGTGTTGAACTAGCTTTTCGGCATCAGCTACCGCGGATGGCCAATAGAAACCTGCTCGTAAAGCCTTTTCGACCAACATTTGAGTAGCCGCATGGTTACCGCAGGATCCAGCGTGTATGTCTTCTAGGAGTTTGACATCGTCGTCCTGGGTGATGCACTTCATTATGATTTCTGTGTTGGCGTTCTTGCGCATGAGTCGACCATCGGTCAGTCAATAGCTTCTAGACCGCCGAATAAGGCATTCGTTCTCCGTCTTGTCTTGGAGACCAGTAGCGTCCGTAAGGTATTTGATGAAGGGCATACACCAGTCAGCGCTGTTGGTTATTGGTGGGGCGCCCTAGACGGTGCAGACAAATTGTTCCTCGCTATTCTCCTTCTCGACCAGGTCATCCCTGACGCTTGGTTTGACAAGATCTTGGACAGAAACTTCATGGGGGATTTGAGCCCAGGATGATCCTAACTTTGACAGCGCATCTGCTACTTGGTTTTTGTCCCGGACCACGTGTATGTACTCGATTCCATAAAAATAGCTTCCCATTTCCAGATCTCCTTGAAATATAGATCCATTTTCTCGTGAGTGGTATCCCATTCCTTATTGAGCTAGTTGATAACTAGAGCGGAGTCATCGTGGACGTAGAGACGCTTGACCCCTAAGTCGACGGCTAATCGTATGCCGTGCAGGCATGCTTCATATTTGGCCACATTTTTGGATGCGAAGAAATGGATCCTAAGGACACAACGAAGTTTGTACTTGTTTGGTGACACAAAGAAAATTTCTACTCCAGCACCATCAATATTTAACGACTCGTCGAATAACATTTGCCAGTGATCGGTGGTATCCTGTATCGGGGGGCATTGAGGTCGGTCCACTCTGCGATGAAATCTGCTAGAGCCTGTGATTTGACGGTTGTGCGACTCTAGAAATCCATCAAGAAGGGACACAACTCCATGGCCCATTTCACAATTCTTTTGTTGGCATCCTTGTTGCGCAGGATGTCCCCCAACAGAAAACTTGTCGTCACCATGATGTGGTGGCCGTCGAAATAATGTTTCAATTTCCTAGAAGTGATCAGGATAGCGTAAATCAACTTTTGTATCTGGGGATACCTAGTCTTGGATTCATTTAAGACCTCACTAATGAAGTACACTGGTCGCTGAACTTTGTAGACATGGCCTGGTTCTTCTCGCTCCACTACGAGCACCGTCAAGACGACTCGATCAGTAGCCGCAATGTAAAGAAGTAGGGCCTCGTTAGGCTAAGGCGCGGTAAGGACTAGAGGAGACGTGAGGAAAACCTTGAGTTGCATGAATGTTGCGTCGGCTTTTTCTGTCTAGGTGAACTTTTTGGATGCTTTGAGCAGTTTAAAAAAGGGGAGCCCTTTTTCTCCTAGTCGAGATATGAATCGGCTGAGAGCAGCCATGCATCCTGTGAGTTACTGTACGTCTTTGACGTTTTTGATAGTCGCATGTCAAGAATTGCCTTGACTTTGGAAGGGTTTGGGCTTATGACGTCACAACTAACGACGTTGCCGAGCAGTATGCCAGAGGGAACCCCAAAAATGCATTTTTTGGGGTTAAGTTTCCAATTATACTTGTTTAGTGCCTTGAAGGTTCGGTCGAGGTTATCGATCAGAGTGCTTGCATCTCTGGTTTTCACGACGACGACCTTGACATAGGACTGGACCAGGTCATCGCGTATTTCATCATGGAGACACTGCTGAATGGGATGCCGAAATGTGGCTCCGGCATTTTTTAGTCCGAATGACATGGTTGTGTAACAATATGCCCCAAAGGGAGTGATGAAGGAGGTCTTGATCTGATTGTTCTCCTTTAAAGTGATTTGCTAATAACGCGAGTAGCAGTTGAAAGAGGTGAGTAGTTCACATCCGACCGTGGAATCGACCACCTCGTCGATGTGAGGGAGACCAAAGGGGTCCTTAGGATAGTGCTTATTAAGATCGGTGTAATCAACGCACATTCTCCATTCATTATTCTTTTTTCTTACTAGAACTGGATTGGCCAGCCAATCGGGATGATACAATTCTTTAGTAAATCCAGCTGCTAAAAGATGTGTAACTTTTGTCCTAATAGCCTCCTTTTTGTCTAGAGTGAACCGTCGTAGTTTCTGCTTGATTGGTCTTGTGGTCTTCGGGATGTTCAAGGAGTGCTCGATCAAGTTACGGGGGACACCGGGCATGTCTGCGGGTTTCTATGCAAAAATGCTTACATTATCCCTCATAAACCTAACAAGCGTGTCTTCTTATTTAGGATCCAGGTTGGCCCCGATGAGAGCCGCCTTCTTGGGATCGTTGTCAACCAGTCGGACTTCCATGTGTTCTCTACACTTGAAGTTCTTCCTTGAGGCCTGTTGCTCGGGCACTTGGAGCTGGTCGGGTGGTGCTTGTGCTGCTTGGGACATGGTTTCTGCCATCTAAATCGAGAGGTTGATGGCTTTGGTGACCTTGAAGCTTTCCTCCTCACAAGTGTATGCTGTGTAAACATTGCCCCTGACCGTGAGGACTCCTTTTCTGTTGGCATCTTGAGAACCAAGTATGAATAGTGCGGGACTACCATAAACTTGGTGAGTGAAGGATGGCCCAAAATGGTGTGATATGTTCCATCAAAGTCGGTGACCACAAAGTTTACAAACTCTATGCGTAAGTGGTCTAGAGTTCCAAATTGCACGGGCAGCGTTATCTGGCCAAGAGGGATTGAACTTTGGCCTATTATGACGCCCCAGAACTGAGCTCCGTACGGCTTCAGCTGTGCTTGAGTTAGTTTAAGGGCAGCAAGACTGTTGCGGAACAGGATGTCGATGGAGCTGCCGCTGTCTATGAGCACGCATTCGAATCTGATGTTGTTAATGCATGGGTCCAAGATCAGAGGAAAACGTCCTAGCTTGGGGATGGTGGCCCATTGATCTTCTGTGCTGAAGGATATTTCTCGATGGGACCAGGGAGAAAACTTTGGGTCGGCGACCAGGCCGTCGGAGCTGTCCACATTCAAGCAGACTCTTTGAAGGAGTTTCCTCTCCCTCTCAGATTCAATTGAGACTTTCCCTCCAAAGATGGAATGGACAATGTCGGTTCGGTTGATGTATTGGTGGCATGGATATCTGTCCTGGTCTTCGTCCTCGTCCTCCTAGTTGCGTCTGTCGCACTTTCCTCCTGCTTTAGCGATGTCACCTTGAGTGGCCTGCTGTGTGTAGACGCTTTTGAGGACACGACATTCTTCCATTGTGTGGTTGGACTTGGGATAAAGTTGGCACGACCCATTCAAGGTTTTATTGTAGTCTTCCTGATAATCACGTCGACTGGTAAACCGCTTGACTGTGTTGACTTCGTGGTCATTGTCACGAGGTCGTTTTGCCCTAAAATCATCATAGTGGTCACAACGCCTATACCACCCTTCTCGGTGGCCACGATTATCGTTGCACCAAAGGTTGCGGTTGTCGAGACATCTGTGGTTGTCTCGGGTGTCGTCTCATTGAGGAGGCTACTCGTTTTGTTGGGTCCCTCTGACGTCTTCTCTAATGAGCTTTTCTGCGTGGTTCAAACCATTGTCGGCTGACCGAGGTTCTGGGCCCACAAGGCTCATTTCCTTCTTCCCTACATTGAACAAGCCAAGAGTACAAGTGGAACTTTATTAGTGATAAATATGTTCATGTGATACTTATCTTCCTTCAATCGAGGACTATTGATGGGCTTTTGAGTATATAAAACTGGGTCTTATTTCCTGTCAACAAGATCCCCCAAGCTTAACCTTTGCTCATCTCGAGCAAACAATCAATACTTGGTTCGATTGGATCAGGTATTATCACTAAGTTAACATCTTAATAGTACTAAGTGTGCAACAAAGAACTTCTCCTTGAATGGAAAACTTAGCAACGCTAACACACCAATGTTACTTTAGCACCCATGGGGCTTATGGCATTAACTCAGTATTGGGATGTTGAGAGATAGAACAGCTTTGACTGGACATCTACTTTTCTCATTCTTTAGCAAGTTTCATGCAAGAGGTTTTTGCTAAGTTTTTCAAAAGAAATCTTAATTTTCCTCATATGGTTTCTCTCAAGTCACTCAAGTGGTGTATAAATCATTTCCTCATATGACCTTCATAAAGGAGTCTTCTAAAAGGTTGTCCTATCAATAGGTCGAAGTCCCATGTATCAAAGATATAGAAGTTCAAATGAACCATGGAGCCTTCTACCATAAGGGGTAGGACATTAA
>Ga0182004_10005171_pt1 | contig 10614 bp, 15 predicted proteins | sample Sormic07211540_1_FD_120479 | JGI IMG/M metagenome (GOLD analysis project Ga0182004, IMG submission 120479) | Endophyte microbial communities from Sorghum bicolor roots, Mead, Nebraska, USA - 072115-40_1 MetaG | ecosystem: Host-associated > Plants > Roots > Unclassified | place: USA: Nebraska...
CAATCCACTAGAGTAGCCAATTGTGATCTCCCGCGGGGAAGGCTCAAGAACCCCTCACAAATCACTTGGTGAGGCTCGAAACAATCTCCAATCACGAGCTCAACACCTCCGCTGCTCCAAGCCATCTAGGGCGTTGAAAAACACCCAAGAGTAACAAAAAATCCACAACAAACTCAAGAATCAAGTGCCACTAGATGCAACTCACTAAGCAATGTACTTGAATCTCACTCAATCTGACTAGAATTGGCAATCAAGCAAGGAGATGAGTGGAGGGAGTGTTCTCTAGCTCAAAGTATGTCTCAAGTAATCCAAAGTGCAAGAGAGAACCTTCCAAAGCTGGCCAACAACTATTTATAAGTTCCTCAAACAAATAGAGTCGTTGGCTCTATCACTGGACAAAAGTCAAGGCCACCAGACGCGCAGCAGGGAGCCACTAAACGCTAGAACCCTGCGTTTGGTGCACAGATGACAACCACGTGTCATCCTTTTCAAACTCGTGTGTCGATCTCTAACAGTCACTTGTAAACCACCGGACGCGTCTTGTGCACACCGGACCCATACGTAGAGAGCATTGCAAAGTGCAAGGATATCAGACACAGTCAGTGCACTCTCATCGGATGCTCCCTGGGCGTCTGATGCTCTCTATGTTAGAAACCCTCGCTTGTGCACTTGCTGACGGCAGGCAACACTGCACGTGTGAACAATGTCTGGCCCGCGTTAGACGCCAGCGTCCGATGCTCGCTGTACACCAGTGCCAGAAGCTGACAGTATACCAGATGCTGGGTCAATGCCTGATGCTGCCAACACCAGTGTCCAGTGAGAAACACTCCCGTAACTTTTCAAACTTTCCATCAGTGCAATAGAAAATATATGTTTCATTTTCTCAAAAGCATTGAATCCCGCCTCGCAAGCTCGGCGGGAGGGAGAGAGGAACCCAAAACTCTCTCTACCCTTCAAACTTTACCTCATTTGCAAATGTGTTAACACCACCATGTGCAAGTGTGTTAGCATTTTCACAAACATTTTCTCAAAGAAGTTAGGTTAGCACAAGACTAGATCCTAATGCATATGCTCAAAATATGGACCTAGTAGCACTTGATTCAAGAGATGACCATGATTTCCCCTCTTGATAGTCGGCTATCTATCCTAAATCTGGTCAAACACTTCTCTACTCAACTTAGGTTGGCAAAAGCAAAACCCTATGTTCATACCTTTGCCTTGATCACTTAACTCCTTGTCTATCACCATGATCTCCACTTCATGCTTCATCTCTTTGTAATCATGTGGCCACCTTTCCATGCCACCTTGCACCTTCATCACATGTGTTGCTATGCCTAACTCAAATCACTTAGACACAAAGCATTAGCAACTTTGTGTCATTGATTACCAAAACCAAACTTGGGCTTTCACCCACCGCTGTCACCGTTTTGTGCTCTGCTCCTCCTCTGTCGTCACCGCCGGCGGTGCTACCATGGACTCCACGCTAGCACCCGAGGTGGCTCCTAGTGCCTCCTCTCCCTTTGCGGGGGGTGATGACCCTGGATGGGCGGCTCAATTTGCTGTGGGGGTTTGGGGAGGAGTGCATCTAGGAGGATGAGCTCAGGAACATGCGTGATGTACATGTTCAATCTCGGTTTGGTCTCTTTCCTTGCTTGTAAATTTGGAAAAGCTTCATTATAGATTTGGGAGACCGAAGGAAATCTTATTGAGTTTGGGGTGGAGGTTGTTACAAAGGGGGAGAGGCCAGATGAAAGTTTTTCCATACAAAAATTTTGGCTGAAATTTTGCCTCTTTAGTATTAGGTATAGATAAATGAATTAAACTCAGTAACATAACATGGTGAATAATTAGTACTGTATGGGATATTGACAAAACATTAACTCAACTTATATGGTTGGATTTTATCTGTCTGTATTGAGAAGTTGAGAAAGGTACGAAGGCGGGCCAGACGCGCACGCACGGTGCCGCCGCCATCGTCGGTCGGGCTAGGCTTTGGGCGTGGGCGTGGCATGGCGCTTCTTTTGGATTATGAAGATTAAACCTGCTATTACAAACCTTTTGCCTACCTCTGTCTCTTCCCTATTTGTGAGCCTCTTCCTATACCTTTGCCTAATATAATCCTTAGGTCCCGTCTGAAGAAAAGCTTAACCTAAAAAACACCAGAACCAGAACCATCTTCTATTGCTTGAAGGTGATCTCCATCCTAGTGCTCTGCGCGCATAGAGTATCAGGAGAGTAGGTGCCTTCAGAACCACCACTCGCCTAAGATCGTGTTCAGGGTTGTGGGCAATTAGGTTTTTGGGAAGTGACTACGCGACTCCTCTACTCCCTCTACACGTCGTCATTGTCTTCTCTCTCTAGTGGGTTCATGGGATTTGGCACTATGAACACCTTACTGCATCGACTGAGGTCCACGATATCAAACAAACTCACTGCTTCCATGGCTAGTACTAGTGAGAATGGAGGGTCCAATGCCCACCCTAAACACATCTTTGTTGTTCTCATGTTTCCTGTCATGTTTTATTTTGATGAATACCTGGTTATGCCCACTGCAATGTTTGTTGACATGGTTATGCTTGCTAGTATGATATATAATTTGAACATGCCATGTTTACATTTTTTAAATCATGATGCAATGATTTATTTGAGTACATATGACTATATCTTTGCCATGATAAACTTTTTATATGTCATCATATTTATGTGCATATTTTTCTAGATTAAATTGATATGGAAATTGCTTAAATATCTAACAATCCAAAGATCTAGTGTTAGGCAATTTTCTATCAGTGGATTTGCCGCTTCACTTAAGCCTAGTCCTTTTGATGGGAAGAATTATATGATATGGCATGCAAAAATGGAATTACGGTGTACTGCGATGAGTTGCTTTCATGCTAGACTAGGGGAGCGTGAGAATCTTACTCCTGATGAGGGAGCTAAGTTTTTGGCTACCGATAACCTGTTTTGAGGTGCTGTGATAAGCGCTCTTCATTCAAAGTATGACGAAAACAACATTTCTTGCACATCTGTCAAAGAGTTATGGGATACACTTGAGGCTAAGTTTAGAGTTTCTGATGCTAGTAGTGAGTTATATCTTATGAAGCAGTTGTTTGACTACAGGATGGTTGAAAACTATTCTCTAGTTGAGCAGACCCATGAGATACAAGTAGTAGCTAATGAACTTGAACTGTTCCTATGTCTGTTACCCGACAAGTTTGTGGCCGATGGTATTATCACTAAGTTGCCACTTGCTTAGATGGATTTTGCTATCTCTCTAAAGCACAAGAGGCAGGAGTTCAGCGTGTCTGAGCTTATTGGGACTCTTCATATGGAAGAGATGGTGAGAGCAAAAGACGGACGTGGGAAAACCCCTAAGACTTCTGTTGCATACATGGTGCAAAAGAAGAACTCATTTGTATTCCATAACAAGAAGAAGAACCAGTAAAAGAACAATCAAAACAAGCCAAGACAAACAACTGAATTTAAGAAGAAAAATAAGAAGGGAGAAGGTTGCTTTATTTGTGGGAAAGAGGACCATTGGGCAAGTGCGTGTCCAGATTGCAAGTATAAGTAAGAGAAGAAAGTTGTAAATATGGTTATTAGTGAGACTAGAGGATCTGGGTATGGTAATCCTTTACCATTGGTTCTTTTAGTTTTGTCATTCACCTGAATGGTGGATGAATAGTGGTGCTAATATTCATGTGTGTGTTGGCATTTTTTTGTTTACCTCATACTAGGTCGATGGGACTGTAGCCTTGCTAATGGGTTCTTGGTGTTGGCTCGGTCGTTCTGAAGTTTACTTCAGAAAATACGGTGCCACTGAAGCACATGCAACATGTCCCCTCTATCAGGATGAATCTTATTAACGCTTCTATGTTATGTCGTGATGGCTACAAGGTTGTACTTGAATCTAGTGTGTTGTATTGAGACATGGTACTTTTATTGGTAAAGATTATGATTGTGGAGGTCTGTTCTGCTTGTCTTTCCTCGATGTGTGTAATAATGTTGCGAACAATGTTGATATTTTGAATGAGTCGGAATTATGGCATTCACGCTTATGTCATGTTAATGCAGTCTATCTTATGCGGTTAGCAAAAATAATTTTAATCCCAAATTTTAATGTCGTCAAAGGTTCTAAGTGCTATGTGTGTGTGCAATTGAAGCAACCTCGTAAGCCTCATAAGGCTGCTAAGACGAGGAACTTGGCATTGCTCGTTCGTTCTGATTTATGCAATATAAATGGTGAATTGACTAAGGGTGGCAGATGATACTTCATGACTTTTATAGATGATTGCACTAGATTTTGCTATGTGTACTTATTATAATCAAAAGATGAAGCGTTGAATTATTTTAAGACCTATAAAGCTAAAGTATAGAACCAATTACAAAGAAAATTAAGTGGTTAAGGTCTGATCGAGGTGGAGAATATTTCTCTAATGATTTTTTTGAATTTTGCATGGAACATGGTATTATTCATGAGAGGACACCGCCATACTCACCACAATCTAATAGGATTGCTAAAAGAAAAAACCGCACTTTAACTGAGTTGGTGAACGCCATGTTAGACAATGTGGGATTACCTAAGGAATGGCGGGATGAGGTGATTCTGACACCGTGTCATGTTCTAAATAGAGTTCCCATAAAAAATAAAGAGATCACACCGTTTGAGGAATGGGAGAAGAGGAGATTAAATCTCTCTTACATGCGCACCTAGGGTTGTTTGGCCAAAGTAAATGTGCCGATCAACAAGAAGTGCAAACTAGGGCCTAAAATTGTTGACTGTGTTCCTTGGTTATGCTATTCATAGTGTTGGGTATAGGTTCTTAATCATAAATTATAAAATATCTGACATGCATGTTGGTACAATAATAGAATCTAAAGACGCTACATTTTTTGAGATTGAATTTCCCATAAAAACTACATCTAGCACATCTAGTCACTAGAAAGAGTAAGCGACAGAGAGTTGCTAAATCTTTTGGGGATGACTATATTGTATACCTCGTGGATGACACACCAATGACCATTGAACAGGCATATTCCTCTCCTAATGCTGACCTATGGAAGGAAGCAGTACGGAGTGAGATGGATTCTATAATTTTAAATGGAACTTAGAAGGTTGTCAATCATCCATTTGGGTGCAAGCCAATTGGCTGCAAATGGGTGTTCAAGAAAAAGCTTAGTCCTAATGGTACAATTGAGAGGTACAAGGCAAGGCTTATGGCCAAGGGTTATACCCAAAAAGAGGGTGAAGACTATTTTGATACTTATTCATCGGTTGCTCAATTGACTATAATTTGAGTGCTTATGTCTCTAGCAGCTTCTTATGGTCTTATCATTCATCAAATGGATATTAACACAACTTTTTCTAAATAGAGAGTTGGAGGAAGAGATCTATGGATTAGCCTGATGGATTATAGCAGATGGTCAAGAAGGCAAAGTGTGCAAACTATTAAAGTCATTGTATGGCCTTAAACAACCTCCTAAGCAGTGGTACAAGAAGTTTGACAAAACTTTGACATTTGTTGGCTTTGTTGTGAATGAAGCTGATAAATGTGTGTACTATCGGTATGGTAGGGGTGATAGAGTCATCTTATGCCTATATGTTGATGACATACTAATCTTTGGATCAAGCCTCAATATGATCTAGGAAGTGAAGAAAATTTTTATCTAGTAATTTTAAAATGAAAGATTTGGGAGAGGTTGATGTCATTCTCAACATCAAACTCTTGAGAGAAGGTAATGGTAGGATAACTTTGTTACAATCCCACTACGTGAAAAAGGTTTTGAGTCGCTTTGGGTTTAGTGACTGTAAGCCTATTTCCACACCTTATGATTTTAGTGTGCTATTAAGGAAAAAAAAGAGAATAGCAAGAGATCAATTGAGATTTTCCTAGATCATTGGTTCACTCATATATCTTGCTAGAGCAACAAGGCCTGGTATTTCATATGTTGTGTGCAAATTGAGCCAGTTTGTATCTAACCCAGGAGATGCACATTGGTAAGCACTTGAGAGAGTGTTGCGTTATCAAAGGTACTTTGAGCTATGGCATTTATTATACCGGGTACCCTAGAGTACTAGAGGGCTATAGTGATGCTAATTAGATATCTGATGTTAATGAGTTAAAAGCAACGAGCGGGTATGTCTTCTTACTCAGAGATGGTGCTATTTCTTGGAAGTCTTGCAAGCAGACTATCTATATGAAGTCTATAATGAAAGCAAAACTCACAACGTTAGATACCACTAGTGTAGAGGTCGATCGGCTTCGTGAACTTCTTATGGATTTAGTGGTGGTTGAAAACCTATGCCAGCTATTTCCCTGAACTGTGATAACCAAACGGTTATATTCAAAGTAAATAGTTCAAGGGATAACATGAAGTCCACTAGACATGTCAAAAGGCAGTTAAAATCTGTTAGAAGAGCAAGAAACTCTGGAGTAATAGTGTCGAACTATGTTTATACATCTAGCAATATGGCAGATCAATTCATAGAGGGCCTGTCATGTAATGTGATATAAAGTGCATCAAGAGAAATGGGTATGAGACCTAGTTGAAATCTACTATAGTGGTAACCTGTCCTATATGATCGGAGATCCCGTGAAGTAGGATGGTGAAACAAATTAGTAGTAGATTGTGAGGAAAGATCCCTTTTACTAAAGCTCATTTCTGATGCACATCTTTCCTTCTATAAGACAGATTGGTTTTACCTTAATGTCTTCCAAGTGTCTTGATAAAGAAGAGATGTTGTCGTACATAACATCTTTTGAGGAACACACCTACATGAGTTAGACTACTAGTCATAGTCTATCAGAGTTGAGTAATCTCTAAATGCTCATAAAAGGCACTAAAGTATGACTTATACGCTTCAAACTGAGAAGTTGCCTGTTGTAGCCTACTATCAGTTATGGACTCTAATGAATCTCATCTCACACAAAACAGACAATTCAAGGCATAGTCTATTGTTCATTTATGACTGAATAAAACTATTTTTCTAGATAGATGTTTAACTTAATAGTCTCCATCAAAACACTGGTATATCAAAGAGTCATGGTTCTAGAAAACTTTTATGTTATAAACCCTAGAGTTTTTGGGGATTGTTGAATTTATAATGGGCTTGGCCCATTTTAAATTAAATGGATTAAACTCTATGGTCCGTAACTGTTGGGTATTTTAAACGCAAACAGAGAAATCCGCAAGTGCACGAATACCGATGTAGCTTTCACCCAAGAGTATTCTAGAGTATCGATTTTCCACGAGGAACGCGAAGTGTACTAATTAAGGTTCAAGATCATCCAACGGTAAAGGTCAAAGTATTTTTTAGTGGGTAGAGAGGATGTAGAATGGTAACACCCTAAAAATTCCCTTCTTTAAAATAGTGAAAATTTGATTTATTGAGTCAATTTTGTGAGCATTAAAATATAGGAAAATAATAATTTTTTTGAAAGTTAAAATTTAATATAAGGTTAGAAACATATGTTGATGCATTCATGCTGCAACATTTTATTTTTTTATGATGTGTGAAGTTATGCAAAAGGAAATTTTGTTCAAAATTCAAATTGCAAATGCTTTTGAAAATGAGTTAGAAATAAAAAAAATCCACCCTTCTCTCCTCTCCCCCTCCCATTTCGGCCTGCTTAGCCCAGCAAGCCCGCCAGCATCCCCTCCCCCCTCCTCTCTCTCTCTCTCCAGTAGCTGACATGCGGGGCCCACCCGTCAGCTTCTTCTCCTTCCCCAACTGCTCCCTTCGCACGCACGCAGTAACCACCCGAGCCGCGCCCCGCTCCCACGACTTCCCCCCACGCCCCACGCTTCGGCCGTTTTAAGGAGCGCCCGTGCCCGAGCCACACTCCCTCTCCTCATTCCCCTCCCATTATGCTCTCTCGCTCGCCCGAACGCACACTGGAGAACCGCCATCGGAGCCGCGACTCGCCGCACGTCGTCCCGACGAACCGAGCCGTCCCGCTCCTCATTGTTGCCCTCGGTGAGCTCGCCATTCTCCCCACTCTCTCCTGCACACTTCCCCACGCGATTTAGTGCATTCCAGTGCCTTAGCCGCGTGCTCCGACGGGGCGTTCATGGCGCCGCCACGAACCACCGCAGAAACTGCTTTCTCCGGCCGCGCAAAGACTGGGAACGCGCTCGCCTTGATCTCCTCTCTCTCCCGGTGTTCTTGGTTCGGAAAACGGTGTCCCGTAGTCTCCTAACGCCCAACGCCGGCGAGCTCCGAGGCCACCGGCCATGGCACGCCCCGCACAGGCGCACCCCTGACCACGCTTTAGGCATGGGCGGACTCACGACGGTCTCCTCTTTCTCCCGGTTCAAACAGAATCGAAAACCGTGCACCGTAGCTCCTTATTCACTTGCTCCGGTGAGCTTCGGCCGGCTGGCCATGGTGATGCCGCTGTGTACTGCTTCCCCACCGCCAGCACTCACCATCCCCTCCCTCTCTCTTATTTTTTTTATTTTCATTCCTTTCTTTTAATCCTGCGCGTTCATCTGCGATCCAGCGGCCGTGAGTAGCCCGTACCCATTCGAGGGTGGTTTTGTTAAAGAGCCCCCCAAGAACTTCTTTATCCCACACGCAGTCCCTCGCTGGAATTTCCCTGGACTTCTTTATTTGTTTTAAAAACGATTATACTCAGCACTATTTATAGAATTGCCACTAAATTGTTTTAGCTATAAAATCGTCGTTTGAACTCCGAATCGATCCGTTCAAGTTGCGTTAGTTTCGCAATTTCATAAGCTTCGTGTTGGTACCATTGGTGTCCAGATTCACCACTGCTAGGTTTTCTAGATAAATACAAGTCCGTAGATACCCTTTGAAGTCCCGTTTAATGCGTAGATTTCGCGTCTAACTCTGTTTTTTGTGAATTTCGCGTTGATGTGATCGTAGCAGCACGTAGATGATTTTGGAAAACTTTTATTTAGATTTATTTACTGTTGGTATACTGTTCTAATTATAGCTTTGTTTACTTTGTGTATGTGTGGCCTCAATTGCTTGTGTGTTGATGATTGTTGACCGAGTCTAGTCGGTGGGCATTACTTCGGTGATCAAGATCAGAGCCTTGGAAGCAAGTAAGACCAGCAGGACCAGCAGGAGCAATTGGATCAAGGCAAGTATAGCATTTGGGTTTTAATTATATGACCATGATCTTGTGCCTAAATTAATATAAAGCCACAAATGATAATAATAACTTTTTAAGCAACTTAAGGATTTATTCGTAAGTGATAACCGGGATGAAAGTGCAACCATGAGAGATATGATGGCTTTAGCTTTAGTCAAGTATGAGTAACTTTTCTAGCTTGTTAGAGGTTACCCGCGTGGCGCAAATGGGGGATAGCAGACCGTGGATCCCCTGCGGGGTAGAATCACACGGACTGACTACCGAAACGAAGCGACCCTAACTTGTTAGACGTAACTTTGAAAGACTTCATAGTGATCCCTGTCGGCCTCCCTTGGAAGGAGGTTAAGAGGTTAGCTACCTCGGGCGAAAGGGTAAATCATGACTCATGGGTAAAGATGTACGACCCCTGCAGAGTGTTTATTAAACTGGTATACTAGCCGTGCTCACGGTCACGAGTGGCCTTGGGGATTCTTACATTAAGGGTGATGAATCTTGTTGTGTTAAGATACTCATTGATTATTGTTTAATGCTCTATATTATTTATGTCACATTGATCATGAGACCGTGGGATCTATACTATCTAGTTGCTATACTTGCGGAGTTCGTCTTGGGCTCACTCTTGCTATCTCCCCCACACCTCAGGAGAAGTATTGGGCTTGTGATCAACCAGTCAGTTGGATCCTGTAGAATGAAGTTAATACCCAAAGTTTGGAGTTATCTTCCGTGGTTTGCTGCCTAAGGTTGTTTCTGATTTATTATGTACGCTATATAATTCATGCGTTGTCCTTTGATATTACCCCTTATTTGTAGCTATATGTGAGGTTTGTCTTCTAAAACTCACATATGATGCATATCTGATTTTGTCCTTAAAATCAGGTGTTACAGTTCCCCCACACTTGCTCTTTGCTCGTCCTCGCGTAAAGGTTAAAGATAAAAGTAATCATGATCATAACATCTAGAAACATATAGCTAACATAAAAATTATTCCAAAACATTACTCACACAAGTGGGATATGTGGCATTGGCTAACATATGTCCTTAGGTGGTTGAAAAGTGGAACAACTCTCGAAGCGAAGTCATCTTCCCAGATTCACATCTTAGCAACTTGAAGTTTTTTTAAAGTTTTTACAAAAGGAAAGCATAGATCACTATTACTCCTCAAATGGTACTCTCGATCGCTCAATTGTGTATCTTATTATGCTCTTCTCTTCCTACAACTAATAGCTTATGTGGTGCTTAGGTAGGGATAAATGTTGTGGCATACTTGTGTTGCATATATTGCAAAGTCAAAATCTGAACCCGAGGAGTGAAATATCATACTCTTAGATCATAATGTGCATGTGTGTGTGGATATTTAGTGGATATATGGTGGAATTGGAGAAACATAATTCTACTATACTCCTTGAATATCTCTCTCTTTTGAATTTAAAAACTTGGCCAAAGAACATGAGCTATCTTATTATTATTATTATTATTATTATTATTATTATTA